>Ga0209503_10000073_pt1 | contig 67862 bp, 38 predicted proteins | sample SouAtlMetagenome_2_FD_187448 | JGI IMG/M metagenome (GOLD analysis project Ga0209503, IMG submission 187448) | Marine eukaryotic phytoplankton communities from Atlantic Ocean - South Atlantic ANT15 Metagenome (SPAdes) (version 2) | ecosystem: Environmental > Aquatic > Marine > Oceanic | place...
CTTGTATTACCTACCCCCATGATCCTAGCAGGGTACCAGGGTGGGACGTGATGGCAAGTGTTGGAGGCCTCTCGGAGGGGGGAAGTAAACGTTTGCTAAGTGTTTACGTCACGGTCCCACCCTGCAGGGTACTCCGATATCCCCTTCAAGTTATAGGGGGAAATCGCCTCCCACTCCTAACTCAGGCTATGATACATTCATCCTGAGTCACTTTTATTGGCGGATGCCTGTCCCGTGGCAAGTCCCCTCAAATGCTGCCGCCGGGGAACCCAAGGTTGGCCCGGGACTCGGATTGGACATTGTGGCACCCGGGCTCCGAGTCCATTTCAATTCCCCCTGCTGCGCACTGCTTGTAAGACAACCTCAAAATAACCCCCCCCCCGCTGCAGTGGCACGACCAGGGCTCGGCCCGAGAACTGAGCTCCCATATCCTCAGTAATATTCTAAACCCATGGATCAAGTATTTGCTTGGCCCAAAATCAGTCCTCGCGAGACACCTGCTGGAGCTGCGCCTGATGCTGCTTTAACACTTCGAGGGCCTCTGCTACTTTCATTCGTAAAGCATCTGGTGATTCAAGAAGATGTAAAAGTTCGGAGTTGTCCATCTCAAGTAGCATGCCAGTAATCTTGCCAGCTAGCTCAGGTTGAGAGTGATGGATCAGGGGATAAAGGCGCTCGCCGATCATGTTCTTCTGGAGTGTTGGGGAGGCATTGGCAAGGGCTGACAATGTAAGTGGGTCCTCAGGGGGGCGGCGCGGCGACTGTCCAGAGCCAGACGCACTGGGCTGTTGGAGGGGCAATGGTGGTGGCATAGGTGGTGCCACTCCAGGACCACCAGGAAAACCTTGTCCAGGCTGTTGACCGACAGTGGGAGGCATAAGATGGGCCTGAGGCGGAAGTTGCGTCATACTAGGAGCCATGTTGGCGGCATTGCGCGCATTCTGTGTGTACTTGTACTGCTGAGCCCCTTGAGCTTGAGCGCCCTGACCTCCCCTGTTTCGAGAACGTCTATTGGAACTACCCTGGCCTCCCATTTGCTGCATCTGTCCGGGATGGATTGGGTATGCTCCCTGACGAGGCCCACCTCCGTGAAAGCCTGTCCGTGGATCTGCTATTGGGCCCCTAGGTGAGCCGCGAGCCATAACATAGCCGCGAGCGTTTGGCGGGACACTCGATATAGGAACGCCTGGGTGGCCTTGGGGGGGAATTCCCATAGGGTGACCGCCAGGTGTACCTGCAGCGTACATGATAGGCATTGCGGCGCCGTAGGGCGCAGCCAGATGTGCCGGATGCAAACCCTGAGGCCCGTGACTTGGTACACCACCAGGTCCAAGGGTACCAGGGTGTGTACCATAGGGGCCAGGGGTCCGACGCTGTGCGTGTTGAGCCTCCAACTGAGCGCGACGCACTTCCTTGCGCTGTGCTAGCGCAACAAAAATTGGCTTACCGAGGACAAGCTTGTTATTCATTTCAGTGACGGCTTTGGCAGCTTCTTCAGGTGATGAAAAACACACAAACCCGAAACCTCTAGAAGTACCAGAGGCGGGTTCGCGCATGATGCGCGCAGAAGTTATTGTGCCAAATTCCGCAAAATGTTCCCGCAACTGATCGTCATCTAAGGCATCATCTAGATTCTTGACAAACAAGTTTACACCTTGATACTTCTTGATGCGTTCTATCTTAGCTGCATCAAATTTGGCCTTAAGTTCGCGCTCGCGCTCAACTTTTTTCTGCGCTCGACCAACGAAGAGCGGAGCTTTGAGATGTATCGTGGAGCCGCTCTCCTTTTGAGGCAACTCACTTGCTCCATTGAGCGCCTCTATGGCAGCAACAGCAGAATCATGGTGCTCAAAGTTAACCCATCCGAAGGCAGATACTTCAGTTGGTGAAGCTGACTCTCCTGAGTTTACATCAATTGATGTAGCCGTGGAACCGCTTCTCGCCACAGAAGGCGGCAGCTCCTCACCAGCGTCGTGACGCGTGTGCTTGGCCTCGTCCATTGCTTCTTGTGCCGCGGATGTTGCTTCCTTTGCTCCAACGGTCTCTTCAGCCTTTGGCTTGATTGAAATCCTAAGGGGTTGTACTTTGCACGAGGTAATGGCTCCATACAGTTCAAATGTTTTGCGCAAATTGGACTCATCCCATTCAGCGGGGAAATTTTTCACATAAAGATTTGTCCAATCTGATTGACCTGACCGTTCGGTACGCCGCACAAAGTGACCAACGTACACCTCCTTGTCGCATATGGTCATTGAGTTTATCTTGCTTATCGCATCAGTTGCGGCCTCCTCGGACTCGTAGTGCACATAACCATATCCTTGTGACTGCCCAGTCTCATCTGTGGCCACTTTGCATGACAAGATGTTTCCAAACAACGAAAAAGTGTCAAACAAGGCCTTGTGATCAATGGAGGCGTCAAGATTCTTTACGAAGACGTTGCCCACCCCCGATTTCCTCAGCGTAGGGTCTCGTTGCGACCACATAATTCGACATGGTTTAGACTTGATCAGCGTATAGTTCATTGTGTCTAATGCCCTTTCAGCATCTGACACGTTGTGAAAATTGACGTACGCATAGCCTAGACTTCGACGTGTTACTGCATCGCGACAAACACGAATGGATGCAACAGGGCCAACTGTGTTGAAGATCTCAAAGAGCAGGCCCTGCGAAATACACTAATAACGTCAAGGTATGCACAACGCACCTCAGAAGCATCAGCAGCAAGGTCGCCAACATACAGCGATGCCGAGTGAAACGGCACAGACGCCGACGCGATCATCGTTTGGAGACTATCGCTGGACGGTCTAGTATGTATTCATAGACTTCATACAAAGACTCGGACTCATTGGCAGGCTAGGCTAGTAACTACTACATCGACTCAGACGAAGGAAGTTATCATTCATCCGCTGGCGCGTTTCACGATGCTATTAATAGCGTTGAGAAGTATACCTAGGTACCTGCCCGGGCGGGGTCTACGAGGCGTTTCAGATCCCCTGTGCAATGGAAATACACGTCTAGTAGGATCCCAAAGGTTCAACTGAGACGTATCCAAGCACAACCCGTACTTGTATCACCCGCCTAGGCTACTTCCCATCCTAGGGTACTCCGATATCCCCTTAGTAGGGGGAAGTCGCCTCTCACTCCTAACTATCATCATCCTGAGTCACTTTTATTGACGGACGCAATTCCCCGTCACAAACCCCATCAAACACAGTGGCATGGGAGAAACCATTTCGTTAGACGACTACACTACGCTGCCGGGGAAATCCGGAGCTACACACTCTATTTCCCTATGCATCGCACCCTGTGCTCCCCGGTAGACGGGCCCCGATTCGCCTTCCCGGTGCTTGGGCTGGACAAATGATTCGTCCTCCGACCTCCAAGTTTCTGTAAACCTTGCGTGGGCCCTTCCAGGCTTCCCCATCGGGCAATGCGCAGGGCAGACACACACCTTAGTGCATGTGTAACTCGGACGCGTAGAGTACGTCGGGTAGAAACTTGGAATTTACGCAGCCTCCCGCAATGCCTCAGGCTACACTCTGACATTACACTGACTTTGATCACATGCTGATTTACACCGCTTGCGCAGGCTTGGCAATTGGGAATTCCATATGTCTCGCATGGGAGATGTCCTCGAGAAGAGATATTACTATCCTGAGGCCTTCGATATACCCAGAGTCTGAGAAAGCGCCCCCACGCACATGTGCGAGCACATGTGCGAAGTCTATGATCTTGAGCTGTACTGCTTGGGGAGCTAGCAGAGCTTCGCCAGTACCATTATAGACAAGAAGAAGGGAAGACGAAATGAATTCGAGCTGGTCCTGATGCTCGAACCAGTCGAGGAGGGCTCTGAGCCTCCTAATAAATTCCCTGGTGAGCAACCGTCTATTGGTAAGCTCAGAATGACCACCAAAAAATTCGATGAAGCCATGTCGAATCCCCGTTGCATCACGAACGGTGAAACCCCACGCCTTGTCGAACTCAAGATACTGACTCTGGCTTCGAGACCACCTGTGTGTAAGTCAAATTTCTGGCGCCTCACCCATCGACGTGATATGTCACTCGGCAGACTACACACGCATACCAACAAGACGGCAGCCCAACTCAGTTTGGGGAGGGTATTTTGCAAGCTGCTTGCGCTGCTTCTTCAAAGAAGCGTTGGGCTCTGTCGTTCGCGTTCCCAGCTTGATGTCGAGCGCACATGGCCGAGCCATGTCATTCGTACAGTCATCCAGCACGAGATAGTGCTGCTCGCATGCATTTGTTCCCAACACTATAACACCGTGGTAATCACATAGAAATGGTTGGAGCTGCTCCACGCCATCGCCGCGATGAAGGCACTGCTCATAGAATGTCACTTCGCGTATTCCTCGATTGCCAGATTGAACTGGTTTTAGGCAATATCTCCCTGTCGTGAGCATACCAGAATGACCACCCACTTGCATGGCCATGCGTGCCACCATGCCCAGGCCGCCATTACTTTCCGTAAACAACTTGCCGCGCGTCATCGCCATCGCCATCGCGCCATCATCGAGCCATCGCGGCAGCAATCGGATTGGGTTGGATTTTCCTTCCATGGTCGGAAGGGCTTAAAAAATGCTCAGGAAATGTGTTTATTTCGCTTTCAAACATATGTTTCCATTGATCTATTGCCAGAAGTGTTGTGGCAGACGAGATTGTTATCGGTGATGATGAATATACTGCGGTAGTGTCATATTAGACAGGAGCGTCCACTAGGGACAACCTAGGGGGGATAGAGGGGTTGAGCGCCACAGCACAGACAAACTGCAGGTCGACTTGCGTGATTGCTATCTGTTCTTAGAGTAGTCCTCTCGCCGCACGACTGACCGCGGCACTCGGCGAGTCGACGTTACGCTGGTCGCGTATAAGCCGCAGCGCGCCGCGCTTTTCAAACTCCGCCGAAACTAGGGATTTTGGTTTGGTTTCACCGACTCGACTTGATAAAGAGCTCAGCGACTCGACTTGATAAGGAGCGGAGCGCGAGCGCGAGCGCGAGCGAGAGAGAGAGAGATGGGGGTGCCACGCTTCTATCGCTGGCTCAGCGAGCGCTATCCTAAGAGTGCGGACTCGTGTCAAATAGTTTTTTTTTGTTTGTATTCACACTGTTTATTCACACAGTAAACTCCGTAATCAAGGACCAAGCGCTGCTTCCCGTGTTCGACAATTTGTATCTAGATATGTGCAGACTCAGTGTCGAAGAGCTGCCACCACCAGCACAACCATCCACGTAGGAACGGCATCATCCACGCCTGCTCTCATCCAGAGGGTGCTACCAGCACACCATCGGAGAGAGACATGCTTCTATCAATATTTGCGTACGTCGACCGGATCGTAAAGCATATCGTGCGCCCGCAAAAAGTGCTATTCATAGCCGTCGACGGCGTTGCCCCGCGAGCAAAACTGAACCAACAGCGCAGTAGAAGGTTCGCTGCGGCCAAGGAATCTGCCCGTAGTCAGGGAGACGAAGATGGGGGATTTGACCGCAACTGTATCACGCCAGGGACCGCCTTTATGGCACGTATTGGTGACAAGCTTCGTGGTTATATACGCTGGAAGATGGGACAGGACGCGGCGTGGTGTCGACCCGTGCAGGAAAACAAAAGCAAAAACACAATCTCGAATTGCGTCTGCTCGATGGCGTGGATTGACGGAGGTCTTTCACCCACAGGTCTCGACTACGAGTCGTCTACAGTGGTGCAAATGTCACAACTGCGTCTGCTCGATGGCGTGGAGGGATGCCGAACTTTCTCTCGCACAGGTACCAGGCGAAGGTGAGCATAAAATAATGCAGTATATTCGCGCCCACAGAGACGATGGCAACACCCCCACTCGCCACTGTAGACGCCGCGTCGTCAACTTAAAACGCGTCGACGCGGTGGAGGGAGGACGCCATCCGTCTCTACGCAGGCATGTATGGAAACGATGCAGATTTGATAATGTTGGGCCTCTGCACTCACGAGCCCTACTTTACGTTACTCCGAGAGGTCATAGACTTCGGCGCAAACAATCGTCTGCGTGATACACCTGTCAACGCGCGGTCCACCGTTTTCAAGCAGTCCCGAAGTTCGGACTTTCAGCTCCTTCACCTCTCGATCCTCCGCGAATACATCCAACTCGAATTCTGCTGCTCTCCACCGGCATCCTATGCGTCGCATATCGATGCCCGAACTAGCGTCGGTCCTCGCGCTCGTAAAAATGGAGCTGGGCGCAGCAATGAACTCGGTATTGCGTGGAGAAAAGGTGTCTCGGGGCGTTCGGTGGATCTTGAACGTCTCGTTGATGATTTTGTCTTCCTCACCTTCTTTGTTGGCAACGACTTCCTGCCGCACTCGCCCTCTCTTGACATAGGCGAACACGCATTCAATCGAGTCTTTGACGCCTACAAGCGCCAACTCGCCACATGGCCTCCCGGCGACTATCTCACCGATGCTGGCGACATAGCAAATGCCTGTGTGGGAGTCAACTACTGAGTCGGGTGCGCCCGATAATTCATCATAAAGTCATTTCTCGGCGACACTGCGGCCATGCTGACTGAATCGAGTGGTGAGAGACCTACACCGCCACGCCGTCGAGCAGGCGTCGCGTCGATGGCGTGGAGGTCGTGATTCAGCAGTAGCGGAGACGAGCCGCGACAATTTTATTTTTGCACAGGCCAATGCGCACCGACTTCAGCGGTTTATTTCCGAGCTTGGTGCCATGGAGCCCGCCATCCTTGCAGACCGGAGACGCGAAGCCGAGCGTGAGCAACGACGTTTCTCACGGAGCCATAACGGCAAAACTATTCCCGATGGCACCGAGAATGTTACCGCAGCGTCGGCTCCTGGCCTCACCAACTCAGACCGCGAAAAATACTACCTTCGCACTCTTGGCATTAGCAGTCTGATCTTGTGTGGAAATCAAATTTTAAGCACCCTGCCTCCTAGGGGTCCACATTATAGACGCAGCATTGTCTCCGTGAGTCTGCTCAATGGCGCAGAGCTTAACAAGGGTCTCTCGCACAATTCTCAGGTAATCTGACTCACTGGTTGATTTCTACACAGGTCTGGTCGATCAGCAGATTGTCGACGCAGGCATCGCCACTGAGAGCAAGACAATGATAGACTGGAACTCGGCCAGGGATCCGTCAACTGGGAACACGTACTTCTACAACGCCACAACAAAGGAGACCGCCTGGATGTGCCCCGTCGGTGTACCGAAGGACGCGACGACCATCGAACCGAAATTGGTCCGTTGCTCGCAGAATGTGATCAAACGTCTATCAGCCGCCTTTGTAGAGGGCCTCGCTTGGTGCCTTGCATATTACGTCAAAGGATGCGTTGACTGGCGTTGGTTTTTCCCATGTCACTACTGTCCAATGCTCTCCGATGTGGTGAACGTTGCTACTGCGCTTGCTGGTGCTCATTTTGAAGTCAGTGCGCCACTTCGGCCGCTCGAGCAGCTCATGTCGTGCCTTCCACCTGCGAGTGCTCGCTTGTTGCCACGGCCGCATCGTGCACTGATGCTCGAGGACTCATCGCCCCTTCATGACTTTTATCCAAGTGACTTTGATGTTGATATGGAAGGCAAGCGAAACCCGTGGGAGGGAGTCAACCTTCTTCCATTCATCGAGGTTGATCGTCTCCTCAATGTTGTTGAAGCAACGTGCCAAGATTCTGCTCTCGCCGCAGATGAACGCAAGCGCTCCCTCTTTGGCCGATCAGTCATTTTCAGCGTCGACGCGACTATCGCAACGAAGCATCGCCCAGCGGCAGCTCCTGTCACTGCCACGGATGTCGAGGCATCGCTTGAAGATGGAGGCGACATAATGGGAGTCCTGGAGAGCGACGAGCATCCATACATAGAGGACCCTTGGCTCATTTACGGTCCCCCCTTGCGGGCGGCACTCAAGCCCGGATGCTTGAGTCCTATGCCCGGCTTCCCGTCACTACACGCGCTCCCCATCACCAGTGTTGCGCTCAAAGCCCTCAAGCTGAACTGCTTCGGAAGCCCTTCGCGCTACGAAACAATGTGCCTCAACCTCCCATCACCGGTGCACGCGCCAAACGAAAAGCCCAATGCTGTCTCTTCGTCCGTTGCAGCGGCACTTATGGGCAAGAGTGTCTTTGTTGATTGGCCGATGACGCATGAGGCGCTATTGGTTGCGGTGACTGGTGGTGGTAACTACTATAGCGCTGGCGGCAGCGAAACCGCAGCAGTTAATGTTCGTGGCCTTGACGCAACTGCCACCAAAAGCTTCAACGTTGCGTGTGCAGCAGCCGCAAATCGTGCGCTTGTAGGCTCTGGTAACCCGGGCGATGGTGGCGTCGATATTGGAGCCGTTGATGTCGTCCTCACCGTTCGCTTGATGCAGGGACTTAGGCGTGATGCAGCCACGGGCGCGCTCAAGAAGACGTATGGACGCAAGGCGACCGATATCCCGCTGCAGCTTGCGCTCTCTGTGCCACCAAACGCCCATATGGAAGACCCACGGTTTCAGGAGACAAAGGCAGGTGTTGCATCTAGCCGCTTCCTAAGTGGAAGTCGCGTCATAATCCAGTCCGGGCCGCGGCGTGGCCGTGTTGGTACTGTCCGCCAAAGTGAGGACTCGCGAAATACAGTGACAGTCGAGTTAGTCGTCGAAGATGTCGAGCCCCAATTTGGCCTTGGCATCGCAGCGGCACTGGCTGATAAATATGCGTCCGCAAGCCTCGCTGCGACGGAGCTTGGTGTGCGCGAGGACGTGCTGGCTGCTTGCTGCGGTTCAGTACTTGCTCGTGATGACGACCGCGGTTATATATATGACCTCGGTCTCCGCCTTTGCATAGAGGATGGTGCATTTGTCGCCTCTGGCTTTTGCCGCGCTGAGCGCACGACGTCAGACACGCGTGCCTGTGACTGGTCGCAATCCAATGATATGTTAACCCACTCGGATGCTCCTCGTCACGTTCGGCGGGGCACGCGCTTTGAGTACAGCGCCAAGGCGATCCGCCTTGTTGCGACCTACCTCAAGCGCTTCCCGGCAGTGTTTGATGCCGTTGCTGACGTACTTGCAAGCACTAGCACAGGCAGCAAGGCCGCCTGTGATGTGAACGGTCGTCCCCCAGTGACCTTTGCGGCAGCATCTCGGATCTTTGGCCACGAGGAGCCCGAAGCTTGCCTCCTGGAAGTCTGCAAATGGCTTGCTGGACTCCCGACAGCGACGACAGCGCGGATGCCAATCACCACCAGGGCCATGTCCCCGGATGCAGTCGCTGCTGTACAGCGTGCTGCCACCAAACGTGCCGCGATTCGTTCGCGCGCTACTGCTGCAAGCGAGTCAGTCACGTTGTCTGCAACCGATGTGCGTTCAGAAATGGAGGCTACTGATTTTCTTTCATCTGCTCGTATCATCGACCCGAACGCCAACCTTACGCCGCCACGTCTCGGCGAGCGTGTTGTCACCTGCAATGTGGACCAGTTGGGTGCGCCCTTTGGCCACCGTGGGACCGTCATCGCAACGCACGCTCACTCGGGTACCGTGGACGTAGTTTTCGACACGCCCTTTGTCGGTGGGACTTCGCTTCAAGGCGCGTGCGACAACTTTCGTGGCCTTCTATGCCCTTGGAGTTCTCTCCTGACCATGCGAGATCCCACGCTCGATGAAGAGGCTATGTCTGCCTCTGATGCTATCCATGCAGTGTCATCGACCTCACCACCGGCAGCTAAGCTCACAAGCAGGTTAAAGGACCATCGTATAGCCAAGGGCCCGGATGGTACCTCTGGATTTGCTATACCTCGAAGCGCCGGTCATCACAGGGTCCAGCCTCAAATGAATTCGGCGCCGGAAGCAATTATTCGCGGCCGGCCTGGCGTCTTATCGCGCACGTCCTTAACAGCCACAGTGCCTCCTCCTGTGGCCCCCAAGCGACGCTTCGGGGACGAGACGGCGCCAATCCACGTCACACCCGCGCTGGCTAAATCACAGCCACTGATTCAGCCAGAATCAGCTTTAGTTGTACCTTGCGCACCAATAATTCAAGCGCAGTCGGACTTTGAAGTCAATGCACCTCCAGTGCATCCTCAACGTCCTACGGCGACGACGCTAAAAACGAGCCATCGCCCAGCTCCCGATACACTGACGAGTATCAGCTCATCTGTGCCACAAAAGCTCGTTGCTCCGAAAGCGCCGTCCCTAAACTTGGCTCCACCGTTGGCTGCCCGGCCTTGTCAGGTTTGGTCCGCTTCCACGGAAGACCGCCTTGCAGCACTTGAACGCAAACTCCACCAGGCTGTCAACGTATCAGCCACCACACGCCCTGCAATAGAACAGCAGCCTATGGGCCTATCCTACGGCTACCAGCCCAGCACAAATCCCCTCGTCAATTCTGATTCAACTGGCGAGAGCTCGTCGACGTTCAGGTACGTACCTGTTCCTACGGCAACCAGGCGCATGCAACGAAACTCCCGCACCGTGATCGCCTCCACGCTCATGCTACCAAGCTCGCTTCTTGGTATGGGCCCCGTCTCTCCGAGTTCAGGACGGCCGGAGGGTAGCACAGATGACAGCGCACCAGATTCTTGATGCCTAGCTCTTGCCTTAGCTGCACTGCTAAATATGTAACAACGACATGGGCCTCAAAGCAGAAGGTGACCAAAATTTGCAAATAGTGTTTCTCTTTAATCCTGGCGCATGTTTTTCTTGACCCGGAAAAATGGGGGTACTCACTCACCCAGGAGTCAATTTTGGTGAATTCGCCTCTATGCTAGCAATCTCCTCTCTGGGGGGAACCCTGGGTACTTGTCGTGGCGTCGGTAGGATGCGCAAACACGGCCGTCGCCAACAGATCGTGCGATGCGGCACGAACGCAACTGGCGCGGGACGACGCTGCCACTTGCGCAAGAGTTGCTGGAATAGCAATAGACTGCGGACGGGAGCAATCCCCCAGGAATTCGAGGCGGCAGCCGCCAAGAATGAGTTTGGGTAAGTTTTCTTCGGGGACGCCTGCCCTTGGCGACTCGGAGTCCCTTGCCCAAATCCGAGAGGTATAGGCAGTATAGAGACGTACTAGTATAGGCGTACTACAATGGAACCTGTACACCGTGACTGCCTGTACCCCTTGGCTGAATTCGACCAATAAATATTTTCAAATACAATGATTTTAGGTCTCCGAGTCAGCTGAGGCTGGCTTCCTTAAGTTATTAGGCTAATTTTTTTTTAATTTTTGTATATATCATAGTATTATAAACAACTTGAATCATGATAGGATGCCCCTACTAACTAAAGCCTGCCAGTGAGTACCGTGAATAGGCGCGCAGGCCCGGGGAAAGCCTTCTGAGGCCTTTGGAGGTTTGGTCACATGTCCCTTTTTTTAGGATATTCCTCAGGCTTCCTTCAAGTTTATCATTACCTACTAGTACTAGCAGCCTGAGGTATTTAAAATTATTTCTTTATTTAATTTACCTACACTGGCAAAGCCTGCCTGGCAGTCACGGTGAGAGCAAAAGGCGAATATACCACCAAGCCCGGGCCTGAGATTCAAGTTTCAGTATGCACTCGCGGATGCACCCTTCTCCCCGTTTAGAAGAGGTGATGCACTACTACGTGCTCCACCTTCGGGTGCCAGTGGGTGTCATATCATGACCGCGTTCAGAACTGTCACGGTAACGGATGATTAATCTCGTAAAATTCGTATAGGACTTATTGCATCTGGATTCTCATATGCGCCTGCGGACCTCGAAGCGCTGAACATGGAGAAGGGCATCTGATGAACGCTCGAGCGCTCGCGTCCAAGGGGAGAAGAGAGAGAAACCTACTAGCCCATCCTACCCTAGATATGTATCTCCCACTCTCTAAATTGAGTCTATACATTGAGTGTCTATCGACGGTGTAAACCAATTTAATATAAAACACTCTCGTAGTTGGGCCCAGCCTCTGGCTGATGAGCTAGGACCCTACTACTTTACGTAACGCTGCGACATACTCTTGCTATACCGTAGGTACCAGTACCTCCGAACGCAGATGATTCTATTCTAATAACCGTACAATAATTGTGTCAGCCCATGGGTGCATCGATGACTGTGCCAAACCCCGACCATCGAACGCTGAAGGTAATGGAATTCATAAACAGTGCGTGCCGTAACTTTGAACTAGTTAATGCGCGTTTGGCAGTTGGTGTCAAGGAATTGGCTGTTTTCTGGCGCCACTTCCGCGAAGGCGACAAGGAAATGCTGGGTGTTATTGCAATTGACCAATTTTACTTGCTGTTTCACGAAAAGCGGTCAATTTTTGGTGATGGAATTTTCGACCTGTGCGACATACACCATACCGAGGAACTCGACTTTGGCGAGTATCTTGTCGCAGTGATTACGTGAGAAATTGATTGCAAGCGAGATCTCGTGTGTTGAGTATTTCGCAACTATATAGGTATTGCCTCTTCGAACCACAGGAGATCCTTCGCTTTTGTTTCTACATATTTGATCGGGATAAAAATGGATACATCATGAAGGAGGAGCTTGAGCTCATGTTGAGGGTACTGTATCATATCGTACCTCCAAATGACTTCTCGGGCAACACGCGAAACGCGCTGGAACTGCTAGACTTCAACGATGATGAGAAAGTAGACTGGCAAGAGTTTAATCGTTTCCATGTTCTGTTTCCGGCGCTCTTTTATCCAGCATTCAGGATCCAGCAGACCATGATTACTCAGACCATGGGTCAGCGATGGTGGGACAAGAAGAAAAGATATCTCCACGAGGAGAAGGTTCGGCGTGATATGATTGAACAGCTTGCGGCACGAAAAGAACACGCTCGTTTATTGAAACTACGCGAGAAGCGCATCCGAAAAAAAATGGGCCTTCTTAGATACATGTTTTGCCCTGCGCAAAGAGCCGCATTCCGCAAGCTATTCCCCGTAGATGATGCGCAGGCTGAAAAAACTTTAAGTGAAGCAGAGCTCCAAGTCCAAAAAGCCAAACAACGGGAGGTTGAAAGGCGGCTTCGGGAACTCAACGCAAAAAATCCAGAGACCAGTGCATGGGGAGATTACCAAAAACGCAAGACGAGGATGGAGTACGCACAACAGAGTGCCGATCGCACACATCCTCGACGGTCCGCGAATGAGCGGGCGCTACGTGCGGCGGCGAGAAGAGCAAAAAAAAAAGACTGCCAGACCTGAGCGTATAGAGTTTGTGGCTGTAGGCTAGCTCTGGGCTCTCGTAAGATAGCTTGCATGGTAGAATTGTGCACGTGATCATTTAAGATCGTTCGACTCCTCTGGCGGCTTGGCCAGGGTATTGCTTTACCCCAAGCATCATCAGCCTCCTTCAAAATCATGATGCCGACCAAGAAACTTGACCCTGCCAGGCCCCTAAGCATAGATGGAGCCAGTCATCGTTACATTCTTTGGGTCACGTGACTTTCTGCCTTATCTTCCCTTGCTTGAAGTTGGTTCTAACTAGAATGGGTTACTGCACAACGGATCCAGACTACTAGGACAGATCCATTTTTTTTTCTGCTGCGCCCGGGCCGTGCAGCCCATGGCCAGCCTTTTTTTACACTGGTCTGCTCAGGCTGCCGGGAGCATCCCGGTGCGTCAATAAATAATAAAAGACCGGCAGCACCATTATGAACAGCCGCTCGGTAGGCCATCAGTGCCATCAATGCCGTCGTGTGGCAAGGCATTTATTTACAAATTCAGCTTCCGCGCATCGTATAGCTTTCGCGCATCGGGTGCAAGGTTATTCTTCCCCAACTGAAATGATCTCACCGTGACTCAGGCTGTGTCCTCGCTGAGTCTGTCCTCGATGCTTAAAAGTAAAATAAATAAATAATTAAGGAAGGAATATCCTAAAGGAAAAGGACATACACCAAGCCTCTAGAGGCCTTCAAGTTCTCCCTGCGCGGCTAGGATACCCAGCCGGCGCCTAAAAAGAGACGTCAAGAAACGGTAGAGCAAATTCTCAATCTCCTGGTAAGTATTTATTTATTGCACCTCTCTATGGCACCACCGTGACTTCCACTTTCAAGATACTAGTACTAGGGGGACTCAGACGGTCCGGGGAATCGACTTGTAAAATGCCCGTATTTTTAGCTGAGCTTCTCAGGCTGAGGTGTTGCCCTTTCCAGTAAGCCTGAGGGCGCGACGCAAAAAAGCGGTGCCGAGCATCTGCGCCGAGCGGCGCCCGGGCCCGGCCCGGGCCCCGAGCCGCTGTCATGGTCACTGCCCCGGGCCGGCGACTCGGATGTGGACTCGGACCCCCCGGGCCCGGCCCGCCGGGGCCGCCGCGCCTGGGCCTGTCACGGTGTCCAATTCCTCCCGGCTCAGGCTTCGTCCTCGATTCCTTCAAGTTCAGGTTCAAGTCACGGTTATTGAAATACTATTCAACCGTGACCGTCACTCCGAGTCACTGCCAGCTTGAGTGGCAGGCTTGCCAGTGAACTTGAAGTTTATTCTAGGCCGCCGGGCTGCGCTTGCGTTTGCTGTGGGGCAACCTTGGTTTGTTTGGGGCCTTCCGGTGTTCAGTAATGTTCAGTATGGGGGCTGTATGGGAGAGAAAAATACCTACGGTACCATACCGTGCTAGGTCAGTACCTACGGTACTGGTACCTACCGTACGGTACCGTAGGTACCGTAGGTACCGCAGGTACCAGGTACCTACGGTACCGTGGTAGAGAGAGAAACTAGAGAGAGAAACTTACTAGCCCTTCCTACCCTAGATATGCTTCCTACCCTAGATATGTATCTCCCACTCTCTAAATTTGAGTCTATACATTGAGTGTCTATTGACGCTACGGTGTAACAACAATTTACTCCGTACCATGGTACCTACGGTACCAAGTACCAGCAAGTACCTACGGTACCTACGGTACCGCAGTAGGTACCGTGGTAGGACGAGAGTTAACTTAAAAATCCACAACGCGGTAATGGGGGAGTTGACCGCACTTCGTGCTGAGCTTGAACGGGTACGTCCAGTTGTGAATCGAATCATTGGCTGGCAACAGGCCCGCGAGGAATCTAATCGTATAACTCTAGAGAATGAGCGGCTAATTGATGAACGGGATTCGATGGAGAATCGAATTAAATTGGCCGCGGATACAAGAATCATGCAACTCGAGGAGAGTTTTGAGGCGAGTATGACGCAGGTGCGCACAGAAGCACATAGTCAAATGGAAGTGCTCCGCGTGGAGCTAGAGCAACTGCGGCGTGCCGCAAATGGTGATGCTTGTGGTTGGCAAGAACGTGCGGATGGGACATTTTCTAACGCTGAAACTGGTGAATCTGGAATCAAAACAATGCCAGAGGCATTAGCCTTCGCACGCGCAGTACAACGCGTCGTCGACATGGGGTCAAATGATGAAATTACAAAAGTAGCGCAAAAGCGAGCTCAAGATGCTGAAATGAAGCGGCGGGAACTCGATGTTAAGCTCAATGAAGCAAGAGCAGATGCACGGTCTCAACGTGACCTTTTAGACTCCTGGGGTAGTACTGCCAGGTCTATTCTCTTGGCATTCTCCACCTTCAAAGCGAGTTCTGATTTAGTCTGTGATATTTTTATTGTGCAAACCAAAAAGATATCAAAGCAGAGTGATAGATTAAAGCAAATTGTGTCAAAAATTTGCCAGACAGCTGCCACCTTCAAGGAAATTCAAAGTGCACTTGCTGCCGCGAAAATCAATAACATTAAGCTGGAGGAAGATACCACGCGCCTCGATTCCTCTTTGCAACAGACTCAACTAGAATTGTCATCTTTGCGCAATTCACTTGACCGGGCAGTCGAGGCCGAGGTCGAGCCTATGCGTGCAGAGATTTCTAGAGCGCGAGATACTATTTCTCGTGAACGTGTAGCGCGAATCGTCGAGCGGGGGCAACTAGCCTCTCTTTGGCCTATTGATCAGCCTCTGCCTGTGGCACTCCGGCGACATGTCCAAGTTACTAAAGATGAACGTAGAATGCTATTCGAGCGTGCTTGCGGTGCAGCTGCCGAAACAGAAATTAAGATTGAAGTGCGCCGCCGCGTTGCGGATGCATTAAAGTGGTCTGAAAAAACAGATGATTACGGCCGCAAGTACTACGTGCATTCGGACACTGGCGACGCTGCGTGGGAACCGCCTGTTGCAATGCTGCATAGGGCAGAGTCTGTCTTTCCGTGGCCAACAGAAGGGTAAGCCATTTTGCCACAGGTACGAGCCACCACCTGGACGTAATGATTTGGGGATGATAGTAGGCCTCTCTGAAGAAAGTGTTACCAAGAACAAAATTCCAAGGAGTCTGAGTTACGGACATGAGCGAGGACCCAAAGAGCCAACAACTGCAAATCCATCCCATGCGTTTAAAACTGAGATATAAATTGGCATGCATAGAAAGAATGAGATCCCTCTTGCCCCATAGGTCAAGTGCTGTCCGGGAACCATCTTCTGATTCGTGGCAGGAAACTGTCGACGAATGGGGCCAAGTTTCTTGGAAAAATAAAAGAACTAACGAAGTCAGCTGGCAGAAGCCACCGGGACATAATGATTCGCAAGCTGAAGAATCGAATGACATCTTGGAGGCTGGCGACACAGGCAACCAACAGGATAAAGGCGAGACGGCATGGAAATCAGACACGCGAATCAAGGGCAGTAGAACGAAAACAGCTCCAGACGGGTATTCCTCATCCAGTGATGAAGAAGTACCGACTTCATTTCACGATGCGGCATTTTTTTCTAAACGCCAAGAGCGCAGGATTATTCGCCTCGAGCGCAAAAAAAATGCAGCAACTATAGCTGCAAGGAGGGTGCTAACTTTCTTAGAGGAGACTGTGTCGATGTATCATGAACACAGGCAACTCCCTTCCTTGTCTGATGAAGACGATACCCCCGCATTTATTGACCTGCAGTCGCTTCGTAACCTTGCAGCAGGTAAAACGGGCTGGAAGTACGTTCCCAAAAAATCCCGCAAAGCAGCAAAAACTCGTGTTGACGTAATTGACATTGCAAAAACTAGAGATCCAGGGTTGGCACGAGAAGTAAAAGCTCCGTGTGGGTTTGAGAGAGAGTCGTATTACATCTTATTATAGGTTCAAAATGCGCTAGCGCCTGCTGAAAGAGAGTCTACTGCAATACTAAATACATCGGGGAATTTCGTCGGAAAGCAAAAGCCTTTCATAGTAGATGCGAATACTCTACTTCGTGCGACCACTACCCTTGGCACTGATGAGAGTGACGGTGATGGTATATCGCCAGAACAGCTTAGGGGGCAGTTGGAAGCAATTGTGCGGTTGGGCGTCTTTTTTTTTTAAATCTGGTATTTGCTCCAAGATGTATACACAGGCTTGCTGCGAGGATGAGTTGCTAAGGCGGCTTTCGATGTCACGTCGTCGTCTAGGGCAAATATCATACATATTACTGAAAACCCTGAGCACTTCAAAAGCCAAAAATCAATGTTGTGTACAAATAGACTCAGTGCATTTATATGAAGGCAATCTCGAGAATCTCCCCGAACTAACAGTGAAGCCAGAGACACACGCCCAAAAGCAGTTATTTTCGTTACGAAAGGCAACGCTGGCATCTTCGAACCGAGACAAAGTTTCGGAGAGACCCACTGTCCGGTTTAGTGCAGAATCAAACTTCATTCACAAAATGGCAGCGAGTGCAGTTTTGCACGGACTCGATGGTACATGCACAAATGAAAAACTCCAAAGAGAGGCTTGCGTGAGGCTGGATCTTCATGCATCGTCTCGAAAAACAAGGTCTCAGCAGAAGCATTCAACTGTTGCTAAGGCATCTCATCTTGTTGTGGTGACTTTCGGCGTACCCTCTGTATAATAATTTAATTTCATTTTTTTGTCGCATCCTCATCATGTGTAGATGGACTTTAAACTTGGCGAGGTTGGGATAACAGAAAAAATTTTACTCTCGGCAGGACTTGCGACACAACACTATCTGGAGGTTCGTTCCTCATCAGCCTCCCAAGGTTGGACCAAAAAAATATTGAAAAAAAATAGGTTGCAAAGCTCCTTGACCTTACAAAAAGCAAACAGCTACACCATCACCAGAATAACTCGATACGCAAGCCAGCATTCCAAACAAAAGAAGTTGCAAAAAGTCCCTTGGAAATTATCAACAAGTCAATGTCAGCTCATGAGTTTATTCTTGATTCTTTGCTCACGCGAGCATCTCAACTCGGCGCCGACGCTTGGATTGACCACGAGGCACAGCGCATTAACGTCGAGCTTTGGAGCTATAAACTGAGTAAGCATTCAAAACACAGCAGCCATGATGATTCAGACAAAAATTTCTCTTTTGTGCTTAATTCAAAGGTAGCAGAGATGGAGCGTAAGGATGTACATATACACATCGGCAACCTATTTAGTGACTCTATCAAGCGCGATATTAAAATAGAGGCTTTGCGACAAGTTGAGCTAGAATTAGTGGCTGAACGACAACGGGGTGACTGGATATCCAACGGAGCGCAGCATGCGGTGTCAGTCCGAGCCCGGCAGGTAGTTGAACGTGCTTATCAAGCCCGCAAGCTGGTTCAATTGCAACATGCTTTGAGAGTTTGCTGCGCCGAAAAGCATAAAGCCGCAATCGTGCACCAGTCTCATCAAAGTAAGTCTAATACTGAGAGTCTGCTCTTTTCAAAACTTGCGGTCACTCGTGTTTGTGAAAATCTAAGAGAACAAGGTCGGCGAAGAAGAATTTGGCAAGAGCAAGAAGTTTCGTTTTTCCGTGCAGAGATAAAGCGGCTCTTGTGGGATCAAGACGCAACTAATCAGAGACATGCAGCGCGTATTGCAATCGACGAAGCACGAGTGGACCGTGATAATGTTCTTGACCCGTGCTTTTTTCCTTTGAAATTTTGTCACGATTGAGCTTAGGCTATCCTTGGCCACCATGCTGCAGTAGCGATTGTTTTGACTGGACTTGACGATGGCCACGGAGTCCTAGACAAATTTGTTAAAGATTCAAAGAGGACAGAGGCACGCCTGGCAGCTACCTATGCTAAACTGGCATCACTAGAGAACTTTCAGCGTATTGCGCTTAACCATGAGCAGAGGCAACGCCGGGAACTTTTATCTACAACACATGTTCCCAGAGTGGACGTTTTACACCCAGACTGTATAACTGCTAGTACCACCCCCCTTGATCACTACTCAGACATGCCCCTTGGACTGCGGTATGTACCACTGCGCATTGCAAAATCCCGCCTGGGGTCTCAATGGTTAATGAAGAGCACGCAGACAAGACCACATGAAAAGTTAGAATTTAATCCTCATTCTTCCACAGCACCCGTGTGTTTGCGTGGACACAACCGCGCTTGTCGTATAGCTGCAGAGCTACACCAACAGCTACTGAGCGAACGATCATCTCGCCGACAGATTAGCGCCGCGGCACTCAGTGCTGGTGTGCGCGCTGCGAATGTCGCTAAGACATTAGCAACAGTGGCACAGAGTAAAGCATCAAGCGACAGGCGATTTGCTCAACGTGATGCACTCCAAGAAGCACAAAAGTTCTCACCTGCGCTTCCTTCCTACGAGGGGCTGTTTGCCGAACCTTTGTATTTAGGCGCGACGTGGCGGAAATGAAATTCAAATTCGAGTTAAGCGCCCACATGAAGAAGATTGCGCTACACGTTGCGCTCTGTGAAGCACTTCGACATAGACTTGGCTTGGCACATGCACAGCAGAAAGTGCAGGAACTCAAAATATTGAAGCTGACAAAGACAATTGCACTACTACGTGCATGCTCCCGCGATGAGATCTATTACGAACGGGCCCATTCAGCCCGTCTCAAGCTATGGGTGCACACAATGGTGGCTGGGTTTGTGCGAATTAAAAGCATGCTCAGGCATCGTGAGACTTTACTTCATCGTCAAAAGGCGCTCGATTTGGAGGCCAGAAGATCCCTCCGCCATGAGATTTGGCGACAACAAAATGCTACACAGGCTCTTGGCCTTGACACTTCAGCACTATTCCTTTTCTTTGCTCAACGAGTCGCAGTGATGTCAGGTGCACACAAAAGCTATAATGATGCCTTGCGTACACACACAACACAGCGTTTGCAAAACGTAAGCCTTCTTTGAGCGTTGGACGTATAGGTGCTAATGGAGCCACACTCGTGTTGGCAGCAATGTGTAGATCCCCCCGGCGAGAGCTTCGCTGCCTTGGCGCCAAAGCCCTTTCCGCATTGACCTGGAATAGTCATGTAAATAGTCGGTTGCTAGGCTTCCAAGTACTAGAGCAGTGGGAGCGTTGGGTAGATGTAGCAGTAAATCGCGCAAGGAATCAAAGAACAAATGTGAAACTAAAAGCAACGGGCACGCATCCTCAACATAATGTCACAGAATTTTTTGTTCAGACTCCACATGATGTCACCACTCCCTATGATATCGCCGTTGCTCGTCGACAATGGGCACTGCGCAGACAGAGGACACTAGCAGGACCAAATCTTGCGAATATAAGTAAACTTGTCAACTATCGACGAGCGGCTAGCTGCGGTGATATGACTTCTTTGTCGCCCTTGATAAAAATACTAATGGTATTTTGTCGTGACCGTGACCATGAGTGCGTGATTGCCGCCATTTCATGCATTGTCGCACTATCATTTGTTGCGGAGAATGCTACTTTGCTTGGAAAAGTGCAGGGTCTTGTTGCAATGGTCAGTAGCCTGATGTATCATGTCAATCCTGAGGTGGTTATCCTGGCGTGTCACGCGCAGATCAGCGAAAGTTTTATGCACCTCAAATTTTGTGTTTGAGATCCAGCTCCTGTAGGCCGCAGCAAATATGGCGTTCCAGCAACAATGCAACCAAGAGAGACTAGGAGCTGCTGGAACAATTGAGTGCCTTGCGACCATACTGCGGGTATCCTGGGAGTCCGCAACACATGAAGAACTAATTGACATCATCGAGGCAGCAACATGCGCACTGACCAATCTACTATCGCTGCATGCACCAAACTCTCGCAAATTTGTAGCTACTGGTGGCGTAGAACTTCTCCTGAAGTTCCTCAATATCAACTCCAGCAACTTGCTTGATGCTGATAAAGCAACTCAAATGCAAACAAATGTAATCAATGTACTAGCAAACACACTTGCTGCGGCAGGAGGGAAAAATCTTTATCTCGAAGACTCATTCCTTCATAATACGAGCTCACTTTTTGTATCTGCTTCTCGAGGCATGAGAAGTTTTGCAGGCACCTCCGTTTCCGATGAGAGATCATTTGCCTACAGCATTGTGATGTTGTGTACCGCAAATAATTCACCAGCAAGGCAAGCTGCTGCTTTGCTACTTGGAAATTTAGCTTGCAGCTCACGATTGCGGATTGAGCTTGGTCGCCTGGGAGCTGTCGAGGCTCTCTGGAGGATCACACGTGAGCGTAAGAGTAGTGCAGATTGCGCTACGGCGCTTTGGGCCCTCTCAAATCTCGTGTGGTCTAACCGAGCAAATCAGTCACGTTGTGGGCCATTATTTGAAGAAATTTTTGAAATGATCGCCAATTGTCGTATTGAACTTCCTTTTAAGTACCCGCACCTAGAACCCAGTTGTGTGTTTCAAACGAGACACGAAGATGCGTGGAATCAATCAGCACCAGCGAGCCTTGAGTGTGCTTATGCCATGAGTCTTGTCGCAAATGCCATTTACTTTCATGATTCAAATTGTAATCATATGGAAGTTATTCCTGGTGGTGTCGAGGCTATCATAAGGCTCTCCAAGGCGGATCAGCCTTTAGCCATACGTGAACCAGCACTTAGATGTTTGGCATGCCTCACAGTATCTGACAGGGGAGCAAAACGAGTTGCACTTGCTGAGAGCAGAGACGACGCTTTCAAAGTCATGGTCAATGCAGCGGGTGACGCAAATGTGGGCAGCGAGCATGCTAGCGTACGACGGCTTGGTGCTGCTGCTCTTGCAAGCATGAATTCTATAGCCTCTGCTCGCAGATACCTGCACGAACCTGTGTAGCCCATAGTGCCGACTAGCTTTGTTATTTCCCTAACTTTAGGCGAGCGGCGGGTGGAATTGATGCGCTTGTTGCACTTGCTGGAACTGGTGAGGCAGGCATGTCTAGGCAAGCGCATCGAACACTATCCTCATTCGAGAACATTTCAAACCAAGCTGGTTCAGGTGAGATTGCCTCATTGCTTCGGGCAGTAGTCCACGAACGCTGAGGCTAATGTGTAGCAGAATGCCTTTTGACTTCTTGGAGGAGGGAGATATGAATTAGAGCCGTTTAAACATGTTCTGGTGAGAGAAGGCTACTCAAGTATTTAGGATAATGGTCTCGTCCAAACTGTCAGTAGGGGGTGACGGTACAGTTTTGACGTCTCATGCGACCTGAGTCAAATAAAAGCTGACGACTCTTTATTAATGATGGTGCCTCTTACTAATGTTTGCTGTATATGTCCCTTAGCGGGCCATTTAAAAAAAGTGACGTAGATCAAAGGCCTAGGTGCTAGAGGGCGGCTCCGGGGTCGAAAAGGTCATTGGCAGCAACACCGCCAGGCCAACCCCCGCCCAAATGCTACCCTACATAGGGCCCGAACCCACCGGCCCGGGCCCGGGCACATCATGATTACACTATGTAGAGCCTCGGACCCCAGCCTGGCAGTGAGGGTCATGGTACACTGGCACTGGCATACTATTACTATATGTTAATTGAATTATACTATTCAAGTTCAAGTTCTTAGGGGTCTTAAAAGGGGCAAAACAAGAAAACGCCCCGCAGCCACACCGTGACTAACTTAAGTCATCAGGAGGTCTCAACGCCAGCCTGAGTGTATCTCCCGTCACGGTGTGCGGGCCCCAGGCCGGCCCGGGGGTCACACCGTGACAGATTAGGAAATCGTCGATTACCGTAGTACCTTGCCGCCACGCGAACACGTCGCTGGCTCTTTTAAGGATTTTACCGCCTTTTGTTGCAGTCCCAAAGTATCAAAAGTGCGTACCCTGGCACGCCCTAGTTTCCCCCGTCCGTGTGCTACCGTAGGCACAGTACGAGCTTGTATCTTTTTTGGGCGGGCGCATATTTTTTGAAAGTAGCACTTGGATCATGAGCCTGGAGGAGGAAATTATCAAGACTCAAAATATCCTTCAGCCCCTCGTCGATCGACCCCAGCTGAAGGCAAAGGTATGCATTGGAAATTGGAAACGTCACGAACGGCTTATTGTGTGCAGCTCCTGTCTAAACCGCCGTTCCGCTTCCTTCATGACATAGTAATTCTCGTCAGCGTCTTACATTATGAGGTATTAGCCGCGACGACGTTAACAGGTATCGGCCACGACGAGGTCAACTGGGTTTGCAGAGGGTCTTTACAAGGGCGAGGAACTTGACTCGGGAGCCATACGAGACAAAGAGTCAAAGCTCAATTATCTTGGGAAAATAGCGGCCTGTGTGAGCATATGCATTGGCAAGAATGTTGACATGCGTGGCCCCAAGGTGGTGTGAGTACCTGTTATATATCACAATTAGAGACCACAGGTGGTGGCAGGATTGGAGCCAGAAAAAACAAATCAATTTTTGCAGCAATTAGCGCATTGTGCCTCTGATCGTTCGCTTGATTTCCGCGAGGCTGTGCGGATGTCATTGCAAGGTGTGGCACCCAGCTCGGAAGGAATCCCACGCATCAAAACAAGATCGGAGCTAGAGAACGAGGTAGATATTGGCTTAGAGTTTGAAAAGGAGCGGCCCAGTGGGGAGATGCCTCCGTCGCGTGCAGGTGCACGAAGTGCAAATAGTGAGTCCAAAGGTCTGGAACCACCTCCGCGTTTGGGTGGCATGGGCATTGGCATTTCTGAGCTTGATGGGCAGATTGAGGCCTGTGATGGGAGCCCAGATACAACGCGGAGGTTGCTGGAGCCGATCATAACCCGGCCAAAGCTGACGGATAAACTCCTTGGCAAGCCTCCGTTCCGATTCCTACATGACATCATCTCTGAAGTCATTAGACAGACATCATTTGGCTCGGGACTCTACGACACAGCTGAGTCCGATAGCTCGAAGGTGACCGACAAGAATTCAAAGATAACTTACCTAGCAAAGTTAGTCAAGCTAGTAGGAATGCAGCTTAATACCATTGTCGAAGCCAGGCCCACAAAAATAGTGAGCGGTCTTGAGCCAAACAATACCAATAGGCTCCTACAGCTTTTCGCGGTGGCCGCGAGCTTCGCACCTAACAGTGATCACTCTGTGCGGGCTGTACTTGCATCGGGGGAGTTTCAGAGCTGCAGGCCTGCCGTGCCTTCAAGCGTGGAGACAAAGTGTGATGTCATGCCGGCTGAGGAGAAGCAGGGCCTAGCAGGGGAAACGACTAGCAACGTTGGCTCTGAAAGCTATGATGATGCTGCAAAATCTGGGGGTGCAACTTCGTTGGCATTTAGGGATGAGAACTCTGCCCAATCCAAACTCTCCACTCGACCAACCACGGCACGGCGCCGACCTCCTATATATAAAGACCACCTCGTTGAAGATAATCATCGCCCCAAACTCGAGAGGAATACTGCAATCATGGTGGATATTATTACAGATGATGGCAACGATGATGATGATGATGGAAATACGATTTGCGATGCATCAAATACGAAACTACAGGTTGCCACAAATGATGTGGTTGTTGCCGCAGATGGCAAATCTAAGCTTGTCCGCGAGATCCAAGAAGAGGAACGCGCTGCAGCGAGGGGAGGGGGTGAAGAAAAAGGACAAAGCTCAGGTGGCATACGTTTTGGCCGCATCGATCATGCCACAACTGGTTCCAAAGACAAAGTCCGCGAAACAGATCTTAATGAAGTCCAGCGGACAGTGCAGGTATTATGTCAATCCACAAACCCAATTGCCAAATGTATGGATTACGTCCACGAGGACGTGGCAACCATGCACGCAGAACTAAAAAAATGGGAACAAGAACTTAAACTGCAAGTAAGCCAGCTCGAGCAAGAGGTTGAGTTTACTAGAGGTGCAACGCGGCCACTTGACCGTAAATTGAAAGAGCTTAACGAACATGTTTCCAATGAAGAAAAGTGCGTCCGATGTGTCAAGGCGAGGATCCTAAACCAAGAAGATCGCATGAGCCAGCTGCTCCAGATGATATCCACAACCAATTCTAAAGGATAGTGCTTTGTACAGATAGCTGAGGCGCAGGTGGGCAGCCTCGCACTGAGAAACAGCTCTGACGCGCACGACAGTCCGAGATAAACCGCTCAAACCAAAAATCGCCCCGGCAGACATATAAATTAATCGCAATTGCAGAATATATCTTCTAGTTCCGTATCTATACTAGGACTTATACTAGGCCTACTACTAGTACTAGGCCCTCTCTAGCCTCAGAGTCGGGGAGCTCCCAGCTTTTAGTTCTCCGTGCCCCGCGGCACGGGGCAGCCACCGGGCGTGTGTGGAGGTCCTAGGAACTCATACGCGCCATGCTTAAAGCGCATGTGTCGAAAGGTACCCGTCTCGGCGGTCTGCAAGCGCCCACAAGCTGCTGCTCTGCGCGAGGCTCTAAATCGGCGCGCGACCGCGAATAGATCTCCAAATTGCTGGTAGAGAAGCGCCTGACCCACGCGCACGGCGACTCACCTCAAGCAGTCCACCAGTTGTCCGTCGCCATATGTCAACCCACGGGCGGTCGAGAGAGCATATCCGGTGATGTCCATGGCGGGCCACTTGGACGCCGCTCGACAAAAAATCGACCGTCAGGACGTACGCGTGCATTGCAGCGGACGTTCGAATGACGCGCCGCGCAAGTAGAGCAGACTTGAAACCGGCGACGCCGACCGCGGGGAATCGGACTCGTCCGAGAGCTGCGTTTAGGACGTTAGGCGTACTATCCTGGGGCCTTTTTCGAGTACCAGGGTGGGCGGGGAGTTGGGGCCACTCTCTGGTAGAAAGAAAACCCGCACCGCCCCCATCGTGCAACGCTGGCCCTCCGCGACTACAGGCCGCCCTGCCCTTCAATACGTATACCCGCACCCTATACTCCTCAGCTTCAACTTCCCCCCAATTCAACCTCAAGTTGAAGTAAGGGTAGTCATAGGTTCTAGTCATAGGTACGACATCCCCCCAAGTCCTAGGGTGCAGTTTACGCACGGCGTTCTTTACGTGAGAAACGGTCCAGCGTCATTTTTACGCCGTAATTTACGCGTAATTTACGCGTGCATTCATTTATAAAACCCGCACACACGCGGGCAGAGCGCCTAAACAAGGCCTTGGTAGCCACGCAGCTCAATAGCAGCACGAGCACGGCGCATGAGCTTACACCTAGAGTGCACACCTTGCTCGCAACAGCATGCAACTAGCAATTGGCTCGGCTCTGACAACGTTTGGGGCAGCCACACTCTGCGAGGTGCCGTTCGCGAGCTAGAGTCTTAAAGGGCCGCTAGCGCCGGCTTCGGGAAGAGCCCTGGAAGGACTTTTGGATACCTCCTTTTTTACGCCGTTTTTACGTGGGATCTCCTGTAGCGGTGCTTTACGTGTAATTTACGCGTGTTTTCCACGTAAACTGCACCCTAGCCCAAGTCCCCCCCCTCAGACCTCCTCAAACTCACTCCTACTTCTGCTGGGTTCTTCCGGACGCTTTAGACGTCTAACTTAGTCACCAAGCAGGCAAGCGGGACCAAGTACCTCCAATGCGGTTCTACGCGATCGCTGCGGCTGCCCCGCCGCGGGCGCTCAAGTAGGACAAGTAAGACTAGCATGTGAAGCAGGTGCTTTGGCTTCTAGACCAAACTGTTGCGCCCCAAATTGCAACCTGACCGTGTTCGTTAGGCTAGCACAACGGTTCACGATGAACTGCCGAAGAAAATATCCTTGCGCTCCCCAAATCCGCTGAGGCGCAAAATAAGACGGTTCAAGGGGAGCAGCGATCGCTATGTATACTGGCAATCGAAACCACCATCTTCCTACCGTCCAGCTAGTACAATTAAGAATTCCGTGCGAGTTTATATATATCAAAAGAGTCAGGAGCCTATTGTACAATATGACATTGTGCAACGCAGCGTAATTCAAGATATTTGTTGAGCTTTGCTATAGCCAAATGGGCTCGCTTGCAAAGGTTGAAGCACATGAATAATGGTGGTCCAGGCATTCATTGACCAGCAAGTCCATGGCGGCAGGCCAGCACCTAAGCGCAAATTAATTGTCATGTGTTGGCTGGGCTCGGCATACCTATCCAGCAGACGCCTGTATTCTTCAATTCCGAGGGCATTTGTTGTCGAACTTGAAATGATGTGATTAAAAGCATCATAACCATCACGTTTGAGAAGTGAACCTGTCTGAAGTACAACTTTGCGCCTCCCTGCATCTCTGATGGGTCCAAATTGTTCACTAAAAATGAATTGGTCGTCATGACTAACCTTGGTGCCGTTGAAGCATTCGACATTGGTAAAGACCGCACAGATAAGCGGTCTCAGGAGGGTGAGAGAACAAACTGGGTTTGATTCTATTTTGAGCTCCAAAGCATTTGGTAAACCCTGGACTACGCTGGCCAAATGTAAAAGTTGACAGAGGGTGTGGACTGCGTTGTTCCCAAAGGTGGCCTTTTTAAGCTTGACAAAGCTATGAACATGAGGTTGGAGCTTCCGAATAATACGCTCAATAGATACAAAGCGACAAGTAAGGGCGGTACAAGAACCAGTGATCTTTGGGGAGTTGAGACCCTCCCAAGCTTCGCCGTAGACCTGGAGCATACGCTCTTCGCGATGTGCTCCCCTGATTTCTACCTCATAATAACCCATGGCAATGTGTGCAGAGCTATTTGACCCTCCAATCGAGGTAGCTGTACTCTCTGCACACACTGACCGAGCTACAAGCGCCCCACTGGAGCCCGAAGACAATGCAATGGGATGCTCAGCTGTGACGAGTGTTGGCTGCTTACAGGACAAGCAACGCTGACCAGGCAAGTGGGTATCGTCGCTAGATATATTGCCGTATTTGTTCACAGCATCACAACGCTTCGGCCGTCTACACATATTACACTCATGTTGTTCGAGATTTGACTGTAATGACAAGCTGCCAGTACACATAGACTGCAAGATGTACCTGCTTTGTGTATTATGCCTTGTGTCTGGATTGCGGCTAGATGTCTGGTTCGTCCACTGCGTTTCTGCTGCGCGAATTGCCTCAGACCGTTCAACTCGGAGCCTGCGCCTTTCGGCTTCAACCGTCTCCCGCCTCTTTGCAGCACGTTGTCGTTGAACTTCCTTTTGTGACTCAAGCGCCACAAGACGACGTTCCGAATCTGTGACACGCTTTAGGTCAAGGAGCCTGAGTCTCTTGGCTTGTTCTATGGCATATCGCCGGTAGGTAGTTGGATCTTGCAGGGCGATAGGATTGCCATCCATACTAAGTTCCATAAGACACCTTATGCCAAAAACACACACGATTGAATCAAAAGACTGGATGCAGTTATTGCTGAGAAATAACCGCTGGAGTGATTGCAATTGCTGAAGCGATGTGGCCTTGATAATATGATTGCGCCTGACATTAAGCTCTGTGAGTGATTTGAGGTTACTGAGTTGTTTTATTTCTGTGAGTCTATTCCCAGCCAGATTAAGTACACGCAACTCTGAGAGAGCTCCAAGTTGCTCAATTTTTGTTATTGCATTTGAGTGAAGATCAAGAACATCCAATTTTACTAACTTATCCAGGTGAGAGATTGCCCTGATACGATTTTTGCCTAACATCAACACTCTGAGTGTGGGTACGCATTCAAGGTCATGGGAGAGATTCTCAATGCGATTATTGTAAAGATCAAGGAAGATCAGGTTAGGCAGATGAACAAGATTTTGAATCTCTTTGATATAGTTGCTTTGATAGTTAAGCAGTCGCACTTGCTCCTCCGATTTGAGTATGGGACAGACTCTCAGGCGCCGCCTGTCCAGGTTGAGTCGTTCAGGGTTAGCTGCGCGTTCCTCAGGTGAGCGATATACCACAAGTGCCTCGGGGTGGTCGTTGTACTGTATAAAAACAAAACCGTCATATGTTTTCTCGCTAAAGGTTGACTGGGCTGGTCTCTGTGTCTCGCTGACTTCTCCAATTTCATGTTTTTTTAGTACCTTCTCACTGCCGCCTTTAATGCCGGTTGAGTCTGAGCATAGCCTGGCTTGCTCATTTGGAGTTAACCTAGTAATTGGCACCATTGAATTAGTCTTACCCGATGACGTAAGCTCAAAATCGTCGTTATATTGGTTCCTGCGGTTTCTAGCATCATTGCTGTCAGCTTTGTTGTTGCCATGTGACAATGGCCCTGAATCATTGTTACATGGAATCATCATCCTGCCCTTGCGTAATTCTAGTGATTGCAGGCCATTGCCCAGGTAAACTTTTGGGCCTTTGTTGCCATCACTGGGCAAACATCTGTTCCTTAATTTTGTGCTGTCAGCGTGCCACGAGTGTTGATCTGAAGTCTTTTCTTCATGTCCATACGACGTGCGAGTCGATTCTGAAAGTAACTCACTTTCGGCTGTGATCTGGGAATCAGACGAACTGGCTCTGAGGGAGTTTGCTTTTGTGCGTTTCTCGCATGCCGTCTTCATTCTTGTGTGTACCTTGTATAGCTGGTATTCTAAGCTGCACCAGAATGCCCGTGCTTTGTCTATTTCCTTTATGTCACTGGTGGGTTTCGCCAAATCTACAGCCAGGTACTTCGTGCGTGAAGCATATCATACACTTTGATAAAAATCAAAACAGTTGGGTCACCTGTCCGTACATAGGTTGTAAATGTAAAATGGAATGATTGTATAGATAGCTTTGCTAGATGATTGCCGCGCACAACGGTGCATAGCAGGCTGACGCTTGACGCTTTTAGAATCAATAATGGCCCATCATAATTCGCTTACCGTAGGTACTTATCGACCGTTACTTATACCTACTTATAAATTGATTATTATACCTACGGTCACGGTATGTACCGTAGGTTGTCCTTCACATAGGTTCTATGAGACGAGGTGATTCCGGGCGACGTAGCGCATATCTCCCCCGTCTACGCCTGGGCCGCTCCGAGCAGGCGAAGGGACCGAAATAGGAAACTTACACTGGCAACTTCTTCAATGCCCCACGCGGCATCATGATCATGATCCGAAGTTCCTCAGGCTGGCTCAGGCTTCTCGGTCTCACCATCAATGGCACCATGAAAAGAGACGCAAGCCGGTTTGACTCTCTGGTTCGCGCCACGCCTATCCTCCGAAGAGCGGCTAGGCAGTCCTCCTTAAGAGAAAGCGCACAACTTTGAACATTACAGCACAGCACCACAGCCAGCCCCGGGCCTGGCGGGAGGAAGAAACCTGAGAGGAGCAGCGTCGCAACCTGGTCATGAGCGCACGCGCATGTGGGCGGGTGTCGGGTACAACCGGCACGGGAAGGGGGCTGGCTCTTTTACGATATTGCTCTTTGCGATGATGTCAACATGAAAAAGGGGGTTGGTCAAAAAGGGGCATTACGGGGGCTGGACCAGACTAATTCGGCTACTGTATTTTTAAGCGCCGGCTGGGTATCCTAGCGGCGCAGGGAGAAGGCCTTTAGAGGCTTGGTGTATGTCCTTTTCCTTTGGGATATTCCTCCCTAAGTTAATTAGTTAATTATATTATTGTAGTGCCTCCCCATTAACAGCTCGAAGAGAGTGCAATGGAAATACACGTCTAGTAGGATCCCAAGGTTCACTGAGACGTATCCAAGCACAACCCGCACTTGCATTACCCGCTAGGCTACCTACGGTACTTCCCATCCTCAGGCTAGGGTACCTACGGTACTCCGATATCCCCTTAGCAGGGGGAAGTCGCCTCTCACTCCTAACTATTATCATCTGAGTCACCTTTTATTGACAGACGAATTTTCCCGTCGCAAACCCCATCAAACATGGGAGAAACCATTTCGTTAGACGACTACACCGTGACTACGCTGCCGGGGAAGTCCCGGCCGGAGCTACCGTGACACGCTCTATTTCCCTCTGCATCGCAGGTTATGGGCCCACGCTCTGCGTGGTGTCTCCAATTCGCTGCCTACTTCATACGACTCGGAACTGCCATACATTTCATTAGGCCCGGGCCCCGGGGGAATGCAAGATAACTCAGGCTTGAAGTTTAAAATCTTGTCGCCATCATGATGTTCTCGATGTTCAGAATATGGAACATTTGATTTTAGTATCGAGACTTAAGCGCGGCTGCCAGTGTATATTTCAAACATACAACGTCATGTAGGACCAAGGTGATGCGAACTTCTTTAGTAGAGAACTTACTAATCCCAGCACCAGGTCCTGCATAGAAGTATATTTATTGCACGCACTCATTTGTACTGCCTTCAAGTTATTGGCTCAGGCTAAGGGAGTGGAGGCAACAAATTTCGAAGGGAAGGACTGCGTTTGTTAGTTTTCACAGCACCCCCAGGAATCACAGTTGATGTAATGAGATTCGAAGGGAGTCGATGAAGCTCCTTCTGGGGGTATTCTTTTTCAAAGCATGTATTTTGCGCATCTTTGCGCATCTCTTGAACAAGGGACTTGAGTAAGAGTCGCTTTGCACGCCCCCATTCTATGGCATGCTCCTGTTGTGCTTGTGTGCAGATACTTCTACTATCAACGGAATGGTGTGTCGTTACGGCGGTCTCGAGGAGGTTACAATTGCGAGTGACTAGTTCGGCGTCTCTCTCGGAAGAGAGACAGCGCTCCTCCATAAGCCGCTCTCGTTTCATAGCAGAGAGTGAATCGCCCACAACACGGAAATTCAGATGCAAGTCGTGAAGGCGCTGCGCACGTTCACGATTTAGTGCCTTGGTCAGGTTCGCTGTCTTTTCCTCCGCCTTAACTCGCTGGTTACGCTCATTCCGTGAATTAGCAAGGACCTCGTTCATCTGATGTTCTACTATGCGCAGACGTTTGATCTGACCCTCGCGAACCCTCTGGTCTATAAGTGCATTTTGCCCCAATAGTTCAACCCTGAGTTCTGCTTGGTGGGCATTGCGTTCAGCCTCTTTCCGTTCGGCTACGTAAGTGATCTGTTGCTTGTTCAAAGCCTCTATCTGTCTCTTCAGAGACTCGTTCACACTTTGAAGTCGCCGATAGCTAATTTGCAGCTTGTCTAGTTCATGGGAGATCTGCAGCCACTTTCTTTCGTAATCCTGATCTGAGGTGACATCGGTTTCTTCCGGAGCCCTCATCTAACAGCGTCAAGGATCATCATTACCTGAAATAATTGGTAGCATCGGCGGTCGGCCCCGCGCTGAGCACGCTGTTCCACACGATCTCAGCTTCAAGTTCTGCGCGGCCCCCTGCGATGCAGGGGGGGAAATAAAGGGTGTGTAATTCCGCACGTCCCCGGCAGCGCGATGTGCGTGAGCTGATACAGTACTACCGCTTTGCGTAGTATCTTAGTCACAGCTAAATTTAGTCACCGTATCTCGCGCCGTTGTTTTTTTTTGCTTTTTTTTTAAAGTGGTTTTTTATGCATCCAAATCCTCCAAATGCTTCAGAGCTCCCGTGCGCCCCGCCAACGCGTTCTATGAGCACCCACCGTGACGGCGCCAGCTGGCCCGGGACCTCTTGCCTCCGAGTTTTTTCGGTGTGCCAGTGAGCCTGAGATATGGTAGTACGGTACGGGTTTTAGTAATTTTTAACCCCCGGGCCCCCGGGCCTCGCCAGCCGAAGTAAAATAATGAACAAATAAATAGCTGGGTATCCTTGTGAGTGTTCAGGCCCGGGTTCACCGTGACTGAGTCAGGCTTCAAGTTCAACTTGAAGTTCTTTGTGATTATGAATAAGGAAATAATAAGGGAGAAGGAAGCATGATATCCTAAACTTAAAAGAGGACTCCCGGGCCGAGTCCGAGTCGGACATACGCCAAGCCTCTAAGGCCTTCTCCCTGCGCGGCTTGGATACCCAGCTATTTGTTTGTTTGTTCAAGTTATTTTACTCAGGCTCAGGCTCAGGCTGGCCGAGGGGCCCGGGGAAAAAACGCTGTCGACGTAGAAACCCGCGAGCTCTGGAGGCTCGGGGCTCAATCGCCAGTGATTTATCTTTAGCCTTGTCTTAACTCCGAGTCTACAGCCTAATGTGCTTGTCAATACTAAAGTTAAACATAATAAGGAGATAAATAAAGGGAAAATTAATATCCTAAAAAGGATATTCACCAGGCCTCTGAGTGCCTACGTCTCAATCGCAAAATAGTTGATTCTTTTCACCAGATAGCCGTGGATCTCCCTGGGTTTATTGCTCGCTGACTCGGAAATGGCGGGAGCCAGGCGGAAGCTTGCGCGGATTCTGAGGCAGCCCCGACAGCCGACCTGCCGGAGGTCCCTCATCATCGTGACCGAAAGTTCGAGTCACAGAATCGGACTCGTTGTAGCCCCGGCGGGCCGGGGTTGGCGCGTACTGGCAGCCTGAGCCGGAGGCCCGGGAGGTGCCGCTTAGATGTCGCGCGGCGAGGCGCGATGGGAGAATAGATAGTGGTGTATGTATTATGTAGTTGGCGTTCAAGTCAACTTGAAGGACTACCCTGACTTACTTCGACATCACATGCAAACAGTCCGACCATCACCTCAAGTGGTGAGCACTAGCGAAATCGACCGAGATCGGCGGACCACGGAGAGCCGGCCCAGGTCTGCGTTGGGACTCCGAAGAACAGCACAGACGCGAACAGTGTAAGCTGTCATGTCTCCCAGATCAAATTCAAAGTCAGCCCTCACTTGTTCTTTTGTGTCACCCTGGCAAACGAGTTCAATTTCGTTGACATGCACACACCAGACACCATCGTCTGGAGGCACGAACGATTGTAGACTAACTGTCACCGGGATAGAGCATTTCCAGATTGAGCCAGGGTTCTGCACATCATGACTGCAAACAAGGGTGTCTTCTTCTCCTGGGGCCATGATTTCAAGGTCAGCTATCGACCGTGGGGAATCCAATGTCCAAACTAAGGTATTTACGAGCACATTTGTCAGAGTTTCAAGACAAAAATAATTAGCTAAGACCTTCGGACCGAGCGAAAGGACGCGCACCAATGATGCATTATCACCTGGAGTGCGAATAACAGCACCAACAGCAAGACTGGCGAGATACAGGAAGGTTCCTATGTCGCTTGGTTGAGAAAATAGAAGTCCAAGGGGCTGACTAGACCGCAGAACTGCAAGGAACGTCTCTGCACGCATCAGTCGTTGAACATGGACACATCGACGACGGTACGATCTAATATGTTTTCCCCCATTCCAACTAGCAAAGTCGTACCAATCCAGACATTCCATCTCTTGCTTTGGGGCGGTGTTCTTGTTATAAACCCATAGCTCTCTTGTCTCGTAATTTTCTCGACCATTAGCTGAGCCTGCGCATGAACCAGTAGTCGAACAAAACCAATCCCTATGGAGCGCGGCTACATTAATGCCAAGGGCAACCCGTGCGTTGGGGTGATGCTCGAGACACAGAGGCAGTTTGGAAACGATAGAATCATGAAATATCGCATCAAATCTTAACACTTCCTTGCAATTTATGCCCATGGGCAGAGCTGGACTGCGTACATGTTGAAGAGAAATCGCGGTCACTGGGCGCCGTGGCATACCACGGATCCCACCCCCTGTGGCGCATGCTGCAAAATCATCCAACGCGCTGACTAGGCGCATGGCAACACCACCCCAAGGACCACGAGCCACTACAAGCGCCGAACCAGCGATTGCGTTGACATCCATGGTGCTTGCATCGAATACTCGTAACTGCCATTCGCGATCATGCGCCAAGAATGCTGGTAATAGTCCGTATATGAATTCCCAGTCTACGATGTCGCCACCGTCAACAATAACGGTGACTATGGGCCGACCGGATCGTGGTTTTTGTGATCTTACACTATTGTAGTGACGTGCAGCGACATTTAAGATTATCGCCGCCCGTGTGTCGTATGTGTGATGCCTAATTGCATGTGCGCGTGCTTTAGCAGCAACGCGGCGTAGTAAGGTCGAGGAGGGGTGATACGCAACTAGCACATCTGTGATTGCTTTAATTCCATCAGTCGTCGCGTAAGTTACGACACCATGCGATCTTATTGCACCTCGCAACTCGGAGAAAAAGTCTACCCCACGCTCTTCAACAGCAACAAATTGACCACCGCTGCACGCGAGTGCCTCAAATACACGGTTGTTCACCATGCCCAGGCGCCGCTGTGAAGAATCGGTCGTGCCGAGTATTACGGTTGCATTTGCATAAAGTCTGGCGATGCTACCACTAGGGAGTCTGCCTTGCCAGCAGCAAGCCGCCAGCCGCGCATAATCCTTGTCTTGCAGCGAAAAATGATCCCACGCAGACCCATAGATTTTCAGCCTTACACCGGGAACGTCATACAGAGCAAGAAGTGTCTTGGCGAGTAGCGCTTTGCTGTATGAGGGCTGGCCAAGATACACAACGACAGTATCATTGCTGGAGGGATGCCTGTGCGGAGACCATCTTTGAGGTCGATCGAGTAAGCCCCTACGCCATCGACGCGATGCCATCCCATTAACTGTATGGTGTGGAGGGTGAAGAGTACGATTTTCTACACAGATCGTTGCGCGCGCGAGTCAGACGGTGGTTTCATTTCTCTAGTATCCACGGCGAGTGCTACGAACTCACGAGGTGCGAGGTTCTGCGTGGAGCGACGCCGTCGCGTTGACGCAGTCGACACGTCTCACGCTGAAGAGTCATGTCCGCGCCGAGTCGCCGACGGCCTTGTGAAACCAAGGTGACGCCAAACCAAGAACATTACCACCTGCCATAGTAAACCCATGTAATGCCAAAAGCCGTGAGTTTGTGAGAAAACTATCGACATCAATCGCTGCTACCGAGGCGAGTGTTGGATATGTGTCTAGACACCAATGGAACCTGTGTGGAAATCAACCAGCGAGTCAGGTTATCTGAGAATTACTGCGAGAGTGCTTCGTCAACCTCCACGCCATCGAGCAGGCGCAGTTACGGGATGACATCGCATCGATGGCGCACGGGCCGCCTAACTTGCTTTCCACACAGAATGGAACACAGCGATTTGTTTATTAAACCGACGCATGCCACGTATTACAGACTGGACCTGTGTGCAACTCAACCACTGAGTCAGGTGCACCTGGATAATTCTTCACAAGGTCATTGCTCGGCGACAACGCAGCCGTGCTGGCCAAGCCGAGTGGTGAGAGACCCGCACCACCATGCGATCGAGCAGACGCCGCGTTGATAGCGGAAAGGCGCAGTGAAATTCATTTGATTTGTGCACCTGGAATAGACAGGACCGGAAAAACCCTCTACGAGTAACATATCCCATTGGTGGGCAATTCCTAAGTCAGGCGTGTAAGCAGACGTCGCGACGATGCCGTGGAAGGCGCGAAATTTTGAGCACCTTCATAGCAAAATGGAGCAAATATCTCCACAATCGAAACATCAGTCCTTTTGAGGAAGGCACGTCGCAGCCCACGCGTAGTGACCTCGGAGCCGGCAACCCAACCATGTAGAGAGGACTTAGATTGGGCATGCAATGCGATCTTTAAACCAAGATCAAGGTTTGTGCTTTGAGCGAAAGCAACGAGTACACAATATGCCAGGAGCAACCTGAAGCCATCCATCTGCAACTCGAAGTAAGCAGGTTCCAAGATGAAAGTTCATTATTGCTTTGACATGAAGGACCGTACTAGAGTACGGTCCGTACCGTACCTACGGTAGGTACCGTAATTGCATAGTCCCTTGACACGAAGTGGGGGGGAGGACAGCCATCTAGACATTGATCAAGAGCTAGAAAAAGCGAGGGACTTCTAAAGGATCAATATGACGATGCAAAAATTAGCACTACCGTGACAGCTTCATGCAGATGACATGATCATCTAGTAAGCCAGAACTTCGGAAGATATTGCTGAGTTGGAAGAATACCCACCTGATCAACGTGAAGCAATGGTGGCAGCAATAATGAAAGAGATTGGCGACTTGTGCAAAATAGGTGTTGAAGATCAAGCGAGATGCAGACTCGGATGGCACCGGGGCCTCAGGCTATCGAAAACACAACTTGAAGGCGCGCCTAGTACCTATTCCCCAATCATGAGCAGGAAAACGGTCATGGATAGTCTCAATTTGACACATAGAGAAGCAATGTATCTTCTTGATCACGTTGGAGCAGATAAAGACATCATTACACTACGACTTTCTACAACAGAGCGGGAGGAGATAAAATCTACTTTTTTCCGAGGATACCAAGGGCCGGGGCGTCTTCTAGGGACTTGGGAAGAAAGGGGGACTGGGAAGAAAGGGGGAATGGGAAGAAAGGGACGTCCGACGAAACCCCGTAATAAATGATTTTACGCATTCAAGTTTTGGTAATTTCGGGGGAATGGGAAACAAGGGGGAACGCGAGGATTTTCAGTCTCCCAGCTCCGGGGGTGCTCTGTTTTGATGCGACTCAGGTCGAATGACCTGGGCCCGGAGAGTGACAAAACCGACACCCCGGGCCCCGGGCCACTTCCCGCGCCCTACTCTCTCGTCTCTCTACGAAGCTTGCCCCTAATATTATATATATTGGGAATAATGGGAGCGAAGAGCAACCTGCCAGCGCCCCGGACAGGGAGCGCAGCCACATGTGTGCTCATTTCGCCAAGGGGGGTTCGTCGGAGTCCTGTTTGCCTCTGGCCACGGTTGCTGTGGCATCGACATTCCAAACAACAATCGCACGATCCTGACGACCAATCGTGATGAGCGCACCGTCGTCGGCAGTAAAGCAGACTCGGGCAACCGGTCCGACGTGGTGGAACGCGCACGGCCGCGAACGGGCCTGCTGGGCGCAGGGGTAGCGGACAAGTCGCACGGTTCCGGCTGTGTCACCGTTGGCCAGGAGCGGCGTCGTCCGCGCACGGTCGGCGGCCGCCACGTCAACTGTGCGGTCACGGTCGAGATCGCCTGATAGCGCTGGCCAGCAGCCTTGAACCGGCCAGCCATATATGCAAGTCCAGCTATCGAAGGCAGCATCGCGGAGCTGCGAAGGTAGACGCACGGGTGCGCCGTCGCTTGCCAAATGATAGAGGTGCTCACCTGCGCGGACAAGGCACGTCAGGCGCCTTGAAACCCAATGGATGGGAAGAAGCAGATTAATGGGCAGCTGGCGTCTTGATGTATGCCCGCGCAGACGCCGCGCCATCAGTTGCGTCCGATTGCACATGTCGGCCGTCGAGAGACCAATCTAGCTGTGCGACGGGGGCATTGTGCGCGAGGCACCGCGCACGGAGCCGCGCAGTCGCTGAGTCGTAGATATAGACTTTCTGGTCGGAAGAGCCCAGTGCAAACGCATCGCCCGTTGGCGAAAAGGCAGCACAGCGAATCCAATGACGCGAGTCTCTACCCTCTGCACGTACGCGGAGGGTGGCCACGTCAAGGAGGACAAATGTGCCATCCTTGGGGTGCCGAGCACCCGAGACGTTGCCGCCTAGCCCCGCCAATAGTGTCGCTCCATCGGGGGCCCATGCGAGGCACCTCACGGGCGCATCCAACGCCGCCTTGCGCGCAAGTTTATCGGCCGACACGCTCCAGACGCGGACCGTCGCATCGTCGCCTGCCGTCGCGAAAAGCTCGCTGTCAGCCGGATTCGTGGCGAGGGCCCAGGCCTCGCCAGTGTAGTGTCCCTCGGCGATGAGCGTTGCCGCGCCCGATGCCGCTGCGACTTCGTAGACCTCTGCGCCTGCTGTCTGTACGAGAATGCGCCTGCGGATAGCGTATCTTTGTTTTCCCATTTTCATGCGCGCGTGCGTACACTGGCGAGTACGCGACAGAGCCCCGCGCAAGACCAATGTGGACAGCTACGATCGCCGGTCGGAGCGGCGGCGCAGGCGCCTCGGTGAGGTCATAGGTCCGGACATGGACGCAGCGCGCGGTCCAAAGTTTGATAAAACCGTCCGCGCCGCCAGTCGCGAAGCCGGCCATTCCATTTGGACCTGCCGCGTGGATTGCCTCGAGGCCGCGCTCGTGCGCGCGCACGGCCTTGGCGCAGCACCTGTCCTTCCACACGTAGAGATGGCCTCCACGCGTGCCCGTGACCACGCGGTCACCGACCGCCGCGCCGCAGAGTAGGCGCTGCGCCGGATCTGCCGCGCCCCAGAGAGGTTCGGCCGCATCAAGCGTGCCACCAGCCACGCGCCAGAAGTATGCATGACCGTCACCTCCAGTCGCGAGCTCAAGACCACCAGTATCACGAGCAGTCATCCAGCATGTAAACCGAACCGGCCTGTCACCAGCTGCAGCCAGCGCCAGCAAGTCACCATCGTGCCACTCGCCGGATAGGCTTCGCCAGACTGCCAGCGAACCATCGTTGTCGGCGCCCACGGACGCCAGTCGACGACTGTCAGGCGCAAATGCGATGGCCCACGTTGCTCCTCGGTGACGCGGCGGTAGCGTGACCACTGTTGCACCTGCGTGCGCATCCCAGATGTGCACGCGTGCACGTCGTGCGCGGTCGCCCGACGCGACAAATCGGCCGCATGGCGAGGCAGCAAGCGCTGAGACGAGGCGTGTGTGACCAGCGTAATACCACTGCGCGTGTGGCGCGCGCGCATATATGACGCACGCATGACCGCACGCATATATTATGTTGCCTGCACCGTTGTATGCAACTGCACCTCGTGATAGCTCGGCCTGACAGCCGTGGATCCAGCGAACGGCGAGTGTAGCATCAGGCGGCTCCAGAACAGCGCGCGGCGCCCGCGTCGGTGGCACGCACGCGAGCAACCACGGCTTGCTCGTTGCCTCAGCTGGATCCGCATCTACTCCTGTGTTGTGGCTGTTGTCATCAGATCCCTCCGTATCGTCATCATCCTCGTCGTCGTTTCCAACCGTGTCAGCGAGCGTATCAATGTCTGCCGCAAGGGCATCAACCGTCCGCATGGGAGCCCCGGCGGTCACATCGGCAGCCGCGTCAGCCCTGCCGGCGGGCATGGGAGCGCCGACGGGCGCGGGCGTGTCGGTGGCGTCAGGCGCCGCCGTGGCAGCACGCGCCGCGCGCTCCTCCTCGGCAATATCGTCGACGACGTGCTCCCACTGTAAGATTACGCGATCACGCGCGCCCACAGTTACTAGGTGCGACGCGCCGGCCGTCCAGCGGACTGCCGCCACGGGTGCCGCATGTCCGCGGTATGCCTTGCTCTTAGCAAGCGCCGACGTGCATGGGTAGCGCAGGAGTCGCACACGACCGAAATTGTCACCCACGGCAAGCGACGGTCGCGCACTTGCCAGTGGGCAGTCGACTGCTGTCACACGCGAGCCATCATTCTGCGCAGCGTGTGTCCCCTGTACCGCCCAGCCAAGTGGACACGTGAGCGAATGCCACTTGACGTCCTTGAGGCGCGACGCGGCAGGAATGAACATTCCCGTGTCAGCCTCGAAAAAGCAGAGCTCACCAGCTGCGCAGTTGGACCGGAGGTATGTCACATTCGCTGGTGCTGAAAAGTCAACACGCAAAATCGCAGCGTCATGCTGTGTGATCATGTTTTGTAGGCGTAGCGCACCACCGTCTACAGCATAGACGTACATGCGATGGTCGTGTGAGCCGGCAGCCAGAAGGTCACCACCAGGCGCGTACCTTGAAACGGAAATGTTGTAGCCCCAAGCGCGTTGGACCCCCCCCCCTTTCCCAGAGAAACAGTCTCGGATCGGACCGACAGACCCGTTGGTTGTGGTAGCGAAGAAATTGGGGCCCACGCTGCGCGCACTTGAGCTCGGTGATGTGTTTCTGCGAGTCACGCGCCTCATGTACGACGGCAAAGTCGTCCGCACTCATGATCACAATCTTGCCGTCAAACTGCTTGGTCGCCGTTGGGACCGGTGCGCCGAAACCCACTGCAAAGCGCTGGCCCTCCGGATCGTACGCCAGCGCTCGCGCCATCATCTCAAGCTGAGCACATCGGACTTGACGCCGGTCAAAGAGAGACCAAATACGCAGCATGCGGTCGTCACCAGCTGTCGCGAATTGCGGCAGCGTTGGATGCGCATCAAGTGCCCAAAGCTCACCGCCAAAGTGGCCGCCAAAGTGGCCACAACAGAGCGCGCCGCCTGCGTGGAGGCTCCGTCCCTCTGTCGCGTCGAGCTCCCAGACCTCGGCGCCACGCGTGCCGACCGCGACACGGCCGCGGTCGCTGTCCCAGTCTACCGCACGAACGTGGGCGTCGAGAGACCCCAATAGCGCCAGGTCCACATCTAGAATACATTCGAGCTGAAGATTCCAGAGCTTGACAAGCCCATCAGCGCCACCAGTGCAGAGACCGTCAACTGCCGCGCAGACGTCGTTAACTGCGCCCTGGTGCGCAGTCACCACGCGGTCAAGCATACGGCCGGAAAAGCGATATAGCGATCCATCTGCCTGGCCAGCCACCAGGCTAGACCCCTGCCAGGCCAGACAGAGCGTAGCTTGGACGGACCCACGCGAACCCAGGCGCACGGGCTCACGCGCCGCACTTTGGCCTATGCACGTCCACACTGCCAGCACGCCGCGGCCACCGAGCGCAAAGCCAACCCCACCGCCGAAGCCCGCGCCTGCGCGATTGAACACCAGCGCCAATGGCTTCTCTTGATGCGTTGGTGTCACGGCTGCGACCGCTCCAACAGCCCAGTCATAGACGACAGCGCGATGAAGGTCATCGCAGCCGACGGTTGCCAGGTAGCGACCACCTTGAGCCGGCGAAAATGCCAGGAGGGGAACTGCGCGCCGATGGTGCCCTCGGAGGCACGCACGACACGCCAAGGACCCAATGTCCCAGACCATAACGGCAGGTCGCACCCGCGCGTCACCTGTCGCCACAACACCGGTCTCGGGGTGCGTAGCAACGCCGACGACGTCGGCCGGATGTTCAGTGAAATACCTTTGCGCCCGGGGTCCCGGCGCTAGGCATACCAAGAGGCGCGCCGCCGCATATACAATTTCGCGGGCGCCGTCGCGTGCAGCCGTGTACCGTACTGCGCCACGGATGTCATGACATCGCGCACCATGAGCCCACTCCAGCTCGAGTCGGTCTGACGGTAGACTTAGATCTTCGGTTGGCGGCCGAGACGGGGCGACGACTGTTCGCTGCCACGGGAGTAGGGGTGCGTAGTCCTCGTCGCGCCCTTTTTCCTCCATACGAAAGATCGCGCCCTGGTCAAATTGCGCTGCGCGTTCGACTGCGGGGTCGCCATCAAGAGCACGGCCGCATGCGTACTCGCATCGGTCGACGCCGTCATCGTCTGGTGCCACCGTAGCCTCATCTGGTGGCAGCGTGTCTGCCTCCAGACTCCAGACAGCCAAACAACCGTCGCCACGCGACGTCGAGAAGAGTCGCGTGCCGTCAGCTGACCAGGCAATGGAACCCCCGGGCGCTGCATGCGCGTATGAGTCGCGAGGGACCGCGCCTTTAGCGGCGACGGGGTACCGCCAGAGACGCACGCGACCATGCGCATCAACCGCAGCCTGCGGGTCCACGTCGCGCAGTTTGAATCACCCACGCGCCCCCTCCGCCCCCAGTTCTCTCCCTGACCCTCAGGGCTGGATCAAATGGACCGATGCGACGCGATGCGACGCGATGCGACGCGATGCGAGACGTGAAATGAGACATGCGCGGGTCGCGCGCTGTGAGATGGCCGCCGGCAACAGCCGGTAGGCGCGCGCAGGCCGTCAGCGGCGCCAGGTTGCCGCCACTGCCGTTACCATCCTCGCCCCAGCACCCACGGAGCGGCCAGCCGAATATGCACGACTGCGTTGCCCATGCCGCATCTCGTACAAGACGTGGCGCGCGTGGCTCGCCCGAATCGGCCTCCCAAAAGAGTAATTCACCCGCGTCGTCGCAAGACTGAATGAGCTGTGCGTCGGAACTCCAATCGATATGGCACACACGGCCACGGTGACCGCGGCACTTTGTCGTTGCAGCAAAATCACCCGCATCGTAGACATAGAGTGCGCGGTCGTCCGCGCCAAAAGCGAGCGCGCGGCCGTCAGGCGAGAAGGCACAGCAGGTCAATGGCAGTCTTGCGTCCCGTGCTTCGTGTACGACACCCAGCGTGGCTGTGTCCAGGACGACGAACGCACCGTCCTTGCGCTGCCGGCGCCCGCGCCGGTCGACACCGCCTAGTCCCACCGCCAGGTGTCTGCCGTCAGGTGAGAAGGCACAGCACCGTGCAATTGTGTCAAGAATACAAGACCGCACTGGTCGTCTCGCCTCGCAGTCCCAGATGACAACGGCCTTGTCGTCGCCACATGTCGCAATGTGTGACTGTGATGGGTGCGGCGCCAGGCCGCAGAGTCGCCGCTCTGCGTGGCCGGCTGCAACGGGCTGGCCGTCGTGCAAGGCGCGGCCATCAGTTGCCGCTGCCTCAAAGATCTCGCCGCCGGCTGTTGTGACTGCCAAGCGATCCCTCGCCGCATCCCAGCAGACTGCTAGCACACATGGATCGCGGGCGCCGAGTGCAGCCGCGTCGATACTTGAACCAGCATCGAGACCATCCGCAGTTGCCGTCCAGAGCTGGATGTGACCGTCAGTCGACGCCGAGCACAGCCCTTGGATACCTCCGCTTTCGACTGTGTGGAGTGATGTAACTGCGCCCGCATGTGCCTTGATTGCCTGGACACACGTTCGGCCGACGAAGAGCAGGAGGTGGCCACTTGCGGCGCCGACTACAACGTGCGCGCCGGTGCCCGCGACTGCTAGGAAGGGCTGCGGCGGTGCTTTCCGGCAGAGTAGGCCGCGCTCAGCGCGAAACGTGTCAATTCTGGTGGCAGCTTCTTCACTAGCGTCCCCATTATCGCCAGGGGCTACGTCAGCGCCACTGACGTCCATGCGCACGCGCCAGAATTGGACGTGGTTGACGCCGCAGGTAGCGAGGTCACGGCCATGGACGAAACGCGCGTCAAGAACGAGTGTGGCTGCTGGAACATCGGCGGCAAACAGTAGAAGCGTTGCGCGCCAGTCGTATATAGCCACAAGCTGCGCAGCGGGACGATCGGCAGCGCCCTCGTGTGGCGCGCCGACTGTCGCCAACAAGACACCGTCGCCCGAAAATGCGACGTGGAGCACACCAACACGGTGCACCCCGCGGATTATTGCCAGAACGTCGAGCGTTGTGGCGGACCATACAAAGACCTTCGGGCGCGCGCCCAGCTCGCCGGTCGCAACCCATGTGTCCCCCTCGGCGTGGTGCACACGTAAGCACTCGACACAATCTGCGTGGTGCTGAGCGTGTCGTTGTGTACCGGAGGCGCAGTCTAGGACAACGCCGACAGTGCCCGCTGGGTAGACCAGCTCGCCGCGTGCAGCGTAGAACGCATGCTGACGCCGCTGGGCATTAAAGCCGAAGAGGTGCTCGAGCTGCAGACCCTCCGCGGGTAAGGCCGCAACTTCAGCCGGGCAATCAGTCGGCTCAAGAAATGCTGTGGTTGCGAGCCATGGCGGTTGCGGTCGTGTTACCTCCACTGGCGGTACGCCGTCGGCCTGTGCCGCTGCTGCCGCATCCTCCAACTCAAGTAAGACCGTTGGACCGCTTTCCATATCTTTCGCTAGGAAGTGCCCCATATCGCGTACAGGCGGTGCCGCCAGTGCTTCGATGAAGCGATCGACCGCCCTGTCACCGAGCGGAGCTGCCGGCTTTGCCGTCTCGCATATATCACCGTAGAAGTCGATCCAAGACGTTATCTCGGGTGTTATGGTACAGTATGTTGCGAAGTCTATCTTGCTGATCGTCGACCCCTCGATGTCACGCACGCCGGCAAACGCGCCAACAGCGACGCGCTCGATCTCCGTCTCAGGGGGCAGCTCAAGGCCGCTTAGTTTGCAAAGTCCCGAGAGAGTCGATCGCAACGCTAGGATTGTCTCGTCTACTGTGAGCACGCCCGACTCATCAAAGTCAAAGATACCAAAAATAAAGGTAATTTTCTGCTCTTGTGACATGCCAGAAAGGGCACCCAGCGCTGCTAGAAATTCAAGAGCGTCGATGAGCTCGTTTTGGTCGTCATCGAGGGCGACGAAAAGGCTTCGCGAGAGTGCGTCTAGCTTTTTCTCTGCATAGCCAAGTACGTCCTTGAGACAAACGCGCAAGATCTCGCAAGTTTCATCGGATGTGAGGCCCATGCCCTCTGCAATATCGTTGAACGCATCCCATAAGTGGTGCACGCTCGCGCTTGGGACTGCGGCAGGTAACGAGTCGGCGCGCGCGCGTGCGTGTCGGCGAACGGAGAGGGGGGGAACTCGACACTGGTTCGCAAACCGTTTACATAATGCCTGGCCACTGGCAGGAGCGGGGCGCGGCCTAGCACCTGACCCATGGCGCCTGTTTGGGCGCAGCTCAACGCAAAAGGTAAAAAGTACCGTGGTATCTTTCAGATCGGATAACTCGCGACACATCTTGCCGGCGCATGTGTTAAACAAGCCCCCGTAATATATTAGTTTTTGCGGACCATTGGCGACAAACACTCTGAGGCAGACTAGACTGGTGTCATCGCTGCCCCTCGAGGTTATTCCCATAACCTCCAGCCGTGACATGAGCTCATGATCACCACCACCAATGGCGGGCGGCCGTCTCGCCACTCGCGCGGCGAAATGAGTGGCCGCTCTTCGTTTGACCGGAGCCCCGCGGCACGATCGGAGCTTGCGCGACAGCAGGCAAGGCGGAAGCTGCGGCGGGTCAAGACAATGATTGTCGCATCCCGAGCCTTCTCCGACGCGGGTCGCAGACGGCGTGAGCGTGTAGAATCGACAGACCTGGAGGTGGCACCTCACATCGACGAGGACGCCGAATGTCGCATCGTGTCAGTAGCACAGGCGCGAATACACGCGCGCCGCGGGCCTCGCGTAGCGAACGGGAACTTCTCGTCGCAGGGCCTCCCCAAGTTCTTTTCTGTGCCTGATGATATTCGCAGGCATACGATCGTCACACACCACTTGGTGCTAGGGTGCCGAGAAGACGCGATGGACCGCCGGCGGCTCGAGGGCATTGGCATAACACACGTGTTGAACACGTGCAAGCAGCTGCCTAATTATCACCCTGACGCGTTCATCTATCACAAGATTCCACTGATGGACGCACCGGACGCGCCGATCATGTCCTGCTTCGAGGTCGCAGCAAATTTTCTTCAGAGGGTTGAACGCGTTGGCGGCCGCTGCCTCGTGCACTGTATAGCCGGCTCGTCGCGCTCGGTGGCGCTGGCTATCGTGCACCTTATGGTCTCGCACCACGTGCCGCTTCACGTTGCGTTCCATCACATCAATCGCATGCGTCCCCAGGCCAATCCAAACGAGGGCTTCAAGCTTCAATTGGCCTTGTTGGAGGTAAGCGTTCTCGGAGGCTCTTCGGTCGCTGGCCGGGATGCGGGCGACGCGTGGTTTTTCTATGAATGGAATACGAGGAAGAATGCAGTTCCCAGGCTCACCGAACGCTACGGCAAGGCGGGTTCAGGCGACTCCGCCGCGTGCATGGTGCAGTAATTTACATGTGCTGTGGTTGACTTGAGGCTTCACTACTGTCACCGTTGAGGAAACAAATCAAGTTCACCAAGTGCCGGTCGCAGAAGCAAACTTTGGTTCAGGGCAGGTTCCTCGCTTCTGTTATGCAGTGCTCGCTCGGTAGCCACGAAGAACGGGCCCGGGGACTAGAAGAGCGTCCTCCATGTGCGCTTCTTCTCAGGCTGGTTCAATCTCAAGTTGAAGTGCCTTCGGACTGACTATCTGTTAAGCAGACTACGAGCATACACAAAAGCCGGGTTTCCTCTGAGGTCCGCTCCCCAGCCCCAGGGCGGCGGCACTGGAGGTCATGGCTAGGGTGCAGGTACGCCGCACGGCATTTTTTACGTCACGGTGAGAAGAGCTGTGAGAAGCTTCCCTCCGTCAACTCAAATTACGCCGTATTTTGCGTGTAATTTGCGCGCGCGTTTATGAATATACTAGAAGTAGTCCGTCACTGGTACTACTGATAATTTCAAGTTCTCAGACTCGGAGGCTAGGAATGTAAGTGACCTGTTAATTACCCGTTATTAACCTATAATTACCCCTCGAAGGAGATCCGGGGTCAATAACCCGGTCAATAACTCGGTACTTCATTGCTAAGTGTTTAACAATCGAAACCCGTTTAGTGAGATTAGCGAAAAAGATCCCTCCCGGGCGAGCGGATGGGTGCAAGCAGCCCATTGGGCCTTTGGGTACGTGCAGGTGCGCCAAGGCAAGTACCAGGGCATGTCGGCGCCAGCGGCCCGGCGCCGCCCAGGCCCCCTCCCCTACCCCTCAATAAGGTCCTAAGGTTAATAACCCGTAGTGACAGATATTTACCCAGGTTACTGACCCCGGGCCGCGATTGGGGTTAATAACCCCTGGGGTTATCCTAGTTCAAGTTCCGAGTCGTAGGTAGATTAATAGGTCACGGTACATAAGGCATATATATTTATATGATGTTCCGGGTCTCCCTTGATTATCCCCAAGCTCTGCTATCTATATAACTATAACTTGCATAGGGCCGCGCATTGCCGCGTGCCCGCGCGCTGCTCAGGCTGTAGCGCCGGCCCGCCGGTGGGCCCCGGACCCACTGGAGCTTAGGAGGAAGCCAGCGAGGGTACGGGCTGCTTGCCGGGACCGCCGCTTCATTGTCGCTGCCAGAACTTGAAGGACTCGGAAGCAATATCCTAATCATTTCAACTTTCAAGTTGGACCTAATAAAGAAAGGACACACACCAAGCTAGAATAGAAGTCTAATGAAAAATCATCATGATTAGTAGTCCCATCATGATGTTTTATTTAGGGCGTTTGCGACGAGAATGGATCCCATGATTAAAATCAGGATGGATGGCCCCGGTGCTATTAAATTAAGTTGTTTAATTACTTGTAGTAATATAAAAGCCTGAGGAGGAGATACTACAGGCTGGTTGGCCAGCAACTTGACAGACCGTGACAGACAGCTTGAGGCTCACTGTTAGTGGCTAGTAGGGAAAATATAGCCAACTTCATTCGGATGGCCAGGACAGCGCGCAGCCCGGGCGGCCGAACATGCGAACGCCGCGGATGGCCACGACGGCCCGACATTCCGGACGGCGCCGTCCGCCACGGAGAAAGATGCGACTAGTACGTAAATGCGACGGACGGCCCGGGACGGCACGGCACGGCACGAAGACGGCCCCGACGGCGAGGACGGCAGTGGTGGCGCCGCGGCGAAAACAGCAGAGGATGACTGCCCGATGCCTGGGATCCCGACCCCAGGGCTGTCATTCTCCTGTCTCAGAGGGAGGGGACTGGGACGGCGGGGATGGCGTCAGAACAGTACGGCAAATGCACCCTTGAGAACTCACCCTTGCCTCCCAGCGTCGGGCGAGCAGCCTCCGAGTCGGGCCCAGGAGAGGATTCGGGGCGGGGCAGCTGGGATTCAACTACGGGTTGCGTCTGAGGCCCGAGCCACGGTGGCGGCGCGACACTCCGGCTGACATCTAGAGTCGCCCCGGCAATATTTCCTCAGCTAAGCGCCGATGTCGCACGGTAGGGCAGTCCGCCAACATACAAAAGGGCCGGGCGTCTGGCAGTCGGCTCGTCACTGTCTGGCAGGTTGTCCTCTTGGAGAGAAACACTTATTACGCGACTGAGCGTCGATTGGCCGCTCGACAAGTTTGACGCGGAAGTCACACCTCAAAAGGGCCATGCACGTGGGAATGGTAGTAACTTAGTGTGCGTGTGTGCGTGTGGGGCGACCGTGCCCATAGCCGGATTTAGTCAGTTGGCAAATGACCTGCATCTACCCTAGTCAGTAGCGAACCTGTAGAGCCGCACAATAGCAGTTGCACATCAAGGACAGCCGGGGCGTTGGAGATTCCCGGTCCGCGGCACTGGCAAAGAGCCAGACCCACTCTTAGATGTATATCTCCTCACACAGCACTATTTGTTGACTGTTTCACGTGGTGGGATGTAGCATTGATTCCGCCATTAGAAGAGCAGACTCTGCAGATTTGGCCCCCTGGGCGATAGCAACATTAAGAGGGGTTGTCCCAGTCATATCTTTGCGAAGAACGTCAGCCCCTTTCGACACAAGGACTCTCAGCACGTCATCGTGGTCGTGGCCAGCTGCATAGTGAAGAGCAGATTTACCCTTGTTATCAAGGACATCAACCTGGGCACCAGCCTTGAGGAGACTCTGAACAATATCGGCCCGACCACGAGCGGCGGCTGCGTGCAGAGCTCTAACATGTGCGTCACCGTGGGGCTCATTCACATCAAGAGCACCAGTTGCAATGGCACGCTGCACAAAGGAGTCCACTATTTGTCGAGAGCCAAGTTCGATAGCAACTAGAAATGCACTGGTTGGCTCAGTTCTGCATGTAACAGGCCGTGCGCTAGCACCTCGCGCCAGGAGCGCATCAACAAGCTCAGGCTCATCAGCCACAACAGCAGCAGCAAGGAGACTCGCTGATCGGTCGGCGACTTTGGTTGGGTCGGCACCTGCAGCAAGAAGCGCTGCGCAGACGTCGAGATGGCCGGCAGTGGCCGCAGCAGCAAGAGGTGTTTCATCATTGTCTGTCACCGCATCGACAGTTGCCCCACAGGCTAGTAAGCGTGATACTGCGTCGGGAGCGCCACGACGTGCCGCAGCAACAAGAGCAGTGTCGCCTGATAAAGCACACCAGTCGACAGGCCAATTCCCGGCATCCGCAAGCCGCGCACACTCGTCGAAGTCACCGTCGTCGATCGCATCAGCCATTGCATCAATCTGTGCCGCAGCGCGCTCTTGGTTCCGTTCAAGAGCTATATCACGCGGAGTGCGCCCCTTTGAGTCCTCAAATGTCGCGTCAGCGCCATGGCGGAGCAGCGCCCCTATGGCTGCTCCGGCACCTGCAGCAGCAGCAGCATGCAGCGATGTTGCTCCGTAGGCGTCGCGACAGGTCACCAAGGATCCATCGAGGCTGCAGAGTCGCTCGACAAGCAAAGCTTGGTCACACGCGGCCACATGGTGCAGTGCGCAACGGCGGTTTTTGTCCAGTGCTGCGTGCAGCGATTCTGCATGCCGCGTCAGCGCTGCAACACAAGTTGTTGCGCCTGCGCGACAAGCTGCTAGTAGCGCAGGCTCGCAGGCATCGCCGGGTTCAGGGAATTGTACCAGATAGTCGCAGCTTTGCATCTTGCATGGCAAGATTGATGATGTTGTAGCGTCATTGCTGAGAGATAGGGGATAGAGGAAGGCGGCACTCATCTGATGAGAGTGGCCAAAAGCCAACAATGCCTCGACAGCATCATCATCAGCACGCGATGCAGCCGCGTGGAGAGCTGACCGCAAGTCATCACTATTAAGATCATGAGAATTGAAAGCGCCAAGCAGACGTCGGACGACGGAAGTGTCACCTGCCGCGCATGCTGCTCGAAGTAGACTCAAACCGCTATCCATGAGCGCTGCTGCCGGTTGAGCACCGCGAGAGACAAACTCACCACAGACAGCGAGACAGCCGGCCATTGCTCCCGCTGCCAGTGGCGAGAGGTCACCAGACAGTGTAGCGTCAGCGCCCGCTTCTTCAACAAGAGCACAGACGGCCTCAATATCGCCACGGCGTGCCGCGGCTGCTAGCGGTGCCGGACCAAGTTGAGTGGAAGCATTTACCGTAGAGGATGCAGACCCTAAGACTAACTCTTCAATCAAGAGCTCCACACATGCCTCCACAGGCCAATTCCCCTGTCTAGCTAATGAAACACAAACAGCAATGTCACCGTCAAGAACGGCATCCGTCATACCAAGGAGCTGCTGCACACAACTAGCGTGACCAAAAGTCACTGCAACATTTAAAGCCGACGCGCCATTGGCATCAAGTACTGTTGCGTCCGCTCCGGCTGTTAGAAGTGCAGCAATGGCAGTGTCTGCACCAGCAGCCGCACTACAATGCAGCGCTGTGTGGCCTGGACCGCTCGCTTCGCACGCATTTACGAATTCCCGATAAGCCGGGGATTCCACTCGTAGACGCGCAGCAGTAGTGAGCGCGGTGATGACCGTGCTGCTGTCAGCAGCAGCAGCTCGATGGAGTGCTGACCGACCTGCAATATCAGCGGCAAATGGCGAGCAGCCTGCAGCAAGAAGGGCTTTCACAGCATGTGCATCATCACGTGAGCCATTTGCTGCCGCAACCATGAGCGCCTACAAAGACAAACAAAAATTGATCGCATGAATCACCAAGAGCACATACCGTCACGTGTCGCCGGCCGTGTGGTGCCTCAAGCAGCACCTGTCCGCCATCATCTGCCGCGGCAAAAAATTTAAGGTATGCACTGAGAATTCGAGTTATCGGGTGCCGGGCAGCAAGAAGAAGACATGACGTTGCGCCTTGCTCTTCCTCGTCAGCGAGCAGTTCGGGCTCACCAATTGTTGCAGGTCGTGCAAGCAGTGGTGGGGCACCAGCCTGTAGCAACAGAGAAACAAGCTCATCATCTCCACGTAGCGTAGCAACGCGCAAAAGTCTATCGTCGGTCCTCGACACTGTGGCGCCTGCCCGCACAAGTGCGAGCGCCGCGCTGAGCTGCCCATTGACCATTGCAGTATCTAACGCAGTCTCACCAGAAGCTGACACTACATTCACGGTAGCACCAGCACCAAGCAATGCGCGCACGGCCTCCGTTGCCCCGCGTCGAGCAGCTCCCACTAATGCACTTTCACCATTTGTTCGGGATATAGGCGAACCACGCTGTTGCCTCGCTACACCCGCGTAACAATTGTTGTGCTCATCGCTGGTGCCGCCAGCATCGTCTTTGTTAGAGCTGCCATAGCACACGACACTAGAGAGACCGCATGCGCTGCAAATACCGAAGTCGTCGTCAGCAGCAGCCGGCGGCACTTTTGGAACCGCATCACCGATATCACCCCATATATCCGAGTGACTCGGCACCTCTACAGGTGTTGCCGTGGCAAACCTCGCCGCCACAGTCGCGACGGCGGCTTCACGCGGATTGCGTTTAAAACGCGGTGCTGATATCTGGATACCACGCATGTTCACGCGCCGCGATCGCACACCCACGAGATCATAAGTGGGATAAGGGGGATGGGTACGCTGTGAGTCAGGAGTGAGGAGTGACTGAGCCCCGAAACTACAACTAAATGGCGTAGCCCTGTCGGACAAAACACTGATTGGGAATGAAGCCCGGCCCGGGCCGTGACTGCGGCAGTTGTTACTGCGGTCACGGTAGGGCGCGAGCGGGCCAGCCTCGGAATATCTTTGGAATGGGGAAATCAGGGACGTATCGACCCTCCGACAAAAATTCACAGCAGGTCGGCGGAGGGCGCGTTTTCTCAAGACATGGCTCTAAGAGTTCCAAGTTCATGACTGCGGCCAGTGCTGTATTTAGCCTGAGGGTGCACGCGAAGGTCTGCCAATGGACGTCGGGCGATGCTCTGGCAGCTCGTGAGGGCCAATGTCGACGTCTACCCCGGGCCAATAGTAATACTTCAAGTAATCAACTTGAAGAAAAACCGCACTGGCATGAGAAACTCCAATTCAAGTTAGCCTCAGGCTAATCATGCCAGTAATCATCATGATCATGAGAACCCCCTATGATTTGGACTTTTGACAAGAGCTGTATCGCACTGGCAGCATATTTTGGCAATGCGCTATCTGTCCTGGGTGGTCGTCACGGTCAGCCGTTCGCTGGGGTAACTTCGGAGCACCAGAGGCCATGCAGAGTTGGTAATCGTCGATCACCTTAACCGCCCCATGCAAAGGAATGGGCTTCATTTAGAGACCCCGAACTCACTGTGTGAGCGCAACCCATTATTCGTAATGGATGTTACCATAGAATGTTACTAGTCAACACATTACACAGTCCCCCCGTTGTTGATGAGAGGCGGCAGGTTTGTATCAGGGTCCATCCGCAGCGACGTGAAGTTCCATGCGAGGACATCGTGAGTCTGCCATATTTCCAGGCCTGTGGAGGCAGTGGCACCAACCCAAGCACGTCCGTGATGAAGACTGAGGAGAGAATCGAGATCAAGGGGGGTAATAATGATTGGTTCGCTGAGGTCATCGATAAAAATAGAGAGAGCGCCGAGGCCATTTCCAAAGTCAGAAGCACCATCGATAAAGAATGAAGCAGAATGTGGTGTTGCCGAGAATCTATCGTCCTTAAGGATGCCCGGTTTAAGAAGAGGGTCGTACCGAACACGAAACGCGTGGAACTCTTGAGTGGACGACGAAAACGTAGCCGTCCTGGGATATTGTGTTGACGAGGTCAAGGTGGACTTTTGGTGGGCGCTATTGGTGCCTCGCCGCCCATTTGTGTGGATGGCAACGTGATTTTCGTACGGCTCAGAAAGCTCTGGGTTATAATAGGTGTCAATCTCAACGGCAAGCGAGTCGTTGATACCCCCGTGACCAAGCCCTGCACCCTTGCGTCCCAAGGCATCATAACGGTCTTCTTGGATTACAAACGCAAAGCCGTCGCCACCACGTGATTGACAGGAAGTGTAAACATCATCCATGAGATTACATCGCTGTGATGGGTTTGACGTACGAAACACAATGGTAGTATCAAAGCCTTCTCGGACGTTGAGACGGCGTGCGTACCACATGGCTCCAGCGTGGCGGGGAAGCGATGGCGTTAATCGGATAGCTGGTCCGCAACTTGCGGTTGGTTGGAGGGGCAGAGTGAGTGCAAGCGAGCTAATCTCTTCAACCAGAACAATGCGCTTTTCGACGCGATCGTTTTGAGGAAATTGTGGATCATTGATGGCAGCCTTGCGAAAGGCTGTCTCGGGTTCGGCTTTGTGAAAATTAGGTGTCGCCATTTCGATACAAGAAAGGTGCTTTCCTCCGCAGCCGTCCCCCACAGCCTCGTATTGGTGGACATTGAAGCCATCACAGCACGCGGTTGATGCATTGCAATTTTCTATATTTGCACTACCAACGAGAAGGAGACCGTAACTTCCCTCGCCACCAAAGAGACCCGTGGGCCCAAGCGTCGCTCGCTCGTCTGCCGGCCCGTGCTGCACAGTCGCGTTGGCGTTGAAGATGTTAAAGCTAACATCGTGTTGAAGTGTGGCTGTTGCATTAGTGAAGTCAGAAAAAGGGCCAACGAAAGCGCCTGGTAGATGCGACCGCCGACCATAGAGGTCGACGGTGTCAATAAATAATTGGTCACTAAAGCGGTCTTCGACGACAGCAGCAACGGCAAACACATAGCGAGTGTCTGGCTTCAGGCCAATAATTGTAGTTGCTGTTACATTTCCCAGAGTGACGTTGTGTATAATCCGGGCGTTATCATGGCGCGCTTGGAGCTTCTGCTTGATTTCTTCCGTCTTTCCGTCAGTTGCTTGCTGGTCGGAGACGACATGATAAGTAATAATGTAACCAGTTGTCTGTAGTGCACCTAAAAGCCCAGATGACGATCCCACTTGCGAACCTTTAAGTGCCGGTGGTACCCAGCACAGGTCGACTGAACTTGCCGCTATGTTGGAGATGCGAGGAATGGCCGCCTGTGTCGGTGGACCCTGGTATGCGAGGTACTGAACTGTGTCTCGCAGCCCCGGAGTGTCACCACGGGCCACTACGACGTCCACAGGCTTACCGCTGACTGATGGAACCCCAGCCGGTAGTTTGCAGCTGACCTCGTCTGAATTGGCTCGGCTATACTGCGAGTCGCCGGCGCCTGAACTGTGGTACGTAACATTCAGGCACGGTCGGCCGCCGACAACGATAGTCGTGGGTCTTTCCGATGATCCGAGGCGCTCACCCCTCAGTGTTATGCGGAGGTTACCAACAATAGGACAGGCGTAGGTATTTGCATAAACGCTCATTTTTTTAGTGTTGTTCATAAGAGGTCTACCATCAAACCTCGCAAAGCCACGCTCAAGATAGCCATTCTCCAATTGCTTTGCATCTTCCATCTGTGCCACAGCAGTTTGATGGTCTAGTATGGGTGCTGCCCCAGGCTTTGGCTCCTGTGCAGGCCAAAATATATCTATGCATCCAGTCACAGATCTAACAAGCGGCGGATATGCGATGACAATCGAATCAATTAAGAAGGCATCACGTGCTGTGTTTGTGCCAAGAGTCTGATGTGCCCCCCCAAAAGCGCCCGCTGACCGATGATAAGCTTTCTTTCGCTTCTGATCCAAGTCCTCACTTTCGTACTTTAATTTGCATGGATTCGCCTGGATCACATTCGCAGCCGCTGATAGCGCTAGTGTTGCATGCGGAATCCAACGCTCGCCGTCGTGGCTCCGTTCTAGGAAAGCGGTCTCGGCACGTGTCGCAATGTCTTCGCTCTGACAGATAATAACGCACCTCACTGCCACAGGTTGCTCAAAAGCATAACCTAACCACGTGCTGACTGTAGTCTCTTCACCCCCAATGGCAGCCCCAGAGACATAGACACGTCCTGTTTCGCCGCCAGCATCCTCGCGAACCTCCTGATTTCCCACGAGACACTCGCCATCCCGCAGCACCCAACCACCTGCGCCACCCGACCATACTGATGCAATGGCGCCATTGGAAGATGTTACATAGCCCTCGTCGATGTGAATCAGCGATGCTTGTTCCGAGCAAGCACGATCCTCATACCTGAGCCGTGGAATTGCTTTGAAGATCAACAAATTTTCTAACACCGGCAATTCGCATGGTAAGTTCAGAAACTACCCAGGGACCAACGCGCTCGTGGTCGAGTCGCAGGCGCCAAAATGATGCAGCCCATGCTATTTTACCAAAGCCAGCTTGTTCATTTTTTTGCCAGTCTGCACAGGCTGAGTTTGCACTTGCGTCATAGTTGCGCTTCTCGCTGGGCGCCAGCACGACGCCGCCAAAGTAGATCCGAAGGCGCGTCAGTAGGAGCGGTGAATTATAAGATGTCCGCTCGTCGCCACCGAGCTTTGCAGTTGCAGCTTTACGCCAAATTGGAATGATGTACGACTTGTAGTCGGGATTTGGTGAAATCCCAAAATGAGCCTCGAGCACAGCGGGGAGAAGTCGGAGCTCGCGTATGCGGACATCTCGTCCCCCGTAGCTACTAAGAAAAACAACTCGCCAATGATGGTGTCGCTCATTGGATGAAAGAGACGTCGAGAAGTATTGCAAACGACTTTCGTTTAGAACGGTAGCCGAGAAAACAGTCTTGTTTGTTGTGCCAACCCGTAGGTCGAGCGACATTGGACAGAAGCCAACGACGCATCGGACTTCAATATCTGTGATGGCGTGACCCGTGGAGGTGTCTTGCCGGATGGCGAGTTCCCTCGCTGACCAGAAGGCAAACGTCACCCCCTCGCCTGTGTGCAAATCAACCAGTGAATTAGGTTATCCAGATGAATCGTGTCGACGAACAGCGCGACCGAGATTGCTGGCGGTCCGGAGGGTACTGGCGTCGTCCTCTACGCCATCGAGCAGATGCTATCACAGGAAGTCGCGTCGATGGCGTGGAGGTTCTTCCAGTGTGAAGGAGCCGTGAACCCCGATTTTCACACTGCCCCTCGCCAACTACTCCTTTCCACACGGTACCTGCATTGTCATCATTGATTGGAGAGCCTGAAGGGATGCCGCTAGCAGTGATAGGCACCGGTGGTCGTCGCGGGGTCCAGTCGACCTGTGTGGAAATCACATCATCGACGCGATGTCGTCCCAGGAAATGGGTCTGCTCGATGGCGTAGAGGGGTTGATTTCCACACAGAGATTGACATTGCTCCTGTGTCGCTGCTGCGACCCCACCCAGTGAGCACCATATTGAGCAACGAGCCGTGCGTCCCGCAAACTGCCGCTCTGGTATTTCATTCGGATGACTACTGTCTGCCGCCCTGCGGATTGGAGTTCGAGCAGCGGCGAATCAAAATGGGGATCCGAAGTAGCTTCACCCACTATGGTTCCGACTAGGTTTCCACCACGAGCTGCCACATCGAGATGCATCTCTGACGACGAGGCGAGCGCCCATCCTTCCAGCGACTCTTCGAAGCGGTACGCTACATCGTCTCTCGAACCACCGACAATCTCTAACTTAGCAGTCTTTGCTGCCTGCTGCAGATCTGCTCGCACAAATATGGCCACCGCGAGCATGATTGCAACCCGCATCCGTGCCCGTCGGCTAGCCACTGGGGGTGACTATGAAACGACGGGTACTAACATGCGACGGTCCCCTAAAACCCAAGGTATCTTTTGTGTTGCTGTCTTTCGACACTTATTGTGTCTCCTACCCTCATTCTTCAGTCGAACCGTTGGTAAAGTTGCTGATAACATGGGTACCAACACCGACTGGGTCTCTGTTACCAACGCCTCGTCTGTTACATGTACTCCCCCTGGACGCGGGCGTCCATTAGAAGCCTCTTCTACTCAAGGATGTATCTCAACTTGCCCACTGAGATACTGGAAACGGTGCGTAAAAATTATGACCTCATTGTAAGGGCCTCAGCCTGAGGCTCGAGGCGTCGAGCGTACAATTAACCCCTGTGAATGATAATTGACGCTGAGGAACCCCGGAAGGCAAAGCGAAGGTGGTGTGAAAAATGGCAGGAGCTCGTCGATTCCTTTGAAATAGATTCGAAGGAATAGGAAGCCCTCGCCACGAGTCACTTGGTGCAAAGTGTCAACCTTTGCCGCAAAGCGTACTACTGACGTTCCGTTCGTTAGCCGAATGCTCCGCACTTTCCGCCACAAAAAACCCTGGAATGTTCACGAAACCCGCCACTTTATCATATGATAAATTTCAAGAAAGTCTAAACCCCTACGGACGCTCCCCACGTGACCACGTCCGATTTTTTTACTCGGATTTTTACCTTTGCGGAGCAGCCCCCCCCCCCCCCCCCCCTTCCCACCACCACCACCACGACAGGTGTTGAACTCCCCCACCGTTACCTGCCCGGGCCCTCCGGGCAGGTGACGGAATTGGTGACATTTCACACACTCACCAAAGCTTATATCGCTGAAGATTACGGGCTCCGTTATTTGAATACCTTAGATGGTACCGAGAGTGGAGGCACAACAGGCACGAAGGTCGAGCGCATCGCACGGCAGGTTGGTCCGCTTGTCGACCACGCGCGCTCCAATATCAAGAGCAACGATGTTCATTGTGTCACAATAGTATGTCTGGTCGATATCTTCGACAAAATCCCAAGATCGCGTCTGAATGACGAGAGCAGCCGGATGGTCGCGCATTTCCGCACCACGTGGTATCGCAAAGTCGAGGAATGTAGCGCAGTCAGCCTGTGCGGAAATCAAACTTATGGTCCCTGCAGTTCGAGTCGTTTCGGAGGTAATCTCTGACTTTGTCATATCAACCATGACCAGCCAAACGACATCGTCCTGGCCGAGATGGAGAATTTTGAGGGTTTCGGGCATCCACGTCACTGGTTGACTTATACACAGCAATCAGCCGACTCGGGCTCATCAGCGCAGCGATTAAAGGCCTCAACGAGGCGTTTTCGGTTGAGTGCCGGGTGGATCTCATGGTAGTGAAAATTACGTATTCGAGAGCCGTCACCACCGAGTGCAATGTAGCGCTCATAAAGGATGGGCCTGGATGTCCAGCCAGCAAACATGCGAAACGCATTATATGGAAACCATTCAGCCCCCCGGGTCCACACGCCAAGGAACACAAGCATAAAGAGCAGCGTCTGTCTCGCACCCGCGTGGATTATATCCTCATGGGGAAGAGATGGATTGGCATCAAGCACTACTGCTTTGGGAGTTGGCAGGTCCTCGGGCAAGTCAGGCAGGTTTTTATCTTTAAGGTGGTTGTTATCTAGTATGGCCGCGGACTCGCGGGGGGTGGCCTGGAATAAACGGGGTCCCTGGCTGAAAGCACGCGCTTTAAGCCAACAGGCATGAATATCGTCGACCCACTGGGTCCAATCCCAAGGATGTTGCGCGTGCGCAAGAGGCCTCAACTTGCCTGGATTACGATCTATCACGTGCCAAATATACCAGGCTGGGATGAAGAAGAGCAGGTCAACAAAAATGATGTGTTGCAATGCAGCGATGCTCACGTGCATCCCCCACATAGCTATAGGGAGGAGTAGCTTGGCAAATGAGAAAAACGGCACAAGGCCCATGGCTATCTCCCCGTAAAGGCCACATGCACCGAGAGCACCAAAAAAGGTGTCGGGAAAGCGCCTACAGAAAAGTGTAAGGTAGCATCCAAAGGACGTCTGCGTGAGCGTTGTTTGCAGTAGTTTTGCTTTTAGATTATCTCCGGAGGCCCATGCAACTCCCGAAGCACAGAGCTTGGACAAACCTGCCATAAGATAATTGTTTGCAAAAATCAGCGTGACCAGAAATCGCGTCCAGCCACGGTCAGCGGCGCGTGCCAACTCAGTTGCATGTGTGTGCGGTAAAGGCCTGCTGAATCGCCTGTTCCAATGGGAAGACCTCCCGGCGGTCCACCATCGGCCTCGTGCAACATTTGCAAACTTTGCGTCTTCGTACAAGGCACACAGACAAGAGTCAAGTGAAGCTGCGTCGGCAGCGCCACCGCGCCATGCCAAAACAACCAGAGTCCACCATGCAGCGATAAAGGAGTGTCCACGCCATGTGTTGTACGCTCGCAACACACCGCCATAGAAAAGCCAAAGTATGGAAGCGCATGGAGCAACAACAGGCGTCCCTAGACCCATCGCGACGCAGCCTAGTGCTGCCCGTGTGAGCTGCTCAAGCCGCCAGAGTGAACGTGCATCCTCGAAGAGCCCGCCGAGTACACCACACTCGTTGAGCAGTCGAATTATGCCCGTAGGTCGACACATCCATCGGGGGACCTGTGCAGTTGCCGCGAGTGGAGATGTCATGTGATCCGATGTGAAAGTCAATAACAGGACCGAGCATGATATGCGCATAGCTGCAAGCGAACGTGCAGATGCAGGACCAACGTAACGTTCAAAGAATAGGGTTGTCTGGTTGCCTCTATTTCGGAGTGAGAAATCTGACATACAGAGAAGGAGTAAAAAGGCAGCACATGTGACACGAGCCAGCTGTTGGCTTGCACCGTCCTTCATCCGATTTCCATTTGGCAACCACCACAGGCAGAAACCAAGAAATATGGTACCGCAGAGATTCCGTATTTTTTTCATTATCATTGCCCCAGTGGCCAGGCAGCCTATTTGCGAGCCATAAGGTACCTACGGTACCGTAGGTACCGTAGGCCATAAATAAGTTACCTGGGGCACATCGAGGACAGAGGACGCAAGGTAATAACCCGCGATTAGACGTCTTATGTCAGAGTCTTATGGTGGCACGAGTTGGGGTACTCAGCTGAGCCAGTGCCACTGCATGGACTGTGACGGGAGCCTGAGCGAGGGGACTCGTCGGGGGGGGGGGAGGACGCGTTTCCTAGGACTCGGGAGACTTAGTGGTCTTTTTCAGTTCGCTAGACTGCTCAGGCTGTCTGGCGGCCTCCGCGCCAAGCTTGCGCCGACTAATATTAGTAGTCTCTCTCTCGATAGCCACAGACTGAACCTGCCACTGGATGACTAGGAGCATCGGGTACTTGAAGTGCGCCGATTAAATGCTAATCATCATCGCAATTTGGCGCACATGCCCGAGTCCCGGGCCGGCACGCGGGGGTAAAAAGGTATAAACACCTTCAGGGTCACCTGCCCTGAGGGCAGGTAACCCAGGAGGTGTTCATGCCTTTTTCTATGCTGAAGAGAGTGGAGGTGCCAACTCCGGCGTGGGGGGCTTCCGTGCGGGTTTAAGACTTTTTGACTATAAACCATTGATTTCGGGTTTTGGGGGGGGACCTTGGTCTAAGTAGCCTATATTTTAGGTCTAAGTTGCCTTCACTTAGACTAGGCATAGCCACGCCCCCTTCGGGGGCGTGGGGGCGAAAACCCGCACGTAAATATTGTAATAAAAAACCATAAAAAAAATTATCGGGTTTTAAACCGATGGTTTATTTTGCCGAGAAGGCGTGGGGGCGGGTTGCCAGTGAGAAGGTATGGGTTTTGCCTTGCTTCAATCAACTCATTTGCGTGTGGGCGATTTCTGTTATCTTTCAAGTACCACAGCCATACGAGACATTTTGCTATGACTTTTCGGTAAACCATCATCATGATAGCCTGAGGTAACTCAGGCTCAGGCTATAGCCCCGGGACTCGGCCCGGGATCATCATGATAGCACAATCGCTCTACACATGCCGACGCCTCAAGGGCCCTTCAGGTCACACGCCTCGTATCCGGATTGAGAGTACCAAACATCTGGCGCTAGCCGGCTGGTCTAGGCGGGTACCCCCCCCCTACCCTGTGACCTACCTCCCTCCCACTGCATATACAAGCATAAGATTTTGTATCCTAAAAAAAAACAGCTGCGCTGCATATGGACCCGGAGATTATTGGAAACGATATTCGCTGTCTAAAGTCAGCACGTACAAAACTCATTGGAGAGCTGCTTGGAGACTTGCGACGCGATCAATGGATCACTATCTCGGCGTTATCGTCGAAAGAAGAGTGGGTAACTATTTACAGAGGACCGTCGAAACAACTAGACCTTACTTGGATCGCCTCCTTGTCGCCAGCACCACTCTGTAGTCAGATGTACCGAGTTGAGTACTGTAGCATAATCAGTTCTTCGCATGCGCAACAGAGCCCTGCAGGGAATGTTGTTGGCCCGCGTGATATTATGTGGCTAAGTGACCCTGGTGAACCCAATGTTTTGAGCACCGCCGCGCGGGAGGTAGTGCTTGGATGGCCAAAAATCGAAGGCTGTCGAAGGGAGCTCTATGTTGGTGCGGCTTTCCAGGTCGAAGTAAGGGAGGGACCAGCTTGGCAGCCAGCTCGAGTGCAACAGCAAAAGCTAAGACTGACAAGTTCTGAAAGGTATCAACAACGGATATTCGACGCACGGAGGACAAGCGGGAATAACACGACGACGGCATTCTTTCCTCTTAAGGCTGTTGACGGCGTGGGTGGCGTTCGAGTGATAGACTTACGGCCCGCAACATGGTACTACATGCGCTTACGTGTGTCCTGTTGTGGAAAATTCGCTGCATTCGGTCCTCCCGTGCTAGTTTCCACCAGATGTGGAATTCCTGACATGCCTACACCTAAGCCAAGGATTATCCAAGAGCAGACTTGTGCCAATGGCAAGAAACAGATGCCCAATTATGACCCCTTAGTTGCTCTACCTGCGACTGCGCGGAGTCTATGTAGCCTCATGAACTTCACAATGGATGAAAGACCAACATTAAAAGCTAGCGATTGTCGTTTGCGCATTTCCTGGTCACAGCCTTCAAATAATGGATACCCTATCCAGAGATATATTCTACAGCAACGAGATTTAGTCCTCAATCAACCATGTGCTTATAATGCGCCAAACAAAAACGCACTCGCACTCAAAACAGGACACGCTCGCCATGCTCTCCCACTGAACTCGGGGCTGTTGCAAAAATGGACGCCGTGGCGTGTGGTGCATGCAAGTATGCTTCCAGAGTGTCTGATTCGCGCACCAGCACTGTGCCCAGAATCTGTCATTTTTGCACGCCAGACTTTGGGCCTTGGCAAATCCCAAAACTCAGACGCTGGCCGAAGTCCGGTCTTTACTGCTATGGAGTTTCGTGTTGCCGCTGTAAATGTACTTGGTACATCAAAGTTTTCGCAGGTTTCGCGTATCTCAGATCGCGAATATCCGCACTTCTTTACTAACACAGCTCAGCGCAGCCACGGTCTTTTGCGAAACTCCAACCCCAAAAACGTTCCGTACCCGCGCAAAACGAAAATGGCAACCGAAGCTGAGTTGAATGAGGTCATCTTAGCACTAGGATTTCCGGTTTCAGATATCGTCATTCAACACGCCTACAAGTCCATGTATGATGAAGCCCCACAATATTCTTGTCGTCAATAGTTTTTTGGATGAAGAGAGCTAGCCCGCCAGCAGAAATGGAAGAGACAAGAAAAGGAGTATGACTCGCTAATTTCTTTTGAGCATGACGACAATACCAGTTTGGACAGCTCAATACTTGGCAGTGTGCCAGAGAGGCGAAGGCAAATCCTAATTGCAGAGACTCCATCCGCATTCATGGTCCTCACAGTACTAGACTCGCTGTGAACTTGGAAATATTATTTAACCGAGGGCCGGGTCTGTAGCCAAGCTATGATGAGTGTGGATGCCAGAATCAGCGATGTAGTCTACAGACTAGTACTGTCGTGTACGGACAGCGATTGTATAGCAAAAGACCTCTCCAGATTGTCCGCAAGCAAAACCCGAGAAACCGGGGACGTTGCCAGTGTGTTCCCGAATAAGAATGGTAGGGCTTCTTGTAGAACTTCCATAGCAACTTATCACTGGCAGATAAGGCAGCGATGAGCTCTACCTCATACTGGACATCGCTGTCAGAATTGAGTCTTTGAGCTCCATTAATTGTACTAGGTAACTATGTACGTAAATAGCACAGCCAATTACTGTACAATAAAGGTGCATCAGAGAATGCTAGATGGTCTGCGAGGGTGTTGGTCCTACATAATGGTCACACTGTGGTTGAAACGGTATATGTACGCGGTCCTAATTTACAAGTACTGGTAGACCCCGTTTTGGCTCCTATTGGCGCTGTTGTCGTTAATGCGCGCTCGGCTTTGACTTGGGCCACGATCCTCGTCAAGAGAGGAGGGAAACAATATTCGACACCCCACCTGGCGGGGAGGGACATGCCTCATGCTGTGGGGAGGAGGGGGGGGGGGGGGGGGGCATGACACAACTCGTACATACGTAGGCATGATAACCCAGGCTATTATCATAATCGACCCTTGGGCCTTACGTCCATCCCCACCCTTTGACAAAGGGGGAGACAAAACGGCCGGATAAATGTGAACTTGAAGATAACCCTAGTTGGCGTCGCTTTGCTGGTAGCGACCGAAAACTGGCTTGACACCATCATCTAAGACGGCTTTGGGTTGCAGCGTCGCAAGCAGCGAAGCTCTTGGCACGGACCAGCCTGGCAGCCTGAGGCTGGCGGCTTTCTGAAAACTCCCCTAGATATTGCCTGAACTATGGTTACGTTACTCTCGCCTCTCAGCACGCTATGCCAGCCGGCACGTGCCAGGAGCCGGTACTTAGCGCTAAGTAGCCGCCGTAAAAACGCCGGGGTGAACCGTGACCTAAGAAATTAACTTTAGAACTTGAACTTGAAGAGTATATTGGGCAACAATATAAAGTTGGCGTCGCTATTTTGGTGACGACCAAGAAACTGGTCCAGTGGCTTAACACCATCAAACGATTTGGATCCATCGATTTTGCAGCCTGAGCCCGGTCACGTTGGCCGGGCCCTCGAACGTCGTGCCGCGTTCAAGCCGCACTTCCGAGTCTCCGGCCCAGGCTTAGGCTGGCACTCCATCTAGAATAATGGCCGCCTTGGCGCATCATGGTCCAGCACCGCCGGCGTGAAAGGTCACCGTCACGCTATGTCCGAGTAACGGCGGTGCGGTCATGTTCAAGTTCGCAGACTTTAGAGATCATTTTAGAGCATGTTGTGTGACGACGTTCTTACCTTGGCTAGAAATGCCGGGCAACCACTTCTAGAAATGCCGGGCAACATACATACTACTAGTGCCAGACTGGCAACAGTTTCTAGATATATATCTGTGTGCATATCTGTGTGTAAAGCGCGGTAGATCGACGGGTTTTGGACGGGATGAGCGTCGTGGGGCTTGAAGGGGACGGGATATCGGATGTCCTACTAAGCTGGCTCCACACAAAAGACGAACTAGGTTATGGGCCTTCTTTGAGAATGCCAGACACAATAGTCTATAAATTCGGTCAGCCTGTCCACTGGTACTTTACGAGTGTAAGTGGTAAGCTTAAAAAAAAGAATAAACAGAATCTAGCCAATGTACGCATTGAAGAAGTTTTTAATAAAAAGAACAGTGAACTTGTTGCGTACTACATGAGTGAGATGGCTGTGCAAGGTCGCCGGGAGAAAGTTACAGCAATTGAATACTTTGATCGCAGAGGTTTGCACGAGTTTCTCTACAACAGATGGAAAGAGAATAATGGTATCCTCCAGCATTTTGTTGAGCCAAAGGGTGTCCACAACGCAATCATTAGAGCGATATGGTCACCAAAAGTTTGCCTCTTGGAAAGACGGGTTAATTCTAAGCAGCTCTACGACCAAAGATATGGTTTGTATGAGCGTGCGGTGACATATGAGGGACCAGAACACTTTAGTATAGCCTCGCCACTGCGTGGGACTGCTTTGCCAAGTCAAATCCAGCGACTTTGTGAGAACCTTGTCGCACACGTCACTGAAGTTTCCTTTCAAAAGTGCCGTGTTGCACGTATGGTTGCTAACTTCAAGGTGGACTCAAGAGGGCGAATATGGTTTCTTTGGAGTGATTCTATTAGACTCGACAGGAGTTGTGGAAAGTCTCAGGATCTGCCACGAATATGTACACCGATTGATATCAACCGAACTATTCAACTACCCGCCGATGTTACGCTCATAGAGAAGCCAAATCATTCTCAAGGTGAATTTAAACCCCTCAACTGCTTGCAATGTATAAGTTGTGGGAAATCAGCAACTTCAGACAAGTTTCATCAGGTGCGATATCAAACTATAATTTCCCATTTTGAAAGAGCTCTTGCTGCAATTGTGGATAAAAGTCAAACATCGAAGTACTATCCCGAACCCTTGATCATGGAAGCGTCTGGGGGCGTGGGGTTTGGCAAGGCAAAAGACTGCGCAGGGATTCCACTCAGGGGTGCAGGGATTGTAATTCCTCCTATAATAAAACAGATTCATCCAAAATTATCACCTGAAATTTACAAACGATACCGGCGAGACCCACTTTTTATGTACAAAAGTGCAGCTGTGTGCGAAAATTGTTACCTTGTCTACGCAGAATTTGTAACTGCAGCGAGCCCACGAAAATACAGTGAGCTCGACTATACCACAAAAGCAAATGCAAAGACAAAGACAAACACAGAAGAGGCCCTTCAGAAAAACTCAGCCGCCAACAATGGTAATAAAACCCCCAACAGACAAACAGCTAAGCCTCTGATGCCATCGATACCGGCTCCAATATACAGTGTTCCAGGAGCAAATACGGGCTCGCCATCCTTTGATAGTAAAAACTATAGTGAGGGACTATCGGTCGGTGCAATTATTCACCAACGAGGTAGGTTTAGCAATTGTTCACATAAGCAAAAAAAAAATTCATGTGCACAGAAAAATCTTTTTTCAACGATGTTAGTAGCGCACACTTGCAGAAAGGACATCCTCTTGCCCATCTTGCCACCTCATTCCGTTCGATCCAGCAACACCCCCCAGGAGGTTTTGATAAAAGTTCAAATGCACATACCCTAAACCCATATAGTAATCAGCCAAACCTGAATAAAGTTTTTGCAACAAAGAGTGTCAGAGATGAGAAAGGCAATCAAAGAATGCAGAGGGACTTTCTTTTGAATTCTTCATCAAAACACCATCGTGAATTCCTCCTATCAACGTGCGTATTAGGGTCAATTAGCACGTGCGTAGCATACTTGTGATAGGCTGCGGGAAGTAGAGACGCACGCTAACACTCCCAATGTACTGAGGACATGGGCACATCAAGCTGCAGGAGGTAATGGGAACAATACAGCGCAAGCTGCCCCTTGACCCGCTTCTACCTGCTTCAAGGTAAGATCTAAAGCCAAACATGTAAAGGCAAGTAGAAGCAAGTGCCAAGCGATCAAAGGAGAGTAAATCCTAATGCTTTCAGGCTGGAGTACTAGGCAGTAGTTTCCCTCTCTCTCATCCAGCGCTGAGCTCCAACGACAGTGCCACTTTGCCATCATGATTGCAAAGGGCATCATGCGTTATTTGAGCAGCGGCCCCTAGCTGGCTTATCGGACTTGGGGGTCGGGCACTGCTACATTTTTTTGGCCCGGGGCTCTAGCCCGGGGCCCATGTCCGAGGCGGGTTAGCGTTGTATTGTGGGCATATAGGGACTCGAACTTATCATCTGGACTTTTGATCGGGCAGATAGGCTGCGCGAAGCCCGGGACCAGCGCCCAAGCAGCCTGATTCGACCCGGGGCTCGTACGAACCTTGTAAGAGCCGGATGAGGTCAGGGGCCCGCACGGGGACGTCGGTTCGCCCTGGGGCGGTATCTTCCCCAGGCCACGGGTACCCGCCCCCCCCCTGGGAGACCAAATTACCAACATAGAAGCGAGTTTTGATGGCAACCCCTGAAAACCCGCGAGTTAGGCTAAATACCCGCACGTTAGGCCCATTGGGCACCGCGAAAGTGACCCCTTTCCCAGCCCGGTCTCGGTGCGTTCAAAGGGGCTCTTTGGGGCCCCGTAGCCGAATTCGCGCTCGGAAAGTGGCTGGGAACTCGAATCTCAGATTCGGGGACACCCCCGGGCCCCTTGGGGTTGGCGTCGGCCGCACGGTCGGCACAAATACTACCGCAAGGCCGGATGAAAACGAGCTTGTGACGAATTAAGAGCCCTCGCTCGCACCTTAATCGTCCTCCGGTCCTCTGTACAGACCGCTGCCTTCCCAGGGAGGCCCTACCGACCTCCGTCGGGAGGCTTTATTTTATGCCAATGCGCAAAAGAAGCTGGCACTTTTGGGTCGATTAAGACTTACCCAGAGTCTGGTTTCCCCCTCGACGAAGGTAATGAGAGATAAGTCGTGACCGTGACATGCAATGTGTTCAAGTTGCAAGTGTAAGATGGAAGATACCATGCGATGATGCGAATTGGGTGTACTATAGCACTAGTATGGCGTGGGATGACTACCGGCTTGTTAGTGTTCAACTACACACTGGCATATTGCCTGGGCCGGGCCCTGCTAGCTATATTCCACTGCCAGTGGCAAATGATACAAGGAGGTCACGGTCTAGGGACTTGGGAAGAAGCCTTAGAAAGGCGTCCGAATCCCGTATAAATGATTTTGCGCATTTTCGGTAATTTCGGGGGGGGGAGGGTATCTCGAGTCTCTTACTTAGTACAGGGGTGGCCTTTTTTTTGGTTACGAGGCAGGTCGGATGACCAGTTGAAGTGACAAAACCACTCCTTCTTCGCCCGGACAGGATCTATATATAAACATC
>Ga0209503_10000076_pt1 | contig 65808 bp, 56 predicted proteins | sample SouAtlMetagenome_2_FD_187448 | JGI IMG/M metagenome (GOLD analysis project Ga0209503, IMG submission 187448) | Marine eukaryotic phytoplankton communities from Atlantic Ocean - South Atlantic ANT15 Metagenome (SPAdes) (version 2) | ecosystem: Environmental > Aquatic > Marine > Oceanic | place...
CTACTACGTCGCTCCAGACCCGCCAAGCGCATATATCGATGAAGACGGATTGGACTGGGACTCTGAAAACCCCTCTCAAAGCCAGGGATTCGATGATGACGGAGACTGCACGCAAGAGGATTACTACCTCCCCACGGGAAATCAGAATAACGATGAAAATAGAAATGGCATAGCCTGTGATGTACAGTGGATAAGAGGCCCAGATGGCTCCGTCTTACAAATAAACAAGGATGAAATGGTTGACGAAGATCCGGTTGACTCAGAACTTCTAGGGGAATCTTCCCACAGATCATTCATAATCGCTACAGGGAAAATCGCATTCGCTATGATCATCGGCATCTTCCTGCCTCTGTTCTTGGCGTTGGGACTCATCCGCGATGAGAGCGAGAATGGAACTCTGCACTACTTGCTCTCAAAACCAATTCATCGTGGGGAATTCATTGTCTACAGGCTCACAGGGTACCTCATATTCACAGGTGGTTTCGTGCTTGCAATGTCTCTGATCATGGCCATCATCACCGTTACCATTGGGCCGGACGGTAATAGGTTGGGAGACATCAATGTCTGGTTCGGCATAGGCATAGTAACGGTGCTTTCTCTTGCTGCTTACGGCTCAATTTTCAATGCGATGGGTCTCGTGTCTCCAAAATACGGTGTCTATTTCGCACTGGTATATGGCGTATACGAGTTCGCAATGGCGGTCATGACGTTGTTCGGGGCAGACCTGGTCCCAATAATCTCAGTATCCCACTGGTCACTCCAAATGATAGATGCGATTGTAATTCTCGCTTGGCCGGATACCATCATGCTCGCTCAGATGGCTACAGCATTCAATCTTGATAGTGGTTTGGCATTCTTCTGGAACCCTCCCGTACACACCTTCGGAACGGGCTCATCGGCTCTAGCGATGGGTCTCAGCATAGTCGTACTTCTCGTCTTCATAACGTTCCCGATACTCATCGGCCAATCAATATTCAATAGGAGGGAGATTGATTGAATGACCAGATGAAAAGATTTGGAGGGGATCTTTCCACCATGTGGCGATTCGACATACTGCCGCCCATCAAGAGGCTCTCATGGTGGTGGTGGTGGTTCATCCTGGTCCTGCCGGATCCGAAACACCCGGAGAGATCACGCCAACTCATGGTTCTATGGTCAACTAAGGAGACTCCTTCCATAAGGGTGAACAATCACTGGTGGAAGCCCGGCGCCAGGATGGCAATAGATGAGCATGATGGCCACGTTCTGCCTGGAATGGTATGTGCGTGGTGGTATGACGGGGATGTGATGCACGAGCCAGCTCGTATGACCGAATGTCGAATTGCAGCATTAACAGACACACACCCCGACTGGCCAGGGGACGGGATGGGCATGGGCGGCGGCGCAGTAGTCCCCCTCACAAGCGATGACCTATCCTTTGGAATGCTGCCAGACCTAAGCAAGATGTGGCTTTCATTCAAATCAGATTCCGAGTCTAATCCCGATCTTCCAAAATCCTTCGAGGCAGAATTGTCCCCTTGGTGGGAACGTCCAAGCAGCGCAACATATGCGAACAACGTCTACGCAATGGGGATGGGGTACGATATCCTCAGGATACACGCTATGAAAGCCAACGTATCGATAGATGGAGAGACTGTAGAAGGTTCAGCATACTTTCAGAAGGTAACCGTCCAAGCTCCTAGCGTACCATGGTTCTGGGGATTTCTTCATTTTGATGATGGGACGTATCTGGACTGGTTCTTGCCGCACATCTCAGGGTCGATGTCGAAGAAAGATTCGGTACCTTGGCCCAAAAGGGATTCAATCAGGTGGCCAAGTAATGCCAGGGGTCTGATGCACGATCGATCCAGGGGAACCACCGAGAAACTCGAAAAAGGATCGATTGAACTCATTCGCCCTGATGAGCCAAACGCACTGAGAGATTCAGATGGTTCAGTACTCCCAAGATTCAGGATAAGACTCCACAACGACAGGGTAAACGTAGAACTCCAAGTAAGGGCCACTTCAAGGGCGCATTGGACTTTCGATCAACCCACAAGAGCAGGGCTCACAAGCCACCTCACGTACAACGAGTACCCTCTCGAAGTAGAGCATATTCTCCTATCTGATGAGGCTGGTGACAGGAATATCTCAGATTTCAAATGGATACGTGGCAATGCAGAGCATGCTTGGGGAATCCTAAATTGAAATGAATTATCTCGATAATCATGGCCAATGACGGCGACCAACTCAACAGTGAGGCCACCAGGAACAGAATACCCACGTTGACAGATTCCGAGCAAATCCTCTGGATGGGCCACCCTACAGCACGTAGCATGTATGGGAGATACGTGCTAGGAGGCTTGATGGGGGGTTTGTACTTGTTTTTCTGGTGGGCGAATATATCTGAAAGACCACAGGGAGAAGGTCAGATGGCATTTGTGATCAAGACGCTTCATCTCGGTGCAGACCTTTCAGGTGTCTTCGGTCTCATGTTGGTCATGCTAATACTTGCAAAAATAATCCATTTTTCCAATGGCCCTACCTCTGGAAAGTGGACTATAATGTGGGTTGTTTTTGCAGCCTTAGTACCAGCTCTTTGGGTTTCCTTGGAGATCGGTATGAACGTTGTTGGCCTTTTCGGAGATGGAGATTTTCCCCTGCCTAGTTGGAGTAATGGCTACTATTTCCTGTTGAGTCCTATGTTTGCAGGGGTTCTGATTGCATTCACGGCGGTTTACCAAAGAGCATTCACATATGCAATAACAGATCGTCGGATACACCTCATCAAACGATTCATGTATTTCGATGCAAATAGCCAGAGCATCGGATACGATCGAATCGAGAACCTCATCGTTGAGACGTCCATCACCAGCAGATTGCTCAGATTCGGAACTATACAGATACTCACAGCCTCAGGCTTGAATATTGCATCCGACTCGACTTCTGTAGCAGCAGGAGTATCCAATGACACGCCAAATGACGAGTCGGCCGGAGGGGCACGGAAATTATTCTCAGGGATCGGCCTATTCCTCTCGTTCAAAAGAACTAGGCCGAAAGCGGTGAATGAGCCAGAGTCGTGCATCTACGGAATTCACGCTCCTGAGAAAATCCACCTCCTAATTAATCAGACATCTGATGCATTTCGGATGTCGTAAATGGGCCTGATGTTTCTCTGGGTACAAGCATATCGTTGATAACCGAAAGCATCTGGGTTGTAGTACGAGGGATTCACATGTCCGAAGAAGATATCATCACAATAGCCGCACAACACATCACTCGAGGCGATTACATGACTGCAATGTCGATCTTCGAGGAGCATGTAAGCAGTTCTCCGGATGACCCTGCTGGATATCACGGCTGGGCAGAAGCAGCAATGTTTGAGATACAAGAAAATGGAAATTTTGATGAAAAAGGGAATGATAGAATAAATGAGGGCAAAGTCCAATCTTATCTCAAAAAAGCGGCTGGTTTAGAACCAGAAAATGCTGAGTACCAGGCTGCGCTTGCAAATGCTCTTATCGAGTTCGATCGCGTCCCTATGGCCATTCGAGAATTCAAAAAACTGATTGAGCTTGGTAAGAAAACAGAAGATGTCGATGTTTCATTCCATCTTTATGAAGCTGCTAAACAATTAATCGATTGTATTGATGTTAAGGTTGGTTATGATCGAAGCGAGCAGTTTGCAAGGCAATTTATTCCCGTTGCAATAGAATTTGCCATCCTAGGATTAGGTTTTTCTTCTGTCGAAGAAGCAATGGAGCACTTGGTCGAGGAGTAAATGTGTGGCCCGGCCAAGAAGCCGAGAGTTTCATCCTCGCAGTAGGCTATCACGGTGCAGCGTATAGCGGGTCGCAAATACAACCCGATATGCCCACAGTACAAGGCGAAATAAAGGCCATCATCGAAGAATTGAACTGGTCTGAGAATGCAAAAATACGCCTATCATCGAGAACCGACGCAGGCGTAAGTGCGAGAATGAATTTAATCGATCTGGAACTCGAACCGTCACTCATGAAGAACTTGGATGAATCTAGAATCATTAGGGCTATTGGGGATAGACTATCATCGCAGCTATGCGTATGGGGCGTTTCTAGAAGAAAATCTTCCTTGCCAATCCGACTAGCATCTTCTCGAACCTACCTGTATCGCCTAGATATGATTCATGGTTGGAAAAATGACTCGAATCAAGACATTCTGGAAGAAATATGTTCTATTTTCTCCGGAAAACATGATTTTTCAGCCTTCTCGAGACCAGATCCGGAAAGGTCCCCCGTCAGGACTGTGGATGAGTGCGCGCTCTGGAGGCGCGAAGATGGCGGAATCGTCGGATTCACAGTTACAGCCGAGTCATTCCTTTGGAATCAGGTTAGGAGAATGGCTTCAGCCATCAATGCAGTAAATAACTCAAATTCAAGTATCGGTGAAATTGTGGATGCCCTTGGGAATCCTGGCCGTGCTAGAGATTTAGGCAGAGCCCCGGCTGATGCACTGTTACTCTGGAACATCCATCATAGGGACATCCCCTCCACGTGGGTCGCACCTCTCCCTGAATTGCCATTCCACGCGCCTCCGATCAATTCAGACCCCAGGGCCATAGCACGCTGGCGTGCTACGGCTTTATCTGAGATACACACGCTTCTTGAGTCCGATTGGACATCTAGGTTCACTTGACGAGCAAGGAAACAAAGTCTCCATCATTGACGGGGAGCAACTCTCTGAGAAATGAACTTGCAATTATTTCAGCAGTCTCAGTATGCCGTGTAAGGTCTGGGATGAGTATCGCGCACTCATGCCAAGAAGAACCATCTTTCGATATTGAGGCCAGGAATGCAGTGGCCCCTCCAAATGAGCGTCCCTCCCTCTCAAAACCATTTATCCGATGAGGTTCGACGCCCTCGATATTATCGCCATCACACAGCCCAGCCACGGCTCGTAGGCCAGAGTACGTTTCCAGATTTTCACCCATGACCTCGATATTCAAAGTTCCAGGCCATGCTGTTGCACCTAGCACATCTCTAAACTGATCTTGATAATGCGGTTGGGACATGAAAACCTGAGCTCTTCCGAGGCCACTTGCCACCTTGCCCTGTATTCTTGTTTGCTTCATGACCTCACACCTTCCACATATGCCTCACAATATTCTTGCAATCGCTGTGCATGGCCGTAATCTCTTCCGACTACTTCGAAATCAGCGTAGCACCAGTTTCAGTGCGAATAATTAACCCGTCTTTGAGGATATGGACGCTCATCACAGCCTCTGTGGTCCCATCCGGGAAGTCCATTACCGAGTGCTCGACTAGTATCTCATCGTTTTCGTAGACACACCTGGCATCGCGAACAACGACCTTTTCGTTGGCCATCATCATTTCCATCATCCCGATCATCTGCTCCCTGTCCATCGATGTACCAGTCTGATGTCTGACGAACTTGTAGTCGTCATGGAACAGGTCGGTGTACATACCGGCGTCTCTCTGATCTAGCGCTTTGGCCATTGTATCGTACAGGGTCATGACGTTCGACTCTAGAACCAACATTTCATTGTTCGTTATTCATAACTTGATTGGCAACAGCCATTTACTCCCTATTCCATGACAAAGCATGGCGGCAGACCTGTCATGGATGAAGCACCGCTATGAAGAGCTTGTAGAACAAGGTTTAGCATGGGATCCGCCCACTCTTGAATCTGCGAATGCGCCCAGATGTAACGTTGACGGCTCTGAAATGATAATGCTGTCCGCGAACAATTACCTCAACCTCACAACCCATCCGAAAGTCGTCACAGCCTCCATAGAGGCGACCAAGAAATATGGTGCTGGATCAGGCTCAGTGAGGGCAATTGCCGGGACCTTGGATCTGCACTTAGAAGCCGAGAGGATTGCTGCCGAATTCAAGGGTGTCGAAGCTTCCTTGATTTATTCAGCAGGATACACCGCAAATGTTGGTCTGATTCCGACACTTGTCAGGGGGCAAAAAGATCTCATCATCTCAGACGAATTAAATCATGGCTCGATAATCGATGGCGTTCGTTTGACTAAGGCCCAGAGGTCGGTATACCCCCATAATGACATGAGCGGTCTTGAGAACGCCCTGAGGGACGGCAGGTCAGCTGATCGTAAATTGATTATTACAGACGGTGTATTCAGCATGGATGGCGATATCGCCCCACTGGATGAGATAGTGGATCTGGCTGAAGACTACGATGCTATGGTCATGGTAGATGACTGTCATGGCGAAGGAGTTCTGGGCGGAGGCAGAGGCATAGTGGCACACTTCGGACTCCAAGGCAGAGTAACTGTTGAAGGAGGCTCATACTCCAAAGCATTGGGAGTCCAAGGCGGCATAATCGCAGGATCAGAGGATTTGAGGAATTACGCATTGAACCATAGCAGGTCGTGGCTTCTCTCGGGAAGCCAGCCACCTGGCGTCGCAGCGGCTCAGAAGGCCTCGATAGAGGTTCTAAGAGACGAGCCACAACACGTAGAGAGGCTATGGTCGAATACGAATTATTTCCGAGATGAGCTTTCCTCCCTTGGATTCGATACAGGGGTATCAACAACCCCCATCATACCAGTTATGTGCGGAGAAAGCAGGGTAGCCCAGCAATTATCGAGAAAATTGAGAGAAAGGGGAGTCATGGTTGGGGCGATTGTCTTTCCAATGGTCGCAAGAGACAAGGCCAGGGTAAGAACTCAAATGTCATCTGGCTTAACACGCGAGGACATCGACGAGGTCCTTTCAAAGTTTGAAGAGGTTGGAAGAGAAATTGGACTGATATGACTCGTGATAAATGATGATATTCTATCGGAGAGATTATCACAGACCAATCCCAGCCCCCGTATTATGGGAGATGATGGAGAGCCAATTTTCCAAATTCGAAGTGAGAATATCGACTCTGGGCTAAGAGGCGTCCCCGTTGGGACGTGCCAGACCTCATTCGTGGATCCTTTGGAAGGGGTACACTATGTCGGATATCCTGTCGAAGATTTAGTCGATTTAGAAGAAGAGGATGTCATCTACCTTCTGTTTAACAAGAGACTTCCCACTGAAGAGGAAAGTGAGGCATTCAGGGCAGAACTTGCCCATCGTGCAGAAAATATGCCAACTGGGGCTTTACGGGTACTTGAATCACTAACTCCAGGCTCTGGACACCCAATGGATTGGTTGTCAATTGGAATACTCGCCCTTGGCGCATCGGATACAACTGGCGATTTGCGTACCGATGCCATGAACCTCATTGCCAGGATGCCTGAATTGATGGCCAGGATATTTCTGCTGAGGGGCGGCAACATGCAGGAAACAAGAGATTCACGACCACAACTCGGACTTGTAGAGAATTTCACGCACATGCTCGGGGTAGATGGCGATGAAGCAGAGAGGATGAATAGAGTTTTGAGATTCTTTTTCATACTTCACATGGACCACGGAGGCGGCAATCTTTCGACGTTCTCCGGAAAAGCCGTCGCATCCGGAAGGGCTTCCATATATGCTTCCATATCGTCTGCAATGAGTGCTTTATCCGGCCCATTGCACGGACGAGCAAATCAATCATGTCTTGAATTTGTAAAGCGAATTGGGACTAGTAATGAGGAAGAGATTGAAGCATTCGTGAGAGGCGAACTAGCTGCAAAGAGACCAATTTATGGCTTCGGACACGGAGTACTCCGTGCGGAAGATCCCCGTGCAAGGTTACTCATTCAACTCGGCGAAGAGGTCTGTCCAAATGATGCTGATTTCAAAATTGTAAAATCTCTCCGTAAGGTGGTCCCGCCAATACTCTCAGAGATACCTAAGATATCCAACCCATACCCCAATGTGGACATCGCCAGTGGATCGCTGCTTCAGTCTGTAGGATTCAGGAAACCAGAGTACTATACGACATTCTTCGGATGGTCTAGGGTAGCGGGAATAACTGCACAAATACTCGATGAGCGAAGTGCACGGGGAGGTCGTGGAGTTCCAATCTACAGGCCCAAGTATTTGGCTGAGAATCAGCCACATAGGCGTCTTGAGTCATAGTGTTCCAGGATCTTTACCAACCCCTCTGTGGCCTATCAAACGAGGTGCTTCCCAAGGGAGTGTACTGGCTGTTGATATCTCGTCCAACTCTTCTGGAGTTGCGCTCCATGACCAACGCTTACGCCATTTTTGAACAACCCCTCTACGCTCCTCTTTGGAAATTTCATTCCAAGGCATCCGGGCCCCTTCAATTTCAGGCATCGTCGCGGGCCTCATGCACCTCTCCAATCCACCTGGATACTGTAGATTTGAATCCATGGTGTCCGATATGCATGATAGCCCCGCGCCCAATAAACGAGGCTCTACGTCCAAGGGTGCAGGCCAGACATAGACGGGATGTCCTTTTCTTATCTCATTGAAGCGTTGAAGCCCCCTTCCTTTCAACCCAACAGACGTCCCGATAGGGATATGGCGAGTCCATCCTTCAAGATACTCCAAGGCGAGTGGAAGCATAGGCGCACCCAATTTTCTTTGTCGAGATAACATCCGGGGTACAGAAGTAGAGATGAACGACGGGAATGCTGCAGCCCTCTGGACTTTCCATCCGCCCCATTGTCTTAATTTTGGCATGAGTCTAGCATGACGGTAATCTCCAGAATGTCTCTCTGCTACTTTTGTTATGCATGGGTCGAAGGAGTAGAAGACCGTGGAAGAAACGGGAACACTCTCACGTTCGATCATTTCTCTTACCTTTTGCATCAGTTCACTCATGTGACGTCTCATGGCAGCGCCTCTAAACCATCCGCCACCAGCCCCAGAAGATGGATGAGGCGCCTTCAATTCGAGACAGACGAATCGACCCTCATCGACCCATCTTGATGTAAAATCTTCTTCGGATAAGAGATCTTCAAATCGATCGGAATGCTGTGCAATCTCACTATAATCGCTAGATTCGGGATACAGGCCGCCAGAAGTTCTCGGATCATGATGGATAACTACCTCGCCGTCAGCCGTCAGCCTGAGGTCCATTTCAACCCCATCCGCGTGTTCAATACCGTACAACAGGGCTTCGATGGAATTTTCCCTCGGCTTCTTCCAAACCCCTCCAACCATATTCTCGCTGAGAGTAATGAAGGCCATCAATTAGCCTATCAAAAATCTATTCGCTTATCGAATAAATACTGATTCCGGGGAGCCAGTGGGCGCGACTTAGTGCATTCAATGTTCCCGGCGCAGTGACAACGCTCATACCCTCTCATACATATTGGATGCTGAGGCAGCAATATGCAAGGAGCCACTTTAGACCGTCAATCAAATCCTGAATCAGTACGCGGTTATGCATTCTATGACTGGGGTAAATCAGCATTCGAGACATCCGTGACGACCGCGGTCCTCCCTGCGTGGTTCGCTTACCTCTTCCTCAAGGCAAATGGCCTGGAGGCCGAAATTCTTGGCCGCGACATGACCTCAGACGCTGTATGGAGCGTCGCAGTCGCGATCGGAGCACTTCTGGTAGCGATTGCAAGTCCATCTCTAGGGGTTATCGCAGATAGGCGAGCAATCAAGATGTGGTGGCTCAGAATACTGACCTACCTCGGGGCAGGGTCAACCATTGCTCTCGCCTTCGCTCCAATGTTCGATATCTCGTTGCAGTGGGTCTGGATATTCGTCATGTTCTTGCTAGCCAACATCGGATTAAACGGTGCAGGGGTATTCTACAATGCATTGCTACCGCACATGGGTACGGACGATGAGATGGATGCAATATCCAACAAGGCATTCGCATACGGATATTTTGGAGGAGGAGTATTGCTGCTCATCCATCTTCTTATGATCACATTCATCGTGAATGGCGCTGGATCAAACCCTAGTTGGCTCATTCCCTTCGTGATGGCATCCTCGGGAGCGTGGTGGCTCGGTTTTGCAATGTTGACATTCAAGTATGTGCCTGAACCGGAAATCGAGAATGAGATGGAGAGCCTTGGAATCAATCAATCAGCAAAACTTGCATTCAGCGAGTTGAAGAAGACCTTCTCCGAATGGCGGAAATTCAAGACACTGTTCATCTACATGTTCGCCTACTTCTTGTTCATCGATGGCATAAACTCAGTGACTGCATTAGCAGGAATCTACGGTATATCTGTGTTAGGCCTCACAACTACTGCGCTGATAGCTACAATATTGGTCATCCAGTTCGTCGCAGCCCCTTGTGCGATAGGATTCACAAAATTGGCCGAGGCTACTAGCACGAAATCAGCCTTGACAATTTCCTTGATTGGCTGGGTCGTCGTGGTGACGGCTGCGCTTTCATTCGCACCGTTGGAACTCTCTCAACATTCAGAGTACGATTTCCAGTATGATTGGAATGAAGACACATCCGAATACGACATCTCAGTCGGAGAAACAGCATTCGCACTGAAGTTATCTGTCGACGAATCTGAGCAGGACTGGGCAACGAAGTGGCTCAGTGTCATGCCCATACACGAAGACGATAATTACGACGATCGAATGATTTACGAATTCAATAATCCTGATACCGAATCTGACGAATACAGGACAGCATCTACTGCCGACACCCAATTAATTGAGATGTTCTTCGAGGACTTCTCAGAAACAAGATTCAGCGCCAGTGTATCCGGAGGCTCGTTAGACGGCCATATTGCCCTCGGGGATGAACACCCCACCAGTCTAGGGGACGGACCATTGGATTTCGTGCCTGAGACTGTCAGGGACAAACTCTGGGAACCTCTCGGATTCAGCGTCATGTACCAATTCCTTCTGCTAGGATGTATGGCTGGAGCCTTGCTGGGCGGCTCCCAGGGGTTGGCGAGATCTCTATTCGGCCAGATGGTGCCTGAAACCAGAAGTGCGGAATTCTTCGGGTTCTTCGGGTTCTTCGGCAAAGTAGCCGCACTTCTCGGGCCAGCGATTTATGCATTTATGACAACTATGTACGATAGCCGCGTGGGCGTTGCTAGCCTATGCCTGCTCATAATAGCAGGAACATTCCTTATGCGCATGGTTGATGTCGATTCGGGCAGAGAAGATGCTCGCGCAGAGGATTCAAGGAACCGTGGTATAGAAGACTCATCCTGAAGGATTCGTGACTCGTTCTAATATGATGGCGATCTCCAGTAAGACGACTACCGGACCACCAACCAGGAACATGGAAAGGGGGTCAGGAGGAGACAGAAATGCACCAATCGCTAGTGCTGAGAACCATAGGACAGATCTATTCCTGATGATCGTTTCTGCCAATATTAGATTAGATCGTATGAGCATGAAAGCAACCAGAGGGACTTGAAATCCGATTGCTGATGCTGTAAGTAGGCCTACAATGAATCCTAGCCATGAACCTATACGCCAGGTTGCATCGAGCCCAGAAGAAATTGAATCGGCAGCAAGGTACTCTAGAAGAAATGGAATCAATATCGAATTCGCATAGAAAAGACCCATCATTGCCAACGCAACCGATGCCAAACAGACACCTGCAAGTCTCAGAACACTCCCTTCTTCCGGCGCAGTCCTCTTCCCTCTGGCAATAATCTCTCTCCCATTCCATGCAAGATCAAAAATCAATGCTAACATCGTAGCTCCGAGAGCAATATGGACTGAAATTCTTAGCTTCAGAAGAATTAGCTCAAGCGGTTGTATGATTACTATGCCGACCCCGTCCGGACGCCATTCTGCATTATTGGCTGCCCAAGATATCATTCGCTCTGCAAGGGGATATCCGATGATCAGAGCCACAATAAAGAGTATCGAGAAACTGCGGACGCGACTTTTCAGGTGCTCAATAAGAGAGCGCATTTCTGCGCGAGGGATGATGTCTGCATCCCTCGCCACACCTCTGAAAAGATCCCCTTCCATCTAAAATCATCTTCTTGTGATGATGGATAGTAAATCTCCATCGGACAGCCTATGGTCAAGTCCAACTCTTTGCCAGTCAAATTTTGCACTCGGACCCTTGACTCGTGCATATCGAAACTTCCTGACGAAATCTCTGTGCAGTTTAACACAGATTTCCCTGACTGTTGAATCATCCTTCACGATTAATGGCTCCACCAGGTCCGCCTCCTGCCCCTGTGGCTTCAGATATATCGACATGAAGCCCAGATTCTCATAGATGAAATCCTTCATTTCTTCAATCCCTTCGCCCGTCTTCGCAGAAACCCTGAGAATCGACCAACCATCAGGCACCATCGACTCCGCCTTTTCCATGTCCGATTCAGTGGCTAGATCCACCTTATTGATCACCACAACAGCACGGGAATAGATTCTGTTACCTGCCAGAGTATCTACGATATGATCGTCAGTAGCATCCGATCTCAACACAACGTTGGCAGATACTATCCCGAATGACCTGATTATGTCTTGAACCTCTCTTTCTGAGAGATTAGACTGCCCTAGCGTGGAACGAACCACAACTCCTCCTCTGTCCGTCCTCCTGATGAAAACCTGAGGTTTCGGTTGATTAAGCCGCATCCCAGATTTCCAAAGCTCATGATCTAGGACATTGAAATGAGATTCTTGGAACGGGTCAAGAACATAGAGTACCATATCGGATGAGCGAATAACATTCAGAATTTCACGACCTCTCCCTTTCCCTTCGCTCGCACCTTTAATCAACCCAGGAAGATCAAGAATCTGTATCTTCGCCCCTCTGTGTTCCATTAGCCCGGGTATGCATGTTAGAGTAGTGAATGCAAATGCCCCTGCCTCGGATTCAACACCTGTGAGTTGCGATATCAAGCTGGATTTGCCAACAGAAGGGAACCCAACTAGAGCAACGCTTGCATCTCCTGATTTCTTTACCTCAAAACCCGGCGCGCCGCCTCCGGATTTGGCCTGAGCCTTCTCTTTTCGTTCTTTGAGAGCAGCGATCTTCGCCTTCAACTTCCCTATGTGTCCTTGGGTCGCCTTGTTGTATTTCGTCTTGGTAATCTCCTCTTCAAGAGCCTGAATCTGCTCATCGATAGTTGCCATGGCGACAACCTGTGGTCATGCCTCTGGTTCTTCAAGACAGCACATATGTGGCCCCATCACACAATCAAACGACTCCCTTACGCGCACATGCGTATCCACGATATCTTCATGATTATTCTATGTAGATTAATTTGGACTATTTCCTCAATAAAGCCAGTCATCCTCTTCTTGAAAATTGCTAACAGTCTTGGGAAAGTTGCTCTACGAAGAAATCTCTGCCCCTCTCAAGGGAATCAGCACGAGCAGAGGGATTGCCTTGCACATGGGCCCCTCTGTTTCGTAAGATTCGAATAACCCATTTTCGTTGCCAACGCTCATTCAGGGGCAATCGAATACCAGGAAATAATTCTCCCGACATGTACCCATTCTTGCTTATTCTTGCAGTTCTTTTTCTCAGGCGAACTGCCCTTGGAAGAAGTGTCAAATCCTTCTCACTGTCGAATCCATGATGCGCGTCTGGATATGCATGCAAGGTAGCATTTGGAAGCTGAGTGATCAACTCTTCAACCAGATGAATTGGAGTCCAGTCATCGGCTTCCCCGTGCATAATCAAAATAGGCGAATCAGACCAATTTTGAATCTCTGGCCGGATATGAGCCGCTGGATAAAACGGCAAATGGGCATCGAATTTGGTTCCCAGAATATCGATAATAGGAGACCACGCTGAATATAGAGCAACAGTGCCACCAAGACTCCAACCTGCAATGCCTATCTTGCCAATTCTGGAGTCTTGAGATAATACTGAACGCGTTCTGAATGCATCAACAAGCATCATTGCATGAGTTACTGAAAGCTGGTCGTCAACAGTCGAATCAACTCCTCTTGAAGCGAATGAATTCACTTTGCAAACCGCGATACCAGCGTCAATCCAACTCTCTATGTGGTCGCTATGATGGGCTGCCCAACCTTTGCTTCCATGATGCGCAACTACGCAACCAAACGGCCCTTTGCCTTTCGGAAGATATAACTCAGCCTCAATTACAATTTGAGGCGTGTATTCCAAACCGGTGAGTATGTGGTGGATTTCAAATGGAGAGCGAGATTGAACTTGTATGCGCTCTACCATGGGTGCTCGGAAGGCCCAATCCATTTGAAATACAGCCCACACCTGACTCCACCATACAACCAAACGACTTCACTTCCACGCACATGCATGCCCAAGATCGTCCTGAGGTTAATTGACGGGGAATGCTTTGATGCAATCCTCTCAATGAAGCCAATCGATCTCTTCTTGAAGATGGAGAGGCAAGAAATGCGCAGCGATAGGCCCAGCCCCTTGGATTCTATTCACAGACCGTTCTCAGTAGATGTCGAAGGAGATATCCTGGATGCATGGGATTCTTCTTCAGGCGACGTGGAGGCAACTTCGATTCTTGAAATCGAACCACTGGATGCCAGATTATCAGCACTTTACTGCATCGGCTCTTGGGCATCTGTGGCTGAATGGACTTGTTGGGACGCACGTGCGTATTTGTACATCGAGCCATACGTTTCAAGAGAGATGTCAATTAACGACTTACTTAATTTTGAATTGTGGTTGGACCTGGCATCAAGCCTATCCAATTTTAGCAGGGGAGAGTATGTCGACAAAGTGACTCGAGATTGGATGTCGCGTAGAGACGACCTCGGAGCACCTGTTGAAAGTCGAGATGACCCTCACTTGATGTCTACTATGTCCGCCCATAGGGCCGCTTCATCGGAACTACATCGTATTTCAACAGCCATCAGTAAAGGACCAGGGAGGTTGATGCTTGGAATGGAACAAACACCGCCCTCCGAATGGCTAATTGACGGCCTCACCTTGCGAGATATGGGGGGGATGGGATGACGCCTCACGAGACAATCCCCGAGGCATGTGTCGTTTTAGGCCGCTTTCAGCCGGTTCACAGGGGACACGCGTCATTATTGTCTTCTGCTGAAGAGTGGAGAGAGAAAAACGCACCAGACATGCCCTTGAGAATAGCCATAGGTTCAACCAATAAACCACAGAATCTGAGCAACCCATGGGATGCCGAGGAACGCGAGAAAATGTTGAAGGCAAGCCTCAGAGAACTCGATTTCGATGCAGAAATCGTTGGTATACCTGATATCGACGACCCTCCTAGATGGGTAGCTCACGCTGAGGCTTACCATGGCCCACCAGGCGTTCTGATAACTAGCGACCAAGCAACTGCAGACCTCTATGCATCCGGCGGCTGGACTGTCGAAATGATCGATTTAGAGGACAGAACTTCGTTAGAGGGGTGGAGAATCCGGGAAACTGCTAGAATGATGTCCACCATAACCGACGAAATCGCTATACTCACAGTTTTGAGTCCAACTATGCAGGCGTCTGTGATTGAGACCATGATCGAAATGGATGCATTTCGAAGACTTGCATTCATGGGGGAAGGCGGAGAACCAGTCGGCTAATTTGCATCATAGATGCAAGATCCTTCGCACCGATCTTCCACAAACCCGTCGTAAAGATAGCCGAACGCCATGCTGTGGGCCGCTTCAACACCTGCCACCCAGTTGTGCGCTGGATGCGGCTCCTGACCTAGTAGATTCTCTTCGGGAGCATGGCTGAAACCGCCATCAAAATACACCCCAATATTTCCTGTTGCGCCCTCTCCACCGTCTATGACGGGTATGCCGTACGGCAATATCGAGGAGCTGGAAAGAATGGAAGCATCTGCATTTCGAAGTGCACGACTCGTTGATATGTTGGAAATCTGGAGATCCCCTATGGATCCGATGTACAGCATCTCATAAGGATCGATTCTACCTTCCAAACCGTTCGAAAGAGTTGACCACGTATTCGTGTCTGTGGCATCCCATAGCGATTGGATTATGGAGATAACAACGGCTCTATCGAGCTGAGATGGATATCCAATCACGCTTTCCATCAAATCATCGAACTGATCGTATTGCGTGCATCTCTCAATTTGGTGAGAGAATCCAGCTCCACCGACCCACAATGCTCCTCGACTGACGTCGGGGGAAAGTCCAAGCAAAGATGCCCCTCTATTTCCTCCAAGTGAATAGCCCGTGTAGTAAACCTCTGAAGTATTGACAAGAAGACGCCCGTTATCGTCTTGCATCTCAGGCAAATCAGAACAGATTCCCTTGAATGTCCTAATCATTACTACATGATTGACCATTGCCTGCTGTAACCTGTCCGATTGATGGGTGAAGTAGTATCCATCCATTATACCCATCGAGATGCCATCATGATCGTCCGAGCTCCACCCGTAGAAATCCGTAGCCAGGAGGGCCGTTTCGTATATCTCGCCCCACTCTCTGAGGCCGCTACTGACATGACCCTCCCCTGTTCCAAGGAAACCATGCCCAAATACGGTCAAAGCACCAGGCTCAGTTGAGTTGTATAGGGACATAGGGATAATCAAGGTGAATGGGACCTCCCTATTCTCCACGAAGACAGGGTTGTACGATGAGTCTCTTGATAGCAACGTCGGGGCTCGGTCTTCCAATAGGTACTGAGGCGCTGTGAACGTGCCTCTTACCCTTCTGTAAATCATGCCATCGCCTCCGAAGTTGTCTTCTACTCCATCGGAATTAATCGTACATCCAAGACCGTCTCCTATTCTTTGCAAAGCGTCATCTCTCATCGACAAGATAGGGCCTATGACTGATTCAATAGATGCTGTGTGAAACGACCATAGAGCCTGAATATCGTCCCTGTCGACTCCAATCTGACTCTCAGCAACATCGACGTAGCTATTGTACACAGATCTCCTCGATTCAACGTCCTCTGCATTAGTAACCTCTCCTCCGATTAGTGCTCTGAGTGCGGCAGAAGGTTGGATAGGTTCGCCATTCAGGTCATTCAGGCCGCGTATGACCACCATGTATGCCGTGTCATGTTCAAGAGCAGCAGCAGTTCGAAGGTGGACAATGGTCTGCTCACCATCTTGCGCCCTCGCATCTAATTCGACCCAATGCGCGACTAAAACATCATCATCCAAGTTCCATATGATCGTTGCATGATCGGATTCCATTGATCTTTCAATATCGTATTGGTAAGCGACACCTTGGAGGTCTGGTACTTCATCGAAAGTCGTCATAATCTGACTTGCAGTACTCATGCCATCAAGTTGATTGATTCTGGGTATCTCTATGACATCCATCGAACCTGAGGTTGGAATTGAGCCAGTGGGGTAGTGGACTCTCAATCCGGTAACTGTCGTAGCGTCCTCAACAAGGAATGCATCGGATGGGAACGGGAGCATACAGTGGTGCGGATTCAGATTGTCACACCCAGCCTGATTCGGCACATCGGTGATTGTGGGTGAATTTACATCTTGTACAGGCCCCAAGTCGCCTTCTTTCTCATCGGAATAGTCTCCGCAGTCGTCTACACCGTCGTTGACTTTGCTCATTGGGACCTGACTCCCATTGTCACAGTCAAACACGTCATCGGAGTCTACGGAATCATCTTGACCCACACAACCCGCAATCGGGACCAATAGAAACAAAAGGGCAACAGAATAAGCATTCAAACGGGCATTCATCTTCCCTAAGTGACTTGTGATAATATATCAATGGCTGTGAATGTAATCATTCTTTCAGCATTGGCTGCTACTGTTCCCATGCCCGTCCAAGTGAGACATCAACGAATCAAGTCGCTCTGGATTAACCCCCAAATCGCTAATGCCTATTCTTGACGAACTGTACCCGTGTATTATTGTCAATCCATCTGAGCATTCAATATGAACCACAAGATCGTCTTCGAACCTTAGGAGCAATGTCGTTTCAACCACATGGAACGTATCATTGTCTGAATAGACAATCGTGCTTCTATCTCGTTCAGATACCCAATCTCTGACCGAATCTCTGGCATCTCCCATGCTGCCTCCAAATACGATCGCCCCAGCCTCATCCGTTCTGTGGCTCCATTTTCCGAATCCTGCACAATTTAGTGACTGCTCCCCGCATTCTCCCGGAAGAGTTTGTGAATAATCTGGCTCAGGGGAGATTGCTTTGACCATTGCTATGAGGAATAGCCACGACAAAAATATGGCCAATGTTGCATATGACAAGCGCCGAGGAATAGCGCCCATACTTTCACTCCGAGACTACTACCTTGGCTGGTTTTAGTACACGATCATGAATCATGTACCCTGTCTCGATAACTTGCAATACTCTGCCAGAATCGACATCCTCTGGTGCGGGGATCGCTGCAATTGCCTCCATTCGGCTGGGGTCGAATACTTCATCTTCAACATCAATCTCGACAATCCCCTCCGAAGATAGGGCCGATCGCATACTTTCTGCAGTCAGCCTTAGACCCTCCAGAGTCGAATCCGAGGAATCTTTCGATGACTCAATGGCAAACTCGAGACTCCTAAGGACGTCCAGCATCCTCAGTCCAAGTTGACTCGGCGAGTATCTGATTAGGTCGGCCCTTTCTCTCGAAGCTCTTGAACGTACATTTGCAATCTCTGCACGAGCATATTGTAGATCGCGTTCTAAAGATTCGATACTGATTTCAGCAGCGCCCTCATCCTCGGGAACATCCTCCTCTTGATTTGTAATGTCATCTTCATCAGCCATATTCAATGTCACCTCTCGCTAAAACACCGTAATTAATCAACATAGAAATATTCGCCGTCGATTTTCTGCTCCCTATCCTTCCTGCTTCCTGGTTTGTTTATTCTCGGCCTGTGTGATTCATGGTCCCTTCGAAACGTCACATCAACCTGTTCCAAGAATCGATTCATGCCTTGTCTCAGTGCCATCGGCCCATGGGCATGCCCCTGAGACCCCCCCTCTCCCTCGAAGACAAGCAGCGAATCACTCACAATATCGATGAAATAGATGTCATGGTCGATGACCATGGCAGCCTTCTCTTTGGAAAGCATGGTCCTCCGAATTGCCTTGGCCGCTTCCATTCTGGCATTCACGTCTAGATGCGCACTTGGCTCATCAAGGAGATATAGGTCAGCCTCTCTGCCGAGGCAAATGGCTATACTCACCGCTTGCAACTCCCCCCCTGATAGACGCCGAGCACTTAATTCGACCATCTGATCAATTTGGAGAGGCCGAATGACCTGCGTGTTGAACTCCCCGCTTCTCCATGTAAGGCCTATTTCAGAATCTAACCATTGGGCTACGCTTCCTTCGAAATCTGTACTGACGTGTTGCGGTTTGTACGATACTGTCGCATCCATTGTGCACCATCCTTGATCAGGCTCAATTTCCCCTGCGATCATTCTGACCATCGTCGTCTTGCCGGTTGCATTCGGGCCCACCACACCTACCACTTCGGCACTTCTGACGCTACCTTCTCCTGTTTTCAGAGAGAAATCTCCCATTTTCTTCTCCATGTCTCCCCATTCCAGGATGACTTCTCCAACTTCTTCGCCACGTACCCTGCCTCTTAGGAAAGAAATAGGCTTGTCCCTGATCCTGACATTTTCTTCCGTCAGGAAACCGTCTAGATAGGCATTTATTGCAGTCCTAGTGGTTCTTGGCGGAGTGAATATCCCGTATGCGGCACGCCCTCCGTATACGACATGAACAAGATCGCATAGAACATCAAGAATCGCCAAATCATGCTCAATTACGATAATCCTCTTGCCCTTTTCCACAAGATTCTGAATTATTCTGACGACCCTCATACGTTCATGGATATCGAGATACGACGACGGCTCATCGAAGAAGTAGACATCAGCTTCTTTCAGTATGGTGGCGCATATGGCGACGCGTTGTAACTCGCCACCAGATAATCCTGAGAGCCGCCTATCCAGTATGTGGCTTATGGCGGTTTTTTCAGCATATTCCTCAAGTTCACTGCGATCATCGACTCTTGAAAGAAGACCTCGGACCTCCCCGTCCCAAAGTTTTGGGAGTTTGTCGACGTACTGTGGTTTGACGGCTATGTCAACTCCTGATTCCGATAGTAGACTCAGATAATCCCTTAATTCTCCACGGGGGAATGAGTTGAGAACCTCATCCCAATCCCTGTCTGCAATGGTCCAATCCCCAAGATTGGGCCTTAAGGCCCCAGATAACAGATTTATTGCAGTTGATTTTCCCATTCCATTCGGCCCAAGAATCCCAACGACTTGCCTTTCACGTGGAGCAGGTAGACGAAAAAGTCTGAATGAGTTCTCCCCGTAACTGTGTGTCATGTCATGATCGAGCTCTTCTGGGAGATTGATGATCTTGACCGCATTTCCAGGACAACGTTTTGCTCTATTCAAGCACACTGGACAGGCAGTTTCTAGAATTCTGCACTTATTCCCTTCGAATTGAATGCATTCCCTTCCGCAACTACCTGCGTATTTTTGCAGATAATCGAATGCAGGGGTGTTGGGCTTGCATCGTTCTTCAAGCAATACCGCGACTCGCACGCACTCTACCCCGGCACCCGCCCCGTGGATGGACGTTTGAGCCCTTCGTGGCTATCAGTCAGATAGGGAGGAACCGATAACGGAAGTACACCCATGCAGCGAGGCCAATCTTCTCGGGTTTCGATAGCTGCACTCTTTCGGAGAATACATCGCCGCCACTCTTGCCAATTTTCTTCAAAATCGAGTCATAGAATGCCATCATTGCTGCGGGAGAGTATCTTGATTGCCTGTCCAAATGCCCAAGGAGACCCCTAGCAGTGCGCCCATATGACTTTGCACGTTTGATGTAACTTCGGCAGAACCCCTCCCACCCTGGGTGATGCAAAAGGCCTGCACCGTCTAGAACGTCTTGATCGGATATGCCGTACCTATGCAACTCGTCTAGAGGCAAGTATATCCTTCCTCTGGCCGAGTCTTCTAGGACATCTCTCAAGATATTAATCAGCTGCATGTATATGCCCCATGCTTCAGCCTCGTCCTTGGCTTCAGGAGCGTTGTAGCCATAGATTTCTATACAAACGAGACCAACAGTGGAGGCAACTTTGTAGCAATATTCGTAGAGATCCTCGAAAGTTTCGAATCGATCTCTGTGGAGGTCATCCTCCATTCCACTGATCATGTCGTCCAAGAGTGATCTTGGGATTCTGAACCTTTCAACAGTGTCCTTTAGTGCAATGAATATCGGATCCGTAGAAGTCACGGTCGTATATGCCGTCGAGAGCTTCTTCCGATAGTAAAAAAGCTGAGACATTTTGTCATCATACGCCTCTCTCTCGAGAACAGGTTCGCCCATTATTCGCTCTATCTCCGTTCTGTAGTCCTTAGATTCGATACTATTCTCAGAACCTCCTGGGAATAGATCAGTGTAGTCACCATCAGCGATATCGTCAGCTCTTCTGCAGAAGGCGTAGTATGCACATATTGATTGCCTAACCTCCTGAGGGAGATACTTGAACGAATGATAGAAGTTTGCAGCTTCTATCCTAGTCAATTCTTCACAGTACTCATATGAAGCAGCAATCATTCTTGCAGGCAATTCACCCTCTTTCCAAATCGAAGCGTCAATGTGCCCAAATGGATTCTTAAGATTCCCTCTCAAGCCAGCGACTCCCATGAATTTGGCTCCTTCTCTGAGCGTTTCTAGGGCTGTTATGGAGATTGCACGCGTAGCATCCCTGGTAAGTGAGACTCTCGATCTAATTGTGTCAATGGGTTCGCCCGAATCCTTCTCAAAACCGAGGGAGATGTCTTCGATATCCAAGCCATCAATACCGATGGACTCAGCCTTTCCATTCTGTGACATCATGTTTCGGAACAAAGTTAGACGTTTGAAGGTCTGTGTCTTTAGTGCGCTCACACTTCATTCTCTTGTCGAAAATATTCTACCCGAGCTTATCAGCCTCTTTTCATACCACTTTGAGCGTACTGCTAATTTGCATTGGAAGAGAATTAGCGCTATCGTGCGTCTGCCTATCTTAATCGGCTTACCCGGATTTAGAACATTCTTGCCGCGTAGTAGCGCAATGGTTCTCCGGCCAATCACTACGGGCAATAGGCAGGATAGTCGAAGACTCCTATATTTTCTCGGAATGATTGAGATATACTCTTCTGCGTAGTCAAGATGCTCACAGGTCAAGTCTAGGTATGCAGAGTACAGGTCCCTGAATGGCCCCATCGAATCAGAATCGAGAAGATCAGTGGGACTGAGTCCATATTCTGATAGGCGATCCTTCGGGATGTAGCACCTCCCTATCGAAAGATCAGAAGGTATGTCTCTGAGAATGTTGATCATTTGTAATGCTTTACCGAATCGAACTCCGAGAACGAGCATCCTTTCAATATCGATTGTCCCACCCTCAATAAGTCGATTGAAGGAAATTTCTGTCCAAAATTCACCAACAGATCCAGCTACTCTGTATGCGTAATCGTCTAATTCTTTATCAGATTCCAAGACTCTGATTTCACTCGATTTTGTACCGAATCTCTCTATATCGAGTCTCTGACCACTTATGATCACAAGAAGGCATCGCAATATCATCTCTCTATCGCCCTCTTCAGCATGGGCAAACGCGGATATTACTTCGGAGACAGATCTTAGAAGATCCCCCTCATCGTGATTTTCTTGAAGATCTGCAATCGAATTGAGGTCTATATCATCTGAATTACTTTGTACGGCCTCGGAGTACTTGTCAAGCATCCCAATCAAGAGATCCGGATTTTCTCCTGTGTCTGCGATAGTGTCTGCAACCCTAGCAAGTAGGTAGAGGAGGCCAACTTGGTTTCTTATTTGGTCCGGAAGCGTTCCGAGGGAGAGGTAGAATGATCGAGAGGTCCTCCTCAGGAGATCATCAATAGCATCATTCACAATCACGCTCATGGCAATACTTCGGTCTGTACGCGAGGCGCTTCGATGTTGAGGTCTTCGCATCGGCGCTCAGGAATCACGCAATCCCGCTTCGATAAGCGCGTCTGCGAGTACTTGGCCAATAACTGAGGGGTCATCGGCCACATGAATACCTGCAGACCTGAATGCGGATATTTTCTCCGCTGCTGTTCCTTTGCCACCGCTTATGATTGCACCAGCGTGCCCCATTCGCTTACCTGGGGGCGCAGTTGAACCTGCAACGAAGCCGACGACCGGTTTGGTGCCATTAGCAGATATCCATTCAGCCGCCTCTTCTTCTGCAGAACCCCCAATCTCTCCTATCAGAACAATTGCTTCTGTTTGAGGATCCGATTCGAAAGCCTCGAGACAATCGATGAATCCCGTACCCTGTACAGGATCGCCCCCAATTCCGATGCACGTCGACTGTCCTTCCCCTATGCCCGTTGTTTGAGCGACTGCCTCGTAAGTTAGAGTTCCTGACTTGGAAACTATGCCAATCCTGCCTTTACGATGGATATGGCCAGGCATTATGCCGATTTTCGATCCGCCATTTGACCCCGGCGTAATTATGCCAGGACAATTGGGCCCTATGAGCCGCACATCAGGATATGACGCCATAGCATTTACCACATCTACCATGTCGAGGATTGGGATGCCCTCTGTGATGCACACTACTAGACCGCCTCCTCGAACGGATTGGAATGCGGATGCAGCCTCCTTAATCGCAGCGCCAGCGTATGGAGGCGGGACGTAAATCACGCTAACTTCAGCCATAGTTTCCCCGACTGCTTCCTCCATGCTATTGTAGACGGGCACCATCCTGTCGTGTAAAGAAACAGTCATGCCTCCTTTACCAGGGGTAACCCCCCCTACGATGTCAGTGCCATATTCGACCATTTTCGAACCATGAAATGTGCCTTGACGGCCAGTGACTCCTTGAATAAGCACCTTGGCATCTTCACCAACCCATATGGACATCAGACTCCCCCCTGAATCAAATTAACAATTTTTTCAGCACCCTCGGCAAGTGAGTCAGCAGGATGTATATTCAGCCCGCTATTTTTGAGGATCGCCTTCCCCTCATCCACATTCGTGCCTGCAAGCCTCACCACTAACGGGTCTGATAGCCCAAGTTTGCCGACTGCGGCTATTATGCCGTTTGCAATTATGTCGCACCGCATTATCCCTCCGAATATGTTCACAAGGATTCCTTTGACATTGGGATCTTCAAGAATTATGCTGAATGCAGTCGTGACTTGATCTTCATTGGCACCACCCCCCACATCGAGGAAATTGGCTGGCTCTCCCCCGTACAACTTGATTACATCCATGGTCGCCATAGCCAAACCCGCACCATTTACCATACAGCCGATATCGCCATCGAGCTTCACATATGAGAGACCAGTCTCCTTCGCCCTGACTTCTATCTCCTCCTCTTCCGAAAGATCCCTGACATTTTCCCATTCAGGATGCCTGAATAATGCATTATCGTCGAATGAAACTTTGGCATCAAGAGCTATCATGCCACCACCCACCGTCCTCACAAGGGGGTTGATTTCTATCATGCTGCAGTCTGAATCTATGAACAAGGCTCCAAGATTTACCACTAAGTCTGAAAATGAGTTACAGGATTCACCAACTAGGCCAAGAGCAGATCCAAGTTCAGAGCACTGTAAATGCGTGAACCCATTTCTCCCCTCACTCCATATTCTATGGATTGCATCAGGATCATTCTCTGCAACATCCTCGATATCAACTCCACCTTGTTCTGACGCCATGACGAGTAACGAGTTCGCGCTTCGGTCTACAAGCATCGCCAGATAGTACTCGTGTGCTATTGAACACCCTGCTTCAACATACAAGTTTCTGACCATTTTCCCCTCGGGGCCCGTCTGCTTGGTTACGAGCACATTACCAAGAATATTCCTCGCATATTCCTCTACTTCATGCTCCGAGAATGCTATTTTCACGCCCCCTTCCATTTGGACATCACCAGTATCCGGGCACAGAAGGGTGCCTTTTCCCCTACCTCCTGCGTGTATCTGGCTCTTTACCGCCACTGTCCCTCCTCCTAGTTTCTGATATGCTGATAGGGCTCCATTGACGTCTTTACAATGAACTCCATCGAGTACTGGGACGCCCGAATCTCTGAACATATTCTTGGCCTGATACTCGTGTATGTTCATGCTGCTCGAACTGACCGCTACGCAGGACGTCCTTGAACGGTTCGCATGATAATCAATGCGGGGACAACCCTAACTTCTCGAACTCTCGGCCATCATCATGGATGCAATCGTCTTGGCTGGGGGATTCGGGACACGTCTTAGACCGTGGACTCTTTCAGTACCCAAGCCACTTGTGCCCTTGTTGGATACGACTTTGATAGAACACTCGATACGCATTGTACCAAGATCCCTAGTCAACAGAGTGATCATCGCCGCAGGATACGGGGCAGAACAAATGAGATCACACTTCGCTAATATCGATGTTGGGGCAGAGGTCGTAATCATCGAGGAAAAAGAACCTCTCGGAACAGGTGGAGCAATAGCGAATTGCATGGCTGCCGTCAGAGGCAACAGATTTCTGGTTTTGAATGGCGATTTGATAACAACTGTAGACATCCCCGGAATGATTGCTCAACATGAAAGAGACAATCGCCTCGCAACCATCTCTTTATGGCCCGTCGAAAATCCAAATCGCTTCGGCGTTGCAGATTTCGACTCCTCGAATAGAGCAATAAAACGATTTCAAGAGAAACCCAATCCTGGAGAGGAATATTCCAACCTCATAAACGCAGGTTGCTATTTGATGGAACGAGAAGTGATTGATGAAATGCCTGAAGGCCCACATTCTATCGAGCGAGAAGTATTCCCCTCGATAGCCAAATCAGGCAATATGGGCGGCTTTTGCTATACTGGTAGATTCATAGATGCAGGGACCCCTTCTAGCTATCTCGATGCAATGCGCGCCGCAATCGTGGATGGCTCATTCAATCGCGGCGAAGTCATCGGCACAACATGGTCCATGAGCGACATCGGCGATAGTTCCGCGGCCTCCTCCAGTGCAATAGGGCACGGATGCACGATAGGCCGAAACACGGTTGTGAGATCAAGCGCGATATTGGATGGGGCCACCATAGGATCCAACTGTCACATAGAGGGGTGTCTAATTGGTAAGGACGCAGTAATTGGCGACAATGTCCGCATGATTGATCAGGTTGTAGCATTCAACCACCACCCAAACATATGATTGAGGCGACACCAAGAAAAGGCGAACGTGTGAGAGATACATATGCCTGAGCCGCTTGTAGTAGTCAATTGCAAGACATATTCAACCGCATCTGGGACTGCTGCAGAGGCCCTTGCAATGCAGATGATGAGCCTGAAGACCCCCGCTCGAATGGTTTTGGCCGTTTCACCTCTCGATTTGGCCCCCGTTATTTCCACTGCTCCTGATTTAGAGGTCTGGACTCAACATCTAGACCCCGTGGGCCATGGGTCTAATACTGGGCGAATTCAGCCAGAGACCGCCATTTCAAGAGGTGCATCTGGATCACTCATCAATCATGCCGAGAGAAAAGTTCCCTTGGGGCACGTAGACGAACTCCTTGCTATGATCCCTCCCGGATTCGAAGTATGTGCTTGTGCTGCCGATGCCTCGGAGGCAATGGCTTTGGCGCATCTAGCACCCCCCATGATTGCAGTGGAACCTCCGAGTTTGATAGGGGGCGATGTTTCAGTCACCAAAGCAGACCCATCTGCCGTTTCAGATTCAGTCGACGCCGTTCGCTCCATAGACGATGGAATCAGAGTCCTTTGCGGTGCAGGAGTAAAGACGGGCGAGGATGTGGCAGCAGCTGTAGACCTTGGTGCATCCGGGGTCTTGCTCGCCTCAGGGGTAACTAAGGCGAGCGATGTAGAGGCTGTACTTTTGGATTTAGTCTCCCTGTTGTAAATTTCCAATAATATCGGGAATCGAATTAAGTGGTCATGACTCCCGGAAGAGGTCATGGCGCAACCAAGAACAATACAGAATTCGATGCTAATGGGCATATGCATAGGTGCTTTCGGCGGGGGATTGTACTCGTATATGATGCTCACAGGAGCCGGCGGCATTGTTGATCAGGAGACTGATTTGCAGATGATCAAATACAAGGCCACATCACTTGGAATAGCAGCCTCTGGAGGCTTCGTTTTGGGATTGTATCTTTTCCTAAGCATAACTGCCAGGATTGGGAGATTCATGCGCGGCGGCTCAGATGAGCCTTCATCGCCGTCCCAGACAATTGTGGTACAGACCGGCGTCGCACCTGCCTCCAATGAGTCGGAAGTCCCATCCAGTGTTTCGAGTGTTGATGAATTACTCAACTCTTGACTTCTTCCGAATGCGTCATATACACCGAGTAGGTCGGCGGGGCGCATGAAGCGTGGATCACGTGCTTGGAAGAAGGCCGGGAACCAGCGCTGGAAGTGGCGAAAGAAGAAGCTGCGCCGACGAAAGGCAGCCAGAAAAGCGGCCCGCCAGTGAAATTTCTACTACACTTCGCCCTCTGTGTGAATTGTTATGGTGGACGTGCCGAGATTTGAACTCGGGGCCTCTTCCATGCCAAGGAAGCGCGCTTCCAAGCTGCGCCACACGCCCAATATGTGCCGGGTCACCTACACCGATTTAAGGAACGTGGGTCCTGTCAAAGAACATGACCGAGACACCCAAGGGCGTCCCCGAGCACCTTTGGTCGTCAATCATCGAACTTCTCGATACAGATATTGCGCCTTTCCTGCCATATTTGCCGGGCCGACTTGAGGTGCTATACGAAGATCCGGGGGAAGGGCGAATGGGAATAACTCGATTCAAGATGGATCATAATGAACTTGAGCGCCGTAGAAGATTTCGAATGGGTCCTGGCGAGGTTGTGATCCTCCTTCACCCCGAACTCGTCGATGATCCTGCTCTGAGGGATCACACCTTGGTACACGAGTTGCTGCACGCCTCCGGACTCCTGACGCACGACTCCTTGCACGCGGATTTGGCCGCAAAAATTGCACCAGCACCAGCTCTCAAGGATTCAGTAGTGCTTCAGCGAATGAGACAGCGAGTCCTCGAATCTCTGCCTGAGCGCACATGGTTGTGCGGCAATTGTGGGCATGCATGGGAGAGAAGACGCGTCACACGCCCAACAAGATGCCCTAAGTGCGCGAGACCTTTCTCGCCGGCATCCAAATGAATGACGCCCCTGTTCCGGGGGCATGGGCTGGATTGACGAAGTGTACGCGATTACATCCAGCCAAGTGGATGAGATGGCCAAGACTGCAGTCATTATCGTCGCCATAGTGATGTACTCAGGATTAGTATTCCGTTTCTACCGACTTCTTGCCAGAAGAACCATGATCTCCATAGATACCACCACCGATAAAGAAGGATTCATTGGTTGGCTTTCCAGACAGAACAAGAGATTAATTTTCATAATCCTGTATGTTGTCCTAACACCGACATTAATCGGTTTCTGGGCCCTAGTCCTTTCTGCTATCCTGGTCATACTCAATGGAGGCCAACAACTGAGTTCAGTTGCCGAGCTCGCAGTAGCCGTTGTTGGCGCCATACGAATCACATCGTATTTCTCGGAGAATCTAGCTCAAGACCTCTCGAAGATGCTCCCCTTCGCTGTATTGGGCGTATTTCTGGCAGACGGCTCATTAGACCTTTCAGGCCTCGATTTACTACGGGAAGAAGGCAATGATCTGGTAATCACCTTCCTCACTTTGGTCATTTCATTATCGATTTTGGAAACAATTCTGAGGATCGTATCGGGCCTCACGGAGAGATGGGCCCGCAGACACCTTCCCCCAGAGGTCGAGGAGGCCATCGCACGTGCACAGGAACTTGCGGAGAGTCTGGAATAACCAAGTCACCCCCCGTTTAGTGCGGAATAGATGTCAATTCATGGAGGTGGGTTCAAACCAAGCACCCCATCGTCAGCCGGGCGATTGGTGTAGTCTGGATATCATGCTGGCCTTCTAAGCCGGTGACACGGGTTCGAATCCTGTATCGCCCACCACCAACTAATGCGCATGATTCTTGACGAGCAGCAAGGTCGCGCACCCATGGGCGCCCGGAGCTTGAGAGCAGGGATTTTGGTAATCGTGCTCATGACTCCTATTACTGGCAGTCTTGTGATGCCAGCTAGTCAAGGCAGCGAAGACAGGTATTATGCCGAGTACATCGCCGAAGGCTGGTCATTAGATGTGCCCTCTCAATATCCGCTTCAGACTCCAGATGCCCCTTGGTGGGAGCGCACATCCTTGGACTCAGATAGGAATGGGATTCACGATTCACTTCAAGAAGGTGAAGACAAGAGTTGGGTGGGACTGTCATATGGGCGTGACTTGAATCCAGATGATATCGATACCATCCATGCTATGGGCATAGAGTCCGCGATACATATCCCTGCAGTCGATGCTCTATTGCTGGGTGAAATCAATTCTAGCGCAATCGCAACTCTAGCGCTGTTAGACGGCGTCGTAATGGTCGAGGAGTACGGCGTTCTGCAATTTTATGGCGACATACAGACCCCAGCTACTAAATCCAGCTCTTCCGAAATCTACCCAAAAGGGGCATGGGAGCTTGGAGTCTCGGGACAAGGCGTGAATATCGCTCTTACAGACACTGGCGTCGATAGCGAGCACCCTGGGCTGGTGGGGAAGCACGTAGCAGGTTATGATGCGGTTTGCTTCGTCCATTCAGATCCCATGTGCATTCTTTCAGGAGGCAGACAATCAGACGGGTCATTCGATCCGGACGACGCGAATCAGCACGGTACGGCCTGCATGGGCATGGCTGCGGCAACGGGGGTTGGGCCCAATGGGGAGCAGACTGACTTCTACGGATCTGCACCCAATGCAACTTTGATCGACGTTCGAATTGGAACCGATGTAGGGGCAGGCCCATTCGAGAATTATCTCATAGAGCAAGAATTCTACGAGTCAGCCATGAATGGGATTCAGTGGATTATCGATAACAAGGATACGCCATGGCCAGGAGTGGATGAATCGTTGTACGGCATCGACATAATCTCTCTTTCGTGGGGCATTACTAGCCATGAAGGGGGAGGCAGTGACGGGGAAGACATGCATAGTAGAATACTCGATGAGGCCACTCTTGCAGGAATAACGGTCAGTGTCGCTGCGGGTAATGACGGGCCAGATAACGACGGACTCTCAGGAATGGGATCGAGTAGCCTATCGGTTACTGTTGGCGCCACTGATGATCAGAACACTATCGATCGTGATGACGATACAATCGCAGGCTATTCTAGCAGAGGTCCCCGAAGGGACAATGGCGATAGCAATCCCGTCAATGAACTCAAGCCAGATGTAACCGCTCCAGGTTCAAACATTATCCAGGCCGAGGGGTGCGTTTCTAGCGGGGGGTGCAACAATAACATTCCAGGTCAAGACGCCTCTTCTAACGATTATACGGGGCGAGGTTCGGGAACATCATACGCCACTCCGGCTGTGACGGGCGTAATTTCCCTAATGATAGAGGCCAACCCCAACCTCCATCCTCTCGCCATCAGAGAAGTTCTGAAGCAAACTGCGGAGAGACGTGGTGAGCCTACATTCCCTGAAATAGACCCGTATTGGAACAAGGATTTCGGATGGGGCATGGTTGATGCTAGGGCTGCCGTCGAGATGGCGATCCATCTCGAAGATACCAGTCAGTCAGAGTCAATAGAATGGACCCTCCAGGCACATGCCTTGAACAGCACTGAAACAGGAAGTAAGGCCATCATACAGGGCCACTCATGGGCTATAGAAGGAAATGTGGAGCGAGTCGAATATAGGCTTGATACAGGAGACTGGTACGAAGTCATTTACGAAGATGTCGAGGGGGAGGTGGCAGCTCTTCAACCATTCAACTGGACACTGGAAATCAATAGAAAAACACTCGATGAAACTAATCACACGCTGGAGATCAGGGCAGCCAGTGGAAGCGGTACATCGATCCCTATCCTGCTCACTATAGAGGGGCTTGGTGCGGAAAGTGAAAGCAATCTTCTCGGCATTGCAATATCCGTACTATCTTCGATTCTGCTGCTATCCTTGGTTGCAGTTGTGGCACGCAGAGTCTTATCCAAGAGAAATTTGGGCGAATCAGAAATCATGGATGCAGAGATTGTGGGTTGAAGGCTCTCCGCACCTTGTAGATATTTACGAGCATCCGGGATCCGAGTATCCTGATGAACGAGAATATCGGACACCTCATCGCCCTCATTTATGGCGTTCCATTCATCTGGATAGGGGTAAAACACTTCATTGATCCGGAGTGGTTTGAACCCATAGTGCCCGAGATACTCGGTAGCGCTAGATTCTGGGTCTATGCAAGCGGAGCATTTGAGATATTACTCGGAATCGGCATCATCCATCCAATGTACAGGAGCGAGGCCGCTCTAGGCATGGCATTGATGCTCATAGCACTCTACTGGGCCAACCTCAACATGTGGATCAACGACATACCTATCGGAGGCAATACTTTCTCAAACAGGGCCCATGTTCTCAGGGGGATAATTCAGGCTGCACTAATCGGAGTAGCATTGTGGATCGGCGATTGGATACCTTCGAGAAGATGATTGGGAAGCGAAGCCCCGCTCAATTGATAGTCAATTGTTGTCAGATACTGGGACCCATTCCACAGGTTGGACCTTTTCGCGCTTCGACGAGAAGCCGACTATGACTCCTGCAACAAGGAAGACGATCGAGATACAGCACCCCCCTACTCCGAACAGTACACTTACGGACTCTTCCACGAAGAAAGGTACCTTGAATTCCTTTATCCTGAGATCGCTGTCTCCGACCACATCTCCGGAGAATCGAATTTTCCATGTGCCCCCATCACTAACCATAATCGTTCCAGCTAGATAATACCCCGGGTCCTCGGATGCGCCACAGCTCACCTCGCATGGGGTGAATGTGTTCGTTTCCCCGTCGTCCCCAATCAGCTCGACATCGACCTGACGCCCATCTTCTATCAGCACGGCGTAGATGCTCATTGCAAGGAGATCACCTTCGAATGTCGCGGGAGAACTCCCCTCCCAAATGACCTCGCCACTCTCCTCGAAGGAGTCTTCCATCTCAGTAACCTCAGTAACAAGATTGTCCACGCCAGATATGGTGAGTAATATGCTGATAACAATCCCGATTAGCCCCGCCGCTACAAGGGTTACAGTAAGTTTCTGCATGTATCTGGAACACATTAACCCATCATCAACATTTTCACGACATTCATGAATAACCTCCTCTGTTCAGACACGTGCTCAACGCGTTTTCAACGGCCATTATCGTGACCCTGGCTTTAGGTACAGCATTCGTACTGTACTGTAGATGGCGTTACCCGGAGCCACATTTGAACTGGTCAGAGATAGATATCGAATCGACTAGTTTTCCCTCTGATTTCCTTTGGGGTGCTGCTACTGCGGCGCACCAAGTCGAAGGAGGATTGCACAACAATTGGTCCGTTTTCGAAGAATCCAGAGGGCTAGAAAAGAGCGGAGAGGCATGCGATCATTGGAATCGTTGGAAAGAAGATTTTGAGATGCTGTCCGAACTGGGTCTGACGACCTATCGATTTTCCATAGAGTGGAGCCGCCTCGAGCCTGAGCCAGGGAAATGGGACTCTGAACCCTTGCAAGTTTATTCAGACATGGTTGATGATTTATTGAATCGAGGAATACGTCCAGTGGTCACTCTACACCACTTCTCTCACCCCGCATGGTGGGAAGACCTTGGAGGATTTGCCAAGAAAGAAAATCTTCCTGATTTCATCGCCTACTGTGAGCGTGTCTTCGAGACACTTTCAGATCGTGTGAATGTATGGTGCACCATAAATGAGCCAACTGTATTCTCATCAATGGGCTACACCCTAGGACAATTCCCTCCTGGCCATAGGTCCATCAGGCAGACTCTTCGCATCATGAGAAACCTGATGCACGCGCATGCGACTCTGTATGCATCATTGAAATCTAGGAGGCCGGATGCATCTGTAGGGGTGGCCAAGAATGTCACTCTTTTCGACCCATTGAACCGCTGGAGTCCGATAGATTGGGCGGTAGCGAGACTGCTCGAATGGCTCTGGAGCGGTGCATGGCAGAGAGGCATATTGTCTGGGCGTATGTTGGGATCTAGTGTAAGCGGATCAAAGAACTCGTTAGATTTCATAGGTCTGAATTACTACACTCATTTTCTGACGGGATTATTCATGCCGACAACAGGGGAACTGGCATTTGCCCGTAGGGAAAATGAGGTGTCAACTGAATTTGGCTATCCCATGTACGCCGAGGGACTCAGAAGAGCAATTGAGAAAGTATCTGTGCTGAATGTGCCTATCGAAATAACCGAGAATGGAGTTGCCGATTCCAACGACGACCTTCGTCCAGAGCATCTGATGAGGCATCTCTGGGTCCTTTCTGAGGCAATTAGTGACGGATATGATATCAAGTCGTTCCACCACTGGTCATTGATGGATAATTTCGAGTGGGCTGAAGGTTATTCTATGCGATTCGGGCTTTATGAGGTCAATTTTGATACACAGGATAGAAATCTCCGGAAAAGTGGTGAATTGTATAGGAAAATCATCACAGAACATATGAAAACATAATCAACTCCCGAATTTGTAAGAATGCTCTATGGCCTTAGAGCAGGATTCGGTATCTTGGGGGGTGGACGGGATGTCCTTGATATTCCCACGGCCTAAAACAGGCACTGCGGTGCTCATAGAGGGTCCACGTCAACCCACTTTGAGATTTGTCGTTGAGATGCTTTGCGAAGAGATATCGTCAGGCAGTCCAGTTTACTGGGTAGATGGGGGGATGTCTTTGGATCCTTCCGCACTTATCCGTCCACTATCTGCCAGGGGTATGCCCGCTAGCCGTATAGAGGTGCTAAGAGCCTGTAGAGCATTTACCGCACATCAGATGGTCGACTTACTCAGGAGACTCGATGAAGAAATACGAACGTATGCGGACAGAGGAAAACCACGGTTGGTGGTTATTACTGATCTCACGAAGATGTTCGCAGATAGACAGTTGAACGGGGCAGAATCTCGAGCCATGCTCGAAGAATGCTTAGACACAATTCAGATGCTATCAAGAAATATGGATCTACTTTTTGTTTTGACATTGGCTGAATCAGACGCATCTCGGAATCAAAGGAATATGACAGACAAGATCAGAAAGGTAGTCGATGAACGAATCACAATAAAATCCTGGAAAGAAGAGCATATCGTTGCAACTAACCACATGCTGGATCTAACTACGAGTCCTATGGTTGCTGCCCCATTCAGCGCTACGCTACTTGATTTCTATCCGGTGGACCACTCATCTATTGTAGTCTGTACGAGCCCGCCGTTCAACAAGATATCCTCGGTAATGCCGAATGGAGAGAGTATGGACAGTGAAGCGCGAAGTGCGAGCGCCTTGTAAAATTCAATCCCATCTCTGTTGATGGCTGATGATGAACAGTTAGAATTTATTTCCGAGCGTAATCTGATCCTGTCCACAGGCTCCCCCCTGGATCTATTGACAACTACAAAATGTGTTTTCCTCCCAAGAAGATCTTCTTGACCCAAAAGTTTCCCCCTAAGCAATGCAGCTAGGGTCAAATTCGAAACCCTATATTCCTCAGGTCGTTTCCGAACTCTTCTAGAAATTACAAGATCCATCAGGGGAACTTCCCCCTTAGTTAGATTAGACACAGATTCGAAAAAAATTCTAATTGTTTGCCCGATTATCTTTTCAGACGGTCCGAATTGAAGATTTTTGAGCATATCAGTCTGCATTTTTCTTATCCAATTACAGGTCGAGTGCTGTCTGATTTCTATACCTCTAATTTTCCAACCCTTCTCCCCATGTGCGAAATATTTCGTTAAAGACGGAATTCCTGATTTCTTATTCGGAATAAATGCAATCCATTTGTAGAAGTCTTCTAACTCTATTCGAATGCCGCTGTTGTATTCTATCTTGGACATCAAAGATCGTATCGAAGATCGCTGCTCTTCAGTGGCCCTACCTTCGTTGTCGATCAACCAGATGGAGTCGACAATCGCATGAATGCACCTCCAACCGTCTTCCTCAGCCAGGTCTTTTGCATCTAGTAGAATCTCTCTCGACCATGCGCATATGGCCTCATGACATTCTATCTTGCCAAATCTTGCATTCCTGTAACCCGTATATCCGAAACATGTGACTAGGAGCCACTTCAGCACATTCTGTCGCTTGTCCCACTCGTCACCCTTCCTTTTCATTCGTGACTTTAATTCGCGTCTCCGAGATATTATCGGAGCCACTACACGCGGGAGAAAACCATATTTCAAACTGCAGGAATAAGTTCCAATTTCTGGGACTATGAGTCCCATATTATCATTTGAAAGTGCACGACTCATCGCTAAATGCTCGGCTTCTTTAGGGTCGAGTGGGAATTTTACATTGTTTGAATGCCCTGAAATAATCGGTTTGCAACATTCACATTTCATGGTTTCAGGACTAATATTACGTGTCGCTATTATGCTGGGAAACAGACTTGCAAAGTCGAGCTCAAATACGTCTCTGTGCACTCCTGGGAGCGGATCGAGATACAAACCCCCACGATCCGATATCACCATCTCTAGACCTGTTTTGATATCTTCAGCTCTATTCTTCTTCCAAGGCACGAGCACGCCATCATTCATTGATTGGTTAATTTGTATAGCAGATATCGCAGACCCGGGCGATAGCCTGGATAAATCTTGAACTGGTATACCAGATATTCTTGAAATCTCAATCAACCCCTCGATGCCCCCTTCTTTACCGATGAATGAGTGTCCTAAATCGATATGCAATCTACCCTGCAGTGCGTGGTAAGCTTCCGATTTCAGGAGTCTGCCATAACTCCAATTTGTGATTGACTTTCGTCTCAAGACGACGTTTCTGCCATCTCTTCCCAACCTCAATCCGATATTTGCAGAAGACGCAATTGACATCATGGCAGGGAAATCAATACTATCCCCTTTCTTTGTTATCACAACATCAGGGTTTACGGCCTGCATCCCCTTCTCCAATTCCTGTAAGAAACTAGTCGGATTTGCATGATTTCTCATATCTACTCTGTAAGTCGAATTATCATTCGAGGCGGAGTCAAGCCCTACAATCTTAATTTCTACAGATCGGACCTCTCCGCGGGAACTCCTATGGCCAATCGAGTTCCGACAATCTACAGAAAGAGAAGCTACCCTTAATCGTGGAGAGCTCCAATCATTTCCTCCATATTCCTCGATGGCGAGTATTTTATCTTCGGTCAATCTCACTTTGTCCATAGGCCTCACCCTATTATCGAAGAGAAATCTTTGCGCTGGTCTGGGATCCACAGAAAATATGTCGTATTTCTTCCATTTTCCGATAGAGAGGATTGAATTGGCTATTTTAGCCAGATCGCCAGGTTTACCGACCCTGACGGCCAATACTTCCTCAGGCGTCGTGTCACTGTGGCTGATGATGTGAAATTCCCTTTGGACCGTGAGGCCTCCGTACAGATATCTGTATTCTGAACTTGAAATCATCTTCTCCAACTCTTCTAAGTTGTCCGCGCTGGAATAGACATGAATTGTTGGAGACCATTGGAAAAGATGTCGAGTTACAGCACCGTTTTCATGTTTGATCCAAACCACCATCGAATTCGTCGTACTATCCAAGTGCACGTCCAATATCCAGCCTTCAACCATTATTGTGAAACTCCCCTTCGAGTTTGGACAACCTGGATTCCAAGCCCACCAGCATCGCTAGAAGAGCGGGTTCGATTTCATCGACGGCGGGAATCATGCTACAGGCCGATGATCGTATTCTCACTGACTTCACAAGACGATCAAAGTCACTTCTTTCATCAAGTCGCAATGCCCTTCGGAAAATAGACCAATGTTCTATCCTAGACTCAATGCGCTCTCTCCAAGTTGGTAATGTCCTTCCCATGGAAATATGGTTTACCAGATTAGAGTTATCAATCGAGTTATGTGAGGCATCTACTGAATGTGAAAGTGAAGACATGCCCATAGGGGCTCGGCAAGGGCAGATTGAGATAAACGAGCATTCAATTCGGTCGACGAAATGAAAAGAGCGTGAAAATCCGGGCATGCAGCTCTTGTTTTAGTATCGAAGTGTATCCATACATGGGTTTTGAAACTGGAAGACAGTACCATTGCAAGTCCTGTGGAATCATAACTCCCGTTATTGTAGAGTTTGACACTCTTGACGCTTATCGGGCCTTTTTGGAGGCCTCTGAATGAAGTCAAATGATTCAAAATGGGAATATAGGAGAATCGTTGGTCTGATTAGAAAAAGAGTAGACAATTCGTCATGTAATACTAAGGAGATAATCTCCTACATGAAAGATAAGTTCAATCACGATACAATGCCGCATGAGCTGGAGAGAGCGTTATTGAGGTGCGAGAGAATCCACAAGATTTCCGAGGTTGAGATTGACGGTGCTGCTGTCTCTGTCTGGGCATCAGAATGGGATCCAAATTTCACAAGTTAATACGCTTGAATAAAACCAGTCGTCAACGTTTTGGCACACGACTGCTCCGAAAGAACATGAGAGCAGTCGTTTCTGTCGCAATGGCTCTCTCAATACTTTTGCCTGCTCTATCGGGATGCATGGGTGCAGGATCTTCAGACGGTGCTTCGAAAGAAGAATTCTACCCGCCCTTGTGGGACAGGCATGCCTTGGACTGGGATACTTCCGGCACATTTAGCAGAGTTCTGGAGCCTGGTCCATTTCACGCATTGGAAGTCCAAGAGGCCCTCGTAGAGGTCGATACATCATCTGTGTGGGAGACCGGACCGAGCACATCGGAGGTGCACCTCTCGTACTGGCTCCCCAGCAATACTCTCGATGGCGATAAGGTTCCTGTCATAGCTGTTATCTCACCGTACTTCTCCTACGGGACTCAAGGCAGTGAATCAGTTCCTACAACCACGATTAGTGAATGGAGAAGAGGGGACTTTATTTCAGAAAATTTCATTCCTCACGGGTATGCTTATGCTCAAGTCGCGGTCTTCGGCACCGAGGAAAGTAGCGGATGCTTTGACTATAGGGGTGCAGGAGAAGGTTTGGGCATTCACTCGGCGATAGAATGGCTGGGCTCCCAGGAATGGAGCAATGGGAATGTGGGGTTGTATGGTAGATCATACGACGGGGCGACCCAGTGGGAGGCTGCAGCGATGGGCAGCGAGTACCTGAAAACAATAGTCCCTGTTTCTGGCACTACTGCTCTTCACCCCCTCTTGTACAAAAATGGGAGTGCTGAGGCTAGATCACAGATAATGCATATGAATTATTTTTCCAGCACGGTTGATTACAATCAAGACGATTTGGATAATGTTTGTCCGGATATCGCAGAAGGGCTGTTCGCTGGGCCGGTCACATACATTGGGGGAGAGCTCGATCCCTACATGGCAAATTATTACGATGAGAGAAGCCACATAGACAAGGCTTTCCAGAACTGGAATGGTAGCGTATATTGGGTTCAGGGCATGCAGGATTGGAATGTAGATCCTCACCAGGTGTTCGGAGGGCCTCCCGGCACGAATTGGTACACCACTTATTCCGAAGCAGGGTACGAAGTTCGCGGGATGTTTGGGCAATGGGGGCATCACCATCCAGACCAGATGGATGGGCACGAGGGAATTGATTCCGGATATGGCTTTGAAGCACTTCACAACATGACTAGGTGGGACTGGGGGCAGGATCTTTTCGAGTGGTTTGAGTACTATCTCCAAGAAAGGGGTCCAAAGCCCACTTCGGACGCTCAGATACAGAGGAATGATGGACAGTGGAGAGTAGAGGAGATTTGGCCTCCAAGAGACACAGCGAGTTACAATGTACAATTGAGCAGTTGTTCCAATGATGGTGCATTCGTAGGAGGGATCTCCGTAATCGGCGGCGGCGCTCCAGTGGTTGGGGGCGATCAATCGATTACAGTCGAATGCCCGGACATAAATCTCGAATCAGATATGCACATTTCCGGTTTGGTAACCCTTCACCTATCCGCTGTTCCAACTTTCGATGGGGGCCAAGTGTTCGTCGAGATGCAGAATATGGCCACGGGGGTGAGGATCGGGCACGCTACTATGGATGTCAGATACCACGAGGGCGGATCAGAGCCTCAGACAGTCACACCGGGGCAGGAGGTAACGATGATGATGGAATTTCAGGCCATAGATGCGATAATACCTGCAGGAGATGGAATACGGCTAATTATGACTGATACAGGGGAAGATTATCTCGCACCTGCCTGCGGGAACGCGTGCGTCATGCACGTATTGCCCACTCTGTCTGAAATTACAATACCTCTGCTAGAGAGGGCCGATTACGACGTCTTGGTCGTCCCTCTGTCTTCTTGACCGAGTCTTCAAGATCAGATATCGCCTCTAGCCTTCTTTACGAGGGCAACAATCTCCTTCCGTGCCTCTTCGCTGTCAGTGGCTTCATTCTCAAACCCAATTCGAATGGGCCTCGGGCCTTCAGCAGTCATTGCGGACATTTCGAAACCATATCTGTCTATCCCAGTCATTGTTGCACTAGTGGTGTCCTTTGCCTTGCTCATTTCCTTGCAAATTATCACCATGGCGTCTTCATGGTCTTCATTCATGTGAGATATTATGTCGCCCGCGCTTTCGAAAAGTGGATCCGGTTCCGAGTTTTCCCAATCTGGCCCATCGACCCACGACATTCTTCCAAAACCACCGATATACCGCGCCTCAGAAATCTTGAGCTTGTAGAATGAGAAATCTTCGAAATCGATATAGAATGATGCATTCGGATGCCGCCTAAGATATACTTCCTTGAGACTCGGGTCATCATCTTTGGACAGCTTCTCACATTTTCCCAAGAGAGTCACTCTGCCAAGAGCAAGCGGATTCCCCTCTCCCGATTCGGAAACCATGAGTGATGCACGGGACTCAGCCTCCAGATTCTTGGTGTGCTCTGCTAGAACACTGATCAGGAATATCGGATGCCCGTCATGTATTGCATATGTCACAAATGAGCCATATGGGCAGCCATCAGACCTCTCTGAGATGGTGCAAAGCGTCGCAGTCGACATCTTTTCCGTCAGGGTTCTTGCCTGTTCAGCGTGGGTGCTGGTTGCAACATTGACGTCATAAAGCAACTCTTGATTTTTGGTGCGGGACCCCTTTGGAACACCGTGTCTGGGTATTTTATCCCCCTCTTTCTTCTCACTCATATCGTCACACATCCTGCATTATGTTAAGAGTTGACTCAATCCACTCTTCCACATAGTCGTAGTAATCTGTGTCGCAGTCAATTCTTTTATTCACCCTGGTCCCGCCTTTCTCTTCCAAGATCTTATCCCACTCTTTCCCTGATTCGCAGAATAGCTCGAAAGCCGTATCGCCAAGTGCAAGGACCGCGTAATTCACTCCTTCCATCGAACCACCTTCGGACTCTTCGACTTCATCGTACAAGCCTTGAGCATTGTCCGGTTGTTCACCCTCGCCCCAGGTGCTCACGCTGACAATCAGCCTTTTCGAGGATGCCAAATCCTCGGCAGAGACGTCTTCCATGTCCATCACTTTGCCCACAAGGCCGTATTTGCTTGCCATATTTCCTATGTCATCGGCCAAGTCTTCGGCATTACCAGTCTCTGTTCCATAAATAATCAGTATTTCATCGCTCATATCTTACACCTCATTTTTCAATTTCATCTTTAACCAGAACCTGGAGGGAACTACTAAGCCCGTATTCTTCTGGAATAACATCGCAACTGACTCCGAACACATCAGCAATATTAGCCTCTGTGAGAACTTCGGAGGGAGTCCCGTCCGCCTTTATGCTGCCACCATCAAGAAGGACCACTCTATCTGCGAATCTGGCTGCCATGTTGATGTCGTGAATCGCCACTATCGCCGATTTCCCCGATTCAACATCAGATACAATATGTCGAATCTTCTTCATTATGGACACTTGGTTCCGCAAATCAAGATCGCTAGTTGGCTCGTCCAGGAGAAACAGCATCGGGTCTTGGGCAACAGCCTTTGCGATGACTACTCTCTGTCTCTCTCCTCCTGAAAGCCTATCGAATTTTCTAAATGCAAAATCCTCGAGGCCAAGGAATCTTATCGTTTCACTCACTCTTTCATGGTCGTCATCTGAAATCCTCCAGCTAATGTGCGGCCTCCTCCCCAGCATAACGACATCAAAAACACTCATTGAGAAGCTAGTTCTGACGGATTGAGGCACATACGAAGTAGCTTTTGAGAGGTCCATGAGACTCATATCTGCAATATTTCTTCCAGAGATTTCTACCGTTCCTTTTGCTGGGGCGAGTATCCTGTTTATACATTTCAGGAAAGTAGACTTGCCTGCGCCATTTACACCTAGTATGGCAACAAACTCGTTCCTCCCGACGTCCAAGTTGATATCCTTCAACACTTGATTGGAGCCCCAACTAAATTCCAAGCCTTCAATTTTCAAAAGACTCGTCATCAACTCACCCCCCTATTTTGTAGTAGTAGATACATGAAGAAGGGCCCACCAATTATTGCTAGCATGATGCCGACTGGAATGATCACTGGCGCGAAGATAGTCCTGCCCACGGTATCTGCGAAAAGCATTAGAAAAGATCCGAATACTGCTGAACAGGGAATTAATTTTCGATAGTCGTTGCCAATCACCAGTCTGCTCATATGCGGTGCAGCGAGACCCACAAATCCAATCAATCCAGTAAATGCAATCACTATGGAAGTCATGAGAGCAGACAACACCAGAATATTCCTTCTTGTAGACGAGGGGTCGACACCGGAGGAAATCGCAAAATCATCTCCACCTAGCGAGAGCGTATTCAAGTCCCAGGCCCATTTCATGGCCGAAGGCATGAGGCATATTATCGCACCAGATATCCATACAACATTTGAGAGACTGGGTCTTGAGAGACTCCCAAAAGACCAATGAGTTAATTGAGAAAGTTGAGCATCTGTAGCGAAATATGTGAATGTTGAGACAATTGCCCCTGAAATGAAAGTTATCGCGATACCGACCAAAATATATGATTCAGCAGACACAGATCGCATATTCCCCAATTGTATTATGATCCCAACAACTACGAGGGAGAAAAGAAATGCATTTGCCACAATTGCCAAATTTGGAATTATCGAAATTCCGAGAACAATAGCGAATGCGGCCCCTAATGCTGCTCCAGATGCCACTCCCAGGGTAAGGGGGGATACGAGGGGGTTCCCAAGGCAGCCTTGCATGAGCGCCCCTGCCGTAGCCAGTGCCGCACCTCCAATTATCGCCATCAATACTCTAGGGAACCTCAATTCCCATATGATGGCAGATTGCAAATCGCTGCCACTTTCCAATCCGAACATTATCTTGATCGTGGAAATCGAATCTAATGTTGAGGATGATCCAAGGCCCATTGCGATAACCGCGGACAATAGGGTCGCTGCGCATACGCTGGCAATTATGGTAACCTGTGTCCTTGAATCTTCGATATATTTCTTAGATATCGAATCCATCTCTCTCAACTCCCTGCTGAATAACAGACAAATTTGCCCGTCATCTCAACCCCGTGATAATTCTGGAAGAAATCTCGGATATAGGAATCTGAATCAACATCTTCAAACAAATCTGGATGAAGAATTTTCGCCAAGCTGGGCAGGCCATGTATCATCATAGGGCCTGCAAATTCTCCAGACATTATCACCATCCGATCATCTTCTATGGCTACCATGTTCTCGAAACCGGGTCGAGTTTTGATGAAATCCATGTGCGTGGTACATTGCCCCTCATCGTCAAAAGAGTTGAACCCTATGTCGAAAACAATACCATCGAACATCAGTACATCTGGATTGGCATCCAATATGGCTTCCATGTCCACATGAGTCGTATGCCCTGGGAGATCTGCAAAAACGTTGATCCCGCCTGCCATTCCGATAATATCGGTCCATTGCGATGTTCCTGTGAGCACCACGGGATCCCTGGTCAGCGATGCATGATGCTCCATGACCACATTCGGCCTATCTTCTTCATCCAGGCCGGATATCCTGTCCTCAACCAATTTCTCAATCGCATCAAATTCAGCAAATACGTCCAAGGCTTCACTTTGTTTCCCGAAGATCTTTGCCAATACACTCATCTCCGTCCTTAGCGAGTCGTATTTGTAGAAGTCAAAAGCGAGAACTTTGATCCCTATTGGCTCAAGTTTTTCTCTTATTGAATTTGTATCCACCATCCCATTTGTCGCGAATACGATGTAAACTTCAGGCCGAGTATCCAGAAGCGCTTCGAAGTCGATTTCTGAATGAGCGGATTGTTGAATCAAATCCCTACTCGAAAGATCCGGCCATAAATCCTGATCGTAGAAGTCCCCAGACACCCCTACGACGACATTCATGTCAATCCCAAGCATCTTCATCACACTTGCAGCATACGTATTTGTTATGGCAACCCTGCTGGGCTCCTCATCGAAGTGGTGTACTTTCTCATTCGAGTCAATAATCGAGAATGAGCCTGCTCCTTCATCCGTGGAGAGGTTATCCGAGATTTGCCAAGCACCGAATGCACATATGATAATCAGCCCTGCCTGAAAGAAGGCCAGCCTCGTTCTTTGAACCATATGTTAGACCTTCTTTTCCATTAATCGAATACCGGTTCGAAGGGAGTTCTTCGAGAATAAGAAACCGCCAACTACGAGTGTTATTGCCGATATTGCCCCCACCAAGAGAATGAGGGGGGAACGGGATGATGACTCTTCCACGATTACGAATGTTGAATCCGAATAATCTGATTCAGCCTCATTCAAACTTGAATATGCCTTCACCCTTAGGCGATATTGCCCAGGTTCCAGATCTATGACTGTAGTCGCCTGACTGCCATTGTATATTTCACGTACCTCGCCATCAATTTCACTCGTTAAGGAGTACCAACCAATCTCTGCCATTGTTTCATGATCAGTTGAAGCATCACATTCACCGCTTATATTACAATCACCTGTCAATATGTCACTGTCGTATTGATTCAGCAGCACCCATGAGATGGATACAGATTCACCCTCATTTTCTGAGATATATATCGGGGAATCACTTGGCGTTATGAAGACTGGAGCAGAGAGGGTGAATGCCACATTTACAGAGAGGGAATCGCCCGATACAATCTCTCCCGAGGGCATAGTAGCTACGATTTGATAGGTATACTCGCCATCCTGGCGCTCTTCGAGCTCGAAGCTAGTGGCATCTCCAGCGTATACAACCTCGCCATTCTCGAATAACTCGTACTTCGTAGCGCCTTGGAAATCTGCCCATTCAATACGGTAATCATCATCGCTAAACTGTTTACCTTCTTCGGTTATGAATCTAGGTGTTGTGGGGACATCATATGAAGTGAGCTCGTAGATCACGCTATCTGAATGAGAACCTGGGAGCCTGTCGATTATTTTTACATAGTTCCTAACTGTCGAATTGTACCACAATTCCCATGATGTGAAGTCATCATTCGTATCGACGATGGATATGTGAGTTGTCTTGAAAGTTCCAGCTCCGGTTGTGATTTCCACATCCTTCTCGATAAATACGGAATTCATGGTATCGTCGTACCCGTTCGGATGACCTGGTACGCCAATGATGTTGGTCCTGTTGAAATGAAGAGATGTCGGCGGATTCTGTGAAAATAATCCGGCCTCTGCACCAGATGCAGTGAAATTCCATCCGAGGTGGCCTTCTTGGTAGTAGGAAGAAACTTCCGGCGCATCTGACCAGTATGTCTTGATGTTCAGTAGGTTGCTCGATTCTACCCATCTGAATGCCTTTTCACCTTCGCCATATTCCTCGTCAGAAACTCTGACAAGATATGCATCGCGCTCATGACCAAACGCATCCTGAAGTTTCTCAGAGCCTATGGCTGTGTATGTCTTGTTCTGATGATATTCTGGTGTTGAGAGGATATAGTAGCTCCAACTCATCCCGGATGACCATAAATCGGATGATGATTGCGGGGGGAGCACTATTATCTGCAATTCCCTGGGGCTTACAAGGGACCCATTCGAATTAACCGACTCAATTTGGAATACGTGCGTTCCCGGTTCAGATGGCTCAAAAACGAAACTCTCACTATTGCCCCTGTAGAGTAACTCACCACCACTATACAAGGCGAAGTAATCTGTGTGCGCCCCCCCCTCCCAGTTTATTTGGACTGGAGAATCCCTTGTGGTAGTAATCTGTGTTGTAAAATTAGCTGATTCAGGAAAATTCGGATCTAATGTGGAAGTCATATTGAGCCAACCCTCGCCAGCACCAATTTCAGCATTTACGGGGTCTGCAATTTCCATGCCCCACTGGTTAGCAGTGATTGTATGCATGGCCCCAATTTCTAGATTTTGAATCAAAAAGAACCCGTCTGAGTTCGTAATCGAATTTACACCTCCCATCGATACTACTGCCCCTTCCACGGGGGCCCCTTGAGTATTCTTGAGATAGCCATACTTGCTATTGTGCCCGTATCTGAATTCGAAGTCATTCGGCCATGGATTCGACGAGGATCCCGAATCCATCTTGAATCTGATATATTGAGTGGGGTTTTCATCATCCCCGAAATGGGCACGGATGGTGTAATATTCTCCGATTTCGTATGGCCCAAAAGTTTCCATCCCTCCTTGCGAGTTGATATTCTCGGATGTTTCGACCAAATCTACCACGGTTTCAACTTCCTCGGAGGCATGCTCGTCGAGAGTTCTGAACGTAATCCAATTCTTGCCTTCAAACCAGTCCAGAGATGTATCTGAATCGACAAATATCTTCCGATAAACCACTGTGTGGCCGTCATTCATGAAGTAGGCTCTGACTGTGTGCTCTCCTGATGCGACTCCTTCGAACACATAGTCCCCGTTATCCGACCAGGAGGATTGCATCGAATCGACCTTTATTGACGTGGAGTTCGCCGGAGATCCGTCGAAGGTGAATACGCTCCCTGATAGGGAGAATAGCGGGCTCTCATCATCTTCCGATTGAACCGCTGGAGAAATCAGTAGGATTAACAAGATAGATGCGATCAAGGATACTTTAATCTTCATCTGGATCTAACCTCTGCCCGCTATTACAGATGTGGGTCGAGTAGTTGGTATAGATAGAATGTTGTTGACGGGAGGAGCCAGGTTCAGATGAATTACCTGATTCGACTGATAGCTAGGGGTGTGGTGTGTGTGCCCCTCCCGCCAACTTTCTATTCTATGATCAGACTAACGCTCCGATATCGTCGCTTGTGATGCCGAATGCGTCCCATGCAGGCTGTAGGTACATGCGGACATGTGCCTCGTAATCTGCTGTTGCGTCTCCATCGTCGCTCAGATCGAAGATATTGACGATCTGAGATGCGCCGTAGTCTGCGTAGTAGCCTGGCATTCCGCTTCCGGGGAACATGGAGGCGAATCCGTTGCAGATTTCCTCTGTTGTTGCCTCAGCGTATACCATGTGTGCGACTGTGTTGTAGCACATGTAGTCGCCTTGGCCTTGGTACTGCGTCCATGTGAAGGCGTCGCATGTTCCCGCAGCGCTTGCTCCGATGTATGCCATGCCATGGGTCTTGTTGTTGTAGCATGCGTCTGTGTGGTCGGCCACGTAGGCTTCGATCACACGGAAGAAAGCGTGACCCTCTGCTTGATGCTTGTCGTAGTCATCAGCGTCACCTGCTGCAAGGTCGTCTGTCATCTTGGAAGCGTACCTGACTGATGCCTGCGAGTATACGATGACGATGTTCTTGAGAACCTCGTCTCGAGCGTCGACAAGGCCTTGCATGTCCTCGTTCTGCATGGCAGTTAGTCCAGCGTTCATTGCAGCCAGGGTAGCCACGTTAGCCGCTGCTGTGCCGTCAGCGTTAGCGGTTCCGAAGTTGCCAGCTCTCTTATCTGCTGTAGCATATGGTCCACAGCCGTCGAAGTCTGCACCGGAGTCATCAGGGCCGTGGTAAAAGGCCCATCCTTCGTCCCATGCGTGCTGAGCATCGTCTGGACCCCAGTTGCCTGCTTCAGCCTTGATGATCGCTGCGTTGAGCTCGTGGATGGCGTATGCGGTCATGATGCCGTTCTGGATGCCCTTCTCTACGACCTGATCCCTTACTGTGTCGGACTCGCCTGCGAAGGGGCCAGTTCCGTCGATGGCTGCGGAAACGAAATCGTTCCAAGAGCCGTCAGCGCCGTAGTATGTGTCATAGGCGTGGTTCTTGCCCGCGGCATCTGCGAAGCCCATGAGGGTTCTGTATGAGCCATCAGACTTCTCAGCATATTCGCCACTCTCGTAGATATCCTTCACGCCATCCCAGTCGTATGCGCCGGATAGGTCCTTGATGTCACAGACATCTCCCATCAGCATGCGGTGGTTGTCGACGTTGGATGCGTATTCGTACCCGCCGTCTGCATCGTCAAGATCTACGCTGCTGGATGAATCATCGCTAAGGCAACCTGCCATAGCGGATGCGATCATTAGTGTGGTCATCATTAAACTCTTCAGTTTGCCATTCATTTTAGGTCAACCTAAACCTGCCGCATGAAAGCCGATATATCAATATTTAGGCCAACCTAAAAACCAATTTTAATATAGCAACTCACTATTCTTGGCCTTTAATTTAATAGTCTCTCGTCCGGGGCAATATCATGGCAAGTACTGCTCGAAGAAGAACTGGTGAGGGTGGCCCTGAGACTAAGTCAAGTCTGCCACTGATAGCAATTACAGCGGCATTATTGGTCGTAGGCTGCGCTCTATCCTATGTTTTGTTCTGGGAAGAACTGTCCTCGCAAATGGAGACGGATGATTGGACGGAGGTCCAAGGAGCAATAATCTCTAGCGGGATAGGGTCGGATTATTCGTGCGACGAAGGAACTTCCGATGAGGGCGGAGGCTGCTCAACCACATATCAGCCATTTGCAGAATACCGATACGATGTCGATGGAGAATCTTACGAGGGATCAAGAATCACGTATACATGGGCGAATACCCACGTCGGATTCCGTTCTCTTGCTGAGAGCGTGATAGATGACTTCCAGGAGGGCGACGAAGTCACGGTATATGTGGATCCGGACGATCACAGTGAATCCGTGTTAATACAGGGGTTGGAACTCAAGAGCATGTCTTTCCCCCTCGCGGTCATTGTGCCTTTAGTACTCGCAATACAGCCGATTCAGATTACCCTCATGGTGAGATTCGCTAGACGCTTCGGCGATGCCGACGGCGACGGTGAGAGCTCGACCGCCACATCCGCCGCCCCTCTTGGTGAAGGCAACTGGGTCGGGCCAGACGGAACGGAGAGCGGTCCAAGTGTCGCCGAGGATTGGTACATGAGATACGACGGACCAGCACCCGTCGTGGAATCGATCGCTGGCGAGAACTATGCTGTAGATAGAGGCAATGGCGCTGTGCCGATCGATTTCTATATCGAAAAATGGGGGGCCCCCGAAGGCTTCGGTAAAACTGGAAATGAGAAAAATGCCACACGCAGATCACGCAAATAGCCGATTCCTGTGGTGAGGGTAATGAATAGCAAGCTCAAGCGCATAGCATGCCCCGCCCCGAGGAACCGCTGACAATTCGAAATGACATGCAACTACTCATGTTCATGAGGTTGTGGACTTCGCAGGGAAGCCTGGCACTTAGAGCCGCTTCCAGCTTAGTTGATCGGAGTGAGGGCCGCACAATCGAGATTCCGCAGAAGCAAGGCCGAGACATCAAGGCTGAGATCGTCCAAATGCACAAGCATTTGTCCTCTCTTGTAGATCGAATCGTCTGAATATGGCCGATATTGATAGCTAAATTCAACCTGAATAGGAGCCGTGCAGGCGCCATATTTGTGTGATAATGAAGAATGTTAAATGGAAAAATCAATTTAATATATACATTATAACAATAAATAAATCAAAAATTAAACAATATGATATTATTTTTAAAAAAAGATGTTAAAATAAACCATAATAAGCCAAATTTATTTCCGCTATGCTCATGGCGACAAAGTCTAAACTAGAATACATTTGGCTAGATGGATACGAACCGACACAGAATATGAGGAGCAAGACATTGGTGAAAGAGAATTTCTCTGGCAAGGTGGAGGATTGCCCCATGTGGTCCTTCGACGGATCCTCTACCAAACAAGCCGAGGGAGGGGACTCGGATTGTTTGCTAAAGCCCGTTGCCATCTTTCCAGACCCCCAGAGAATAAACGGCTTTCTCGTAATGTGTGAAGTCATGAATGCAGATGGGACTCCCCACCAGAGTAATGGAAGGGCAACAATCGAAGAAGATGATGACGATTTTTGGTTCGGATATGAGCAAGAGTACTTCATCATGGACGTCGAAACACAACTCCCGCTGGGCTTCCCCGTGGGTGGTTATCCAGGTCCCCAGGGGCTTTACTACTGTTCAGTGGGGGGCAAGAATACACATGGAAGAGAACTCGTCGAAGAGCACGCCGATATGTGCCTTGAAGCAGGAATCAACTTCGAAGGAATCAATCAAGAAGTCGCATGCGGGCAATGGGAATTCCAGATTTTCGCCAAGGGAGCCAAACAGGCGGGAGATGAACTATGGGTCGCCAGATATCTACTTGACAGGCTGACAGAGAAATATGGCTACTATATTGAGTACCACCCCAAGCCTATCAAAGGCGACTGGAATGGCTCCGGAATGCATGTTAATTTCAGCGATGGCAGGATGAGGGATGAAGGCGGAGAAGCCCTATTCACTGAAATTTGTGAGGCCTTTGGAAGAAATATCGATGCGCACATGTCAGTCTATGGGGCTCATAATGAACAGAGGTTGACCGGCCTGCATGAAACACAGTCGATAGATCAGTTTTCGTACGGTGTCTCCGACCGCGGGGCATCCATCAGAATTCCAATTGGTACAATCGAGGACGGTTGGAAAGGGCGGCTAGAGGATCGAAGACCGGCTTCAAACGGCGATCCTTACAAGATTGGGGCAGTGGTGATTAGCACCACCAAGTCGTCTTATTGAAGGCGAATGTGCTATACGCCCCCTGGCGGATTTGAATTTCTGAGTTGCTTCGGCGACTCTAAAGACCAATCAACCTGGCGACTTCGTCAGCACACCCCCATGAGAGGGTGACGCCTGCGCCTCCGTGGCCGTAATTGTGAATAATATCCCTTCCTTGAACATGCTCTTTTTCCAAACGAACCTCTGTCCTAGAGGGCCTTAGCCCGACTGCCCTGCCAACAATCTTGTTTCTGTCCAACTCGGGCCACAGCAACTCGCATTTTTGGAGTATATCTTCCTCGTCTTCCTCACGTATCTCCATCGTCCAATCGCCTTTCTGGGCGGTTCCGCCCAAGACCGTTACATCTCTCCTTGGAATCGTGTAGATCAATGATTCAGGTCGTTGGTCATACCTCCCAAAACCGGGATCTTGTCTGATATACACCACTTGACCTCTTACTGGAACCACTTCCTCGTCACGACAAATCTCTCTTGCGCCCAAGCCACTACAATTGACGATTAGCCCAGATTCCAACTCATCGAAATCCGATATCTTACGAGTTTCAATGGACCCGCCGAGTAATTCGAATCTCGATCTCAGCCAAGGCATGTAGTGCACCATCTCGATTACCGGGGCTTCGATTTCCCACCCGAATGAATATCCGTCTATGATCTCATCCTTCTCTAGAATCCTGAAATGATTGATGGATTCGCTCCAACCGGGAGTCCCACAGGGCTGCTTCAGATACTCCCGCCCCACTCTCATCGTAATGAATTCAAGTCCCTCTTCTTCCTTCAATCGAACAAATTCCACAAAGCTCTCAGAAGACCATCTATTCGTCTTAATCAGCGGCTCAACCAGAAACGGATACCACCATGCTGCAGCCGTATCTGATACAGTTTCTGGACTCAGTCTTTCGGCCACAAGGCGAACTTCCAGACCCATTTCAAGAAGTCTGATTCCAGTGCTGAGGCCTGATACCCCTCCGCCCAATACTGTACAAGACATGATCTGCCCATCGTTCCCTGCTGCCGATCAGGCAAGGCTCTTTCTATCGCCCAACCTTCGGCAGGACGAGCGTTACATGCCTAAGGTCAAGAAGCCGAAGAAGGGGTGGTTCATCCCCAAAAAGAGAAAAATTAGGAGGGGCCCTGCAGTGAAGCCCTCTGAGCGAGGGCTGCCCCCTTGCCCTTCGTGTGGCGAATGGTCGATGCAGAAGGATGAATCTAGGAATGAAATCTATTGTGGAATCTGCGGAACCATCTCGTGAATCCGTCAATACCAAGTCAAAAGCCCTCTGTGCAAGGGCCGTCGCTGTGATGATGAACCAAGCCGGACCGCAAGGGTACTGAGTGATGGGCGCTCTGAGCGACCGGGTGATAATATGAGGTGGACAGGTCCAGATGGAAGGGTGCACAAGCCGGCACCTTCGGCCCAACTAACCCCTCCTAAGCGTGATCTCATAATCCCCTTTCAGACAGCACCATGGAGAACATATGGCCGTATGATGGCGACAGTTTTGCCAGCCTTTTTGTTGCTTTATGCAGCATTGATGCTAACGATAGGTGTTCTGGAATGGAACCCTCTGCTAATCATAGGCGGTGGTTTGTTTGCGATCCCTCTCGTACTTTTCGTCCTCAGACTGACCAGGCCCTCTGTGATACAGATTTGGAATGCCATACCGGACTCCAATGGCTCGACCCTCCACAATCGGGCTGATTCGACTTCAATCACTACGATGAACCCCACAAGGATGGAACGCCACCTCTTACTTGACGGCACCCCGCTTGAGTTCCCTTCATCATGGAGCCCATGGGCTCTATTTCTTGGATGCGTATTCGTAAGCATCTTACTTTCAGTAGCAACGACTTCATCAGGAATATCAGACGGTGCCATAGTCATTTTCATCTTGCTCGCCGTACCTCTTTGGCTACTTGGTTTTTCTATCCCCGTTCTTGCATGGTGGTCTGTTGCAAGTCGAAGATTACGCCTACCGATAAGACGGGTGCAGGCCGAAGGCTGGTTGGTCGCAGGAATGCTCAGTGCCTTTCCAGCATTTTTGGCAAACTCCCTACTAACTCCGGGATTGATCCCCTCGTCGTGGAACGCTATCCAGACTGACATGGCACTCATAGCAGTCGGCGCCCCCATCATCGAAGAAACTTGTAAGGCACTGGCGATCATCTTGTTCATACCGATACTACGTGGGCCAAGATCCGGTTTTATGGTGGGTTTCAGTGTAGGGTTGGGATTCGCTCTGATTGAGAATGTTCAGTATGTAGCCGGCTCTCTTCTCGGCGGTCCCGCTAATTTGGCAGCCACAACCCTGATCAGAGGTGTAGGGTCGATACCTGCCCATGCTCTATGGACCGCATTAGTCGGCTCTGCGATCGGAGGCTACGTCGGTTCAAGAGGCCTCAACATGAAAATCTCGTTGGCAATTGCAAGGACGCAAATTGGAGTCATAGATGCAGTCGAGAAAATGGGCGTCGATGTAGATGGTGACGGGCTAAGAGACGGATTCACAGAGACATCAGTATTCTTGGAAGCGGCTCTTTCCGATGGCATCTGGTCCGCACGTGATCCAAAACATCTTACAGACGATTCGCAGATCATGTCTGATGAATCTGGCACTGCCTTAATTTCACGCTCCATCCCACTTGCCTTTTGCCTTGCAGTATTCGGCCACGCTTTGTGGAATGGGCTGTCCGTGGGATCATACGCGGCCGCGGAAGGAGCTGGATTTAGCGAGGGAGCATCGCTTCTGATGACGGTGACAGTGGTCCTCTGCATGGTCATCTCCGTCATATTGCTAACTTTGAGGGAGTCGAGAAACCACTCTCCGGCCTAGGAAGTGCCCAGTAAGCACTTTGATTGTCGAATCCTTCTTCATCAATTAGTCCACGCGCCGACCGATGGAGATTACAGATCAGACCATCCTCCTCGCACTAATCTTCGGACTACTCGGGGTCTGTGTAGTTACTAGGGCACTAGATGCCGGAGGTCTTGCAGCAGCCACCGTAATAGGTTGCATAATAGGTTTCATGGGACACTGGACATGGCTAGCACTCCTGATCTTCTTCCTCCTGTCTGCATCAATCGCGACCCGTTGGAAATACACCGAAAAGAAGGCCATGGGATTCGCCGAAGCAAACGAAGGATCGAGGGGATGGAGGAATGTGCTGGCAAATGGCGGCGCTCCTGCGTTCGCCGTACTCATCCATGAGATTAATGGCGCACCGGGGTGGGGGGCATTGGCAATTTCTTCGAGTGTGGCAGTGGCATTGTCCGATACGTTGGCATCAGAGATAGGGGTCATGGACAGCCGCACAAGGAGCATAATCACACTCAAATCCGTCCCTACAGGATCCAATGGCGGGATGTCGCCTCTCGGCATGTTTGGATCTGTGATGGGCGCAAGTATGGTTGCCGTGGCCGCTATCGGACTGATGGTAGAACATCAGTCAGCAGGCTCACTCGAAACAGCTGCGATAATCGCAACCATAGGTTGGATCGGATGTCAGATAGATTCCATCCTTGGGGAACTTATGGAGAACCGAGGCTTACTGGGTAAACATTCAGTCAATTTTCTCGCCACCTCTTTCGGCGCATTGGCCGGATGGGCAGCCTACGTCACAATATTCTGATGCTTATGGACAGAGCATTCAACAGCACCCTGCCCAGCCACCCAAGTATGGGAGGCAGAGCCGTCTTGTGCCTCGGTGCAACTGCTCTGCTGCTGATTCTTTCTTCCGGGCATGTGGTGGCTCAGAGTTCAGATGGCCCTGGCATCGAATGGGTCTTGCCGCAAGAACATAGGCTATTTCTGAACGGTGTGCCCGGCGATGCGACAATCGATAGGGAATGGCCGATGGTAACGGGCTTACCGGAGGGAGACATCGAGTTCGACAAGACATCATCGGTACTCCCCACCACTCTTTTCGACATATACTCTGAACCTTTAGAGGGCCCCGTTGGGTTGAGCGGGAATATCACTGTGGAACTCTTTGCTTCCTTGTCGACCCAGTCAGATGCCTGCCGCCTGTCCAACATTCTTCCAGGCTCACCTCTCGGCTCAACAACCACCTTCTTTGTCTCTCTCGTTATGGGCTCATACGTCATTCTAGATCAAGCCCCCACCCAGACTCTGGTGATGGACGAGTCATTTGCGGCGCCGCACCTCTTTACTGTGAGCGCACAAGATGTCAATGTAAGCCTAGGCCCTGGCGATACAATCGGGCTGCAAGTATCCGTACAACATGAGTGCGCTCAGACTGGACATGTTTACTGGGGCACTTTCGATGCCCATTCGGGAATAGTAATCGAGGGTGATGTGCTCAACCCCTCGATATCCAAGACAGTAGATTTGAATCGTATTGTGAGAATTGAATTTGATCCCTCATCCCCATGGGGGCAATCTGACTACGCCACTCAAACAGTTGACATCGTGGGCCCATATGTGGATTGGTCGGACATGGTCCACTCATTCTACGATGAAGATTTGCGAGTTGATCACTTCGAAGACCCCCACGGATCATCCGTCGGAGAGTCAAACGCATCTCTCAGAACTTGGAGTCTATCCGATCCTCTGAGCCCAGGAAGGTACATGATCGATGTTTGCATCCAACTCTCAGACAGACCATATGCGGAGCAATGTGAAGCATATGCCGTACTCAGGTTCCAGGTTCTCCCAGACGAAGACCCTCTCATGAACTCGTCAATTGCAGCAGCACTCATACCATTAATCATGCTCGGCGGCGTTATCGCGGGGATACGACACGCGGTACTCCCATTGCCCATTTACGGAACACTCTTGATTCTAGTAATCGCCACCACCGCTCCGGCGTATTCTCTGGGCCATATCGACCATAATCCGGTTAGAAGTGAAAGCCATCCCCCATCATTCGCTTTGCTTTCACATTCGGGTGGGTCACAATCTCTCGATTCGCTTCTTGAAGGCCATGATGCTTTGGTGGTGGGGGTTTTCGTCCCAGGGTCTCCTAATGCAGCGACCCAATATGCAGATTTCTCTTTGGCGATGAATCTGGCTGAGAAAGATATCGCATTCGTGCAGATAGCAACGTCCCCCGACCTCCTAGCCATCGACGTGGACGAACACGCCGCATACATCAATGAATCATGGCCGGTATTACTTGATACAGCTTCCCAGGATGCTGGAAGAAGCCTTCCCAGCGGACCCTCAGACGCAGTCATCATTCTGGATGCGAATGGCTTTGTTAGCCATTGGAGCCCAAGGTCGATGTCAAGTACGGAGATACTAGATTCCATATCCGATTCCGATAACGATGCTATAGGCAATGCATTTGCCCTCGTCATGTTGCCGTTTTCATTCATCTTCCTCCCGCTCTTGGTGCTGGCATTACCTCGCAGCTCAAGTGTCCGAGATCCAATTGAGGGCGAATTCCCTGGTACAGGGGCTCTGTTGTCCATATCATTCGCATCCTTGGGTTTCGCCATCTGGTTCGCACCGTTATGCCTCCTCATAGGCGTGTTCGGTCAGAAAATGTGGCTCCCCGTATCGATCAGCATGGGGATATCTGCTATGCTCATGGGGCACCGCATCCTATCCAAAGGGGCGGTGGAGCCTATTGATCGAATTTCAAGAGTCATATTTTCTAGGTTGACGCCATCTTCCAAATCTTGGACGAGTCCAGAGGAAGCATCTGATGATGTCCATATGGGGGTGTGGGTTGCTCTTCTGACTACAATTGCAGAACCGACTCTCATCGCCCAGGGCGTCCTCTCCGCGGCAAATATTTCGATAATAGGGCCCCTTCTGGCCATTGTGGCATTAGTCGCCTTTTGTATCGTGGGCGGTTGCATGGTCGTAGCATGCAGGCTCATTGTTGCGGTGACCGGCAGGTTGGCGCGAATCATTGGTCCGATGTCGATGAGGATAAGAATTCGAACTTGGGGACTAGGAATCATTGTAATCGGGCTCTGGTGGGCCGTTCGAGATGCTCTCCTAATACTCTCAACATCGATGTGACTTGACCGAGACGATGATAAGCGTCTAACTTCAGGGCGATACACCCAATGGGGGTATAGTATAACCTGGTAGTATCGTGGGCTCCAGTTGCACGGGAGTGACGACGCGTAGGTTTCCTGATGGACATGATGACCAACTGGAGCACCGACCCGTCGCGACCCGAGAGTGCGCATCGTCCAGGTGCGTGCTGAGCGGAAGAAACCCGCTGGTCTGGGTTCAAATCCCAGTGCCCCCACCAAATTATCCTATTAATGCAAATTCTATTTTCATGCGGTAGTTCATATCCCTAGGGCCACCACGTACGCCTCATGGCTGGTTTCTCCGACAGGGCACGTGCCATCAAACCCACTGGAATTCGGAGGATGTTTGATATGGCTGGGGACGATGCAATTCAGTTTGGCTTGGGCGAACCGGATTTCCAACCTCCAACCGTAGCTATCGATGAATTTTACAATGCTATGTTGAATGGACATAACAAGTATACCTCAACGGGAGGGCTCCCGGAGTTAAGAAGAAAGATCGCTGAGTCTTGGAAACATTTGGAACCCGGGCTTGGTGAATCAAGTGTTTGCATGACTATGAGCGGTACAAATGCGCTTCTGGACATATTCCTAGCAATTGTAAATCCTGATGACGAGGTCCTCATACCGGAGCCATATTTCCCCCTCTACCCCCCGGATGTTGCCATATGCGGCGGGCGTGCAATTACCTATCCGTGCAGATTCGAGAATGCATTCGTACCAGATGTGGATGATCTCGAGACGCTAGTCACAGATAGAACGGTTGCTATTCTTTACAACTTCCCAAGCAATCCCACGGGAGCAACTGTCAACGCAGATCAGCGAGACAAGCTCGTTTCATTTGCAGCAAAACATGATTTATGGATAGTAACTGATGAAGTGTATGACAAGATAGTCTACGGCGGCGATCATGTTTCCTTCCTAGGAGCTGGCTACGACCGAGTCATAATGCTGAATTCATTCTCGAAGACTTTCGCCATGACTGGGTGGAGGATTGGTTATGTCCTATCGCCCAATTCTGAGGCCATGGAGCAGGTTACTAAGATGCAGTATTATGTCACTGCGTGCTCAAACGATGCGATGCAGTATGCAGTTCTTGCTGCCATGGAGCAGGCCTCGGACTATCCTGACAAAATGAGAGATGAATTTCAAACCAGAAGGGACCTCATATGCTCTCGTTTGAATGAGATGGAAGGAGTCTCGTGCCATGTGCCTGACGGGGCTTTCTATGTCTTTCCTAAGATAGATGCCAAGGGCATGACGAGTGAAGAATTAGCCATGGAAATGCTATCTGAAGGGGTTCTTTGTAGCCCCGGTTCTGCATTCGGCGAAGCAGGCGAGGGCCATCTTAGATTCGCTTACACGATCTCGAAACAAGATATCGATCGAGGCATGGATAGGGTTGCTAAGGTCATTGAGAGAATATCCGGAAAAGACGATTGATTCTATTGTCCACGTTTTCCATCCGTAAGGGCCTCGTCTCTCATATTACCTACAAGCTTACTCGGGTCCATCCAGTCCGGTACTTCGTATCCACCAGCCAGGACTGAGATTGTAGTAAACGTGGCAATCGGAAGAACACCCATTGCAACGATTAAGTCGATTAGTGAAGTACTCTCCGAGGATTGTTCCACGGGCAATATTTCTTCGAGTATCAGTATATCGAATTCAATCGTCTGGGCACTGAGGTCGATACTCATCAAGGACAGAAGGGAAACAAGTACAGTTCTAGCGATGAACCAGTACACGATTACAGGAAGAACCCACGACATCTGAGCAGTCCTTCCAAGGAACCGACGAGCAAGAGTAGCAGGCACTACCAGCCTGTGGGAGTAAGCAGCCTGCACCCTCATTCCAACCCATAACGAAACGAGGTACACCACGCTAACCAACTCAAGGGTCGTCCCATTTCTGATGATGCCCTCCGGAAGATATTCTATTGCAAGAATGGGGAGGCCGATTAATACGGCCTGTATGGGTATGGCAAGCATTTGTAGCCCGCCATGGATGAATATCAACTCAAAACGATCACGTTGCCTGGATGTAAGCGTTGCTAATCTTCCGTACGGACTTTTGGAAAGATCGGTAGACGCCCTGTCTACCCATCTAGGGTCCCTACTTCGCCCCCTGATTCCAAAGAATGCAAACCAACCACCTCTGAGAGCAATAGCCGCGGGCATCCAACCACTCATCAATATTGCAAGAGCTAGAGACATCATGCCGTAGAAAATACCTGTAGAGCATATCCAAGGTATCAGGTCCCATCTGAATAGGAGGAAAGGGCTACCGTTGCTCCAACCCGTTTCGATGAATCTAGTCAATCCGAAAATTACTATCGGTACGAAAGACACTTGCCCGAGTACCACCAACATTAGGAAGGCCCTATGTCGGCTATTCTTCGTCAGCATCACCCCGGCCCCGAAAAGCAAGACGAATAAGTCCTTCATCCAAGCAGCCGCTCAGGCCCCCTCTTGTTGCACACTTCACCCGATGCCGTGAATGGCTCATCAGGTGAGAACCTCTATGTGTGCTGTTAATGGCCGTCGCAGACATGGCTGGTCGCGTCGCAGCGTTATCTCTGCTATTCGCACTCATGATGGCATCGGCTTACCCGCTTGCTGTATCCTCCCTTGGAGACGGCGATAATCAATCAGAAGGGCCACGTGCTGCAATCACCGATTTCGAAGTATCTTCAATCGAATTTACTAGTGTAGGCAAACAACTCCCCACGTGGGAACAGCCAGACGGCTCGCTTTCAGAGTACATCGTGAGGCACCAGTCCCTGACGATTGATGTCACGATCACCCAGATAGGGATAGGTGCACAGGGCCAGTATGCTGATTATTATGTGAATGTAACACATCCAGTAGGAATCATACTCGCCGAATTCACATCAAATGCAACTTTAACGGGAGGAGAGGCACAGGAGCAATCATTCACGTATGTACCAAATTATTCGCATAGCGTACTCTCAGAAGAAGGCGAACTCTCCGGTGGGCTGCTTGTTTCGGTCGAAATATACTCGGGCGTCGGCATTGATGAAGATCCTCTGAATGATTACTTGGCGAGAGAAATACCCGTCGCAGTGATAGACGACCCTCTTGATGAGGGGTGGTGTTCGGATGTTGACGGCGATGGCGTACCTAATTGCCCAAACCCCCCCAATAATGGGCTCATATGGATGACTGCAGGATATGATTCAGACGGCACATTGTCGACAGACCCGGATGATGCAGGACATTGGAGATTGGACTATTCGGAGAACTCATCTGCAGTCGGTTCAGCGCATTGGCGTGTTTCCGGGGATAGTGAGTTGGATTACGCTAGTGGCCGTATAGACAGGCTCCATCTCGGCTTCAGAGCCTTAGATACTGCTTGTACAGACGTATTCTCGGATGGAACCATGCTCCACGGGATGGGCGATGGGTCCATGGATACCCAAATCAGTACCGTGCACGACACATTCATGTGCGGCGCAATAGTAAGAGGATACCAGTTCTATTCGATTCAATTGGTCACACATGCAAGGGGCGAGATGGGCTTAGGAGACTCAGTATCTCTGCAGGCCGTTTCTGGTCTGAACACTGAACAACTCAATCTAACAAACATGACACTCCCAACAGACGGCTCGTGGGAACAATTGATTTGGGATATGTCTGATGTACATCCTCGCGCAGAATATAGGATGTCGTATCTTTTCGAGAGTGACGGAACGAACGCAACATCCGGCATAGAAGTGGATGGTTTCTTGATGTTCGCAATCGAGAAAATACCCCAATACACAATCTCTGTAGATTGTGTTGGCGATTACAAGGAGGGCATAGAGGCACACCCAGTCATACCAGTAGGAGATCCCGTGGAACTTCAATGCGGCATCACGAACAATGGTTACGTCGATATCACTTTGAGAATATACAGCGAAGTTACAAACTCCTCTTGGCCAGATTTGATCAGGATTGACACTCCAGGAACCAATGACAAAGATTCCTTCATCGTGACTAAGAATATCGTGGCACAGAGTACCATGCCAGCATGGTTCAACCTCTCCATACCTGCGAGCGTATCTGTTGAATCTCTGGAATGGCATATACACATCAATGACGGTTTGACCAATGTCTCTAAACTCGATCTGGGTAAGCCAATTGTCCAATATATCGATGTCCAACCATCTTATTCTGGCTTTATCGATCTTGAGTATAACCCATCTGGCGGAGACCCGCATCTGCAGATGTTCCCCGGAGATTCAGGAGCAGTGCCTTTGACATTCAGTAATACAGGCAATCAGATAGGCAGTTGGAATCTAGGTGGTGTTTACCTCGATGAGCCAACTTGGGATCCCTCTCAACTGATCAGATGGACGGACGAGAATGGTGATGATGTTGAGACAATATTCACATCCATAGGGCAGGAAGTGGATCTAATTGCCCATGTTACTGTGCCGGGGGATGCGATACCTGGCGTGTATGATTTGAGAATCGATGTCAATGGAAAAGCCCCCAACAATTTCCCTGCAGACCGACTGTTGAAGATACAGGTCTTGAATAAGTTAGAACTTGAAATTATACCTGAGTTCAGTGAGGCCACCATACCTGCAGACAATGTTTCAAGAATCGTCGAGATAGTCCTAATCAACCATGGAAACTCGGAGGAAGCCTTCGATCTATTCGTCACTGCTGATTTATCCATGAAAGCACAACTTAGCACACCCTCTACCCTGGGAATCGACCCATTCGGCGGAGATACAGCGGCCCTGCTCCTCCTCCCCATGCCATATGGAGTTCAGAATGAGTCGTATTTGGTTAGGATAACAGCAAGGAGTCAGTCAGATCCCAGCTATGAGACTCAAGCCAGCATGTTGGTAACGGTGCCATCCACACAACTGGTGGAGGTCGCTGATCTAGACATGTCCGAAGAGGTCTACCGCGGAGGGGACGAACCCAGAACTCTTCGATGGGAAGTGTGGAACAGGGGCAATCAAGTCGATAGGTATCAACTGTCGTTCGAACATCTGGATGATGTGAACGTCGATAGCGGTGAAGATGGAGATTTGACCCCCTGGATTCAACCGGGAGCCTCTTACAATGTCACTGCATCGTATAGTTTCGACTCCGGAACATTCGGTGAACGAGTCGTTTCGATGCACGCCTCATCAGATGTAGCAGCACAGAGAAACGTAGTGGTGACTGACTCAGGTTCGGCAGTTTTCGATGTTGGATCGGTCGGATGGCTTCAGATTTTCCCCGAGCAATCACGAGTAACCATATCCGACGAAGGATCATACGAGCTATCATTCTCCATCAGGAATCTACACCCCTCTTATGAGCAATTGGTGAGGGTCGATATCGATAGACAATCGGACTTGTTCTTCAACGTCTTCGATGCAAGAGTAGAGACCGGTGATCGCGACTTCGTATTGGATACCGATGAATTGAGAGTCGTCACAGTCACGGTCGTGATAAACGAGCAGAATCTCCGAAATTTGGAAGAAAATAATGTCGACTTTGAACTCACGCTACTAGTCGACACAGACATAGACAAGACCAGCAGCAGTACGCCTCTTACGATGGTCAAATCAAATCCCATCGAAGTAGGTCCAGATGTCGAAGAAATAGGGTTGACTTTAGGCAACTACATTTTCATCGCAGCCGGAATAGTCGGCGCCATTGCCATCCTGCTCGCAGCATTCAGAATATTCCGTGGCGCAAGCGGCCCCATGGAGGAATACACGAACTTCGATGACCAGCAGTATGGCAACTACCTTCCAGCGGACGATCAAGTTGCTAATTCCGCTCTCGGAGGGGCACAGTCAATTTTCCATCAACCGCCGTCACCGCCTCCTCTGCCCCCGGATACGGACGATTAGCATCTTTTTCCGAGTGGCAGGGCTTATGACACCCCCTCTCTTGGCTCGCATGCCAGCAAGGTGTGCCTATGACGAACGGACAGCAGCCCATATTCATCCTCAAGGAAGGAACCACGCGAACTAGCGGTAGAACTGCACAGAGCAACAACATAGCAGCTGCGAAGGCAGTTGCTGAGGCAGTAAGGTCCACTCTAGGGCCGAAAGGTATGGACAAGATGCTTGTAGACAGCATGGGCGACGTGGTGATTACCAATGATGGCGCAACCATACTCAAAGAGATGGATATCGAACATCCTGCTGCCAAGATGATCATCGAGATAGCAAAAACGCAAGAGCAGCATTGTTTCGATGGAACGACAACCGCGGTTGTTCTGGCGGGCGAACTCCTCAAGAGGTCAGAGGACTTAATTGAGCAGAATGTGCATCCTACCGTAATTTGCGAGGGTTTCCGATTAGCAGCCGACAAGGCCATTGATTTGATTGACAATCATGCTATAGAGGTGGACGAGGAGACACTTGCTGAAGTCGCTAAGACCGCACTTACTGGGAAGAGTGCTGGAGCGGTCAAGGAATTCCTCTCAGACATATGTGTCAGGGCAGTAATCGCCGTAGCCCAGGATGATGACGGCGGAGTAATAGTCGACCTCGATGACGTCAAGGTCGAGAAGAAACAAGGAGGCTCGATCAAAGACAGCTCGCTGGTCGATGGCATAATCTTGGATAAGGAAAGGGTCCATTCGGGGATGCCACGCTCCGTAGAGGGGGCAAAGGTTGCACTCGTCAACTCCGCTATCGAGGTCAAGAAGACCGAAGTCGATGCGAAAATACAGATCACTGACCCAAGTATGCTTTCCCAATTTTTAGAAGAGGAAGAATCCTACATCAAAGGACTCGTAGATACCATATCCTCTTCAGGTGCGAATGTCTTAATCTGTCAGAAAGGAATCGACGATTTGGCGCAGCACCATATGGCCAAGGCAGGAATCTTCGCCATCAGGAGAGCAAAGAAGAGCGATATGGAAGCGCTATCCAAGGCCACTGGCGGTAGAATCGTAACCACCTTGGACGACCTGTCGCCTGAAGACCTCGGTGATGCTGCTCGTGTGGATGAAAGGAAAATCGGTGACTCGGACATGGTGTTCATTACAGGATGCGAGCAAGCGAAGGCAGTTTCAGTGCTTCTTCGCGGTGGCACCGAACATGTCGTAGATGAAATCAGGCGAGCCTTCGATGATGCCATTGGCGTAGTCTCAGTCGCTCACGAGGACGGACAGGTTCTGACCGGCGGTGGCTCGGTATTGGCTGCAGTAAGCAGAGACCTCCGGTCATACGCCGAAGGCGTTGGAGGGAGGGAGCAGATGGCTATCGAAGCATTCGCAGGTGCTCTTGAGGTCATTCCTAGGACTCTAGCAGAGAATGCCGGCCTAGACCCCGTCAACACGATTATTGCTCTTAGGAAGGCACATTCCGAGGGAAAGAACCGTCACGGAGTCAATGTTTACGATGGAGGCGTCGTAGATATGCAAGCTGGGAAGGTGTATGAGCCGACCAGAGTCGTAGAACAGGCTATCCAATCTGCGAGCGAAACAGCAGTCATGATTCTAAGAATCGATGATGTGATATCCAGCAAAGGGGGGTCTCCCGCGATGGACGGTGACTTCGACGGACTGGATATGTGAAGTACGTACAATCATCAAGTTCAAGAGTCGCCATACTAGGACAAAATCAATCGCATATGCGGGCAGGGGTTGTTACTATGAGTGAAGGTCTTCCATTGTTGATCTTATTCGGCTCTCAATCAGGCAACTCAGAAGACCTTGCAGTAACCGCATCCAAACTTAGCAGCAAATACGGCCTCACGCCGATTTCAAAGGGAATGGATGAGATCACGCTCGCAGATATTTCCTCAAATAAGCGCATCCTCATTTTCTGCAGCACATGGGGCGAGGGCGAGATGCCTGACAATGCAGAGGATTTGTGGCAAGCTGCAAGTTCTGATGCCGCCCCTTCTTTGGAAGGATGCCACTTCGCTGTTTGTGGATTAGGAGACACCTCCTACGACCTTTTTTGTCAGTCGGGAAAGGATTGGGACTCTTGGTTCGAGAAGCAAGGGGCAAATCGACTGGTGGCTAGGTTAGACTGTGATGTTGAGTATGAAGATCCTGCGGCCGCTTTCACCCTGGAAGCATTATCTAAATTCGCGGCCGTCAACTCATCGGGCGTCTTCGAGGAAGACAAGGTAGGCGTCCCTTCTTCAGAACCTGAGCTCGAGACTCTTGAAGAATCCGCATCGGACACCTCTGCACCCCCTGCCGATAGTGGCGATCTTGGAGCATTTCTTTCTGCTGGAGATAGGACATTGAATGTGTTCTTTGGTTCTCAATCTGGGAATTCAGAAGAATTGGCTGCCAAGCTAGCAAAGAATGCTAGCCAATATGGCATGGAAGGAGTAGTTCACGATATGGATGGATTCGATATTAATTCAATGGCTTCGATGAAGCGCGTCGCAATTGTTTGTTCTACGTGGGGTGAGGGCGAGATGCCCGACAATGCCGAGGCTCTTTGGCAGGCTGCAGCTTCGGACGGTGCACCCAGAATGGATGGGATGTCCTTCTCAGTTTTAGCGCTGGGCGACACTTCCTACGAACTATTCTGCCAATCCGGTAAAGACTGGGACAAAAGACTGGAAGAGTTGGGTGCGAATAGGGTGGTAAACCGGGTCGATTGTGATGTCGATTATGAGGCTCCAGCGGCTATTTGGGCAGAAGAAGCACTCACCATGCTGTCGGCAACTGATGATTCAGGAAATCTCCATGAAGAGCTCATTGATGCAATTCGAGATTTAGTGAGCGGCGGTGTTTCAGCCGCGGAAGGAGAGGACGGATTCACACTACCTGATCTCTCGGCGGAGGAAGTAGAGGTCCAACTCAGTGTTTTCAGGTATGACCCGCATGAGAGAACAAGCGGAACTGACACGTGGCTTTGCTCCCTAAACGGGCATACTACCCTTTTAGACGCACTTCGGTCAATCCAAAGAACTCACGATGGAAGTCTATGCTTTACAGATGGCGCCCCCCACGACCCATGTACTGCATTATTGGTTAATGGCCGTGTGACATTGCCGGGATCCACAAGGATAGACCGCCTTTCCAATGGGAGGCCTGGTCCTGTGATGCTAACCATAGAGCCACTTCCTGGATATGATGTGCTGAGAGACTTATGCGTTGATTTCGATGGACTACTAAAGAAGCGAGAAACCGCTTCGATCTGGCATGTTTCGAGAACCAGGGAGGCAGTAAAGTCGGAGCAAGGAATAGCCATCGGTCCAATGGAGCCCTTCAAGGCAGCTGAATTGCATTCAATGTCCAATCATGCCGGCCCCCAAGTCATACACTCATGTTCTGATGCTGTGGCTTACGCCGACTCGTATCTCGGCCCCTCGGTGTGTCTAGATTTGTGGGTTAGAAGATGTGATCCACGTACATCGGATAAGAGGATAAGTGCGATTGATGCTACCTTAGCGGGCGCGGATACGATTTTGGCTGAGACGGACATGGCGCCATTCGGAAGGCAACCTCTCGCCGGACGCGATATCCAAGCAGCTCTGTCAAGCGCCAGGACACGTGCTTTGGAGGTCAATGGTTTCAATGGGCGCCATGGAAAACACGTTTGGTGGTATGCATGGACTTTGAAGAGCAGTGGCAAAGTAAACGACACGGTACTTTACCGTCAAGTACTCGGTCCACTCGGACTTCTCTCCAACCTCTCATCCGGCGTCACTGCGAGAATGGTCACAGGATTCACAAGAACCGGTGGAAAGATGGTAAACGATATCCTGGCATTGGTCGCACCTCCTGCAGGATTAGGAAAGATGCCGAGGCAATTCAACAAGAGAGTCGACAAGCACCACGAGGTTGTATCAATTTTCAATAGTCTAGATCGAAGATTCTGAGGTCACCGCATATGCCAATCCAATTTGCATACCATCCGGGAAATGTGGCTCACAGCAGCGCTCCTGAAGTTGATGAAACCATGCGCGCAGCTTGTCGTTCCCTCGGCATCGGACTCATCGATTTACCCGGTGCAACCAGCTGCGGGGCAGGGATACTCGGGCAGGCAAACCGCCCCCTTCAGGCAACCCTGAATGCTAGAACAATGTCGATGGCAGAAGACCTAGGTTTGGATATAATCACCCCATGCGCCACTACCGCTGCAACGCTCTATGAGGATCTG
>Ga0209503_10000077_pt1 | contig 65794 bp, 57 predicted proteins | sample SouAtlMetagenome_2_FD_187448 | JGI IMG/M metagenome (GOLD analysis project Ga0209503, IMG submission 187448) | Marine eukaryotic phytoplankton communities from Atlantic Ocean - South Atlantic ANT15 Metagenome (SPAdes) (version 2) | ecosystem: Environmental > Aquatic > Marine > Oceanic | place...
AACAGATGCCTCAATTAACCGCGGCAATAGCGGCGGGCCTATGTTTAATATGCATGGTGAAGTGATTGGTATTAACACGGCGATTTATTCGCCCACTGGCGGCTCAGTCGGCATTGGTTTTGCGATACCTGCTAATTTGGCAAAGCCTGTAATTGACCAGTTGTTAGAATTTGGGCGTACGCGCCGTGGCTGGCTTGGTGTGCGTATCCAAGTGGTCAGTGAAGAAATTGCAGAATCGCTTGGATTGAATGATGTGCGCGGCGCTTTGGTCGCGTCTGTTAGCAAAGATAGCCCTGCGGAGGATGCAGGCTTTGAGGCGGGGGATATTATTCTTAGTTTTAACGGGCGCCCATTAGATGAAATGAAAGACCTACCGCGTATGGTCGCGGAAACGCCGATTGACAGCAAAGTCAAAGTCGTTTTATGGCGTGATGGCAAAGAAAAGACTGTTAAGGTGAAAATCGGTGAGCTAGAAAAAGCGGAAAAAGAGGGCAAGCTTGAAGATGTCAAAGCCGCTCCCGCTGAAGATGGCGGCATTGAGGTCGAAGATTTTGGCCTCACTTTAACAACGATAACGCCGGCGCTGCGCGAACAATTTGGTTTTGATGAATCGCTAAAAGGCGTGTTTATTGCCGCGGCAGACCCAGATGGTATAGCTGCTGGTCAGGGGCTGTCTACAGGTGATGTGATTTTGGAAGTTGACCAAAAGGATGTCACTGCACCTAAACAGGTGGTGGATGCAGTTGCACGTTTGAAAAAAGAGAAAAGCAAAGCTGCTTTGATGCTTATTGATACGCAAGGTCAGGGGCGTGTGCGTTTTGTGGCTTTGAAATTTGCTGAAAAAGACGAAATGGAAAAAGGCACAGATAAAGTAGAATAAAACATGCCCAAGGCTCTATCCATTATAAAAGAAGAAAAAATTATAGTGGTCGGTTCACCCGGGGCGGGAAAGACAACATGTGCAAAGCGGCTCGCCAAACAAACAGGCTTGCCGCTTTTTCATTTAGACGAAATGTTCTGGGCGCCGCAATGGGTGGAAAAGGGCAGGGAGTGTTTTCGTGAAAGCCTTTTGGCAACGCTTGACGAAGAAAAATGGATTATAGACGGTAATTATATGTCGACGATGCAGGAGCGTCTCGCCGTAGCAGAGGCCGTTATCTTTATAGATGTGCCTTTTTGGATATGCACATATCGTATTATAAAACGCTGGCTGCGCCGTGAAGGCATGCAAGCAGAAGGCTGCCCACAGCGTATTGATATGGCATTTATTAAATATGTGGCATGGACCTTTCCGCGCCGCGATCGTCGCCGCCTTCTTGCTTTGCTGCGCGATTATGAAGGGCGCGGCACTCTCTATATATTATAAGTAAGAGCGCAGTTTTATGGTCTATGTGTTGTATATTTGCAACGTGCGCTTTAAGCGCGCACCATATAACAGGCAGCAACCTCTGCGGTTTACGGCAATGCAAGGGGCGCGTTGCAAAAATGTCACACAATAAAAAATAAGTGATTTTTTTGTCACGCCCCCTGTTGACGATTTTGTAAAATAGGCGCTTAATCAGTAACAGAATGAGAAACATCTATGGTGATTCGTTTTTTAAGCGACCCGTAATATCTTGTTTAGGTTATGATTTCTTTTGGCTTTGTTCTAAGGTCTTGTATCAGGTAATAAAGCGCAAAGAAATTTTAATTGGTGTAAAAAAACTTTTTTGGAGGACTATTTAGTCATGAAAAAACTTCTTCTCTCTACAGCAGCAATCGCTGGCTTAGCCGCAGCTGCTACTCCAGCTTTCGCTGAAGGTCTTAAATTAGACGTTAAAGGTTACACACGTGCATATGTTGCATATGTTGACCAAGATACAGCAACAAACGTTGAAGAACGTAGCATTGATATCCTACGTGATTCAGAACTCGCATTCACAGGCGAAGTTACACTTGATAACGGCCTTACAGTTGGTGCGTATATCGAAGCTGATGTTGATACAGCTGACAATTTCTCTATGGACGAAAACTATGTTTACATGGCTGGTCACTGGGGTCGTGTAAACCTTGGTTCTGAAGACGGCGCTGCTTACCTATTGCAGGTTGCTGCTCCTTCAGCTGACTCAGTTGTCGACGGTCTTCGTCAACAGGTTCAAGGCGTGAACTACGCGCTTTCAAGCCTTGCTGTTGCTAACCGCCCAGGCGAACTTGACTATGATAACGACATTGCGAACAACTCTGAAAAAATCACTTACTTAACTCCAGTATTTTCTGGTTTCCAAGCTGGTTTGACATACACACCAGAAGTTTCTGGTACTTCACGTATAGTTGTTGCACAAGACAACGAAACTAGCCTTCCTAATACTGCGGGTGAATACGGCGATAGCTACGAAGTTGCATTCCGTTGGGAAGGTAACTTTGACGAGCTAGGTGTTACTGTTGGTGCGGGTTACGCAACTGCAGAACTTGAAGCAGCTTCAACAACACGTGATGACGTTGAAGCATGGGATGCTGGTATCGATTTTGACTTCGGTCCATTCGGTCTTGGTGTTGCTTACCTTACAGATGACCAAGGTCTTAAAAACAACGACATCGACACACTTGTTGTTGGCGCTGACTATGTAACTGGCCCATTCAAATTAGGTGCTTCTTACATGAACCAAGACCAAGAAAATGGTGCTGGTGTTGCTGAAACTGAAACAGACCGCTTCACAGGTGGTGTTGTTTACACATTCGGCCCAGGCATGACTTTCCGTGGTTCAGTTTCTTACATCGAAACAGAACAAGCAAACATCGAAGTAGAATCTACAAACGTTCTACTTGGTACACAAATCAAGTTCTAAGTTTATTAGAAATGGTTTGATCCAACGGATCTTATGAGGAATGGTGCAAGGAAACTTGCACCATTCTTTTTTTATGCGTAATATCCGCGCAGATGGGCGCTTATTTTAAGGAGATATATATGAGCATTGCCGAAAATTATCAGCAGATAAAAGATGATATTAAGCGTGCAATATTGCATTTCTACTGCGCAGAAGACCTTGCTTCCTTACCCCCTTATACGGATTTTACCGATGCTGATGGCACATTTAAATGCCCTGAAATTATTGCTGTGTCAAAAAAACAGTCGGCGGAAAAAATTGATGCGGCTTTGACGCTTGGCCTGCGCCACTTTGGTGAAAACCAATTGCAAGAAGCACAGGCGCATTGGGCAGAGCGTAGGAAAGTTTACCCTGATTTAACTTTGCATTTGATCGGCGCGCTACAAAGCAATAAGGCCGCAGATGCTGTAGCACTATTTGATGTTATCCATAGTGTTGACCGTGAAAAAATTGCGCAATGTCTAAAACAGGAAATGGATAAGCAAGGGCGTGATTTACCTTGCTTTATTCAAGTGAATATTGGCGAAGAACCACAAAAATCGGGCATATTACCGGCTGATTTGGGCGCTTTTATCCGTTACTGCCAACAAGATGTCGGCTTGAATATTAAAGGTCTCATGTGCATTCCTCCGCTTGGTGAAAGCGCAGGCATTTATTTTTCATTGTTAAAAAAATACGCAAAGACGTATAATTTAAAAGAAGTTAGCATGGGGATGAGTTCAGATTATGAACAAGCCGCCGTGCTCGGCGCTGATTATTTACGTATAGGTACAGCGCTTTTTGGTGAAAGATAGGTTTATTTTGCAAGTCAGATCACGGTTTTTTATTCTTATCGCGTTGGGTTTTCTCACGCTCTCTATATCTTATGCATTTTCTGTGCGTCATGCATTCGCCGCGCCACAGCTAAGTTTAATCCGCGATAGCGAGATTGAAATGTTCTTAAAAGAATGGAGCGCGGATGTTATTGGCGCGACAGGGCTTGCGCCAAACAGTATTAATATCATCTTGGTGAATAGTGATGATATAAACGCTTTTGTTGCGGGCGGGCCAAACATATTTATCTATACGGGGCTGCTTTTACGTTCTGAGTCCCCTGAAGAAGTCATTGGCGTTATTGCCCATGAGCTCGGCCATATTGTCGGCGGCCATTTATCGCGCGCGCGCGCAGCCATGGAAAATGCGTCTTATGAAACCATGCTTGGCACAATATTAGGCGTTGGCGCGGCGATTTTAAGCGGGCATGGTGAGGCGATTACAGCGGTAAGCGGCGCGGCGCAAAATTACGCACTTAGTAAGTATTTAGCACATAGCCGCGTACAAGAATCAAGCGCTGACCAGGCCGCTTTGGGGTATTTGGAAGGCGCCAAGATTGATGCGGAAGGGCTTGTGAGTTTTTTAAAAAAACTGCAGGCGAATGAATTATTGCCTGAAACCCAGCAGTCAGAATATTATCGCACACACCCGATTACGCGTAACCGTATCTCGGCGCTCACAACGCGGCTTGAACAAAGTGGTGTTAAGCCTGTGGCGCCGAATCTTGATTGGAAAGATCAACATGAGCGGATGAAAGCAAAATTACTCGGCTTTCTCTCGCCCCAGCAGGTGAGCTGGACATATGATGCGCAGGATCAGGCCATCCCCGCGGTGATGGCTTATGCCGTTGCGGCCTATCAAAATAGTGATGAGGAAAAAGCCGTCAGTAAAGTTGAAGAGCTTGTTGATTTAGAGGCTGATAACCCGTTTCACCATGAACTTGCTGGTCAAATATATGCCGATTTTGGCCGTTTAAAAGAATCGCGCGCGGCTTACGGCAGGGCGTATGAACTTCGCCCAAGTGACGGGCTTATTGCGATTGCCTATGCACATATATTAATCGTTAATGACCAGAGCGGCGCTGCTGACCTTAAAACGGCGATTAAGCTGCTGAGAGGGGCAATCGCTTCTGAGCCGCGTTCAACGCGCTTATATCGCCTTTTGGCGACAGCTTACGGTAAGTTAAAGAATGACCCGATGGCGAAACTTTACTTGGCGGAAGAATCTTACCTGAAACGTAATGCCCCGGAAACGGGACGTTTGGCAAATTTAGCGATTCGTGGTTTAGCGGAAAATTCGCAAGAATGGCACCGTGCCAAGGATTTAATTTTTTATGCAGAGCAGTATCAAGCGGCGAAAAAACGCTAATTTGCCGATTTTTCGAAATCTGTATTCAAGGTTAACTTGTTGAACTATAAACACTTTTCTTGTTTTTGGTTATGGTTGTGGTATTTTTTTACCCACCCTCTAGTGCAGCCTATATTTTTGTGATAAAATTCTAATATACAAAAAACATTATGAGTATATTTTTAGGAGTACGTTCCATGTCGCGTAGAGGCTATTGGGTTGAATGTATGCCCTTATGGGAGCAGGCAAATGAGAATGCGTCGCCAGATATGTATCGGGCTAGCGTACCGGCTTTGCCTGAAATGATAGAGCGCGCACCAAGTGCTTCATTGGCTATACAAAAATTAAGAGATAGATTAAAAGAGCTTAAAAAGCAGCATGAGGTTAAGGGCCGCGCAGCTTTGCCGCGTCTTGAAAATCCGGTGCGTCCGCCCAAAAGACCTGATACGGTTCGTGGATGGATGTCTGTATATATTGAGATGCAAGATTAGAACGCTCTGATTATTTAGGGCGTTTTTTTATGCGCGCTTTTGGGGGTTATGGGGGTGTTAGTATTCTTAAATACCGCCGTGACCTTAGCGGTTTCTCTGTGTTAAACTTCCTTACGAATCAATGTTTTACTGTGCTGCGTAGAAAATTTTTACGCAGGCAAACATCATAATAATATTATAATTCAGGGGAATAGCATGTCACAAATCTCTATAAAAACCACATTGCCAGGGCCGAAGGCAAAAGCGATTATTGAACAAGACCATCAATATGTATCAACCTCGCGCTATCAGATGTATCCGTTTGTGCTAGCAAATGGTAAGGGCTGCTATGTCGAAGATGTTGATGGGAATGTGTTTATGGATATGCATGCGGGGATTGCGGTGACATCAACGGGGCATAATCATCCAGAAATCAATGCGGCGATTGACGCACAGACGAAACGCTACCTGCATAATTGCGGCAATGTGTTTTATAATGACTCGCAAGGCCGCTACGCACAGCGTCTGGCTGAAGTCACGCCGATACATAATTCTGATAAAAACCGCGTGTTCTTTTGTAACACAGGGGCCGAGGCATGGGATGGCGCTGTAAAGCTTGCGCGTTATGCGACAGGCCGCCAGAACGTGATATGTTTTTATAATGGCTTTCATGGCCGGACATTAGGCGGCATTTCTGCGAATAGCTCTAAAGTTGTACAGCGTCGCGGCTTTGGCCCTTTATTACCGGGGATGCATTTTTCTTATTTTCCACGTGCATTTGAATGCCCCTCAAACCCGCCATACCCCACAACAACCGAAGGCTGCTTGGAATATTTGGAAGACATTTTGTTCAAAAAAGTTGTTGCGCCTGATGAGGTTGCGGCAATCGCGTTTGAGCCTGTACAAGGCGAAGGCGGCTATATTGTCCCACCAAAGGCCTTTATCGAAGGGCTGCGCCGTATTTGTGACAAATATGGCATCTTAATGATTGCTGATGAAGTGCAGTGCGGCATGGGGCGTACAGGCAAAATATTTGCGATGGAGCATTTTGATGTAAAGGCCGATATTGTGACAACAGCAAAGGGGATTGCAAGCGGTATGCCGATTGCAGCTTTTGTGGCATCTGACAAAGTCATGGCATGGCCAGAAGGTGCGCATGGCTCGACATATGGCGGTAACCCTGTAGCGGTCGCTGCGGCGGATAAAACCTTAGACTTATTACAAAGTAGTCTTTGCGCAAACGCTAAAGACGTCGGTAAGTATTTCATGGATAAACTTAAAGTGCTCAAAGACAAACATGGCGAATCCATCGGCGATGTCCGCGGTCTTGGTTTGATGATTGGCGTTGAGTTTGTTAAACGCGATAATGGGCGGGTTGTCCATGACGGTGATTTAAGAGACGCGGTGATTAAGAAAGCATTTACACATGGTCTACTGACCCTTGCCTGTGGTAATTCGACACTACGTTTCTGTCCTCCTTTGGTTATAAGCAAGGACGAAGTTGATATCGTTATTGATATCATGGACGCGGTATTTAGTGAGGTTATTTAGCTTGTTTTTTTAATGCATTTTTTTACAGTCATTCTTTGCCAATCAGGCAAATGAAAACATAAAAAGCGCCGCTTAATCAGCGGCGCTTTTCTGTATTCGATATATTCTAAGCGAATATCTTATTCGGCGGCAAGGGTTTCACCGCCACTAGCTTTTTTTTCCGTTTGCTCCGTATCAATCCAGCCAATATTACCATCTTCACGGCGATAAACCATGCTGATGGAATCATTGGTGAGGTTGCGGAAGAGCCACGCAGGCTGACCGGATAAATCCATACGCATCACAGCTTCAGAAACGGAAAGCTTCTGAATATTCGTGCTCATCTGCGCGATGATTAAAGGCTCCTCTGGCGCTTGGTTATCTTGTTCGTGATCTTCGTTTTCATTGACCGTGATCACATAGTCTTGCGCCTTCAGAGCTTCGTTTTCAGGCGAATCTTCAATACGTTGACGGTGGTCACGTAAACGGCGTTTATAGCGGCGCATTTGCTTGGCAATTTTTTCAGCCGCACTGTCAAATGCTTTATATGCTTCTTGTTCTGTCGCATAAGCTTCGACGTCAATATCGCGTCCAATACCAAGCTTAATATGCGCTTTTATTGATGAATTTCCTTCTGGTGATAATGTGACCGAACCAGTGATGGCGCGGTTAAAGAACTTTGTGTTTAGTTCTTCAATTTTGTCATTAATATGCGTACGAAGAGAATCGCCGATATTTAATTGTTTGCCTTGAATGTTAAGATTCATAATAGACTTGCCTATTGTTGTTTTAGGAAAAAGTGACGTAGTTAAACCCATATTATCACGGAATTATTACCGATATATGAATTTTTTTGGTCAAATTTGCTTTTTTTTTACTAATTAATTAGCATAAGCGCATGGTTTTTTCTTGCAAGAAAGTATAGTATACGTTTAGTATTTAGTGCATTAATAATCTTTGGGTAGAGTTTGTTTGTTACGCTTAAGCTGGTATCTTCGTAGCGTCTGAACGGATTTTAATCTTATATTAGTGGTTTATTGATATATTATTATATTATTTCTCGATTGTTTTGTTGAAGAGGTTTAATACGGGGGTGGCTTTTAAAAGCTAGAATTATATGGATATTCAAGAAATTGAAAAAAATGCCGAAGTCGCAGTGGGGCTTCTCAAGGCGCTATCAAACGAGCGCAGGCTGATTATTATGTGTGCCTTATTCAAAGGCGAAAAATGCGTTGGTCAATTGGAAGAAATTGTTGGCTTATCGCAATCTGCTTTATCTCAGCATTTGGCACGTTTACGCCGTGACCGTTTAGTGGTCACACGTAGGGACGCACAGACAATTTATTATCGTTTAGATGATAAAGCGGTGAAGGCGGTTTTGAAATGCTTATATGATATATATGCCCCACAAGGTGAGCTAGAATATTATGAAGTCGCAGGTGATTTAGCGGCTTCAGCGAGCAACGCATAAACGCCAAAACCCGTTATTTATATTTTTTGACTTTAGGCGCGCAGATTTTCTTCGCGCCTGAATTACTATATGTGCTTTAAATCTTTTTCTATATTTTTCCAAACTGCGTCGGGCGTGATACTGTGAATATCGTCGGTGACAAATTTTTCGACATTATGGCCGAGCGGCGCATGTTTATTTGGGTCTGATCCTTGGGTACTGAACAAGACATAGCAAGGGCAGCCAGTGACGCTTATAATATGGGCGGGGCCAGTATCATTTGTGATGCAAAGTTTGGCCGCCTTGCCCAGCATACCGATTTGATTAATGGTCGTTTTGTTGGTCAAATCAACCGCCGCAGGACAGGCCGCTTTAATTTCAGCATTAATCGCCGCTTCGCTTTGCGTTCCTATTAGCACGGGCTGGATGTCTTTTTCAGCCAATTTATTGGCAATTGCCGCAAAGTTTTGCGTAGGCCAGCGTTTTTCCGGGCGCGTCGGCGCACAGCCCGCGACAATAAGAGCATAGGGCGCCCTGAGGTCAAAGGCGCTAACATCGTCCTGCATCCAATCGAGCTGGTCTATCTCAACATCGTGAATGCCCGCAAGGGCGAGGGTTTGGCTGTGACCATCAAAGGCTGGGCCGCTTGTACGCGCTGGTGATGCGTTATAATGTGAGCCTGCTTTGACTGTGCCGACCCATTCGGGACGGTTACTGGCGCGCAGGAGCTTAAAATAGATACGGCTGCGGTCATTATTTTGTAAATCATAAACGCGGGTTAAGCGGATTGATTAAGGCGGCGCGAAAGCGCGCTCCATCCCAGAATATTGAACCATTTGGGCTTTTCATCAATCCATATTTCATCAAAATAGCCGCAATCTTTACCAAATTTAGCAAAGGCTTTGGTGGTTAAGAGCGTAATTTTTGCATTTTTGTGATGCGCGCGTATGGCTCTCATTGGCCCTAATGCCTGGATAAAGTCGCCAAGCGCAGAGAGCTTTATCACTAATATGTGTTCATTCGTATCCATGTTGGCGTTGCTTTGCTTTTCTATCTAAGGCCAATCTGCACCTAGGCGGCGTTATTTAAAGGCGTTTTATGCGTGTCGCTGTTTTTTGTGCCTTCTTGACTTTGGCTTAAAGCTAATAATTCGGCGGAAACCGCTAAGGTTTTTTCTGTCATGATCTCTTTGGTGAAGTTTTGCATGACATGCGCCATTGCGCGCGTGGCAAGCACAGCACGCTGCGAATTATTCAGTGTTAGTGCTTCTTTTATTGCATTAGAAAGTGCGTGCGGGTCGGCAGGCGGAATTAGCCATCCTGTTTCGCCGCGTAATATGGTTTCCTGTGCGCCGCCGTGATCTGTGCCGATTATCGGCCTGCCCATGGCTTGTGCCTCAACAGGAATGCGGCCAAACCCTTCCGGGTCAGTCGATGCAGAGACAACAACCGTAGAGAGCATATAAGCGGCGGGCATATCGTTACAATGGTCAACGATGCGGATCTGCGCCGATAGCTCTTTTTCTTCCATAAGCTGTTCTAATTCTTTGCGATATTCTGTGCGGCCTTGGTCTGAACCAATAAGCACGGCATAGACGTCTTTATTTTTAATCTCTGCCATAGCCTCTATAAGCACGGTTTGCCCCTTCCAGCGTGTTAAACGCCCAGGCAACAGAATAACCGACGCGCTTTCAGGAATGCGCCATGTTTTATTTAGGGTAATCATGCGCTCTGGCGACACGACAGTAGGGTGGAATCTCTCTATCGGAATGCCGCGATGGATGAGGCGTATTGTGTTGTTGCCTAGCCCGTAACCATCTTTGAGATAATTCTCAACATGACGCGAAATTGCAATTACGCGCTCGCCTTTTGCCATGGCTGAATTATAAAACTGTTTGAGCTTTGATTTGTAATTATAAGGGGCGTGGCATGTTGTCATGTAGCGGGCATTTGTACCTTTACACGCTTTATAGGCGCTCCATGCGGGTGCGCGCGAACGGACATGCACAATATCTACATTATGCTGTTTAATCAGTTTTTTAATGCGCCCAATATTCTGCCATAAGGTTAGTGGATTTTTTGAATGGACAGGCAGGTTAATATGCACAGCGCCATTGCGCGTAATTTCATGAATTCTGTTGCCGCCATGTGAAACGACAATTGCTTTGCCGCCGGCGGCTTGAATGGCGTTTGCAACGTCAATACAGCCTTGCTCTGCCCCCCCAGGGCCAAGCTCAGGAATGATCTGAAGAATCACAGGTTGATGCTGCGGGCCAGTAACGGCCGTTTCTTTTACTGGTAATCCATTATTCATCTGTGTCAGCGTCTTTGTATTTAAATCTCGTGGTTTTTTGTTTATAGTATGTGAAGCACAGGCGCCTGCGCAGATCATTTATACCATAAACAGGACATATATAACATGAGCTATCAACAAATTACCAACGCAAAAGGGCAGAATATTGCCTATTTTTACCATCAAGGTGAAAAAGCCCTACCGACTTTGATTTTCTGTGGTGGCTTTAAATCCGATATGATGGGCAGCAAAGCAACGTATTTAGAAGCGAAAGCCAAGGCGCGCGGCCAAAGTTATATACGTTTTGATTATACAGGGCATGGCTTTTCTGATGGCGCTTTTGTTGATGGCTGCATTGGGGATTGGTGCGCCGATGCATTGTGTATTATTGATGAGGTTGCCAAAGGTGACATATTGCTTGCGGGTTCATCAATGGGGGGGTGGATTAGCCTGCTTTGTGCTATAAAGCGCCCCGCGCGTATCAAGGCCGTACTTGGCATTGCTGCCGCACCTGATTTTACTCGCGATTTGCTCGACCATTTCAGCGCCGAACAGAAAGCAGAACTTATTCAGACAGGGCAAGTCTCTCTGCCGAATGATTATTCGGATGAGCCGTATATTTTTACGCAAAAGTTGATTGATGACGGCGCGGAAAACTCTGTTTTTCATGGTGATGATAAGGTGGATATTTCTTGCCCTGTTTATTTAGTGCAAGGCATGGTGGACAAAGAAGTCGCTTGGCAAACGGCGCTGCAGATTAGCGCGCAGCTCGTTAGCGAAAATGTGATTGTTGAATTAATAAAAGATGGCGGACATAGTGTTTCACGCCCAGAAGATTTAGCGCGTTTAAATGGCGCTGTTGAACATCTAAACGCCGCCATTAAGCTGTAATATTTATCGGCTGATTCTAACGCTTGCTTACTCGCCGCTATTATATTGCTGATTTGTTGTTTCGTGTAATTTGCCGCCGCTAAACCGCGCCGCTAAATTTTCTTTATTCAGCCATTTTTTAGGCGCTTTTGGAATTTCGTTCAAATATTGTCTAAACGGCCCTCTATTTTGCTGTTTGGACTGGATCACATACAGCGTTGCTGGGCCAGAAAGCAACGCGCAATATATCACCATATGTGTTTTCATCAGAAAAGAAACAAGGTCACGCGCGGCGCTGTCGATAAAGGTCTGTTTTATCGTGGAAAATAAAGAAGGCATATAATTATAAATATGATAGCCCAGAGACGTAAATTCAAACCCCTGCCCATGAGTAACGTAAGAATCATGCACCAGAACGACTGTTATGGGCAATAACGCAAAAAATAGATAAACGGTAAATTTCATTATATATACTCTTCAAATGGCCCCTCGAAAAGTTATAACATACTAATATAATTTAACACTAATATATTAAATTATACTTAAAGATATTTGTGCTACGCGGCGATTATCATAAAGGCGCAGCACTATGATAAAAGCTAAATTTACACTTGCCTTTGATCCAAAGAACCGCTAGCTTACCCGCTTAAACCATTCCTAATTCTATGTTGCGGAGATGTGGCCGAGTGGTTTATGGCGCTCGCCTGGAAAGCGTGTTGGGGGCAACCCCTCGCAGGTTCGAATCCTGTCATCTCCGCCATTTAGTCTGAATTACTACCCCTCATAGAGAATATACCCCCTCACGCCCCGCGTTTTGCGGGCTGCCGCGTATGCGTCTTGCTTGACCCCTCGATGAGAATCCGCAATTTACTCTTAAATCTCACCATATTCTCATCTGTGAAAATGGCGGGAGGTCGAGGGTATTATTCTAAGTTCTTGAATTGTATTAGTTAGATAAAGATTATTTTAGCACAAGAGGTAGAATGTAAATACTTAGTTATAAGTGCTATAAAATGTTATGACGCTTATAGGGACTTTTATAGATAGGGATATAATATAGCAATTGATGAAATGTCAGCTACTAGGGCAAAATTAAGAATGCTGTTTACACGGGAAGGACAGTTTTTAACGGAAGTGGTATCGGTACTGGCTTCTTTTGGCGCGTATAACGAGGACCCAGCTTTCTTAGTGGACACTGCGACGAAACAGGGAATGTCAGGTTTGCCTGTTTATATGTATATTCGAAGGGGTTATACATCTTGTCATGAAGGCATAATATTGGCTGTTAAAAATAAAAGGCACTTTCTGGGCATATATTCAGGTCGGCTAGGTAACGATTCTATGGAAGCGCAGCTTGGTATTGTTTGGACAAAAGACGCTGTTGATTTTCCTCTTGTAACTTAGATTTTAGATTAGTACTCGCTGCCATCATAATGTTCGTGTTCAATGGCGCTTGCGTAACATTAATCAAACAGCTTAACATTAACTATAATGAGAAGCTAAACGCTTCTGATAATTAAGCACCGAGGATCCTCAAACCCTTTTATGGCGGATAACATGACAATAAAATTTGATATAGAGATGAAGTCATGCCTTTGTGGTAAGGCGAAACCTTTTGCGCAATGCTGTGAACGGTTTCTTTCTGGCAGGGCAGATGCAAAAACGCCAGAACAGCTTATGCGTTCGCGCTTTTCTGCCTATGCCTTGGGCGGCTATGGTGAATATTTAATATCAACTTGGCTACCGACCGCTGCACATGGTTTATCAGCGCAAGAATTATCAAAACCAATGGTAAATTGGCAGCGCCTTGATGTTCTTTCTTCATCGCAGCGTGGTGACCATGGTGTGGTGGAATTTAAGGCGTGGTTTTGTATCTCTCCCGATAGTGATGAGCTGGATGTCATGCATGAAACTTCAACCTTTATCCGCATAGACTCACGTTGGTTTTATGTTGGCGCGGTGCGCCGCTAACACTTGAGAGCTGCGGCTGAGCGATGTTCAGGATAAGGCATGACAAGGGTTAGGCTTAGGTAAATTTTTTCAAAAACTTAACCTTTGCGATACGTTCGACATATATTATATTAGAAGCCATGAATAATTTATTCCTTAAAATCTGTGGGCAGTATTTATTTTGTGCGGTGATGATTGCCGCGCTTTACTATCTGTCTGGGCGTATGGGGTTATTATTGGCGGTGCCGCCATCGCAATCTTCGGTGATTTGGCCGGCGGCAGGTATTGCATTGGCTGTACTAATGCTTAAAGGCATAAAATTCGCGCCATCTATTTTCTTAGGTGCGCTGGGGACATCGTTATACCATTATGACGCTATTGATGTGCAGGCACTGGTTACATCCTCCTCTATTGGGATTGGCGCTGCGTTGCAGGCGGTGATTGGTTGTTTACTTGTGCGTCAATTTGTGCGTTTACCGACAGCGATAGAAGAATTGAAAGACGCTTTGGTGATTATTCTTCTTGGTGGGTTTGTTGCATGTTTAATTAATGCCCTTTGGGGCAACTTTGTGCTTTACGCAGCAGGTTTTTCGAGCGTAGAGAGCTTGCCGATGAATGTTTTCACGTGGTGGGCGGGTGATGTTTTTGGCGTTTTGATTTTTACGCCCATCTTCTTATTGTTATTCACGCCCAAAGATAGTGAGGTTGCCGTTAGTCGCATGCGCCGGATTACGATATCGGCGAGTTTGATTATGGTTTTGGCTGCGGTGATGTATGTGTTTGTTGTCACACAGCAATATGAATATCGTAAACGCCTAGAGGCTTTTAATAAAAATGCGGTTGATGTAGCGGCGATATTGCAGCGGGAAATGAATTCTTCGGTGGATGTACTGCGCGCGAATGAGCGTTTTATTAGCGCCTCTGAATATATTTCTGCTGCTGAGTTTAAGCTGTTCACGGAACGCTTTTTGCGCGATGGACGCGGTATATATGGGCTATCATGGATACCGAAAGTTGATGGCGCGAGCCGTGAGGTGTTTGTTAAAACTATCCGCATGCAAGGTTACGATGATTTTGAGATTAAGCGCCGCTTGTCCATCGGTGATTTGGGCGTTTCCGAGGCACGCGAAGTTTATTTCCCTCTCGCCTATGTTGAGCCCTATGAAAAAAATAAACGTGCGCATGGTTTGGATGTTTATGGGGTTGACCCTGTGGCTGGCGCGTCGCGCATTACGTTGTTGGACCAAGCGCGCGATACGGGCAAAGTTGTGGCAACACAAATATTCTCGATTGTTCAAGCAGAGCAGCAAAATGGCTTCATTCTATACTACCCTGTATATTCACAAGATGTGCGCCATGTGAGCCTTTCAGAGCGCCGTGCTAGCCTTATTGGTTACTGTAATGGCGTTTTCACCTTGCCGCAAATGATGGCTGCAACGCGGCGCAGGGCGCATGATTTTGGTATGGATGTCGTGCTTTTCGATGTCACACAAGGTGAGGCCGCGGCGCAGGTTTTATATGATTCGCGTAGCGCGGACTTTAAGGAGTCACAAAGAGTAGAGCCCATATATGAATATCAGCTGGCAGCCTCGCGTGAATATAATGTTGCAGGGCGGCACTGGCGCCTAGATTTTATTCAAAAACCAGCGGCGCATCGTGATGCGGGGTGGCTGATCTGGTTGGTGCTTTCTGGTGGGCTTGCCTGTGCGGGGTTTGTTAGCTTGTTTATGTTCATGGTGACGGCACGCACGGATATTGTGGAACGCCTTGTTGAGAAGAAAACAAAAGAAACGGAAGATGCGCGCGCATTCCTTGAACTGATTATGCGTAACAACCCAGACTTTGTGTTTGTCAAAGATGAGAACTTGCGTATTGTTGAGGCAAATGAAGCCTTTATTAATGCATATCCCGCAGATCAAAGAGATCGTGTGATTGGCAGCGGCAGTGATGAAGGGTTTTCAGTTGAGGATTATGCTGAATTTACAGCACTTGACCGCAAAGCATTTCGTGAGGGATATTCAGAAACAATTGAAAACATCACGTTTCCTGATGGTGCTGTGCGCAGCCTACATACGCAGAAAATATGCTTTGAAAATGCTGATGGGCAGAAGTTTATTTTAGGGCTCTCGCGTGATGTGAGCGAGCGTGAAAAACTTATCAGCGAGCTTTCTCAAACCAATGCAGAACTTGAGGAATTCGCTTATCGGACTTCGCATGATTTGCGTTCACCGCTGATATCTTCGGCGAAATTATTGTCGATGGCAGAAGGCGCATTGCAGGACGGCAGAGCAGATCACGCAGAAAAATGCGTGGGCATGGCGCGAAGCGCATTGCAAAAATTAGAAGTCTTGATTGATGATATTTTGGTGCTAACAGAAACAAAAAATGCACAGGAAGCCGAAATTGAAGTCGCTTTATCAACTATAATTAATGATGCGATCGAAAAGCTGCAATATATGGACGGATTTGACCAAGTCACGGTAGAGAAAGATATTGCTTACAGCGATACAATCATGGTCAAGCGCGGACGCTTGGCGTTGATTATTGAAAACATGCTGTCCAATGCGATTAAATATCGTGACCCAGAGCAAGATGATGCTTATGTCCGTGTGAGTGCATACGTACAGCGCGGGGCGCTTGTGCTGGCGGCTGAGGATAACGGCCTTGGTATTCCCAAAGAAAACCAAGCTGATTTATTTAGCATGTTTAAGCGTTTCCACCCTAAAGTTTCTTATGGCTCAGGGCTTGGTCTTTATATGATGAAGAAAAGCGCGGCTATTCTTGGCGGTGATTTGGTGTTTGAGCAGCCTGAAAAAGGCTCTATTTTTAAACTCACCCTGCCGCTGCGCTAATGTGCGATAAGCTTTAATCATCAAGCGGGTAAGATATATCAAGGATTTCAATTTCTTCCCTCCCGCTATCGGTGCGGACTTTGACGGTATCGCCAATTTCTGCCTTCATTAAGGCTGTGCCGACGGGGGAAAGCCAATTGATTTTGCCTTTTGCAAAATCGGCTTCATCGACATTGACCAGATGGACGGTCACTTCGCTATCATCTTCGCGTGCATAGGTGACTTTCGCGCCAAAGAAAACGCGTTTAAGATTTTGCTGATCACGCGGGTTGGCGATTACGGTGTTTTCAAGTTTTTTGCTTAGGTAACGCACGCGGCGATCAATTTCGCGCAGGCGTTTTTTGTTATAAATATAATCACCGTTTTCAGAACGGTCACCATTACCCGCCGCCCAAGACACAATATCGGTTATTCTTGGGCGTTCATCATGTAACAGCCAATAGAGCTCTTTTTCCAATGTGGCATAGCCATTTGGGGTCATGTAATGTGGCTGCGGCGGCGGGCTAGGGTTGTCTTTTGTCATGGCTGGTTTATACAGTAACGTTAATATGTGTTGCGATAGTTGATTTATATAAGAGGCCGCGACAGAATTAAACAGATATTTTGCAAAGGCGCATAAGATGATATTAGATAAATTTCCTGCGATTGATGATTTTTATCAAAATTATTGGGGCAAACGTGCTTTTGTTGTCCGCGGTGCGATTGCGCCTTCTGTTTTTGATGGCTGCATTGACGGCGATGAACTGGCTGCGCTTTCTTTAGAAGATGATGTCCGCTCGCGCTTGATATTCTCGCAGCGCGATGATGATAAGGCGCTCGGCGCGAAATGGGATTGCAAGCATGGCCCCTTCACGGCAGAGGATTTTGATGATTTAGGCGCGAAAGATTGGAGTTTGCTCGTCCAAAACGTCGAACAATACCACACCGAGACTGCTGCATTGCTTAATGCGTTTAATTTTGCGCCGCGCTGGCTTATGGATGATATTATGATCAGCTATTCTGCCGCTGGCGGCAGCGTTGGGCCGCATACAGACAGTTATCATGTGTTTTTGGTACAAGGGCAGGGTAAGCGGCGTTGGCGCGTTGGGCAGAGCGCATTGCGCCAAGCACAAATGATTGAAAATGATAAGCACATGGTGTTGCAAGGTGGTTTTGTGGGCGAAAGTTATGAGGTCGAAATGGGCGACGTTATCTATATTCCGCCGCATTTTGCCCATGAAGGTGTAACCCTTGAAGCTGCGATGACGTTTTCTGTCGGTTTTTTAGGGCCAAAAATTTCAGAATTAATGGTTGAATATGGTCAGTATTTAGAACAGCAAGACGACAGCATTAATCCGCGCTATGTTGGGCAAAACCTGGATGCGCATAGCGCAGGGCGCTGCATTGATGATGGAGCGCGGTCTGATATTCAAAATGTGCTTGGGGCTGCGCTTGATGGTGCAGGTTTTGCGCAATGGCTGACGCAGTATTTTTCATTACCAAGCCATGTGGATCGTGAAGAAATTTGCAGCCGAGAAGACGATGCGTTTGATACTGATGGTTTGGCGGTGCTGCTGCAAAATGGCGGGGCATTAAAGGCTGCGCCCTTTGCAAAAGCGGTGTTTATTAAAGATGCTGAAGGCGCGCTGCAATATTTGGCGCTTTATGGTGAGCAATTAGCGTTAGATGATCGCGCACAATCATTGATCGCGGCGTTTGAGAGCGGCGCTGCATTAAACTGGGATATGGTCGATGCGTTAGGCGGCTGGACAGCACTAGGCGGCTTCGTCACCATGCTGTATAATAAATATTATTTAGAAGAGGCCTGAGATGAATAAAGTTTTGATTTGCGGTATTAAAAACTGCGACACCATGCAAAAAGCGTTGAAATGGCTTAGTGCGCAGGGCGTGGATTATGATTTCCATGATTATAAGGCATCTGGTTTGCACCGTGATGCTTTTGACCAAGCTTTGGCGGCGCATGGCTGGGAAAACCTGTTGAACCGGCGTGGCCTGACATGGCGTAAATTGCCTGATGAGGTGAAAGCTTCTATGAATGATGCGCAGGCGCTTGTGGCCGCGTTAGATAATCCATCGATTCTCAAGCGCCCGCTTTTGGTTAAGGACGGCGCAGTGACATTAGGCTTTTCAGCGGAGCGTTACGCCGCGTTGTTTAATCTTTAGGTTCATCGTTTGGTTTGCGGCGCTTGGCAAGGTTGAGATGGTCAATGCCGACAGATTGTTTGAGCAAGACGCGATCGCGCGTTGACACACCAAGCAAATCCGCAATTTTCTTCACAGCATCTTCTTCTAAACCATCAAGGTGGTTATCGGCAAAAGCGATACGCCATAAGAAACGCACAATATCTTGGCGGCCATCTTGTTCTAAATGATTATTAATGACGCGCGTGAAGCTGTGTAAATCAATGGCATTTTTCTCAAATGTTATCGCGCGTTTTAAAATATGTTCCGCTTTTTCATCATTTAACTTGAAATGGTCTTTTAATGTCTCAATGGCGACTACGCGCTCTTCGGGGCTGAAGCCATCATGGCTTAGTGAGACATGGATAAGCAGCGCGGCGGCAGCCATATGGAGCGGGCTATCTGGCCCCGTATTGGGGTGCTCTCTGTCTTCTGTTTTGATTCCTAAGAACTGGGTGATTTTATCTAACATTATGGTCGTTCCTTAATTTAAGATATGCATGGTCATTATTGGCTGGGCGGTAAAGTTTAAAAGGGCGCTACAAAATCCTAAAATCTGCGGCTGAGCGAGAAATAGATACGCGGGCTGTCATCACGCTGTGTTTGCACATCACGCGTTAACGGATAAGCGAGTATCATGCCGAGAGATATTTTGTCGTTTATGGTGCCGCTAATCCCAACGCCAGCAGATGCAAGGCTTTCGCGCTCAAGATCTTTTGTGGTTGCATCATCATTCCATACACGCCCAAAATCATAAAACCCGTAAAGTTGATAGCTGTCAAAGAGGGGGAGTTGATATGGTGTGCGCCACTGAAGCTCGATTTTACCCGCAAAGCCTTCATCACCTACAACTTCAGAACTATCAAAGCCGCGCCCAATATTTGTACCGCCGACGCCAAATTCTTCAGAGCTTAATTGCGCGCCATTGGTGATCTGACCTTTTACGGCAGCAAGAATGTTCCATTTATCGGTAAGTCTTTGTAAGCGTTGAAATTCTGCTTCGAGTTTTGAGAATTCAGGGTCACCAAACTGACGGCTTAAATTCGGGTTGCCCTTCTCGCTTGCGCCCATCACGTTGATACCGCGTGAATATTTCATGCTGATTGAGTTCACGCCTGCTTTGAAAATTGTATCCAAGAATTCAATGTTTGTACCAAGGCGCACTGCACGTACGCGGTCTTTGCGTGTTGGCTCAAGGTTGTTCTTGCTATCTGCATCGCGCCAGTCAAAGGCAAGGTCTGTATACCAGTTGGAATGACGTGTACGGATTAATGGATGCACCAGTTTAATTTCGCCAAATGTTGAATTGCCTTTAACGTCAAATTGTTCAAGGTCAAAACCTGGTTTTGTGTTTGTCTTGCTTAAGAAAAACTTTAACCATGTGCCATGTTTGTTGATAGGCTGTTCAAAATAGGCTGAACCGTAAAGCAGTTCAGGGTCAAAATCATGGCCAGGTGCATAGGCGCTTTGTACAGTGACTCGCTCATTGAGGCCAAGCCATGAATTAAACGATGATGCACCAACAAATTGATGTGGGCCTAAATAGCGGCTGCCATGCGTGTCATAAGAAATCAGGCCATCCCATTTTTTTCGCTCAACAATTAATGTTAAGTCACTGGCTTTGGCGACCGTGTCCGACTGCGCCATGATGGCGCGGGCTTGTACGCCTGGCAGATCGTTAATCAGCAATAAAACACGTTCAAGTTCTTTGATGTTTAAAGGCTGTACGCCCTGAATTTTTTCAGCATATTGACGGATGCGTTTAAACTCTATGCCTTTATCTTCGCCTTGTAATGTGACGTTGCTGATAAAGCCTTCGATAACTTCAAGCTTAATGATTCCTGATTTTTTATCAATGGTTTGTACAGGAACAACAACGCGCGAAATCGCATAGTTATCGTCACGATAAAGTTTTGTTAGGCGCGCTGCGATCGCATAAATATCTGCCAAAGTCACGATCGTGCTAAGTTTGTCAGCATAAAATGACTTTAAATGGTCTTGTGTGTAAACGCTCGTGCCTGAAATATTAATTTCTTTGAGAAAGAACTTAATATTTTCAGCGCCTGCAGGAGCCTTTTCAACATCTGCTTCGCGTAGCATGATAGATGTACTGGCTTGTAAGGCAGTATGCGGTGCGTAGAATTGATCATTTACGCGGCTTGGATCTGCAATGTCTCTGGCTGCCTGTGGTATTTGCGCCTGTGCGTGTGATGATGTGTTTATCCCTAATGTGCAAAGCAAAGCCGCAACACATAAAGATAATTTATGTATGGCGCCTGACAGCGTTGCATCGGTGCGGAATGTAGACATTTGAAACCCCAGTTGTCTTTTTGATATATAAACAAGGTTAAGTTTATTTACACTTTATAGACTACAGGATAAGTAATTACGCAAGACAAATCACGTGTTTTTTTCTTTTATTGGCGTGCGGTCAACACATAGATTTGCTTTTGTATGGCGCCGCTTTTTCGCGCTATTTATTAAAACTTTGACTATTTTACAGAATTATATTATTGTCTGTTTATTCGAAACTAAACAAACTTATCAAAGGAGGCTTTTATGAGCTTAGATATGGAAGACTGGTTAGACGAACAGCGTGAAAAAGCTGAATTAGCCCGCCGCTTTGGCGCTGCGATTAATGAAGCAAAAACGCCAGAAGAACGTGCGAAGATTATCGCAGATAGTCAACAGCGCAAAGCAGATAACAGCGCTGCGGATTATATGGACCTTGCGTGCAGCAAGTAAATATAAGACCATCGTTTATAACTAAAGATAAGATGTCAGAATTTCTTTCCCCCGCTCAGGGGCTTTTTTTTACCTGAATTTTAGTGTGATATGTTTGTATGATGGGGATAAGAACATAAACAATTCAATGGTGGCGCAAATTAGCCTTTATGATGCAGCCACGCCAGAATCAGCGGCACCCATATCAAAGATGTTGTCAGCGTACCCTTGATCGCTTGATAAGCAATCCACGCCCAAAACAAATTCTTGGACGGCTTTTTGAGGTTTTTTAAATTTTTAAGCTTAGCTAACATGATGGATGTTTTATCAGATTTCTGTTTGTAAAAGCAAGCGTCGCTATATAAAAAGCCCCTTAGTTTTTACAGTAAGGGGCTTTTATCATTTTGAAATCAGGCGACTGTTAAGCAGCTTTTTTCATGCGTAATGTCTTTTGTGACATTGTGCTTTGCATTTTTTTCTTCTTCTTGCCTGAGAAGCCTGGCTTATCCATTGGCTTCTTTCTTTTTACTGGTCTGTCGCCAAAGCTTTGGAAGCCATCTTCATGTGAGCGTGACTTACCGCCGCCTAGTGAGCGATCATCGCGTTTAGATGGTTTACGGCCTTCAAATGACCTGCTGTCATCGCGTTTTTTGAAATCAGAATTACGGTCATCAGATGGACGATCATCACGTTTTTTGAAGCTAGATTTACGGTCATCAAATGAGCGATCATCACGCTTCTTAAAGTTCGACTTGCGATCATCAAAGCTGCGCTCATCGTCACGTTTAAATGGCTTACGGCCTTCAAACGAACCACGATCATCGCGTTTTTTGAAATTTGATTTACGGTCATCAAATGAACGGTCATCACGTTTTTTGAAGCCTGACTTACGATCATCAAAGCTGCGCTCATCGTCACGTTTAAATGGCTTGCGGCCTTCAAAAGCACCGCGATCATCGCGTTTTTTGAAACCAGAATTACGGTCATCAAATGAACGATCGTCACGCTTTTTAAAGCTTGACTTGCGATCATCAAAGCTGCGCTCGTCATCACGTTTGAATGGTTTTCTCTTACCGGCATAATTATCGTTATTACCGAATTTTTTGCCGCCGCCTTTATATGATTTAGACTTGCCGCCATAGCCGCTGCTTTTACCGCCGCGACTTGGACGCTCGCCGTAATTTCCTCTATCTTCCTTGCTTTTCGGATCGATAAGACGCTGAATAGCGGCCCAGCGTCGACCATCTTGCGGCGAGATCAAGCATAATGCGTGACCTTTAGCGCCAGCGCGGGCTGTGCGGCCAATACGGTGAATGTAATCTTCAGGCATCATTGGTAAATCATAGTTAATGACATGCGCGATGTGTGGAATATCAAGACCACGTGCAACAACATCCGTTGCGACAAGAACGCGGAATTGTTCAGCGCGTAATTTTTTGATGATTTTCTCACGCTTATGCTGACGTAAATCGCCATGGATGGCATCAGCGCTGACGCCATCGCCTTTAAGCTGTTTTGCAAGCGCTTCTGTTTCACGCTTGGTGTTTGAGAATACAATGATTGTACCTTCACGCGTTGATAATTCATGTAACAAGGTTTTGTATTTCTTGTCGCGCTGTACAAATAAAACATCTTGTTGAATGTTTTTCGCTGCTGTATTGGCTTCGCCAATTTCAACGCGCTCGGGATTTTTCAAATATTTTTCTGCCATACGCATAATGTTATTCGGCATAGTTGCAGAGAACATTAATGTCTGACGATCACCAGACATGTGTTTTTCAATTTCATCAAGCTGAATGCTAAAGCCCATATCAAGCATACGGTCAGTTTCGTCCAAAACAAGAAAACGCGTGTCTTCAAGGTTGATGCTGCCGCGTTTAAGGTGGTCGTTAATACGCCCTGGTGTACCCACAATAATACGTGGATTACGCTTAAGTTGATCAAATTGTGGGCGCATTGGCTCTCCGCCAATAATGAATGCTGTTTGGATTCCGCTCTTTGGACCAAGCATTTCGCGGATTGCTTCCATAACTTGTTTGCCAAGCTCACGCGTTGGTGTAAGGACAAGGCCGAGGCCGTCATCGGTGTTAAGTAATGCATTCAGCATTGGAATCGCGAAAGCAGCTGTTTTACCTGTACCTGTCTGGGCAGAGCCAAGAACGTCACGACCATCAAGCGCGAAAGGAATCGTTTTCGCTTGTACTGGTGTGGCTTCAGTATAATTCATCATGGATAGGGATTTAAGTAAACGCGGCTCTAGGCCGAAGTCTTCAAACTTGGTCATATTAAGGTCTTTCAAAAAAGTTCGTTTAAGGCACGCCTCATGCGCTACCTTGCGTTCGTAGAATACTCGCCATGTCGAACTTTTCAGGAAAGTGGCCATGTATTTTGGCCTGCTTTGTAACACCTTAACACCAGTTGTAAGGGCGTGATTACCTTAGTAACATTGCTGGTAAAAGCTCGCTGTAATTAGATTTTCATCTTGCAAACTGCGAGCGGAAGATGACATATATCTTATGGTAAAGTCAAGCTAAATAATTGAAAATCTAAAATTTCTTATTTTTCTCGGTTCTTTTTCTGTTTTTATACGCTATAATGCATTCTGTTTTATGCAAAGACTTTTTCGCGGTATGGTGGCCTTATTATTTGTCTACATCTTTAAAAAAATCAATAAAAACGAAGCCGCTTATTTCAGCGCAGCGTCATTGGTTGAATGGGCTGGTCTGTAATCATCAAAAATTTTGGAAGAAGTTAGGTGACTTTGAAAGCAAGGTGTTAGAATTTGACCTTGCACCGCTTAAAATTGACCGCCCCGTCTATGTATGTGGGCTTGCGCGTTCGGGCTCAACAATTTTGCTAGAATTTTTGGCCTCGCATCGTGATTTTGTCTCGCATAAATATAGTGACTTCCCTTTTGTTTTTACGCCGTATTTGTGGCGTAAATTACAAAGAATACTGATGATGAAGCCGTCTAAACCAGCCGAGCGTTTTCATGGTGACGGAATTAAAGTTACATCTGACAGCCCAGAGGCTATGGAAGAAGTGCTATGGATGCATTTCTTTAAGGGGCTGCATAATGTTGATACGCCAGCGCGCTTAAATGATGAGGGCGCGCGTAATAAGTTTTTCGATTTTTATTTGCCGCATATTAAAAAACTGCTTTATCAAAGCAAAGCGCCGCGTTATTTGGCAAAAGGTAATTATAATATTGCCCGCATTGAAAAAATAATGGCGGCGCTGCCCGATGCCAAATTTATTGTCCCCGTGCGCGACCCTGTCAGCCATGTTGAATCTCTTTTACGCCAGCATGAACATTTTTTTACCCAGACAAAAGGGCAAAAGCGCGCAGTGAAACATTTGCAACGCGTCGGCCATTTTGAATTTGGCGCAGATATCCGTCCTGTCTATTTGGGGAAGGATGATGTTTATCATTCAATTGTCGATTTATTCAAATCAGGCGATATGCTGCGTGGCTATGCGCGTTATTGGGGCTATGTCTATGGTTATATTTATAAGCATTATGTTGAAAGTCCATCTGTATATTGTTATCGCTATGAAGATTTTTGCGATAATAGCTCCGAGATGCTCAAAGACATTGCTGAATTTAGCGGCGTATCATACAAGCCCGCCGCGCTTAAAATGTGGGCGGAATATATCCAGCGCCCAAGCTATTATAAAACAGGGCTAAACGCCCGCAACTTAAAAATCATCGCAGAAGAGACAAAAGACATTGCTGCGCTTTGGGGGTATGGCACATAAGTCCTGCGTTATACGCTACGCCTTATAGCGCACCATGCATCAAGCAGATGCGCTCGATGTCTTCGGCTTGTGGTGGTTTGGTAATGAACTCTTTGACGAATTTATAAGCTTTGCAGCGTTGTTTGTCTTGTTCTAAGCGTGATGAAGATACCATAACGATTGTGGTTTCGCTGTCAGGGTATGCTTTGTGAAAAGCCTCTAAAAATCCATAGCCGTCTAAGCCAGGCATTGTAATGTCTAAGAAAATAACGGCGGGAATAGGCGCCGCTTTATCGATAAGCATTTCTAAGGCCTCTTGGCCGTCATAGGCTTTTAAAACATGGGCGCGTGCGCCAAGCTCTTTTAATGTGCCTTCATAATAAAGATGGACGATAATATCATCGTCAACGACCAGAAAAGTGGGGATGTTCGCCATTGCAAATTACTCCTGTAATGGTATAGATAATTTAAATTTTACGCCTTTTTCGCAGGGTATGAACCGTATATCGGCATTAATAATATGCGCACTTTTTTGTACGAGATATAAACCAAGTCCGCTACCGAATGATACTTTTGGGTGGAAACGTTTGAACATTTTGAAAATATGCTGATGCATATTTTCTGGAATACCAATGCCATTATCCTCAATTTCAAGAATAAATACACTGTTTTCTTGCCGCGTTGTGAATTTTATATATGGGGAATCCTCTTGCGGGTCCTTATACTTCAATGCGTTAGAGGTCAGATTCTCGATAATCATTCTTAAGCGTTCTGGTTTTGTATGGATGAACGCGGCGGCGTTATAATCATAGCGTATATCTATTGGTGTACCGCTATTGAGGTGAGATAATAGGGCGATTATATCTTGGATCATGTGTTCAACATTAACGCTCGCGACATCCTCGTCTTTATGTGCAATGGTCAGCACTTCGAAAACGTCATGGTTAAGCTGATCTAAATATTCTAGCGACTTAATGATATGCCTGATTTGCAGCAAAGTTTGCGCCGTGTCGCCTTTTTCTAAAGATTTTTCTGACATTTTTATAAGGGCGAGAGATGATACAATCGGGGAGCGCAGATCATGTGTTATCCGGTAAGAAAATTCTTTAAGTTCGGCATTGGCGGCTTTTAACTGTGCGGCAGGACGGATAAGTGCTTTTTGTATGGCGTAGAAAAGAAAGACAATAAAGCACAAGGACACAATAAGTGTCTGCGCGGCGTCAATCAACAAAATGCGTCTTAATTGCGCGGTATCTGGCGCGTTGCTGAGGAGAACAAGCACATTACCTATCGTCATTACGCCTTGGCGTACGGAAATAAGGCTTCGGTGATCTGCTGTCGTTAAAGCGCGCTTATGACGTTCAGCGCTGTGGTCGGAGATATTGCCTTGTGCGTCTTTGTAACGCGCCATAAAGACATGTCCAAAATTGCCATAAACAGAAACGCCAATCACATTCGGGTCAGCAAATTCAGAATCTAAGATGGCGGAAGTTACTTGCTGAGAGTAAACACGTTCGCCAGATTTTTGATAAATGTTCCAAATTGTTGGTTGTACGGCATTGGCGATGCGCTGGGCGATAAGTTCAGCCTTGGCATTAAGTGCGGCATCCATATTTGTACTGGTTACATAATAGCGCATGCCAACAAAGGCCGACATTAAGATCATGCTGGTCAAGGTCAAGATGACTAAAAGGCGGATAGAATATTGCACGCGCTTTCTTTCTTAATCGTAACGTTTGAAATGCTTATAATAATCAAGGAAGTCTTTCTTAAACTCTTGCTTCGCGTCGATGACTTTTTTGGTGTAAGGGTCCTTCTTATAGCGCGCGATAATAGCTTCATTTGCGCTACGCCAACGTGCAATGTCATCTTCTGGCCAGCGTGTGATATTAATGCCAGAGGCGAGAAGCTGTTTTAGTGCTTCAAAATCAGCAAGCTTTGCTTTGAATGTTGTGGTTAATGTATAGGCTTTGATGGCGGTTTCGAGTATGGCCTGTAAATCAGGGCTAAGGCTGTCATAAGCGTCTTGGTTAATCAAGAAGTCGGAAACAACAGAAGGCTGCCAAATCGCAGGGACAATGGCGTTGGGCGCTATTTTATGGACGTTCAGGTCTAAAACGCCGCCAGCGGTTGTCCACTCCACCGCGTCAATGTCACCATTTTCTAAGGCAGGTAAAATTTCTTGCGGTACGAGCGGTATTGTATAAGCGCCTGATGCTTCTGAGAGCACTTCGCTGGGCAATCCTGGGCCAATACGCACTTTTTTGCCTTTCAAATCGTCAAGGCCATTTATCGGTTCAGGCGATAATAGGCCAAATTCCATACCAGGCCACCATGCGGGGCGCCAGATAATGTTTTGTGGCTGCGCCATTTCATTGGCAAGCGCCGTGCCTTCGCCAGCCAAAAAAAACATCATGGACGAATCAAGGTTCATAAAGTCAAAAGGACCTGCATTCATTACGGCCCATGCGGGGTTTTGGCCTGACCACCAATTGGGCCAGCCATTTCCCATTTCGATGCGGCCTTCTGAGACGGCGGCAAAGATATCAGGGCCATTGGTGATGACACCGCCAGGGTGGGGGGTGATGATTAAACGCCCCGCTGACATGTGTTTCACATTTTCGCTAAAAGCTTGAAGCTCAATAAAGTCAATACTGGTGGCGCTTGCTTGGGATTGTAATTGCCACTGAATGGTCTTGGGCTGCTCTTCTTTGCACGCACCGAGGAACAAAAGTGAAAAAGACATGGCCATGAGCGCTAGTCGCGCTGGGAGCTGTTTTAATTGATGATGCATAATAAACCTAAAAAGCATGTTAAATATATAAGGATATCCTAACATATATTTATTGCGGATTCATTAAGATAAATTGCGTGTTTTTTGTCTAATGTTTAGGTATGAAATGCTTATTTATAGGCAGCTAGGCCTTTTTCTATAACTTGACAGCTACGGTCTTTATTTAGGCACATAATGGAGCTTACAAGCAGCTGGTAAAATGACAAATCTGGCTTAATATTGGTTTGTTCTGATACATCATAAATCATATTTGCACATTCAGTGAAGGCGCTTTTCATGGCATAGGCGGGGTAATTTCCTTTAGTGCCCGCGGTTGCAGCGGCGCAATTTTGTTTGATTTGTTCAACGGCGCCAATCATGCCATTGCTTTCAAGGTCGCCTGCGTAATTCGCAGCGAGAATGAGCGCGGCCTGTGAAATATTGGTCAGGCATGTCGGTTGGTCCCACTGCTTGACACAGCTATTGGATAGGGTTTTTGCAAAAAGCTGCGTTTCCGCAGAAGCTTCTTGCGCATATGATTGGTTGATTGCAAAGGGCATCATGTGCACGCAGAAGAGTAAGGTAAAAATTCTAGCTACTCTACAAAAAAATATTTTAGACACGATGTGCTCCTCAATAATGTTAACTGTTTGATTCTTACCTATTATTCTTCGCTTGGTCAAATGGCACTGATAAGCGATTGATTCTACGTTTTTAAGTGATACCTCTAATATAGAATGCGCTGCACAAACTATGAAATAAACACCGAATCGCCCTTATATTTGCGTGTTTCCTTTAGCCTTTGGGCAAAATAATAATAAACCTTGGAAAAGGGCGGATAAAAAGGCTAAGATACGCGCTCTTATAACAGATAAAACAAGAATATATCGGGAGAGATCATGGCAAATATTGTGATTAGTGGAACAGGGCTTTTTACGCCGCCATATGCGATTAGTAATGAAGAGCTCGTTGCTTCATTTAACAGCTATGTGGATACATATAATCAGCAGCATAAAGTCGCGATTAATGGCGGTGAGATGCCCGCGCTTGAACATTCTAGCGCGGAGTTTATCGCGAAAGTTTCGGGCATTAATGCGCGCTATGTGATGGAAAAGGATTCCATCTTGGACCCTGCAATTATGGCGCCACGCATTGCAGAGCGTGCGAATGATGAGCTGTCTGTTCTGGCGGAAATGGCCGTAAAAGCCGCGAAGGACGCGATGAAAGCTGCGGGTAAGACAGCATCTGATATTGATGGTGTGTTGCTTGCCTGTTCAAATGCGCAGCGCCCCTACCCAGCGGTGGCGATAGAAGTGCAAGATGCTTTGGGCATTGAGGGTTTTGCGTTTGACATGAATGTGGCCTGTTCATCGGCGACATTTGGGCTGCAAGCGGCGGCGGATATGATTAAAGCCGGCAGCGCGCGCGCGATTCTTGTTGTGAACCCGGAAATATGTTCAGGCCACCTTGATTTCCGTGACCGTGATTGTCATTTTATTTTTGGTGATGTGGCAACAGCGTCTATTGTTGAGCGCGCGCATACATCCGTCTCAGCTAAAAACTATGAAATTGTTAGCACGAAGTTAAAGACAAAGTTTTCAAATAACATCCGCAATAATTTTGGTTTCTTGAACCGCACCGCGCCTGAAGGTATTGGTGCGCGCGATAAATTGTTTATCCAAGAAGGCCGTAAAGTATTTAAAGAAGTTGTGCCTATGGTCGCTGACCTGATTACGGCGCATCTTGAAGAGCAAAATATTGACCCAAGTAGCGTCAAACGCCTATGGCTGCACCAGGCGAATTTACACATGAACGAGCTGATTAGCCGCAAGGTTTTAGGGCGCGATCCTACGGCGCAGGAAGCGCCTGTGATTTTGGATGAATATGCGAATACAAGCTCCGCCGGTTCAATTATCGCCTTTCATAAATATAGCGATGACCTTGCCTCTGGCGATCTTGGCGTGATTTGTTCATTTGGCGCGGGCTATTCTATTGGCTCAGTGATTGTTAAGAAGGTTTAAGGCGGTATATTATGCGTGATAATGCAGGGCAGCACATAAGACGGCGTTTTGAAGAAAATCTTGCGACGTTCAAACAGTGGCGGCGCGATATTCATAAACACCCCGAATTGGCATTTGAAGAATGTCGCACGGCGGATATTGTCGCGGAAAAATTAGAAAGCTGGGGCATTGAAACCCATCGCGGCCTTGCGAAAACGGGCGTTGTCGGTGTGCTAAAAGGTAAGGCCGATACATCAGGGCGCAGCGTTGGCTTGCGCGCGGATATGGATGCGCTGAGCATTGATGAGTGCAATGATTTCGCGCATAAATCGGTGCATGATGGCGCGATGCACGCTTGCGGCCATGATGGACATACCACCATGTTATTAGCCGCCGCCGAATATTTGGCAGAAACGCGTGATTTTGACGGCACGATTTATTTTATTTTCCAGCCTGCCGAAGAAGGCGATAAAAACGGCACAGGCGGCGGGCGCGTCATGGTCGAAGAAGGGCTGTTTACACAGTTTAAGATTGAACGCGTTTTTGGCCTGCATAACTGGCCTGAATTAGAAGTGGGTAAAATGGCGATTTGCGCAGGCGCAATGACGGCAAGCACGGATGGCTTTGAAATTATCGTCCACGGCAAAGGCGGTCACGCAGCTATGCCGCATTTGCATATTGATTCTGTTTTGATCGCGTCGACAATTGTCGTGTCTTTGCACGCGATGATAAGTTCCAACACACGTCCACAAGATGGCAATTTGCTCAGTGTTTGTCAAATTAATGGCGGCAGCAGCGATTCAGCTATGCCCGAAAGCGTCACTTTAAAAGGTACAGTGCGCTGCTTTGGTCACGAAAGCCGTGCGCAGATTGAAAAAAATATGCGTCAGATTGCCGAATCTATTGCCGCCGCACATGGCGCAAGCGTTGAAATTATCTATCACCGTGGTTATCCTTCGGTTGTGAATAGTGAGGCAGAAACCGAGATGGCATGGCAAGCGGCGCTGAATGTGGTTGGCGCAGAGAATGTTGAAAAATTCAGCCCGACAATGGGCGGTGAGGATTTTGCTTATATGCTGCAAGAACGCCCTGGGGCATATATCGCCCTCGGTCAAGCGCCTGTCGATGGCAGTCCCTCACCTGCGCTGCATAATGGGCATTATGATTTTAACGATGATGCGACCCCGATCGGGGCGGCATATTGGGCGGCGCTTGCGGAAGGTATTTTAAGCACCTAAACGCTTTCATGAGAGTAATAAAAAGGCCTCAACATATTGAGGCCTTTTTGTATTTGTGTTTCTGCTTATTTTAAGGCGCTGGCTTTGCGGAGGGCGCAGCGCCGCCGCCGCCAATTTTCAGCAGTTTATCTTTGGATGTTTCGCCTTTGGCAATGGCTTCTAAGCGCGGACGGGTGAGGCCGACATCATCTAGGCCGCTGAAATCAACGGGGATGAAATCACCATGTTTGTTTTTAAGCCCGCCTTGGTTGATAAATTCGAGAATGACTTGGGCTTCTGCGGCTAAAGTACTGTCGATTTGCTGGTAGAAACCAATATCAGATTTTTCAGACATTGGCGGCCCAGAAATCGCGTTACCTTGATCGTCAGCGACATTTTCGTAGCACAGATAGAATAAGTCATCGACTTCTTGCGTGTCGGTGACAGGTACCCAGCCAAGCGCCTTATAAATGGCGATAGGCGCGAGGTTACTGTGTTTGATTTCGGTGACGAGTTTCTTTTGCGGTGGGTGTGCCCACCATTCTTTTAGGCCAATGGCGGCGGCGAGCAGGAAGGCGCTTTTATAACCCTGTATCACCGCCATGACGGAGCCAAGCTCCGTATAATCATGTGGGTCGGTTTTGGGCGCTTTTCTGTCTTCGTGCATTTGGTAATTCATCACCAATGTACGGACATGGTCATTTTCGTCGCCAAGGATAACCGTGCTGCCGCCATTTACGGCGCGGCGAAAATCGGCATCAAGGCGCTTAGCAACATAACCAAGCGGGTCGATTTTTTTCAAAAGGCCTTTATCAAACATGAAATTAACGCGGTCATAATCGGCGGCTTTGGTAAATTCCAATTTTAACGATTTCGGCGGCGTCATTAAATGCGCATATTTATTTGCACCCTTATTGTTGCTCATAAGATTTCTCCAGCTGTTCTTTTTTTTTTATTTTTATAATTGGTTTATTCAGTGTTTTAGAAGCCCGCTTCTTCTAACAGTAATTTACGAGATAATTTACCGACAGCTGTTTTGGGCAGCGGCGTGTCGCGGATGATAATGTTGCGCGGCATTTCGATCGGTGAGATTTTGTCCGCTAAAAAGGCTTTCATCTCATCGGCGTGCAGCGCCTTACCGTCTTTGGGGAATATCCATGCCCAAACGGTTTCGCCGCGCTCTTCATCTGGTACGCCGGCGACCATGCATTCACCAACCGCGTCATGCAGCGAAATGGCGCCTTCAATTTGCGTTGGGTACACATTATAGCCGCGTACTAAAATGACGTCTTTAATGCGGTCAACAAGGTGGACGTAACCTTCACTATCCATATAACCAACGTCACCTGTATGCAGGCGGCCATTTTTAATGACTTCGGCGGTGGCTTCTGGTTTGTTGAAATAACCTTTCATGACCTGCGGGCCAGATAAGCAAACCTCGCCTTTTTCGCCTATGCCAAGCGGCGTCATACCGTCTTCCATATTAATGATTTCAAGGTTTGTCGCAGGTATAGGCAGGCCGATCGAACCGAGCTTGCTTTTACCCTTTGTTGGGTTGCATGTTACAACAGGCGAGGCTTCTGTGAGGCCGTAACCTTCGCCAAGGCGTGCCCCTGTGCGGTCTTCAAATGCATTTTTAATGCCTTCTGGCAGCGGCGCGCCGCCTGAGATGCAGAATTTAACGAAAGACAAATCAAGCCCTTCACCTGCGGGGTGGGTGGCAATCGCGTTATAGATTGTTGGCACAGCAGGGAAGAATGTTGGTTTTTTGTCTTTTAATAACTGGATAAATTCGACAGGGTCAAATTTCGGTACAAGAATAATTTCCATGCCGAGTTTTAGCGCCATATTCATGACAACGGTCATCGAAAACACGTGGAATAAGGGAATGGCGCCAATAATGCTTTCTTGACCTTCTATTGCAACTGGGCTGTGCCAATAGGCCATTTGCATCGCATTGGCATAAAGGTTTTCATGGCTTAGCATCGCGCCCTTAGGTACGCCTGTCGTGCCGCCTGTATATTGAAGCACGGCAATGTCTTGTTTCGGGTCAATGCTCACGGCAGCAACATCGCCTGCATTATCAATAAGGTCTTTATAATGGATATATTCTGGCGCAGCAAGAATTTCAGCGCTGTCAGCGCCAGCGGGGCAGAGGATCAGCGCTTTCATGCGTGTTGATTTCAGGACGTTATTTGCTTTTTCAAATAAAGGCGCCGCATCAAGCGTGACCATATAATCTGTTTCGCTATCCTCAATTTGATATTCAAGTTCGCGTTCAACATATAATGGGTTGTAATTGACGATCGTCGCACCCGCTTTTAATGCGCCATAATAAAAAGCAATACTGTAATGGGTGTTGGGCATAAATAGGCCGATTTTAATGCCTTTACCGATGCCAATATTTTGCAGGCCAGTAGCTATTTTATCAACCAATGTGCCAAGTGCCGCATAGTCAAATGTAATGCCGGCAGAAGAAATGGCGGGGCGATCAGCGAATTTTTTTACCGATGCATCGAGGATGGTGTGAACGGGGGCGCAGTCAATAGGACTGTCCCATTTTAATCCCGCGGGATAGTTGTTTTGCCATATTTCTTGATGTGCTGAGAAAGAATCTTGCGTGCTTTCTGGCAACGCTAGCGCATTGTTTTTCATAACCTTAATCCCCATATGCTTATTATTATTTATGTTTAAATAGCAATAGCAGATGCGATGGCAAAATCAAGATAGAAAGTATTTTGCTCTGCACAATAGAAAGGATCTAGGGGATTGTTTTAAGGGGAGCTGGTTATGGATTTTTTAAATATACAACTTTGCCAACCAAACTATCTGCGGCATAATGTAGCAGGTAATCGGGGTAGTAATAGCAAAAATTATCTATTGTTTCTAATATCCCTTTGGCGGTCAGCCCTGTGAGGTTAAATTGGCGTTGCTTCTGCTTGGCGCGCACTTTATTTTGCCCAGAAAAATAACCGTAAACCCATTGCACAGCTGTGCTCCTGATAAAATCATCAGTCTCCGTGTCTGTCCATTTTTTACAGGTAATCGCGCCAATGCCGATCATATCAAATTTTGCTTTTCCATCTTGCGCATAGGCGCTAGTCGATAAACACAGAAGAAAGCTAAGCATCGCAATAAATTTCATTTTAGAACCTTAGGTTTAAATTACATTTTAGAATAGTAGGTATTGGTAATATTATAAAGGCTAAATGTTTTAATAATCTTAATTTTGCCAGTTTTACGTGGTTCCATCAAGAAATAAGCCGCGTTACTTGAAAAAAAAGAAGTGCGCTATACTTGTGTGCCTTGGGCGATGGTGCTTGACCTTTAAGTGTGTTCGCGTATGGTCATGGCGGTAAAACAGACAATAAGTAATCGTGTAGAATTTAGGATATGTAATGACGTTAGCAATTTCTGTTCAGGGGCTAGATAAGGTCTATAAAAGTGGCTTTAAGGCATTAGATAATGTCAATTTAGATGTTAAGCGCGGCGAAATTTTCGCGCTTTTGGGCCCCAATGGCGCCGGTAAAACCACATTAATTAGCACAATTTGCGGCATTGTGAATGCCAGCGCAGGGCGTATTGAGGTTTTCGGTCATGATAATAAAAAAGATTACCGCGCTGCGCGTGCAGCCATTGGCCTTGTCCCTCAGGAGCTGACAACGGATGCGTTTGAAACGGTGTGGAATACAGTGAACTTTACGCGCGGTCTGTTCGGCAAGGCGCCGCACCGCGCATATATCGAAGAATTGCTGAAAAACCTTTCGCTTTGGGATAAGAAGGATTCACAAATCAGGGCGTTATCTGGCGGTATGAAGCGCCGCGTTATGATTGCGAAAGCTTTATCACATGAGCCGCAAATTTTGTTTTTGGATGAACCAACCGCGGGCGTTGATGTGGAGTTGCGTAAATCAATGTGGCAACAAGTACGCACGTTGCGTGAAACTGGCGTGACGATTATTTTAACCACACATTACATCGAAGAAGCTGAAGAAATGGCGGATCGTATTGGCGTGATTAATAAAGGCAAACTTATCCTGACCGAAGATAAAGCGGCGCTGATGAAAAAACTCGGTAAAAAAGAGCTGGTCTTGGAGCTTTCTGAACCGCTCTCGGCTGTGCCAGAAGCTTTAACGGATTTTGATGTGCACTTATCTGCTGATGGGCTGCGCGTGAAATATACCTATGACCCTGCGCGCGAAAATAATGGCGTTGCGGATTTGCTGGATCGACTGAAAGATGTCGGCATACGTTGCAAGGACCTTGAAGCGCGTCAAAGCTCCTTAGAAGAAATATTTGTACAATTGGTAGGTGAAGCATGAATTATCGCGGTATAGGCGCTATTTATAAATTTGAAATGTCGCGCACATTGCGCACAATCGGGCAAAGTATTGCATCGCCCGTCATATCGACCGTGCTGTATTTTATTGTTTTTGGTTCAGCTATTGGTTCACGTATATCTGATGTCGACGGCATTGGTTATGGGGCATTTATCGTCCCTGGCTTGATTATGTTGACCGTTTTGGCGCAAAGCGTGTCCAATGCTTCATTCGGGATTTATTTTCCGCGTTTTTCAGGGACAATTTATGAAATTCTTTCTGCGCCACTCTCTTTCGCCGAAGTCGCGATTGGCTACGTTGGCGCGGCTGCAAGCAAGGCGATTGTGATTGCGCTCATTGTGCTGGCAACGGCAGGCTTTTTTGTCCCGCTCGAAGTCGCACACCCGTTTTGGATGGCGTTTTTCTTGGTTATGACTTGCCTGACTTTTAGCCTTTTGGGTTTTATTATTGGCGTCTGGGCAGATGGCTTTGAAAAATTACAGCTTATTCCGTTATTGGTCATTACGCCTCTGACATTTTTGGGCGGTAGCTTTTATTCGATTACGATGCTGCCAGAATTTTGGCAAAAAGTCTCTATGCTCAACCCTGTTGTTTATTTGGTTAGCGGTTTCCGTTGGAGTTTTTATGAACACGCAGATGTCAGCCTTGGCACCAGCGTGAGCATGATTTTTGTGTTCTTAGCGCTGTGCATTGGCATTATTGCATGGATTTTCAAAACAGGTTACCGCCTTAAAAATTAAACGGAGCGTTGAAGCATGGCCAAAATAGGGCAGGGGGTTACTGTGCATGATAAAATGCAGCGTGATTACCGCTATAAAATATCTGCGCCTGTTGGTCAGTATTTTGACCCCGATTTTGATCCATATTTTACGCGGCAGGAAATGCTAGCGCATGGTGTGTTTGAGGGGAAATATTTGAATGATTGCCGCGATGAATTTCCTGCCTCATGATTCGAAAATGCTAAATTAAGCGATGTGCCAAACCCGCCGCTGCGCAGGTGTTGATGCGCATCAAATTAAACGTTGGAAAGCCTTTACCCGCCACGCAGGACAAGTAAAAGCCAATTGCGATCCAGGCAACATACTCTGCCGTCCACGCCAACGGCAAGCTTTGTTACAATGGGCGCATGACCCCTTTATTTAGCGCTTTTGGCATTCTCACGATAAGGCAAAAAACAAAAAACCGCCCATATGGCGGTTTTTCTTCACTTAATTGTTTGCGGGGGCCAGATTTGAACTGACGACCTTCAGGTTATGAGCCTGACGGTCTGTTGGTTCTGAAAACTAAGCTGATCCCCATAATAAGCATAAAATCCCTTTAATTGCAATGGCTATAGTTAGAAATAGGTAGACAGATAGAGTCAAATGATTCATACTATAATCCATATATTGTCGGACACAGATCGGACACAGGGCGGATTGAAACATGACCAAAAAACGAGAAAGATTAACCAAAAAGCTTATAGATTCCCTCTCACCACCAGAGAAAGGGAACACGATTACCTATGATGACACCATTAGGGGCTTTGGCATCCGCGTGACCAAGAAAGGCGTTAAATCTTTTGTGCTGAACTATGTAGTCAACGGCAGAGAGCGCCGCTACACCATTGGAAAGTACGGAGCGTGGACAACCGCAGCTGCTAGAGAGAAGGCCGCCGAGCTAAAAAGGCAAGTTGATAACGGGATTGACCCCCTTGCCATCAAGCAAGCAGAACGCGCTGCAATGTCAGTAAAAGAACTATGGAAGGAATTCGAAAAACGCCACCTCCCTAGCCTCGTAGACAGAAGCCAAAAAGACGTAGCATCTATGTTTGCAAATTATATACTGCCTGAATTAGGAACTGTAAGGCTCAAAGACCTGTCTGGAGCACAGATAGATGATCTTCACAAGCATGTTACCCAAAAGGGCGGCTCTACTCGCGCTAACCGCGTCTTAGAAGCTCTGCGATCCGCGATTAATAAAGGTATTCGCTGGGGGTATTGCGAAAAGAACCCAGCCGACGGCTTTAAACGCAACGCAGAAGAGGCAAAAGAGAACTACCTGACCCCAGCGCAACTAGAAACAGTTTTCGATAAGCTCAACGAAATGCCGAATGAAAAGGCCGCAAATATAATCCGCATGCTGATCTTAACGGGTGCAAGAATTGGAGAGGTTTTACGTGCAGAATGGACTCACTTTGATCTAGATAAAGCGCTGTGGATCAAGCCCTCCTCCCACACAAAGCAAAAGAAAGTCCATAAAGTTCCTATTTCATTAGAAACCATAGAACTGCTTGAAGGCATCAAAGAAAACAACAGCTCCAAATACCTTTTTCCGAGCGAGAAAGGAAAGCCGATGCACGACATCAAGAAGCCGTGGGCTTGGTTGCGAAAAGAAGCCAACATAAAAGGCTACCGCATCCATGATTTGCGCCATACCTTTGCATCACTACTTATCACCGAAGGAGAGAATTTAGCCGTAATTGGGAAGCTTTTAGGGCACTCACAACACCAAACAACAATGCGCTACGCACACCTCATGGATGACCCATTAAGGGCGGCAGCAGGGAAAATCGGAGCACTAACCAGAGGGGGAAGTGATGCCGCGTAAAAACTCAGATCACAAAGCCCTTTCAGATTACGATACTATCAACAACATAGCGAAAACCTACCAAAAGAAAGTGCGCCATATTGCAGCAATAATGCAAAAAAAAGAAATTAAAAGCTTAGGCATTAAATATGATGAAATAAGCCAATACGATTTCCCATTATCAGGTGAAGTCACACCTACAAATCATATCCAAATCCCCTTTAATCAATGGAAAGACTTTCAATTTAAAGAGCATGAAGGCTTTCTTTTTGGCGTATCTGGGTATCATACACAAATGGGCACACAAGAATTCGAAACTGGATATAAAGATATATACATTCACAAAGAGCAATTTAGAAAAAAATCTAGCTTCATCAAAACAAAGACCAGAACCCACGAACACATTGCCATACTGGAAAACATATATCTCGAATTACGCAAAAGAAGAGGACAATTCAAACCTCAAGAATTTATTGAATATATTAAAGAGTTTAGCGGGATCGGTATTTGTGAAGCAATAATAGATTTTGACATAAGAGATGAAAAAGAAACAGTCACAATTGCTTTATCTGAAGATAGAATAAAAGATATAACGATTGGTGCAATAAGGCACAGAGTGTCTTTATTTAACAATAAATACAGCAAGATAAAGAAGAAACTGTAGCTAAGGATTGCCCTAATTTCCTTATTGTAGAATGGAATTTGAAAGTCAAATAAGACCTTTCAATAGTCCAAACCTACAGAAAGGAGTTAGCTATGGACACACAAAACATCTATACAAAAGAAGCGCTGGCTGAATATTTAAATGTCAGCACGAGAACCTTAGACCGCTGGCACGCCAGAAGAATTGGACCAGCACGCACCAAAATCGGAAACTTTATTGCATACCGCATTAATGCCGTAGAAGACTGGCTTAAAAATAATGAAGTGCATCCCGTCAATACAAAGGGAGGGCAATCATAATGAGCAAGTCAATCAAAGGAGCTGCAATCGACATTGCCGAAGAATTTATGTCGGAAGCCGAAGAAAGCTTAAAAAAGAGATACGGTGTAGAATTATCATCTCAAAACATTGATGTGGTGGCAAAGCTGGCAATATTGTACGCGATTGTTTTTCATACATGCCTCAGCAGAGTTGAAGATGAGGGGTAATGTAATGGATGAATTTTTACAGGCTCTAGAGCCGCTTACCTCTAGAGTCCGCACGGATATTTCTGCGGTAAAGAGAAACGGTCAGGTTTATTGGACAAAAGATGCTCTTACCAAAGACAGACTTCTCGAACACTTAAACAATGGTCCTGCTCGCGGTGCATGCCCCATCAAAGAAGGGGAAGGTACTACAAAAGTGGCTCTTTTCGATTTGGATTCTCATAAGAGAGAAACGGATTGGGAGGGCATGGTTCAAGCTGCCAAACTTTTGACCAATGAGTTAAAAAAACACGGCATAAACCCTATCCCTTGGCGTTCGTCAGGTGGCAGCGGTATGCATATCTTAATGATATGGGACACACCGCAGGACGCTTATTCAGTTAGGGGGCTGCTGAATATAGCCCTAGAAAATATTGGATATAAAAACGGTACAAAAGGCGTATCAAATAAACAGATAGAAATTTTTCCAAAACAAGATAGCGTTCGTGTTGGCGGTTGCGGAAATCAGTTTATATTGCCACTAGCGGGAAAAAGCGTCCCCTTAAACCCTGTTAACTTTGAACCGCTGGATAAAGATGCTGCTTTGCTGCTTTCTTGGCCTGTATCCATACCTGTTACAATATTAGAGCGCCCCAAAACCACGGAAAGAATAAAAGCCAATCACACTGATTTGGAAAGCCTTGAAATTTATTTACAATATATCAGCCCATTTGAGGGATACGATACATGGCTTAAAGTTGGAATGGCACTTCATTATGAAACAAACGGCAGCGAACAAGGTCTTGACCTTTGGGATGCTTGGAGCAATCAAGAGGGCGCAGATTATCCCGGATACAACGACTTAAAATACAAATGGGAAAGCTTTAAACACTGCTCAACCAGACCTACAACTGTAGGAACACTGATTTTCTTAGCAAAGCAAAGTGGCTGGGAGAACGGAAGCCCAATACTTACGCCTGCCGATCATACGGGCATTGCTAAGCAAATAATTGATGCTGATTTCAGAAGTGAAGCTGGCGATATAAACTTGCTTCGCACTCAGGGACAGTGGTTTCACCATGAGGGAAAATGCTATAAAGAGGCCAGTGAAGAAACCATGCGCGCTACAGTGCGTCACTACCTAGATGGAGCATTAAAGGTTAATAAGGATGGTGATTCAATTCCGTTCCACCCTACAATGGCGCAAATAAACGCCATTACGGACGCATTAAAATCCTCAAGCCTAATAGAAGGCCTTTCACCTCCAACATGGCTTGACGAGCACGAAAAACAAGCGGTGGATTTTGTGTCGATGGATAACGGTATTTTTCATGTACCTTCGCGCACATTGGCAAAACATACACCCGATTTCTTCATATTAAATACGTTGCCTTACCCATACACGGAAAGCGGAGAGCCAAAAGAATTTTTAAAATTTTTGGATAGTGTTTGGCCTGATGATCAAGAGAGCATAAATACATTACAAGAAATGTTTGGCTACCTACTGGTAGCCGATATAAGCCTTCATAAAATGTTTTTGTTAAAAGGCCCTAAACGCTCTGGCAAAGGAACTCTTGGGCGCTTGCTTAAAGTGTTGCTAGGGGCATCGAATGTTTGCGGCCCATCCCTAAAAAGCTTCTCTAAAGATTTTGGTTTGCAGCCATGCATAGGTAAATTAGCGGCTATTGTCCCTGATGCACGTATTGGCAGACAAAGTGACAAACAGGCAATTGTAGAAAACCTACTTATGATTTCAGGTGGCGATAATATTTCAGTACCTAGAAAGCATATTGAGGATTGGGACGGGCAGCTTCCAACACGCATAGTAGTTCTTACAAACGAAACGCCGCAACTTGGTGATGCTAGTGGTGCTCTGGCTTCACGATTTATCGTGCTGGAAATGAAAGTATCTTTTTTCGGCAGAGAGGATTTAAACCTTGAGGATAGACTAATGTCAGAGCTTCCTCAAATATTCAACTGGGCATTGGATGGCCTTGAGCGCTTGAGAGCGCGTGGTCGATTTATACAACCTCAAGCCGCAATAGATACAGTTAATGAACTCGAGTCACTGAACAGCCCTCTTATTGATTTTGTGAGTACACACTGTGATTTAGACGTTGAACATCACGTTTCTAAAGATCAGCTTTTCAATATAGCTTATAAGCGTTGGTGCTCAGAACAGGGTATATCATTCCCTAAAACGCTAGGGCATTTCTCTAGGGACCTCATCGCCGCATTTCCACAAATAGGAAAATCCCGTCTTGGAAGCTGCTCAAATAGAGAAAATGTTTTCACTGGCATTAAAGTGAAAGAAGATGCTTTTGCTCTGCAAATCCCAAACCCACACGAGATAAGTCAGGCAAGTCAGGGGCTTCACTTACAACAAACTCAATAATATTTAATGGAGTAATTAATAATTAGAATGAGCCAAATATTATTAAAAACACCCTGACGCCCCTGACGTGGAAAGAAAAAAATGAAAAATAAACCAACAGCAAAATGGCAGGGCTACGAGAAGCGTCCCGTTTGGTGCAGCGTGACTTCGCGTGAGCTGGCTAGGGTTTTAAATGTGAGTCTTCAGACAATCAATAACTGGAAGATGCGTTCAATCTTGCCCGAATGTGAACCTAGTGATGCACATAAAGGTAACGTCAATCATTATAGAATTTCGAAAATTAGGGCATGGCTGGAAGAAAAAGACAGCGAAGAAATTGAATGGGAATGGATTGATGAGTTTATCAAGCCTGCCCCACCTTTCGCCGACTTGTCTCAGGCCTATTATGTGGTGAAAGTCTGCCACAATGTTTACGAGGTGGAAAAGCCGTTGATTTGAAATGATACTAATACTCATAAATCTCACTGCTATTCCTTAACCCTGATTGCCCCATATTTTGGATTTCCAGACCCGTGGAGAGTCTTTGGACTAAGCTTCATCACCGCCCTAGCCAAAACCTTCAAGCGTCCTCAGTGAGTCTGTGCGGACTCAGAAACATGCCCTCAAAGCCGATTGACGCGGAATCCTTAATAACGTACTTTAAACGTGGCTAATCAATGTTGATTAGCTGAGGTGTCGTAACCTCCTCAGTGCGGTCTATAAGCATCAGACCTTCATCAATGATGATGCTTTCTCGTTTGTCGAGGAGGCAGCGGAATGAAGTAGCGTTTGCGTAAATACGCTGCACTGTTCACTGAGCAGTTACGAACTCCTCGGCATCAGGAAAAACTCCTGATGCCGTTAGCGTTTAAGGGGTGCGAGCATGCTAAATGAAATAATGCAGGAAAATCTGGATTTGTTTGAAAGTTTTGTTTTTCAGGCCTTATCTGCTCATAGTGAAGAGATAATAAACAGCACGACTAATCAAGGGGGAGCCAGCCATTTAATTGACGAAGCTTCACAAGCCTTAGGTGCATTAACTACTCTTCATGAATTGGATGATTTACAGAGAAATTCTCCAGAGATTTTTAACGACCCCAAAACGTATTGGAATCATGAGGGCATACCGCCATATGAGGAATTAAATAGCTTAAAGAATGACCTTCATTCTATAGAACGCATTATTCAGATAAAGTCTTACGAAGAACTCTGGAGTAACCTTTATATTGCTCACACTTCAATTCTCTCTGATTTGCTTGAAAAAAATTCTGATTACCAACGTTTGTTTGATCTGAAAATGAAAGAAGTGCGAACAGGCGAAAAACTAACGGATGAAGAAGAGGGCGAGTTTGAATTTTTAAGGGATCATTTTGAACCCTTCTCTTGGGATAATTTAATAAGCTCCAGCATCACATGCTTTTTCAGCACAATTGCAACAATGCTGAATTATTTACCTGAACTAAAACGCATATTTGAGCGCTATAAAACCATTAATGACCTAGGAGAATGTGATTATTCAAAATGCATTGCAAAACTACAAAAGCTTTTACTGGATAAAATTCATAGCTCCCCGTTTGTGCCGCTTTCCGATTGCTCTAATTACATAGCTGTTTGCATGATTTCTTACTCAGGGCATGAAAATGTAAATGCTGAGGCGCAAACATCTAATGAAATTGGAGAAGCCTACGAACAAGAATGTTATCAGAAGCTCTTGCAAAGTGGTTATTCAATTAAAGAAACGCCTAAAACTGGTGATTTTGGTTGCGACTTAATGGCTGTGAAGAGTGAGATATCATTTTGCATTCAATGTAAAATGCATGGGAAGCCAGTCGGCGTTGCTGCGATTCAACAGGCGGTTTCAGCCAAGGATTACTATGATTGCGACTTTGCAGTTGTAACATCGGAAAGCGCTTTTACTGATGCAGCTCTTAAAATGGCAAATAAATTAAATGTTATGTGCTTATCATCAAAACAGTTAGGTGAAATTGATAATCTTTGCGGACAATACACTTAAGAAGCCTTACTGGGATAGAATTGTATGTTCGGGCTCCAACATTATAGCTTCAATCCTCTTGCCCAACGGACACCTATGGACTATGATGGACATCTATAAAACACAGCTTACAGGCCATTATGGACGAAATTCTTACTATTAAAGAGCTTTCAGCTTATCTGAAGACCAGCGAGAAAACGATATATCGCCTTCTCTCTAAAAATGAAATTCCAGCCTTCAAGGTAGGAGCAGCATGGCGTTTCAAAAAAGAAGCTATCGACCTTTGGATAACCGACCAAAGCAAGGAGAGTGCGTGATGGGGCTAGCAGAGAAAAAAGAAGAGGCACAAGTTAAAACCAAAAAACGTGTAGAGGATCACGGAGAAGTATTCACCTCTGAGCGTGAAGTAAACGCGATGCTGGATTTAGTAAAGCAAGAAACCCAGCGCATAGACTCTCGCTTCTTAGAGCCAGCATGTGGCAATGGAAACTTTCTAGCTGAGATACTACGGCGAAAACTTGAAATAGTTAAAAGCAGGTACAAAAAAAGCCAAATAGAATTTGAAAGATACTCTATAACCGCACTTTCCAGCATTTACGGCATAGATATTCTAGAAGACAATGTGCACGAATGCCGAGAGCGTCTATTTGAAATTTTTGATAAAGAATACACCCGCCTTTTCAAAGAGAAGTGCAAGCAAGCATGTCGTGATAGCGCTTGGTTTATTTTGAGCAGAAACATCTTGTGGGGCGATGCCTTAACGCTAAAAACCGTATGCGGCAATGAAGAGCCCATTGTGTTTTCTGAGTGGTCTACCGTTAACGGCAGTCGAATTAAGAGAAGAGATTACACGTTAGCCAACCTATTAGCTTACCAACCAATGGAGAGCGGCACATTGTTTTCTGATTTAGGTGAAGAAGCCTTTATTCCAAAACCAGTTAAAGACTTTCCTGTCACGCATTTCTTGGAGTTAAAAAACCATGTTTGATACAAATTACAATCCAGATGTATTGACCTGCCTTGCAAATTTAAGCAACGATGAAGTTTTCACCCCGCCGAGCATGGCAAGCCAAGTACTAGATTTATTGCCGACAGAAATATGGGGTAACAAAAACGCAACCTTCCTAGACCCTGTTTCTAAATCGGGTGTTTTCTTGAGGGAAATAGCCAAGCGGTTAATGGCGGGGCTAGAAACAGAAATACCTGACCAGCAAGAGCGCATTAATCATATTTTTAAAAATCAACTATATGGCATTGCCATTACTGAACTGACCTCCTTACTTTCACGACGCAGCGTTTACTGCTCCAAAGTTGCTAATGGAGAATATTCAATATGTGACGATTTTGACGATGAGCAAGGCAATATTTTATTCAGTAGAATAGATCATAAATGGAAAAGCGGAAAGTGCCAATATTGCGGCGCAAACCAAGAAGCTTACGACAGAGAAAATGATTTAGAAACACACGCCTACCAATTCATCCATACAGAACACCCTGAGGAGATATTTAATATGAAATTTGATGTAATTATAGGCAATCCGCCCTATCAGCTAAGCGATGCTGGGAAAAGCACAGGGTCATCCCCAATATATCAATTGTTTATTGAACAAGCTAAAAAGCTTAACCCTAGATATTTGACGATGATTATCCCCTCTCGTTGGTTCGCGGGGGGGAAAGGCTTAGACGGGTTTAGGGATACAATGCTAAACGATAGAAGAATATCGCATCTGGTAGATCACCCTATTGCTGGCGACGTCTTCCCCGGTGTTAAAGTTATTGGTGGCGTTTGCTATTTTCTTTGGGAATTAAACCATGATGGTCAATGCGATGTAACAACCAAAATGAATGGTAAAGAAGATACGGTTATTAGGCCATTAAATCAGTTTGATACATTTGTACGCTTCAACAAAGCAATTTCAATTTTAGAGAAAGTAGGAAAGAAGAATTACTCTTCGATGAGTGAAAACGTTTCTAGACAAAAGCCATTCGGCCTTAGGACTTATGAGAGACCATCTGGCAGAGGTGAAGTAACGCTGTACGCAAATAAAGTTAGCGGCAAAATCGAGAAATCCGCCCTTCCTACTGGTCAAGAAATGATTGATAAATGGAAAGTTCTTTTGTCTATGGGCTATGGCGAGGGAGGCGAGACTCGCGAGTACCCAAGAATGATTATGGGGAAACCAATCGTCGCTGGTCCACCAAGTGCATGTACAGAAACCTATTTGGTCGTTGGCACTTTTGAGACTCAAAATGAGGCTAAGAACCTAGATAGTTTTTTGAGAACAAGATTTTCTCGGTTTTTAGTGGGATTAAGAAAGAATACCCAGCATATAACAAAAGATAGATTTAATTTTGTTCCTGATATGCCAATGACTGAAAATTGGACTGATAGCAAACTTTATAAACACTTCGGCCTATCTGACGAAGAAATAGAATTTATTGAGACTTTAATCCGTCCAATGGAGGGTGCCCTTGTCTGATTTTTTTCCCGCACGCCCCGAAACAAACCCTACTATCTACGCATATAAAATTTTAAATGCGGAAGATAAAGCTGACTTTATAAAAGTTGGGTATACAACACGAAATGCAGCTGATCGCGTTAAGGAGCAGCTTCAAACGGCGGGGTTAAAATATAAAATCGTATTAGAAGAATCTGCTGTTCGAAACGATGGTAGCGCCTTTAGTGACCATGAAGTTCATAGACTTCTACGTAAGGATGGCGTTCTTAACCCTGAGGGAGAATGGTTTAAATGCGATGTAGATAAAGTAAGTGCTGCTATTTTTGCTCTTAAAGACGGTCAAGGCCATATTGTAGATCGCACTCTTGACTTTAAAATGCGCCCCGAACAAGAAAAAGCTGTAAACAAGGCTGTTCAGTATTTTGAAAGCTACCGTGAAGAAAACCCTTATAAAACGCCACATTTTCTTTGGAATGCCAAAATGCGTTTTGGAAAAACTTTTGCCACTTACCAGCTTGCGAAAAAGCAAGGGTGGAAAAAGGTTTTAGTTCTAACCTTTAAGCCAGCGGTGCAAAGCGCTTGGGAAGAGGATTTACTTTCCCATGTAGACTTTGAAAACTGGCAATTCTTTTCACGCTCCACAGAACAAGACTTCACAGAACTTGATATGGACAAGCCCATTATTTGCTTTGGTTCATTCCAAGACTATCTAGGCAAAAACTCTGCTGGAGGGATTAAAGCTAGGAACGAGTGGGTGCATAGCACCAATTGGGATTGCGTTGTGTTTGATGAGTATCATTACGGCGCATGGCGAGAAACGGCAAAAGACCTGTTTGAAGCAGAAGACAAGAAAGAAATCAAAGAGGCTCAGGGCGAGTGGATTGATGATTTTGACGAAAGCATAATGCCAATTACGACAGACGGGTATTTATACTTGTCTGGCACACCCTTTAGAGCCATTGAGTCAGGGGAGTTTATTGAAGAGCAAATTTACAACTGGACTTATTCAGATGAGCAGAAGGCTAAATCTGAATGGAAAGGTGAAAATAATCCATACGCATCCCTTCCTCGCATGGTGATGTTAACTTACCAATTACCCGACACTATTCGAGAAGTTGCATCGGAAGGTGAGTTTGATGAATTTGATTTGAATGTATTTTTTTCTGCCAAAGGCGATGGCGTTCTTGCACGATTTGATTACGAAGATGAAGTTCAGAAATGGCTGGATTTAATTCGTGGCGCTCACATGGAAACCACAGTTGATAATCTTAAGCTTGGCGCGAAAAAACCGCCTATGCCCTTTTCTGATACACGCTTGTTAAGTATTCTGACGCATACCTTTTGGTTCTTGCCCAGCGTTTCAGCATGTAATGCTATGAAGAACTTACTAGAGCAGAAGCAGAACACATTTTATCATGACTATAATGTTATCGTTGCGGCGGGTAACGCTGCGGGTATGGGCGTGGAAGCCCTCCCCCCTGTGTTGCACGCTATGGATAACCCTCTAGAAAGTAAAAGTATTACTCTTTCCTGCGGAAAGCTTACTACAGGAGTATCAGTGAAGCCTTGGACGGGCATTTTCATGCTTAGAAACTCATCTAGCCCTGAAACATACTTTCAGGCTGCCTTTAGGGTGCAAACACCATGGACAATCAAAAATCCAGACAGCAAGTCTCCCAATAAATTAGAGATTATAAAAGAAGAGTGCTATGTGCTGGACTTTGCACCAAACAGAGCTTTGCGGCAAATCGCTGACTATAGCTGCCGTTTGAATGTGGGCGAGTCAAACCCAGAGAAAAAAGTTGCTGAATTCATTAGTTTCTTACCAGTCCTCGCCTATGACGGAAGTTCAATGAAACAAATTGACGCTGCAGGGATTCTTGATATGGCTATGAGCGGAACTACCGCCACTCTTCTTGCTAGGCGATGGGAAAGTGCTTTGCTTGTTAACGTAGACAACTCAACTCTTTCCCGTTTGATGAAAGATGAGCGTGCCATGGATGCCCTTATGAGTATTGAGGGCTTTAGAACACTAAACCAAGACATTGAGACAATTATAAACAAATCAGAATCCATCAAAAAAGCTAAAGAAAAGGCGAACGAGCAAGACCTCACCAAGAAAGAGAAGAAAGAACTCTCCGCTGAAGAGAAAGAATACAAAAGCCTTAGAAAGCAAATTCAAGAAAAGCTAATTAAGTTTGCAACAAGAATACCTGTATTTATGTATCTTACAGATTATCGCGAGCGATGCCTTAAAGATGTTATTACCCAACTTGAGCCCGGATTATTTAAGAAAGTAACAGGGCTCTCCATTGCTGATTTTGAACTCCTAGTTAGCCTTGGTGTGTTCAATAGCTCGTTAATGAATGACGCAGTTTATAAATTTAAGCGCTACGAAGATGCCAGCCTAAGCTACACTGGAATTAATAAACACGAAGGCAAAGACATTGGGCTATACGACACAGTTATTACTGCATCAGACATGGATTTAGAGAGAGCTTCTTAGAATGAATAACCAGCAACCAAAACCAGATTCCAAACGCTATTCTGATCTAAAATCAGAAATTCAAAATGGCATTATTAAAATACCCAAATTCCAACGAGAATTTGTCTGGAGCATTGATAAAACAGCACAGCTTTTAGATAGCATTCTTAAAGGCTACCCAATCGGCACATTCATTCTGTGGCAAACAGACGAACGCATTAATGACATTAAAAACATTGGCAACTTAGTAATTCCTGAAACACCTGATGGAACTAAAGTGCAGTATGTTTTGGATGGGCAACAACGCCTAACATCTCTTTATGCAGCAATTCTTGGAGCTCAAATTCAAAAGACTGGTGAAAAGAAGGTAACGGATTATAGCCAAATATATGTAGACCTTGAAAAGGATATTGAAAATGACGATGAGCAAGTAATCACCTCTGAAACACCTGAAGGAGAGTATATCTCACTCAGTGACGTATTAAATTTCATGGAAAAATTTAATGAAATTAAAGAACGCTATTCAGATGAACATTTTGCCAAAATACACTCTTACTCAAGAGCCTTTGACACTTATGATTTCTCTACAGTGCTGTTAAGAAAAGAGAACATCGACTCTGCTATTGAGGTTTTTACGCGCATAAACACAGGCGGTCAGACTCTTACGCTCTTCGAAATTATGTCTGCTAAAACCTACGATGAATCTCAAAGTTTCGACATGCAAGTCAAATGGTCAGATTTCATCAAGCAGCTAGAAGATAAGAAATATGAAAGCATCTCAAGCTCGATCATCTTAAGCTTACTGTCACTAATTCTTAGCAAGACTAAAGAGTGCAAACGTAAAACTGTGTTGAAGCTGGATAAGCAAAATATAATCGACACATGGGGTGATGCTATTTCAGCTCTTGAAGATAGCATTGATTATTTCCGCACCTCCTTTGGAATACCAGTCTCTCAATTGCTTCCTTACGATGCGCTGCTAGTCCCATTCGCTTATTTTTTCTATCACAAGAAAGATAAGCCCGATGCTGAGCAAAGGAAACTTTTAGAAGAGTTTTTCTGGCGTGTGTCATTATCTCACAGATATTCAAGCTCAACAGAATCAAGCTTAGCCCAAGATATTAAGCGTATTGATCTTATTTTGAACAGCAAGCGCCCTGATTACGATGAAATGAAAATTAACCTATCTTCACCTGATGATTTGATTAATACAAACTTCAGCGCAGGTAATAGCTTCTGTAAGGCTATATTGTGTTTACTAGCATACCAAGACCCAAAAGACTTTCAGGATAACGGTAAAGTCATATTGGATAATTCATGGTTAAAAGTAGCAAATAGTAAAAACTATCATCATTTTTTTCCCAAGGCTTACCTAAGAGAACAGAAGATCGATAACGCCAATAGCCTTATGAACATAACGTTTGTTAGCGACCACCTTAATAAACGGAAAATAGGCTCTAAAGCACCATCCCTATATATTGGAGAATTCGCAGCCCAAAATGAAAAAATATCACAAACGCTCACTTCCCATTTAATTGAGCTGGAGGGCTTCGGGATAGAAAGCAATGATTATCAGGTGTTTTTAAAAAACAGGGCCACAAAGGTGTTTAAAGAGCTACAAGACAGGCTTAACTTGTCCAAGCTAGAGAAACCCAGCTCCGAACTTCATGAGCTTATATTAAATGGTGAAACGGAACTTGTGGAATTCAAATCAACACTTAGGTTTGACCTCAAAAAAGGAGAGGTGAACAAAAAGCTCGAATACGTTATAGCCAAAACAATTGCAGCGTTTTTGAACACAGAGGGCGGCTTTTTGGTAGTTGGTGTTGATGATGAGCAAAATGTACTTGGGTTAGAACAAGATATCCACAGCTTAAAAAAGCCCAACTTAGATGGCTTTGAATTGCAGCTCATTGAGGTAATTAAAAAATATATCGGAGCTGAGTTTAGTTCATACATAAAAGCTAGCTTTCCCGAAATAGAAGGAAAAAGAATTTGTTTAATTAAGATTTCCAAGAGCGGAAAGCCTGTTTTCACTCAATATGAAGATAGAGAAGACTTCTTTATAAGGGTAGGATGTTCTTCTCAGCCTTTAAGTAGAGAGAAGCAAAGTCAATACGAACGGAATCATTGGTAAGGTTTATATAGATATTGCGGGAGTTAAACATGTCTAAACCTTGGGGAAAATACGAACAAGTTATTGTGGAAACCTATTCAGGAAGGAAGCCAAACAAAAGCTCTACTATTCATGTAAGGCCAACCGAGGGGCAGGTCTTTTCAGCAGACATAGATGTAGAGTGCTCTAGAAAAATGAGGGAAGATCACCCAATAGGTACGAAGTTTCGTATTTACGCAAAAGTCACTGATCGAGAGGGCGGGAAACCTTTTTTATACTCTAGTTATATGTGGCCATACGAAGTGATTGAAGATTAATTGAAATAGATCGTCATTTTGAAAACTAGCTCAACACTTGCGTGGACACTAGATAGCAAGCGTTGTGCCAAATACACAAAATTATCGTGCTACCCTTCCTATAACTAACAAAATATTGAGTTCCAGCGCCTCTAAAAATCGGACACCTGTCGGACACGCACAAAACAAAAGGCCTAGCACATTGTGCTAAGCCTTTGTATTTATTGGTTGCGGGGGCCAGATTTGAACTGACGACCTTCAGGTTATGAGCCTGACGAGCTACCGGACTGCTCCACCCCGCGATAGGTGAATGTGTTATCTCAAACTCTTTATTTGCGATAAGCTTAGCGTTTGTACTCAATTGACTTGGTGGTGTCAAGGCTTGTCTTTGATTTTTAATTTATATTTGTTTTTTGTTGGGTCTGTGCGAAGCTCTGTGGTAGGAAAGAGCGCTTAGGGTGCGTTAAATAATAATAAGACAGATGACAATAAGACCAGTGATAACAAAATAAGTGACAATAAAATAAGTGAAGAGTGAAGGCGATGGCTGAAGAAATTGTTGAGATTAAAACTTTGGGGCCGCAAGGTGATGGCATTGCTGTGATTGAGGGCGGGCATAATGTGTATGTACCGCGCAGCGCGGCGGGCGATAAAATGTCGGTGAAGTCACATAAAAACAAACAGGGCATTTACCGCGGGGAAGTGGTGGAACTGATCGCTGGCGGTGAAAGTCGCGCGGCGGCGCCCTGCGCGTTTTATGAAGAATGCGGCGGCTGCCAATTACAGCATATCCGTGAAGATGTGTATCAAAATTGGAAGACCGAGCAGGTTTATAGCGCGCTTAAATACCGCGACGTTGTGGCGGGCGAAGTCTTCCCGCCTGTGTTTGTGCCATCGCGTACGCGCCGGCGGGCGAGCTGGTCGGCGATTGTGCAGGGCGGTGAAATAAAACTTGGCTATAATCAGCAGCGCAGCCATAAAATTGCGGAGATTGATGAATGTCTCATCCTCAGCCCCGCGCTTGACCAAAAAAGAGAAGCGAGTAAGCCGTATTTAAAGCGCTTGCTGCGTGAAGGTAAGCGCGCGACCATCTTCATGCAAATGGCAGAAGATAAAGCGGAAATGCTAATTACGGGCGAACTTTCGAGCCGTAAAGGCGTGATGGACTTGGCGATTATGGAAGCGGTAGCAGAGCTGGCGCAGAATGTTGATATTGCGCGCGTTTCATGGCGCGTGAAAGATTCTTATACGCCGAATGTCATGATTGAGCGCCACCCATTTGTCAAAAGATTTGGCCGTTTGCAAGTGGCGCTGCCGCCAGGCGCGTTTATGCAGCCAAGCGCAGAGGGTGAAAAGGCTTTGGTCGATGCGGTGATGGGGGCGATACATGGTCACGTGACCAAGAAGAAACCACGCTTCGCAGATTTATTTTCAGGCAGTGGCTGTTTTGCGGGTGCAATGGTTGAACGTGGCTCTGTTGATGCTTATGAATTTGCAGAAGAGCCTATTGCCTTGCTGGCGAAGGCTGCTGGCGGCATGGGCATTGCGACGCAGGAACGAAATTTATTTGAACGCCCACTGAGCGTTAAAGAGCTTGATGTCTATGATGCGGTTGTGTTTGACCCGCCGCGCGCTGGCGCGAAGGAACAGGTTGAACAATTAGCGGGGTCAAAAGTGACGCTGGTTATTGGCGTGTCATGTAACCCGAAAAGTTTTGCGCGTGATGCGCAAACATTGGTGCAGGGCGGCTATACGCTGCAGAGCGTACAATGCGTTGACCAATTTATTTACAGCAGCCATGTTGAAATTGTTGGTGTGTTCACACGCTAAAAGCTGCGTTTTGCTGTTTCAATAAAAGTTCTGTGTCAGAAAAGAAAAAAGCTGTGCCTTCAGGATAATGCGCTCCTGTGGACACAGCTTGTAAGTTTAGGCGGTAATAATTCTGTCTGCGCAGCTTATTTTATTGCAAGCTGATCCAGCGCTTCTTGGTAATGCTGCATGACGGGGTTATTGCGTGCAATATCATTTGCAACGCGTTTAGTTATTGTTGCTTCTTTGTCCTGTGCGTCGGGGTTCGCGGCGTTGTTAAACGATGCTTGCAGCGCAGATAATGCGTCTTTCTTTACTGCTGATTTTGCCTTTTTGGTTTTTGGCGTATCATTTGCGACGTGCTTTGCTAGGTCTTCAGGAATCTCAGCATGCGCGGTATAAGCGTTAAGCAGCAACGCACCGAGTGTTTGCATTTTCGTGCTCTCACCATCATCATCCATTTCAGTGCTATGCATGGTGTCTAACCAGTGTGCTGATGCTGTGATCGCTGATTGGACGCGCTCTATACTTGTTTTTGCGACAAGTTCATCAATAATTGCGGCAGCATTAAACTGCGTTGTTAGTGATGGTTTTGGTACAAGTAATGGTTTTGTGCTGTCGGCTATTACAACGTCATATGCATTGTCACCTAATTTTTGGATATTGGCGTTACGCTCCAAAGCCTTTTTGAAAATGGCAAGGTTTTCTGCTGATACATTATCGATCGGTAGGGTAGCACCTGTGATGAGTGACAATGTGTAGCTGTCAAGCACAGGATCAATTTCAATGCTGTCTACGCGGTTAATATTGCTTGCAGAAAGGCTGTCTCTCCAAATGAAGTTACCGCTTTCAACATATTCTGTGATAATGTCTTGCGCATTGCTTGCGCTGTAAACAGATTTAGTGAATTTCTCATCTTTAGAAATCGCCAAGAGTAGTTCACTTTTGCTTTCATCATAGCCAATCATTGCTAAAGCGTTTTTGGCGATGATTGTGTCTTTATCATCTTGCGTGAAGGCGCTGCTTTGCTCTGCACGTAGGATGATGTCTGAACCAGCTTCCAAGTCTACATTTTTCAAAGTAAAGCTTTTATGCAGGCCTTTGACGAATAATGAATTCTTCTTTTCATTATGGCTGATAATATGCGCCGTATCTTTGCGGATGAACAGCGTGTTTTCATCATCTTGGAAGAAGGCTTCGCTTTGGACGAGGCCACGGAGTAATGGGCGCGCGGCTTCGCGGCTTACTTTTTTCAAAGCAAGGCTGCCTGTGATGGTTTCTAAGTTCAGAATGTTTTTATCGCTACTATGCTGCACGCCTTGAATACGGTTGATGTTTAACCCTGTAAGCTTACCCGCTATTGGCAAGGTCACAAAACCGGATGTCTGGCAGAGGTCATTAATAATCTCTTCCGCGTCATAGCTGTCCATTTCGCGCGTTGAGAAAACAGGTTTTTCATCGGTATGGGTGACGTGGAAAACTTCTAACTCACTATTTTTCGCGTTATAGCTGACATAGCCAATTTCTTCTTTGGCGTAATATTTACCGCCGCCTACGGCGAGCATGGCATCAGAGAAACGTAATTTTTTCATGGCTTTGTCGTCTTCGTCAAGGCGGCGCAAAGTGTCGCCGTTTTTACCTGTGATTTGGTAATACCAACGATCATGTGGCGTAATCATCGAGATTTGCGCAGGGTCAACGGTTTGACCGTCAATTTCTAATGTTTTTGCATAAAGGCTCGCGCGGTAATCTTCAAGGCGTGCGCGCTGTGCATCGCTGTTGCTGTGGCTAATTAGGGTGCTGATTTGTTTGTAAGCTGCGCCTTCATCACCTTGCGTTGCGGCGATCATATCGGCAAGCAGTTCAGTTTCCTGCACGGTGTCATTTTCAGCCATGCTGAGCAATGTTGCGAGGATGTTATCTTCACCTGATTGTTCTGCAAAGCGTGCTTGGTATTCACTGGGCAGTGCTTTATATGCGGCAGAAGACAAAATGTTACGCAGCGCAATTTGGCTGCCTTTTGCTGTTGCTTTATCAAGGTCAGTGAATAATTTTCCCAGTTTGTTAATTGTGTCTTCTGCAGTATCTTCATCATATGCGCAGCGTACAAGAATGTTCAGGCGCTCTTCATCATTACGGCTGATTTCGTCATCTTGGTTATAGAAGTTAGATATAATTTGATCTGTGCAGTCACGATCGTCAAAGAAGTTTGCAAGCGCGGCAATTTCCTTTGCTTTATCTAGGTATGTTTTGCTGTTACGTAATGCTTTGACGGCTATAGAAGGGCCATCATTGTCAGTATTTACCAGCATGTCATAAGCATCGTATGTTGGTATGTTTTGGAAGTCTTTGCTTTCTAACAATGACTCAAGGCTCAGTTTATTTGGCGTGCCTAGCGCAATGCTGATAGTTTTTGTTGCAGCAAGTTTTGCGTAAACTTGGCTTTCATCGCCTTCATTGATTAGTTTTGCATAAGACGCATAACGTGTCTGCGCCGCGTCATTTTCGGCATTATCAATGGTTGTTTTGATAAGTGCGTTGAATAATTCAGGGTCATCAATTGCTTTTGATGTGTTCATGAAGACTTCAAATTCTGCATCCATGTCGCCATTTGCATTTTCAGCCAGTAATGTCAGCAATGTTTTATCGCCAATGATTGGCTGGGTGAGAATCTTTTCGCGGCGGTCGCTACCAAGCTCTTTAAGGCTTTGATCTGTAATTAGGCTTTGTAGCGTTGCGACATCGCTGTCTTTAACGGCTTTGGCAATTGTGGTTTGTACTTTTGCTAGGCTGTTTAAGGCTTCGATTTCGTTGCTGACATATAGGTTTGCATATTCGTTATATTGCGCTTTATATGCGTCTGATGAAATTGTATCTGCCACATCAGCCAGAATTTGTGCAGCAACTGATTTGCTTTCAAATTGGTCGCCAATATATTGTATGTTTTCAGCCATTTTCTCGTGTGACTTTGTGCTATTGCTGATGATTTGCTGTGCAATAGAAAGCCCGCCTTCTTCGCCTCCTGGCGCGGCAGAGATGATTTGCGCGCGATGTGCGTCATCTAAGGCTTGGAAAGCGTCACTATCAATAATGGCTTTGCATTTTTTCATGCTTGGCTTTTTGCTTGTGTCATTGACCATCGCATTAAGCGTTTCAAGGTTGATGGCTGTGCTTAAATTACCATCAACAGCGGCGCTAACATAGCCTTGGATGCGCGCGCATTTGGCTTCATCATCGGCGTGTTTGGCGATAAGGTTTTCGTAGAATTCCATTGTGATATGGTCACCAGCGAAGATGTTTTCAATTTCTGCAAAGAAAGCGAGTTCTTTTTGCGGATCATTTTGCGTTGCGGCAAACATAATGTCGATGGCATTATTTTCAGATGTAGGGTACTGCTTTAATAAATTCGCAGGGCTGAATACTGAATACTCATCAACATTGTTTTGATATGTGTCTGAATTCAAAAAGCTTATGAGGGCAGATGAATCACTGGTTTCCGCGATGTTTTTGATTGTGCTGAGTAAGCCTTGGATTTTTGCGATTTGCTTTGCTTTAAGATCATCTTCTAGTTCATCATCGCTAAATGTTGTTGCAACAATATTGACCATAGTCAGGAATTGTTTGATCTCGTTTGTGTCTTCTTCAATGCCTTGTGCGGTGTTTTGTTCACGCAAGTTATTGACGTAGCCTTGCAAAATTGTATTGCGTCCGCTGTGGTCTTTATCCATCAATGTGCTGAAGGTAATGACGGTGTCAGCCTGCGCGTAAATGTCTTTGCCATGCATTAATGTTGTGAATACGTCAAAGCCAGTATTACTGTCTTGTTTTTGCAGCATTTCAAGGCGGGTCTCGTTAGATATATAGCCAGAGATTGCGCTCAAGTTTTGTGCAAGCTGCTCTGCATCGTCCGCTTTATAGGTTAGCACCATTTCTGGGATGGTTTTGCCGTTGTCTAATGGTTGTGCGATAAGGCTCTGTACGGCGCTCTCTGGCAGGCCTGACTGTGCGAATGCATCAGAAGCCAAAAGATCGCGCAGACCTCTTGTATCGCCGTTTTTAAGCAAGCTAGTGATGTTTTCATCAAGTGTTGCGTAAGTTGGTGCGGCGTTTGCGTCTTCGCCTTGGATAAGGCTGATGAGTGTAGAAAGGCGGGTCTTTTCATTGTCTGAGGCTGCGCTTGCAAGTACATGTTCAAAAATAGATTCTGCATGGCTTGTTGCAGCGATAAGTGCCAGATATTTTACTTTTTGTGTTGTGTCGTTTTCTGCGGCGCTGAGCATCACATCAATAGATGATTTCAAGTTGCCATCTGTCAGAACAAGAGCGTTAATCTGTGTATCAAGCACTTCATTTTCACTGGACGCACCTGTTGTCGCAGTGAGAATAAGTGTTGCCAGTTTCTCAGCATCCTTGCCGTTAAGGGCGCTGTAAAAATCTTCGCGGCTTTGTGCAAAATCGCTAAGGATCTCACGGCCATTTTCTGCGGAAAGCACGGTAACATAGTCGTTAAAGCGCTGCGCTGTTTCAGGCTTGCTTTCTGCTTTTTCAATAATCGCGGCAAAGGCACGCTGGGTTGTTGTTTCATTTTTAATGAGCGTTGAAATTTTATCAAAGCTCTCAGCTTGCTTAACCACGCTGTCGCCGCTTTCGCGTAGCATGCCAATCAGCATTTTACTGGTGATGTCTTCATTAATCGCCATTGTTTGTACGTCTTCTGGTAAGCTTGCAAGCTCAGGTGAGGCAAGGAAGCTATTGAGCGATTCAGTGTTTTCAGGGTTGAATTTCGATGCGACAATTTGCTGCGTTTTCGCAAGGTTCATTAATGTTGCGCCGTCATGATCTTTAAGAACGCTAACATAATCTTTAAGTTGGGTTTGGAAGTCTTTATTATTGCCTTCTGCAAGGGCGTGCAGCGCTTTGACATAGCTTTGCTGTTCATCAGCAGATGTACTCATGCCGGCAAGACCTGAAAGCGTTTCAGCCAAGGCAACGCTATCTTTTTGTGCATAATCATAAAGCGCGTTAATCGGTTTTGATGTCTCGTTTTCATATTCGGTATTGCGCAGCATAAGTTTGATACGCTCTTCACTGAAGATACCGTGTAAATAATCTTGCGCTGTCAGTTTTAAAACAACATCTGGGCGTTTGCGCAACACAGCTTCTTTTAAAGCATGTGCACTTTTGGCGTAATTGACGGCAGCGCCATCGCTGTAGTTTTCAAGCAATGGCGCAATGTCTTTCATGCGTGCTTTTAGCGCAGGGTCATTTGATTTTTTGCTGATCTCAAGCACAAGTTTTTGTGCAAATCCAGGGCTTGTCGCTTGTGCGATCTGGTCAATCGCGCCAGCTTCATTAATTGCGGCTGGTAGGTTCTTATGTGACGTTGATTTCTTGATATGATCGATGAAATAAGCAAGGAAGTTCATGTCGCTACAATAGCGGCTGGCGAAAAGCTCTTCTTTGATGGGTGTGATAAGGGTCGCAAGTGCGTCGCCGCCTAAAAACTCATTAATCCCTTCAACCGTATATGAAGATAAATCGTCGAATGTGGCGACGACTTTATTATAGTTGATCAGTGTTTTTGTTGGTTCGTTGCGTTCGTCATGCGTTTGGAACAGCGGGTCTTTTTCAATGATCTGAATGTAATCTTTGAAGCGTTTAACGGTTGCTTTAAACTCAGGTAAGTTGATTTTCTTGCCTGCGGCTTCGTTATACTCAATCGCCGTTTTTAGAAGTTCAACGGCATAGTCATTACCGAGCGTGTCGGCAATCAGGCCGCCAACAATATATGATTCTTGGCTGAGGTCAATTTGCTTGGCATCCGTGAGCGCAAGGTTTAATGCGTTGATGATAAAGGGGCGATTATTGGCCATTTTATCTGTGAACAGCACTTTCGTGGTTTTGACATCCGCGCTTTTCACAAAATTCTGTACCGTAGATGAAACAAGCGCTTCGTAATAAGCGCGATGGTTTAGCTTGAATGCATCTTTTTGATCTGCAGATTTTGTGGCTTTAACAGTATTTTCAAGCAATGTTGAGACTGCGCCAACGCCCTGGTATTTTGTTACAAGGGCTTGCGTCGCATCTTGCGCTTTTTGGATGTATGTTTTGGCATATTGGGTCGCTTTTGGTATGCAGCGCCCAGCAAGTTCGTCAATATGCGCGATAAATTCTTGGCGCGTGCTGGCGCGTGAAAATGTGCCTGGCTTATCAGCAATTTTAGCGCGATAGAGATGATAACGGTAAAAATCGCTATCCGTATTAGCCAGCTTTTCTTTTTCAATGTCGCTTTTTTTGCCGGTTTGGTATTGATTGGCATCTGTTTTTGCTTTGCGCTCAATGAAGCTATCAGGGTTGCCTGCAGTGCTATTAGTATATTTGGTTAAGTCACCAATGAATAACATTTGCGCAGCTGTGGCATTTCTCATATCTTCTGTGCTAACAGTTGCTTTGCTTGCTGCAGGCACGGCTTGATCTGTATAGGCTTTTAGATCATCTGCTGTAATATTGCCTTTGGCTTTGATTGTCATGTCAACCAATGCATCATGGTTCTTTTTCATGATTTCTTGCAGCTGTTCTGTGTAATTGTGATTGTTAATGGCGACGGTGTAAGCATTTTTCAGCGCTTGTTCAAACAATGTCACTGCTTGATCAACATCTGATGTGCTTGGGCTTGATTTCTCTGCGAGCGCTGAGATTCTGCTGCGCACATCAGTTGTGTCTAAAGTTAACGTCACTTTGTTATCTTGATTAGCCATTTTATTACCGTCCTTGTTATCCGTTTAAGGGATAGTTTGCCTATATATATTTTTTTGATTGAATGTTTTTAACATAATATGGAAATAGAAAGCAAGGTATTTTTTACATATTTATTTCGTGTTTTGAATCTTGTTTCAATGGCTTAGCCCAAAAGAAAACCCGCCACGATTATGTGTGGCGAGTTTTTGTATTAGATTCAGTCTATTGAACGATTAGTAGCGATACGCATCGCCTTTGAATGGGCCTTTAACATCAACGTCAATGTAATCTGCTTGGTCTTGGCTCAGTACAGTCAGCTTCGCGCCAAGCTTGTCGAGGTGAAGGGCTGCTACTTTTTCATCAAGGTGCTTTGGTAAGACGTAAACTTTGTTTTCGTAGTTATCGCTATTTTTCCAAAGCTCAATCTGTGCCAAAGTCTGGTTGGTGAATGATGCGCTCATGACAAAGCTTGGGTGGCCCGTCGCACAGCCAAGGTTTACAAGTCGACCTTCTGCAAGCAAGATAATGCGCTTGCCACTTGGGAATTCAATCTCGTCAACTTGTGGCTTAATATTTGTCCATTTCATGTTGCGTAATGGTTCAACCTGAATTTCATTGTCAAAATGGCCAATGTTACAGACAATCGCGCGGTCTTTCATGTCACGCATGTGGTCAACGGTGATAATGTCTTTGTTGCCTGTTGTTGTGACAAATATGTCAGCACGCGGTGCGGCGTCTTCCATTGTGACAACTTCAAAACCGTCCATACATGCTTGGAGTGCGCAGATAGGGTCAATTTCAGTGACCATAACGCGCACGCCTTGTGATGCTAATGACTGGGCGGAGCCTTTACCCACATCGCCATAACCACATACTGTAGCAACCTTACCGGCAAGCATAACATCTGTTGCGCGACGGATCGCATCAACTAATGATTCGCGGCAGCCATATTTATTGTCAAATTTTGACTTGGTGACAGAATCATTGACGTTAATGGCAGGGACTTTCAACTTGCCAGCTTCTTCCATCTTGTTAAGGAACATGACGCCGGTTGTTGTTTCTTCTGAAATGCCTTTGACCGCTTCCATAAGTTCAGGGTAGTCGTTATGCATAATTGCGGTAAGGTCGCCGCCATCATCCAAAATCATATTTGGCACCCAGCCATTTGGGCCTTTAATTGTTTGGTGGATACACCATTCGCCTTCTTCTTCGGTTTGGCCTTTCCATGCAAAAACAGGAACGCCAGTGGCGGCGATAGCTGCTGCGGCATCGTCTTGCGTTGAGAAAATGTTGCATGATGACCAGCGGACTTCGGCGCCAAGCGATGTTAATGTTTCGATTAACACGGCTGTTTGTACGGTCATGTGTAGGCAGCCCACAATGCGTGCGCCCTTTAAAGGTTGCTCTTTGGTGTATTCAGCGCGGATAGACATCAGGCCAGGCATTTCGTCTTGCGCAAGGTCAATTTGTTTTCTGCCAGCTTCAGCAAGGTTTATATCTTTAACTTTATAGTCTTGATCTACTGACTTCGGGGCTACAGACATGCATATCTCCTAGGGTGTATGGTTAGTTTTCATAAATTTACAGCTTCTTAACTTTTTACTGGCATGATCTAATCACAATCAGCTGTAAAAGCAAGTGAAAAGGAGCATAATCGGGATGGATTTCAATCGACCAGCAGAACAAAGAGCGTTTCGTTATGAACGTAACCCGATCAGCGAGCGCGGCTTTCTAATTTTAAAGCGCAGCAGTCAAGAGCGCTATGACCCTGTTGGGGATTATATGGTTGTGGATGCACAGGAAGATATTCAGCTAAGCGAGAAGAAGGTGATGAACCTTGTCGCGCTGCTCAACGAAGATAATGATTATGTTATGGATCTTGGGGAATTGACGGGGGCACAAAGTCATTTCCACATTAAGCCAGATAAAACAGAGCGTGGGCAAACGCAAATGGTATTTTATGAATTAGGGGAACAAGGCGTATCCAAACAAAACGCCGTATTATCTATAGATGAAGGGATGTTAGAATGAGTGCACATAATAAAATAACGAATTTAGGGCGTAATCTATGCGCATCATTTTCAAATCCAGCGCTGCAACGTAGCCCTATCTATGCGCCTAGCGCACGTAACGCGGCATATAAAGCGGGAATAGACGCAAAGCCTGCGCCGTAGAACCACGTTTAAGGTTTTATGGATAAAGTTGTTCCACCTATAAATCCTTGATCTGGTTTATAGGTGGATTTTTTTCCAAGGTCATCTAAATGCGCCGTTAGCCATTGCTGCGCGTCTTTTTTTCCAAGCTCTTCTAAATGGTTTAACCATGTTGGGTCGGTATTTATACGGCTGGTGTCATCCCACCTTGGGTCAACACTGAGGCTGAGTACATGTAGGTTTAATTTGGGGTTGGTGTGGTGTATATGGGCTAAATGCCCATGAATTTCCTTGGTGATTAGTTCATAGCCAATTTTGCTGTGTCCAGTATTGCGCGCCTCATCTTGATGCTGCGCTGTGATCGGCGCGGATGGTTTGGCCTGTAGCGTAATGACCAGTAAATCTGAAATATTGGCACGCTCAAGATCCACAAAACACGGGTTGCGCCAATATGCGCCGTCATAATACGTCTCTCCATTTATTTCAAGTCCACCAAGGCTTTCTAATGCGCCAGATGCGATAATGGTCTCGGCGCTTAATGTGCTGCCATGAAAGACGACATGGTCGCGCTGCCGTGTGTGCAGGTTGTGCTTCACGGCATTGACAAACAGCGCTGTAGGGCCGTTTCTTAAGATCTCGAAATCATCAATTTGTGCGTTTACGCTGTCTTTTAAGGCGCTAAGGGCAATGCCTTGCGGTAGCGCTGCCTGCGCGAATGCAAACATCATCATTTTATGTTGTGGGACATTGGGCCATGATAAATTTGTTAAAGGGCCAAGGTTATGCCAAAATGACATGGCACTGCCCATAAGTTGTACATCATCCCAGAGCCCATCAAGGTGTTTTACGGCTTCATGCGCGCCGCCTTTGTTGAGGCCGTAAGCGAGCATGGCACCATTCAATGCTCCAGCGCTTGTTCCCGCAATCGCTGCAATATTGGCTTTGGCGGCAAAATCTGATTGTAATAAAGCTTTAAGTGCCCCTTTGGCGTATGCGCCATAAGATCCACCGCCCTGTAGAGCGATGCCGATTTGTGTTGGTTTTGTATGCTTTGCTTTATTATTAAATTTTCCCTGCATAAATTGCTTATAGCAGGCGACATGCAATACGTAAAGTTTTTCCCTCTTGATAATTTGCTGCGATGTTCTATTTTATGTCGCTGTGTGATTTTAACTTTTTTTGAAATAGAGGATGATTTTCAATGGAATATGCAAAGCTAGGCCGTACAAATATAGATGTCAGCCGTGTTTGTCTTGGGACAATGACATGGGGCAATCAAAACACCGAAGCCGAAGGGCATGAACAGATGGATTATGCGGTAGAGCAAGGTGTGAATTTCTTTGATACAGCAGAGCTTTACGCCGTGCCGACAAGCGCTGAGACACAAGGCAAAACCGAAGAAATTATCGGGACATGGTTTAAACAAAGCGGCAAACGCCAAGATATCGTCCTTGCAACGAAAATTGCCGGCGCAGGCTTGCCATGGATACGCGAAGGCCGTGCAATTGACCGTGCGGGCATCATTGATGCGGTAGAGGGTAGCTTGTCGCGCTTGCAAACGGATTATATTGACTTATACCAATTACACTGGCCGAACCGCGACCATTACCATTTTGGCCGCAATTGGGGTTTTGCGCCTACGGCAAAAGATGCGGATAAGAACCGTGAAAACCTCCTTGAAATATTGGAAACGCTTGGTGCGCTTGTGCAGCAGGGTAAAATTCGTGAAATTGGCCTTTCCAATGATACTGCATGGGGCATTATGGAGTATTTAAAACTCTCTGAGGAAAAAGCATTGCCGCGCATGGCGTCCTTACAGCATGAATATAGTTTGCTATGCCGTTTGTTTGAACCTGATTTATCTGAAATTGCAATGAAAGAAGATATTGGTTTGCTGGCATGGTCGCCTTTGGCAACAGGTATGCTTAGCGGTAAATATCTTGACCAAAATAACTGGCCTGAAGGGGCGCGCTGGTCGCTGTCTAACCGCAACCCGAACCATCGTCATAACCCTATCGCGCATCAAGCGACAGCGGCCTATATCGATGTGGCAAAAAAACACGGCTTAGATCCGTGTCAAATGGCGCTTGCCTTTACGCTGGCCAAACCATTTGTTACCGCGACAATTATTGGCGCGACATCTATGGAGCAGCTGCGTAGCAATATTGCGGCGATGGATGTGAAATTGTCTAAAGATGTGATGGTGGATATTGAGGCAGTGCGCCGTCAATTCCCTATGCCGTTTTAGGGTAGGGCTTCGGATGTATTTTGCAGTTTAAAGTCTTTGTCGTATTTGGACATAATCTTTGTGTAGGTGCCGTCTTTTTTAAGGCGGCGCAAGGCGGCGTTAAACTCATCGCGCAATAAAGGGTCGTTAAATGCTGCGCTATAGAGCGTTGGCGGTACAACGCGGTGGATTTTATAGCCGCGTCCTAGCGGCGCGAGTTCTCCGCTGGCAATGGCTTGTTTAAGGTTATATTCAAATACTTTCTTTTCACTAAATAAGAAATCAACACGCCCTTTATATAGCAGCTGTATTTGTATGCTTTGGCGCGGCGTTTCAATATAAAGGCTCAGCTCGTCTTTAATGTCTGCGATGTCCTTGACTAAAAAATCGGCGCCTTGAAAGGCGGCAAGACGTTTGCCGCGTAGATCTTCGAGCTGTAATATTTTTTGCGGGTTGTCGCCTTTGGAAATCAATACATTATCAAACGACATATATGTGTCGCTTAAATAGAATTGATCTGCAAGGTTTTGCGTGGCGATGGTGTATATGTCTATGCTTTTGTTTTTAAGCGCGTTATAAGCGCGGGCATTGGGCAGAAATGACGGCACAACCGTATATTTCATGTTTTTTACAATCGCGCTTATAAGTTCTATTTCTAGCCCATCTATTTGGTTTTTGAAAATGAAAGGCGGCCTTTCTTGACCAAAGCCAATGCGCAAAATTTGTGGTGTTTGGCTGGTGTCTTCTGTTTCGCGCTGCGCGGCGCTGGGCGCTACAAAAAATAATGCGCAGCATAGCGCCGCTAATATATAGCGGGGCGCCCTGTGCCATGTATGAATAAGGTTAAACATCCAATTTTCTTCTTAGCATTTGTACCAAATCACTGCGTCTAAAAGGTTTGCGCAATTCTACAGAATAAGCGGTATTTTTAAGTGTATTTTCAGGGTCTGTATAGCCTGACATATGGACAATTTTCTGCGTTGGATCTTGGCCTAGGATTTTATCGGCGAATTGAAAGCCTGTTATATCATTTTGCAGCAATACGTCACTTAATATTATATCGGGTTTATATTGCTCATATGCACTAAAAGCATGGGTGGAGCTGTTGGTTTTAATAACGGTGAAGTTCATATCACTTAGCAATTTTTCGATAATATCTGCAACAGTGGCATTGTCTTCCAGGATCATAATCGTTTTGCCGCTGCCGTCATAATCAGCGTCTATTTCATCTTCAATAATATGGTCATAGGCAGGGTCGGATTGCAGCAGATCATGTTTGGGGAAGTACATTTGGATCGTTGTGCCTTCACCGAGCTGGCTGATAATATTAAAATGACCTTTTGATTGATGGACAAAGCCGTAAACCATAGACAGGCCAAGCCCTGTACCTTTGCCAATATCTTTGGTGGTGAAAAACGGGTCGATGACTTTTTTGAGGTTATCAGGGCTAATGCCTTCGCCATTATCAATTATTTCAACTAATATGTAGTTCTGCCCTGCTGTTTCGACATTGGGGATTTCATTGGTTAGAGAGGTTCTGATGATAATTTCGCCTCTTTTACCAGACACGATGGCATCGCGTGCGTTAATACATAAATTAAGGATGGCATTTTCAAATTGGCTGCGGTCAATTTTGACATGGCCGATATCGTTATCCAATACGGCTTTTACACAGGTGTTGTTGCCAATTGTACGCTCCAAAAGTGGTATAATGTTTTTGATGCGTTCATTGGGGCGGAAACTATCGGGGTTAAGGGGCTGGTTACGTGCAAAGGCCAATAGCCGCGCCGTGAGGTCTGCTCCTGTAAAGCCGGCGTTTAAGGCTGTTTCCAAAAGGTTTTGCATTGGCGTGTCATCGGCGATATTGGCCTTTTTAATTTTCGACTGCACAAGTTCAATATTATTGATGATAATCGTCAAAATATTGTTGAAATCATGGGCGATGCCGCCTGTGAGCTTGCCAATAGACTCAAGCTTTTGTGCCTGACGAAGCTCCATTTCAGTGTTGTATGATTTTGAATATCGCGGGCAATAAACA
>Ga0209503_10000078_pt1 | contig 65735 bp, 75 predicted proteins | sample SouAtlMetagenome_2_FD_187448 | JGI IMG/M metagenome (GOLD analysis project Ga0209503, IMG submission 187448) | Marine eukaryotic phytoplankton communities from Atlantic Ocean - South Atlantic ANT15 Metagenome (SPAdes) (version 2) | ecosystem: Environmental > Aquatic > Marine > Oceanic | place...
AGGAAGACACTTTTTTTTTTCAAATTTTTTTTATTTTATTTTATACTTATATAGGAACATTAGACTACTAATTTTAACATGAGGTTAGTATGGTAAAATATTATTTCCATTTCCAATAATTTAACCAATGATTATTGGTGATCCATGCTGTTGTGAATCGACTGGTATTTATATCGTAATGTATGGCTTTTTCAAATTTTGGGATTTTATCAAATTGTATATGTGATGGATTGCATATCCAGTATCTTGGTGTTGGTTCCATATATAGGTAGGAAGATATCCTTTTATAAATGTCTCTTGAATTAATCATTGGATGTATGTTTAGTGGAAAGTCAACTGAATTGATTCGTCGCATTCGTCGATTTCAATCGATAGGAAAGAAAGTGTGTGTGATAAATCATAATTCCGATATCCGTACAACAGATAAAGTAGAGACGCATTATGGAGACAATCTAAAAGCTTTAAAATATGTACATTTAATGAATTTTATTAATGTGGATGATGCCTGTACATACGATGTGATTTGTATCGATGAAGGTCAGTTTTTTGGAGATTTGTATGCATCTGTGATGATTTTAGTGGAGGTATATGGTTTGCATGTTATAGTAGCTGGATTAAATGGTGATTATAAGAGAGAATCATTTGGAGATATGTTAAAATTAGTATTAAAAACAGATGATATTCATTTTTGCAAAGCTTATTGTGGGTTATGTAAAGATGGAACCGAGGCTACATTCACAAAAAGGATATCAGATGGTAAAGATCAGGTGGATGTAGGGGCTAGTGATAAATATATTGCTGTTTGTCGTAAATGTTATTTAAAATAATTTATTATAATTTTTATAGAATATTCCTACCTGCCATTTCTACTGCACCTAATAATATCAAAATGAATATAGGTAAAGTGATATCTTTCTCTTCTTTTAGGCGTTCGCCTACAACAAGTGCTAATGAACCAATGGTAAGTGTGAAAACAACCTTTGAAACGAGAGGTATTTCATTTGGCATATGAATGCCATAATCTTTACAGTTTTCGCTTTTTCCTTCTGCATTTTTCTGTGTAGTTGGTAACCAGACATCTTTGCATCCTGTGTAATTTAATATCAAATGAAGTAATACCAATACCAAATGTATGGATAATCCTGTGATACAAACGACAAGAGCTACTTCATCTCCGGTATTGTCACCTTCCCAATCGAACGGTATTCTGGTTGTATAGATGATGAATAATACTAAAGCTGCTACAAATCCGATTGCACCAAAGGCAGTACGTAATTTTCTGGATTCCGTTTTGTCTGTTGTAGTACATTGTATTTCTATTACATTTTCTACGTCTAATGTGACGTCTGATATTCTAATTAAACATATTAATATGATAGGTAATGTCAATATATCCATATCATTTGTGTATCCAACTAGAAATGCTGTTAATACCAGAGTTAAATTGGTAAATATGTTGCGTACCATATTCCATTTCTCTTTTTTCATTCTTTTCTTTAATTTCTTCTCGTTATTTACCATTTCACATCCATCTGACAACAGGACGTCATTTGCTAGATTCATGAAAGATACGGCAGCCATGATAGCTGATACAATGGCGGATGCGCCAGTTAAGGTATGATCCCATGAAAAATTTTTCACATTGGTTTGACCTCCATATCGGATGACTAATGCGCCAGCAGCGACGACTGTAAGAGCGAAATGTACTAAAATATCAAATTTAAGTTGACCTAATAACATATTTAATTTATATTTTTCTACCTTATATACGGTTTTTATTTTCTATTCTACGTCTCTCTTTAAAATAATGTCTACAACATAAGCCTCTTCGAAAGGATGATCTCCCACACCCGACCATGATACAGTCTGAATCATATTTTTCTTTAAAATGTTTTAGGCATAATGATTGTACATAAACATTATTTGAACATTTAATACATGATGGTTCAGGTGGGAAATCTCCATTAACAGATCTCTCTTTATAATGTTTTTTACACAGTGTTCTGCAATATGGTTTTTTATCACATAATAAACAAGATGTTTGATAATATCTATAATGAAACTGACACAAAGTGGCTGAGAAAACAGGTTTATAACATGTGCCATGTGTACAATGAAAGTGATTTTTTCTAAATTTTTTATAACATCTCCTACATAGTGTTTTCCTGTATTGTTTGTGATTGCATTGCGAACATTTCATCTGTATATGGAATGATAGATACCTTTATACCAGCTTTCTCTTTGTTTTGATTATCATATGTTCGTATAATACTAATGTTATAATATACAAAACCTACGGTATACAAATATGGTATTATATCTAGTAATTTCGAACAGGATGATCCAGCTGTAATGATAGATGCGTGTGTTTTATCGCATAAAATTCTTTTCATAACAGATATATCTGTATTTTGTCCAAACTTTACATAAAAATCGCCATCATGTATGTCTATAGGCTGTACATCAATTGGAGTGATGTTTTTATGAACAAGAAAAGACAGGGAAGGTAAATTATTGATCCATGATACAATTATATTATTAATAAAAAATTCCTTCGACATATAAAATATCAACCAGATGGCTAAATTGACGGAAGTACCATAAGAGAAAACATGAGTAATATCATAATTTTTAGAATAGGATCGAATAAGATTCCCGTAAAATTTAGAAGAACCTTTACCAATACGAATGATAGGTACCTTAATAGAATCAATCCAAATGAATTCTGGCATAATATATAATATAAATAATATAATATTTATAGTGGTTTTATTTGTAGATTCATATATAAGTGAGTATCTGTGATACAAAAATGAAATGTATTTTAATATGGACAATGACAAATTTATTTTTATATAAATGTCCAATTTATATGGATACTCCTACTTGTTGCAATTGCACTACTGTACATACTGGAACATACGATCAAGAATTCATGGTAATATGCGATGAATCAATTGAAATACCAACCACCACCCCTGTACTGCCCACGGAAACTTATACAACAACATCAACGGCAATACCACTATTGGCAACCACGAGTACCGAATCGTCATCGACACAAACACCTGTAGAGACAACAACAGCAATATATTCAACAACAACAGAGTCATTGTCTCCATCTCCGTCAAGTTCGTTATCATATACGACATCGACAATACCAGCATCAACCCCGCAAACAACGACAATACAAAATCAATCAAAAGATCAATCAAAAAATCTTTCATATACAAATAAAACGTCTTCCTATATAGAGAACATATCAACAGATCCGCCCGCCATATATACTACTATCATTCAACAGGAATCACCGACAAATACAGCCATATTGATCACATCCATTTCAATATCGATGGTTGCTCTCATAGGATGCATCGGGTTGACAATATGGTCCTATAGGAAACACCATGAGACAAAACATCAAAAGATGGTCCGTCCTAGTGAAGTCAATTTGGAACTATCACCAACAGCGAAGCAACCAATGTTAAAGGGCTCTAAAGATGATATCGACATAGAAAATCAACTGAAAATGAATAAACTCAAAATGAATAAGATTCGCCAACAACAGGGTCCTCATACAGATAGACCAATGATGCAGAAACGTCCTAGTCAGATCAAAAAGATGAGTCTTGCCGATTGGAGAAAATTACAAGCTGAATTGAAGCCAAAGTCTAAACCTCAGGTAAATAGAAAATTAAAACCACCGAAAAATCAATTTAAACCACCTGCCCCTAGTGTAAATCAACCGAAAATGGTAGTTCCTCAAATGAACACAGTGGTGAATAAACAGAGTACAGTAAATAAAATGATAAAAAAGTTTAATAAGAAATAATTAATATCTAGGTTTACGTCTACATGATGGTTTATTTGGTGCAGGAGTGTAAGTTGGTTGTTTCGTTCCATGTTTAACTTCTTGCCATTTTCTCTCCATATCTTCTACTGTCATTTGCATCACGGGTGGTTTTGATGTCGGTAGTGGTGGAACATCCCTTACGAATCTCCCGTGTGCTACTTTTTTATAACGATGTACCGTTTTAGGTGTAGTTGGAACGGGAGGGGCTGGTGCACTAGGTCTCGTCTTTCTCTTTGCATTTTTTAATACAGCACGTGTCATACGTAGAGCTGTAGTCAATTGCAATATCCTTTTATCCTTGTCTTTGCACATTTGTTTCCACATGGCAATTTCTTTATCTTTTTTATCGCACATAGCTTTACATGCTGGACTCATGTGCGGAGTATGTTTTCCACCGTCCATAACATCCCATGATCCTTCTGGTGCGTTAGGAACTTGACGACCGGACATTAATTTTTCCATGGGGTCTTGTCTCTTTGTTATTTTTTTCATATAAGGATCATCATTTATATTTGGTCGTTGCATTTTATATAGAATAGATATGTATTATATAGTGTTTTTTCTATTTTGCATGTTGTGCCAATAAAATTAAATCGGTGGATGATCCCACCGGTGGTTGATGATATAGAGGCATTTTATCTCCGGGATGAGGAAATTGCATGGCAAATATACCAATTCTACCTTCTATATCTATAGGATCGAACCTCAATTTACATCTACCAATAGTCGAAAAAGCTCTGTGACGCTTATGATGCATATGCATGACCATCAGACTAGGTACATAAAATTGGAAATCCGTGCTGTTCATCGTTCGCAACAAATGTTGTTGATAACAATTTCGAAAGGTACCATACATCTTTTCGAATTTTTCAAAAATTTCTTTATCCTTCTTTCTAGGTTTAATTTTTAATTGACAGATAGCATGATGCATCAGAGCAGCACGTATCATGATAGCAGTATTATGATCATTAGTTTCAGCTGCTTTCTCAGCTACATCTAAGAAATATTGATAATTTTGTCGTATTTGAAAGAGATTGCCTAATTTTTCATCCTTCATGAGAACGGCATTTATCATATTGAATATACTGTTATCGATCAATCTAGGTATATCAATATCTTTGAATTGTGTATAGGAATACAACTGATAGGATGCCTCTCGACATTGATCTACCATTTCTTCCAATCTATCATCGTACTCTGTATGGAAGAAACAATGTAGTAACCGTTTGATTTTACTAGGTGTTGGTGCTGTCATGATAGCCATGTTAAATAATCTGAATCCGTCAGAGGAACATCGTCTCTGTCGCGACATTTTTAAAAGGGGTGTTTTGGACTATATACGTCTGTTTTTTTTGGATAAATGGATTTAAAAATTAATTTTGCAAAACCTATTGGACCATACAACATGTTGTGGAACAAATGTGTTTCTACCTACTGCCATGTCGAAATATCTATTGAAATTGAACGAGATTTATTCGCAGTAATGATTGATTCCAATGTATCTGCTGCACATAATCCATCTATATTAGAATCACTATTAAAACGAGTCAAAGGATCTACTCTAAAAAAATTACATTGTTGTTTTTATATTATGTGGGGTGATATTGTATCTGTTCGATTTCTTAATGAATTGAATGATGATGCATTGATGAGACCGCCCGAAGAGCCTATTTATGATATGATTACCATACCATTAACAGTTGAACAAATGCAATCAATCATCGGTTATAACCTACGTCAATTGGGTAAATCATATGATATTCCTAGAGCGTTGTTACTTTTGTCTCATTTTACTCTACGTACCGATCCAAACGAAGTCCCATCCCAATTTTTTTGCTCTCAATTGGTAATGCATGCCATAAAGCATGCAGATTTATTTGACACTTCCACGTTAAAAGATATCAATCACATGACTCCTTTGGATGTATACGAATGGATGATCAAACAACGACCAGAAAGTATAAAACAAAAATCTGAAGGTAATAAAGATGGATCAGCAGCCAAAACCGATGACTGAAATGGTAACAGTTGCGAAAGATTATAATAATAAAAGACAAGGCTTAAAATGGGGCAATCATATTAAACAATTTTACAAAACAACAAGGGCAATGGGAAACAGTCATGGAGATACAATGCGTCAAATGGGAAGGGTGTATAAAAGTAATAGATAATGATATTTAAATGAATTGTTGTGATAGAATACTTATTTTATTTTTAGCATTCGCATTTGCACAATTCTCTTTTAGATGGCACCTCGATAAAGAGATATCACAAGCCCCATGGCAAACCTATGTATTGTGCACTTCCAACCTAACGAAAGTGAAAACATCTTCATCGTTGATGTTTTATAAACAAGCGATTGCATATGGAACGCCAACTTCAAAAGTAGAAAAATCATCCATTGTATCACATGACCGTCAAGAAATATTTGTCATCTTGTATATAAACATAACCGCTCCGCCGATGTCTTTTCACAGGATTCAATTGACGATGAACGATAAACCCGTTCGTGAAGTATCATTATTCACATCTCCTATAGGAAAGGCTCACGGAACGTTGTACACTTCTTTTATTCATTTACCATCTTTGCCAATAAAGTTGAAATATGTATTTGACGATATATGGTCTGCTGAAGGATTAGGAAAAGCAGATGTGCACATGGTCTTGCGATCAGGATACACATCTTTATGGGATGTCAAATGGGCAGACGTATATATATGATGATACCTTATAAAAAATGGGTCCACCTCCTTTTCCTTTACCAAGAGCACCACAACAATGTTATACAAAATGGTACAATCAATCCGTGGAATCTGGCGCTTTAAAGAACTTTACTATTTTATGGGTGGGTTCTCAATTGAATTGTCGATTTAAATCGGAATCGATAAACGATAATATTGGTCCGCATAATGTTTTTATTCTTAAGAAGAACGATCAATTTGCATATGCTGTGATTGACAATACAGATAGCATTTATAGGCTACCTAAAAAGTTTTTCACCACATGTTTTCCCGGTGTACAATATAACTCTATACCAAAAGATAATAGAATTAAAATAAAGTTAGGGAGAAATAATACTATCGAAGTACCATATATTCCAAAATCATTTTTAATACAGAAAAGGAGAAAAACAACGAGAACAAAAAGAAAGAGATCTATATCCATAGATAATGACGACGATAGAATAGAACAAATTAATTTTAATAACAGCTATCCACAATGGCATGTATTAAACAACAATCAATCATCTAATACACCAATAAAACAAGAGATTTTGATTCTGATAAGACATATGATCATGTACGCCGATTCAAATGAAGAGTATAACATACAAAATCCATTCAATAATGTTACATCCATCGAGGACATAAAACAGGACGAACATAAATTGAAAATTTTAAAAGATGTTACAGGGTTTATCTACCATTTCTGTAGAAGCGAATTGGGTATATCCGTTCTCCCTAACAATCTGTCAACTGATCTACAAACTTGGATCGGATGCTTGAACAACATGGCGACAGTATGAAGTATTGTTTACATATACTACATTGAGGATAGTCTAAACAATATTTATCTGCACAATTGACATGGCACCATAATTTATCACATTCACATATTATTAAACTAAATTTACTTATATCATTTATATTATTTGCCAATTTTTCATTACATAATCTACAAGAAGGAGCCTCTGGTTTCCTATACCTCAATTGATTCCCCTCAATACAATGTTTGTAAGTCGATAGTTCTGCATATTTATTAATGATCTTCAAAGGAGGTGACACCATAGATGTCTTCAACCATAACCACGATTCCTTTGAATTGTTATCCATCGCGGTGGAAAATTCTCTTGTTTTTACCCAATCGTACAAACAATCCATCTCCTTTTTGTATTTATCGGGCAATTGTGACTCTAGACGTTTCCCGTGTTGGTAGATATCAAATGAACTCTGTGAAGAAGAATATCCCAACATTATTTATCTTTATTGATATAATTGACTTATTACATCGGGCACATATACATATATATATATATATTTACCAAAGTGATTAAATACACTGTGATTAAATATAGAGTATATAAACCATTATAAAACAAATAAATGTACCGGACTCCTTACAAGACTCTTTATAGAGTACATACTCTTGAAGAAGCACTTACATATGAAATACCAAAAGATAGGACAGATTTGTTTTTATATCTAATTGATGTTTATGATGTTTTATTGTCGGTGGCATCTAATGAGTTGCCTATGCCTAACAGGACTCAAATAATACAAATGAGAAATAAATTTTCATCCTATATTTTATCTCATTACCACAAGATGTACACACCTATACCGGGTGCCCTATTAGGATGGACCGAATCCATGCTCATGTGGGTCATTCTACTCTCCATCATAGATATACAACACTGGGGATCCACCATGGAACTATCACCACTTTTACGCAACTATGTGAAGAAACACGCTATCCGTATGTTTGAAGATCACGACCTCACTACATGGAACCTAGATACATTAGTCTCCCAACTAGATTGCCTGTGTTTAAAATGGCATGAATTGGAACCATGCGATGAGTTGGAAGAATTACTTGAGATTCTATGGCGGTTTGCAGCGAGATTTACATTAAGAATCCACTCAAAGGATGTCATTAATCTGGAAAGCTACACCGAAGATATTCCTAAGATGGTGAAGGTTCGTATGACTCCAGATGGAATTATGGTTTTTCTATCCAGATTTTATTGGTTTCACCATATGATATTCTTGAGAAAAAAATGGGAAACCATTGAGAATTACGACGTATATTCCTTTCCAAAGATAGAAGATTCAAATTGGGACCTGTGGATACTCAATGAAAGGCGTCACTTTGTTACGAGGCGCTTTCGAGATGGCATCTGTTCGTGGATGTGGGATAAACTGATTCTCTTCGGAGATCAGGAGATTGCATCGCATGATCAGTTGGGTGATGAGGTATCCGCTTTCACTTGCATGTATGCTAGATTTCCAGCTGGTTTGGTATCTCTTTGGCAGAGAATATTAACGTACAAGGAATACAATGAGATTATTGAATGCAAAGCTCTGAAAAACTTTTGTCATCTTCATATGGTTCAAGCACATTTTAGTTCTATTTACAATGTCTCCTTTTTGAAATATTTTTTTATTTATGATAAATGCATTCATAAACATATTGGTGCTATATCGAAAGCATCTACTCCTTTGGTTGTGTATTGGTATAACAAATGGGTATGTTATTTTCACGGGAAAGTGTATCAGCATCCACAGGGTACGGATATGAAGCATGCATTTACAATGTGGTGTTATATTTTGAGGAAAGAATGTGGTGGAAAGTGTTATGACTCGATGGATTTCAATACAGTGATTGAACAAATGTTGGATCAAGCGGAGGTAGTGAACAATGATAGAGTGGTAGAGGGATTTTTTACTCTAGAAGATGATTAATTATAATTTTAATTTTAAATCGTAATCCTCTGAAAAGTTTCTGCTATTCATATTTTCTAAAAACGCCTTATCAGCTTTGGATAATTCTCTTTTTTTCTTTTTGCTTCCATTTCCTGTTGGTCGGTTGCTTCGGTTAGATAACGCTCCTCTTTCTTGCCTGTTGGCATCCGATTGTGCTCTATTTGCGGCAACTTCTCGTTCCACTTTTTGTTCGTGATTTTTTTTTGCTGCCCTATTTTTTCTAGTATTTGCTATCAGTCTATTTAATTCTTTTAAGTTTGTCTGTCTGTTCCACACTTCTTTTAAATCCGGAAAATCTTCTCCTGCTAGTGATTTTGCTCCTTTTAGTGCACCTTCATTGAACTGTGCTTTTGCTTGTTCATTTTCTTGTTGTTGTCGTTGTTTTTTTATCAGTCTCCCTGCTTTTTTAGTATCTTTTGTATACTTTCTATTTTTATTCACTTGACTTGTAAATCTAGCACCTGCCGTATTTGATCTCTTTCTTCTATTCATTTAATAAAATAGCATTATCTATATATAGTAAATAGATTTTAATATATTCTCCTATATACTGGAGACATTTGTATACAAATGAACAATTTCCAATTACCATCAGCAGACGCAATTATGAGAGATATGGCTACACCTGAGGAAGCTGGGGAGGAAGAAAAAGAAGACGTACCATGTGATGTCGAGGATGAGGAATCAGAAGTGCATTGTCCTATCTGTTCTCATAATTCCGGTGAGACATCTGTTATTCAAAAGATGAATGAGATAGAGAATAATCTTACTGGTACGGTTTCCTCTGAGGAGATTTATCGTATCCAGTACGAATTGTACGAGCATCAGGTTCGTCAGCCGTTGCTTCGTCAGGGGTTGGAAGCTCCTGAGATCACGATGAAGCATATTCGTTCACATTATCAGAATCATCGTTTGAATTTGAAGGATATTGTAGCAAAAGAAATTTTGTTTGTGAATGTGATGCAAATTCATTTCCGTAAGCAGCAGATAGCGACTAGAAATAAGAGGGATGGAACAAAGACGTTGAATTTGAAGGGTGTGAACGAATGGATTAAATTGAGTAAGCATAAATTAGATTTAATTAAATATTTCAATGGACCGCTTGCTAAAAAATCAAAATCAAAGAATTCGGGTATTAAGCCATATGAGTTCAGTTAATAAATAGAATTTAGCGTATATAAATAGAAGATTAGTATTTATAAAATATGATTTCAATGAATGGAAGACCAGAATTGGGGGCAACCTCAGCAACAGCTTATAAGAGTGGACCACGACAAGGTTCATCCGGAATCCCATCAATAGGTGAGATGCGCAATCCAACACAACGAGTTTCAAAGATATCTATGGATACCAATGTAACTACATCTTTACCTTTGATGATTCGCCCGTGGTTGGATGGATACGAAAAACAATTTAATCAAGGAAGTATTCTGTTTGTATATTGTGATGACAAACGTAATCGATTGGAAACTGTAGCAGATGTGCCAACGGTGAATTTTTTATTAGAGGAAGCACATAATAATCAGAAAACATACACATCTGGTATGTTTAATGAATTAAAATCTAGATTTGAAGGTAAGATCAATTTATTTGGTATTTTGCGTAATGATATGATGGCAGATTCCAAATTACAAAAATTATTAAACGTGGATGTATTTGGGCGTTCAATGGTAGCAAATTTGTGGGGTAAATTAAATAGAGGAGACCATGTAGGGTTGGTATTGAAAGTTGTGAAAACATCACCAAATGGTTTTATTCAACCTGATAATAGTATATTACCGAAACAGATAATCAATGTAGAATCAGTTATGCAGGTATTGCCTGCTCGTAATGGTGTCATATGTGATGAATCAGATGAGAAAGAAGCAAAGAAATTTATGATGTATATGCCTTTAGGTGTAGTTTCTCATGCGGTTGCTAGAGTTCCTTCTTTGGGTCATAGAAAAAACGCATTGAGGTCACAGAGTCATTATACATTGTTACCGAGAATAGAGATATTGATGATATAAAAACTAGTGGATAACAAAAAAATATAGCTATATATAATTTAATGTTATATTATAATAAATACCAATATGAGTTTCAACAGAAATTTAAAACGCGTTGCAGGACCATCTTTCGTGGTCAATGTTCGATATGATGATCATCATATGATGCGATGTAGAAATAATACAAATGTACATCCAATGTTAGCTAAAGGCAGACGTCTTAACGAAATATATGATGTAAAAGAGCAAGAATTTTTAGTTAGTTATAAAGCAGAGAAAGGTGCTAGATATATGGATGGATATACACATTGCTTTTCATCGGCTAACAATTTTTCAATTAAAAAGCCTGATGGAGTGGATAAACTATCTGATATGAATATTACTCAAGTAAAGGAAGCCATTTTAAAAGATGTCGTATTTGTCGGAGTCGCTTCCACTGAATTTATTCCATCTGCTGCTTATCAAGAACAAGGTTTTGTTGCTCAAGTGGGAGGAGTTACCACTGTAATGAATGAATCACACGATACTATCTACCCGGGAGATAAAGTAATGTTAGATGTTTCTTTACGTTCAGTAGGAGCCCGTAGTAAAGCTATATCTCAAAAAGGTATTCCACAGGAAAAGATCCGTTTCACTATTAAGAGAGCAGCCACTAGTGCTGAGTTAGTAGCTCAAGCCGAAAGAAATGCAGGTGGTGGTGATGCTGCTGCAATAGTTAAAGAATATCAAAATTTACAAGAGAGAGTTGTAGGTAAATCATTTTCATATGCGCGTCATGGTGACCGTTTAGAAATAAATCTACAACCTAGGAGTAGTTATTAATATATTACACTATAAATTTAATATCTATTATTTTAAATGAGCTGTATACTCTGTAACAATCAAATACTTAAATCTGGTAAAGTCCGCCCAAATGTAGCTACATTTGAGTGCGGGCATGAATACCATCTATCTTGTATTCTTTCTCATAGTAAATTAAGATGTACTGAAAAATGTCCACAATGTTTCCCAGATTTTACAATGGGTGTCAATATGAGTTCAGAAAGATATGAAGCAATAGAAAGTCTTGTACTTGCTCGTAGAAAAAATAGGGAAATTAAATTAGAAAAAACACCACAGAAATCTATGAATTTTGGATGGTTTAACAGTGAAAATTCATTGACACAATTAGTATCGTCAGGAACATCTCTCAATACATTACGCATAAAAGGACATATGCCAGAAGACTTTATAGAACATCAAATTAGTTGGAAACGTTTAGCAAATATATATAACGTAGATGCTTTGTTAGATTTCGGTTGTAAGTGGCATCATATGATATTGATGGGATTTACGCCAGATGATTTTAAATCGATGACATGGCAACAATTATACGATACGTTACAAGTCCGAGCACCAGATATGTTAAAAACGTCCATAAATGTCAGACAACTAGGAGAATTGAAGTTTTCTATTCAACAGATAAAGCAATTGGGGTTCACATGGAAAGATTTCATGAATATGGATGGCAATGTAAAGACACTTAAATCATTGACATCCAATTTATCCGATTTAAAAACATATTTCAATCCAAATAGTATAGAATGGGAAAAAGCAGGATTTACGAGAGAGAGAATCAATTTGTATAAATGGGTAACAGATGAATTCACGCCAGTGCGTCAAACAAGACAGATATCATTAAAATCATTAAATAGATTAGATTTTTAAACTTTTAATTAAATTTACTATACACACAATTATAAAAATAACATACAAATAATCCATTGAAAAAGACACATCAAATGAATAATCGACTATTAATTCTTCAGGAATAGATTCTACTTCTATATGAGACATTTTGTAAAATGACACATACTTAATATACCCCAAATCATCCACAAACTACTTTCGCATATTTTGGATGAAATGTAGTAAAATTAACATCTTTACATAATACATTTTTAATTTTCAAAGCAATCCTTGCTTGAGGTAGCAATTCATTCATGTCATTTATTAACTCGTGAGTTGCTCCAACTGTCTGATGTACTTGTGAAACCGTTGCAGCAGTCACAATAGTAATGACAAGAATAAGAATTAGTGTCATAAAGACAGCCAATATATGTGAATAATATACAATACAATTTTTTCTATCGGATAAAATACCCGGAATGAGTGCTTGATGTAATTCTTTTTCTTCTCTTAACATTTATATGTTTAACATTTTTATTTATACCCTCTTTAACGTTTTATAAAATAAATAAATATATACCGTGGGAACAATCAACAGGAATGGATTAACAAAGGACATGATCAAATAAACTAATATCTGCTCTATTATAATCATTCGTTTGATTGCCACATAAACACGGAATGCCTTTTTATCTGCACATATCTCTATGGCATCTTGATGCTCAAATAATACAGGGACACATTTTTTACATTTATTGCAATGAACATAGTGTTGAGGCGTCAGCAGTTTACAATATGTACATTGTTGAACATATTCATATGGATTAGCTGGTTCAATATGCAAAGTATAAAATTTATATTGTAAAAAGAACATCAACAGACATTGTGTAACAAATGATATCCCATCCAAACCGAAAGCTACAAGAATATAAAATGTACAAATATAGAATAAAGTGAAATAGAAATGATTCATTTATATCAGATATATTTATTTATATACGCATCAGCATTGCACGGCATGTTGCAATCTTTTCCACCTCTGTGATAATCCCTTTCTAATGATACTCAATTTCAATTGAGATCTTGCATTTCGAATCCATGGCTTATGACATCCTTGACACAAATAAATATTTCTTTCCTTCTCCTCCTCACCAGTATCATCAATAATAGAGATAGGAGACCACGATTCGTTGCCCCTGACAGCATGACACCACTCACATGAAACGGTTGTGTACAAACGACCATGTTGAATGCAACATCCACAATAAAAGGAATCCTTTGTGAAATATTTTGAATCCATTCTCATAAAATTCCCACACGAAGGACAAATCGTATACAAATTACCGTAATATTGCAATATTCTACCTAATAAATTAACATTACATAATTCGGTATTTGCACACGTATTATTTTTCATCTCTTTACGACGTTCTTTTGCAGAACGCTTCCTTTCTCGATCTGATTTCACCTTTTCCAACGTACTCGCGTCCACTTGCATAAAAGAGGAATACTCTGTTACATGATGATGGCGCTTTTTACCATCCACTTTATCACACCTCTTTCCACAATACATCTTCATTGTCTCGTCGTCTACCAACACTTTCGAATGACCAAACGCATACAGATTGGAAATCTTACCCTTTTCATCATTGGTATTCACAAATCCTTTAAATTGTTTGCATTCTAAACACATCATCGTGTAACCTATATCATCCGGTAAAGGTGTGTTGTTTGGTACACTATATTTACGACGCAAAGCTATATACTGACGCTTGTAAATATGACAAGGTAAACTAAATAGTCTACAATTGACTTTCCTATCAAATATATCTGAAAAATCACGTATGGCTTCGAATTCATAACGAGATAGCTTTGACAAGAATGATTTAAGTGATGATTTCGATCCCTCTTGAATATATACATCTTGAATATACATCATCTGCTTGACAGTCTGCTTCGATACTTTAAAATATTCCAACCATTTGTAAGGAATATCTTTTGAATTTTTTGTGCGTATAGCCATTTTATAAATCAATGCTCTATTCTCTTCTGCAAATTCTTTACGGATAAAATCTATACAATTGGAATCATCTATCTTTTCACACTCCGTCAACACGATATGACAGAATGGATGCTTCGTGGGACGGTACAAATGATGCACCTGTTGCTTATTGATAATAGATAATTGAGTTTCAACTCCTCTAAAATCCATGATATTGGTCTCAATACAAACACATTTACGAACCGTATTCATTGCCTTCACCACACAATCTTCAAATTTATCCCAATAATATCTTTGCTTGATCTCATCATACATAGACGGTACTTGACGGACTCCGTAGATAAGAAATTCTTTAATAGTGTAAAACAACAGCTGTTGGTGATCTCGCATCATCCATTGCAACATCTGAGCCTTTGATATAGAATTGAATTTACGAAACAATTTTATACGGATAGTTAAAGGAGGTCGTTCCGTACATGTCTCGTATAAACCCATTAAAGAACATTTTAAACATCCTAAAACAAATTCATACACTTCATCATGCTTTCTACAATAATTGGACACTATCTCCCTGAGATTACGGATAGTACATCTCTGGGGAAGACTCTTTGATAAGAGATGTACTATCGGGTTTGTTTTTGAACGGGTATCACTAAAGAAGGAACATTGTACAATATAATGCAACACATCTGGTAAATTGCCCTGATGAAATACCTTGTCCATTGTAGGTAAATATTTATTGATAGGAGCTCCTTCCCCATAATCTGTCAACATATGCTCGTCTGTACATTCATTATGGTCCTCCATGTAGATCATCAACGGGATATGCATGTCCGCATACAATGTAAGATAATACAAAATGGATGAATCCATGTTACTCTGATTCAATAGTTTATTCAATAGATGCATGGTCCAACCAATAGTACAATAAATTCGATGGAATTCATCTGATTTGGATAAACATGCGGGGTTCCAATACGTTGTTTTCCACTTTGACAAGTCGAACGAATGAACCCGATCAACAAAATTTCCTATGAACACATCTTCGTATTCAGTTGATGCGAAATTTGGTTGAAGTATTTTATTGATATTGTCCATGAATGGAAATATCTGCCCAGCGACTAAAGCATCATTTAGTGGCTGGGCGCCTGCAATAAAAAATGCTGTGTCTGTTTTGGATATCCCATTCTCCACTGCTGATAATAGCGCATTCCATTCTTCTCTATCAAATGATATGCGGAACGGATATGAAGGACAATTGGGTCGGTTAATCCTTCCCATACATGTCTACTAGATATGATACAATCCTTTAAACAATATTCACCTTCCACATCCACAATGTTTCGGTAATCCTGTAATATAGAATCCTCTCGCATACCCATCCCATCCGCACGGATATTAATCCACGCTCTGGCAATCTCTTTACGCTTACACATCAAACACAGGCGCCTCTCAGGCTTGTATTTGCCAGTAGCTTCAAACTCCTTTTGCTCCGAAGGCAATAGAAATTCACGAACAATAAATGCCTTGTCTTTTGCCATCGTTATTTGTAATCCCTCACATTGCTTACCCAACAAACATGGTCTCTCATTACCGACAGGCTCACGTAAAAACTCATCCTCGTACGCACGTGTCACTGGCTGAGTAGACGCACGCAATCGCTCTCTGTCGTTGAACTGATGGATATCAAATGTTTCAGTAGGTTCTCGCTGAATAAGAGCTCTCACAAATGGAAAATCATAAGGCTTTACCCAACCATGATCACCTCTCTGCCATGCATCTTTGTTTTTTGAATTGAAGAAATTGGTCTCCGCAATGATCAATTCCTTTGGATTATTCTGTAATTGGAACTCCGTTTCAACAGACAGAATCTCTGGGTATTCAGCTGAAGTGACCTTCTTCTTAGGTACAACGTGACGTACCTTAAATTCAGAGACTACTCGCTTTGCTTTCACATGCTTCCCACGACTGCTTGTTCGACGTCTCTTTTTTTGACGTTTTTCTTCTTCTAATTTATCTTGTTCTTTAGCAGAATCCTCGTCGCTTTGATTATTAACCGGCTCCTGTTTAGAGGTCTTGCGATCTCTATATGCACGCTGGAATGATTCTTCTATGTTATTCATTGCTTATATTTGTTTTGTTTAATATATTTTGAAGATGGTATATATAGTGTGTGAAACTCTTTTTGACAAAAATGATTGAATATTGATTCAATAGCATATTTAATCACTTTTATAAAAAACATCCTCGAGACATAGATATATACATGTATCAACCAGAATAATATAAAAAGAAAAAGAAAACAAGATGCCATCCAATACAATAAACATATTTACGGTTTTAGGAGTGATAACATATGCCACCGATAACATTGAAATGAACAGAAATAATGTGAAAAGGGTTATCAAACAACAAAGATACAAAAAAAAGTTAAAATATAAAAACAAAAAAAGAAGAGTTTCTAAACATTATATTAAACGTAGATTATAATTATTTTATTCTTCACATCCACAATTTTTACTTTCTTGATTGTATTCCTCTTTTAATTCCCCACATGTAAAGTCAGATATACCACCCGGACAATAGGTGTTATATAAACGTGTCATACCATAAGAGTAATAGGCTGCCCATCTGTTAAAAAACCATTCACATGCATATACTTCTTGATTAAAAAATGATGCAGTACCCGCAGATGTTTGAATACTAATCCTACGATACGTCCCAGTTTGAGTAACTACCCCAGATTGACCGGTATGGTAATTGTTACCAGTTGGATCGAATTCTGGCGCCCACGGTATATGTATACCACCATTGACTGAATTTTTAAATGCGCTCGAACCGATTCTAGTTACTGATTTCGGTATTAATATATCACCTGAGAACGTAGCACCCTCGAATGCACTATCGCCAATTTCAGTTACTCCCTCTGGAATATGCAATCCATAATCCGTGAACATACATCCTGCCAAATCATCAAAGTTAATAACAGTGACACTGGCATCAATTGTTACAACACCATCAATGACAGAGTATTTACCCGCCACTGACTCTGGACAGACACATTGACTGATGAGGTTTGTACCTGAAGGATAACTATATGTTAACATTTTAGGTTGAGTTTTACCACAGAAATAAATGTTATCAAATGTGGCGCCACTAAAAACATTATCCCCCAACACCCACGAATCTAACACGTGTAAATCTCCTGTAACTTCAAAGTTTTTAAATGCATCATTTCCTAAGGTTAATGTTGGAGACGTCAGCGTAAGGGATCCACCAGATAATTTAGCATCTTTAAATGCTTCATTTCCTATGGTTAATGTTGGAGACGTCAGCGTAAGGGATCCGCCATGTAATTCAGCATATTCAAAAGCACTGTATTCTATTTCTGTCACAGTATCTGGTATAATCATATCATACCCACCTTTAAATTTAGCATAATAAAATGCTTCGTATTCAATTTTCGTTATTTGATTAAAATGTATCATACCACCCATTTCAAAAAATTTTCCCCATTGTTCTTGAACATTTGTCCATGAATCAGGGAAAGTTATATTACCGGAGCCTAAGATTTTAGTTTCATATAACACTTGTTTATGCATGGTGGTGCTAGGTAAATCAGGTGATATAATTAAATTACCATCAATCGTAGCCTGTTGGAAAGCATATCTATCTATTTTATATAAATTAGATGGCAATCGCACATCACCTGTAGTCTCAAATCTGTAGAAAATTTGCATGTTCAAAGTTCTTTCCACAGTACTAAAAGAACTAGGATAATCAGGCATGTAAAACATTCCGCAATCCATATTCACACCGGAAAATACGGCGCCACCTAGTTTTGGCAAATATTCTCCCTCAAAATTGATACAAGCTACAGTAGCAGAATAAAATGCTCTGGTGTGAATTTCAGTGATTGTAGATGGTACAGTAAAGTTTTTTGTATCAGCATATCCAAGGAAATATTCTGGAAGATAGGTTAAACCACTACCTACATGAATGTGATCGAATTTTAAATAATTTGCCCAATTTGTCCCTAATGTTGTTAATGAATCCGGTAAAATTAATTCGTGACTGGCATCACATCTACTGCAATAATATGCCCACAAATACAATCCTTTATCAGCTATTTCTTCAACACCTTCCTCGAATGTAAGGGTTTCTCCATAAAGTGAATAATATACTGAATATTTACCTAAATATCTAACAGCAGAACCAATAGTTAGATGTTTTAAAGCACCACAAAAATAATAGGCGGATTGTGATCCATATGTTTTATCTTCAGTATCACTTGAAATTGTAACAGACGTTGCATAGCTGTTGACGCAAGCACCATACGCCGTTGTTATCATCGACAAAAATATAATAAGCCGTAACATTTAAAAGAAAAACATTTCTTATTTATAGATGATTTTTACACTTATATTTTACCATGCTAACCTCATGTTAAAATTAGTAGTCTAATGTTCCTATATAAGTATAAAATAAAATAAAAAAAATTTGAAAAAAAAAAGTGTCTTCCTGAAATGACAAAGTGTTTAGCCTGCTAAACACTTTGTCATTTCAGGAACATAAAAAAAATTTTCAAAAAAAAAAAATTAAATTTATACTTATATAGGAATTATTCGTATATGGGTAATGATATTTACATGGTAAATATAATAGCATGGATTTAATATTACGGCTTAAATATTCAATCACTTTATTGAATCATGGATAAAAATAATAATAAATATATTATCCATCACTACCTATTTATATATCTATTTTGTATGGATAAGAATGAATACGACTATACATATAAAACCTCATCGGCTTCATTTAACTACGGAACAAGAAAAACAATTGAATGCATACACGTCGTCCATTAAATCTCCTAGAATAACAGATAATTGTTTTGTGCCAATAATTGGAATAAACCCATCTATTGAATCACCTCAGAATGTCATTCTAACATTTTCTAAACAGGATGTGTCGTTTTTGAATATCGTCCATAGTCTGGCATATTACGAGAATGAATTGAAAGTCAGTGGCACGGAATCATGGGAGAACGACGATACGATAACAGTCATCATCAACAAATACATGCTGCATGCCATTCAATATGGATTTGGTTGTTCTGTAGCTTCGGCAAAAAGACGTTCTGTTTATGTGGATGTTCCTGCATTCCAATGGATCATACGAGCATGGTGTGATGAAGATACCCTTGTGTTTCGCCATGGAGTAAAGTCATTGGCGCGTTTGTTTCTAAGCAAGAATGGTAATGTTAACATACACGAAGCGAATGCCCGATTGATTCCTACTATATTTAATAGAATCGGTGAACGCAAAGGGCAAAAAGGTGTATGGGAAGATATATTTTTTAAGCATTTCCTTGACAATGACAATCCTATGATTCAAGCTCTGTTGGCTATGATTATAGTTCCGGGGGGGTCAATACGTCAAAATATTCATCTTTCGGAAGCTGGATACAAGCGTTTATCATTATGTGGCGGGTTACCAGCGCGTATGCAATGTTTTTTAGAGAAACCTAATAGGAATAAACATAGTAAAGAAAGAAAGGAGTATAATTTTAATTCGTGTCATTCTGTTTATTTCAAGTGGTTGGTAGACTCCAATTTCAGTGGAGATCAATTGATATTGTTTCTATCCTTCGTTTATACAAGGAAAAACATTGTACCAAAGAAGATGTCAAAGTATGTATGTGATAATTCTCTGTTACATAGTCATACCAAACTAGTTGCTAGATGGATGCAGGACGAATATTATGGTACATATTGTAATAAGCGTGATGTCCCTCGCGATGGAATTGATCTGTTTGCAAAATTCATATCGTATGTGGAGATGCGTGGTGTCTGTGTTATGCGAAGTTGGTCATATGAAGATTGGTGTAGGACAGAAGGTGAAAAAAGGTGTTTTTCACTTATTAAAGGTCTGATTGAGAAGGATCGGCATTTTGTTCCTATTGTACAATATCCTCGATGGATAGTGGATAAGACGGATAAAAAATACACAATACACCAGAATCGAAAGAAGAGGAAACGGGAATGGTACCGATCACCTCATCGAAATGGAAAGGCGGATCAATCGTTTCCTATTTTGTATTTTTCTAAGAAGATTCATTGGAAGATAGACGAGATAGTGAGGGACAAATTGTGTAATTATTTTTATAATGAAAATAGTTTTAGTATGTGATATGTTATATATAAATTAATCTTCTTCTACGGATGCACCATCTGAAATGGCTGGGTATTTGTATTGAATCAAAAATTCACACATAACCTTGTAGTTTCCGTCCTCAACGTCATTTGCTTGGAAACGAGCAGATAAGTCTTCGAAAGAAGTGTATGGAATCTGTTGAATAACTTGTTCATACAATTGTTTGATAACTGAATTCACAACTGATTTCGATACTTTGACGTACTGATTCTCACGTTTGGTTTCAGCTTCTGTATTGATCCCCAACATTTCCCAATTCCTTTGGATAACCTTTAAAATTACGTGATCAGCTTCCACGTACATATAGTCCTTTCCCTTAAATGGAACAATACCTTCCCAAAGTTTGTCTAGTGTGTACCCGCCATATTGTTCAATGAATCTGTTATTAAGGAGGTTTTCTGGACTGTAAACTTTAGTATCTGGTCTTGCCTTTTCGAAAGGAAGAACATTAACTAAGTTAATAAATCCATCGGTTTCACTGGTATGTGTTCTGCCCATGTCAGTATCTGCTTCCGTGAACAACCAACCTTCAGTATTAACGATTTGTGGTTTGTTTTGGAATAAATTGATACCAACTGATACTGGTTCATCTACGTTGGAGTATACACTTTTCAAGGTCATTCCGGTGATTATACCTTTGGAAAAGTCTAATTTGCTCATAGATTCTTTCTGTTCTTCATCTAATTTTTCCATGTCGTATGCAGGGCGAAATAAATCTACTGCACCCGGAATTTCAATATTGGCGCCCAATCTTAATTCTTCTGCTGATAAATTAGCTTGAACCACAATACGTCTAGCATGAGTGGATCCTGCTTGACTATCTTCTGAAGTAATTTCATTTGGCATAACCGATGGTGTTGGAGCCACTGCTGTATTTTCTTGTGCTGGTGTATTTTGTTTGATTTCGTGAACTTTACTCATTTTTATATGAATAGAGGATGGGTATAAATAATACATTAAACTAATTTCATCCACACATTTGAACTATAAATAGAAAATGCTATGTTAATAAATGACATCCTTTTGGGAAGAATCAGATGTTAAAATTAATCATCCGGGTGAACAAAAATTACAACAAGGGGATATGGAAGAACGAACGGAAAATATATTATATCCTACAAATGATGGTGCCTACGAGAGGGCTGTACGTCTATATTTCAAGCGCAAGACAAATATCGATGATAGTAAAAGTAATATATCCGAATTGTTAAAAACTATGTATTTAAAATTTGGAGAGGACAAGACAAGAGCTGGAATCAACCGTATTATGACAAGAGGTCAAGGATGTAGAGATTCTGAAGGATGGGATTGTGAACCTATTCCAAAACATAACCATTTGAGACAGGTGGACGGTGCAGCCGAAGTATTCTCTTTAATAGGAGGCAAAGTAGATAAAGAATCCATTACTTATGAAAAGATAAGAGAGCAGTCTGTGGAGACGATGCGTGAAAATAAAACGTATCAATTTTGTATGCTTTTAGCAGGTTTCAATAATGATAAAATTGAAAAATATTATATTACACCATCAGAGCGTTTGAAAACGAATCCTAGAAAGAGACCCATGAACACTAGGAGGGACAACGCTATATCCGATCTCATTGTTGAGAAGCAAAAACAATTGGATAATTTATTAGAAACAGAAAAGATATTAAAAAAAGAAAACATTTTCAAAGATGCAAAAAAATTGGGGGAAGTTATAGATAGAAGAACCAGAAGTCCAATTATTAGAAAAACCAAAAATGCCTTAAGTAACCCAAAAACTGCTAAGATGGTGCTCGGTAGAATGAAACCAGATAAACCGCCTCCTATGGGTGGAAGAGCAGCATTTGGGACACTCCCCCCACCACCTAAATCACCACCAATAATACAAACTCGCTCAGAGATGATTTCTCCACCTGCATCTCCACGAACTCCTCCGAAACAGGATAAGAAGGATTGGGTGGAAGAAGTGAAACGAGGGGAAGTAATAAAAACTCTCCAGAAACAAATAAATGATTTAAAAGATCGTCGTAGGCAGATGAATAAATTATCTTTTCACGATTGGTATTCTTCTACGTCGTGGGCGGATGGTCGTCTTCATCTGAGTCCTCTTATTTATGCTCATATTGAGGAGGCTTTTAATGTGGTGCGTCGTAAGTGGACACATTTGAAAGACGTTCCGCTAAGTTTATTTATCGAATCACGGGATGTCCGTTCTTATTTCGCTCGTTTGGTAGCGTGGTGTATGCGTACAAGTGATTGTTTGTCTGGAAAGCGATTTCATTTACAATCGACTTACGCTAGGGTGAATCATGAGAAAATAAGATTGTTGAATATTTTCCGTCATGTGAGACGCATAAAGGATATATTGATATACGATAGACAGCCCGATTTATATCCGTATGTGGATGGGACACAGACAAAGATAAATAGGTATTTGGACGATCGTGTTGCTCTTAAATTAGATTTCCCAGCACGTCCGATGGAGCAGGATATAGTGAATACAATGTTGTCGGTAAATAAAGCTATGCAAATGAGTAAAGCATATAATAATATATAATATAATTTTAAGCAAGTGATTGTTTTACCATTTCTCTTGGTACAATAAGTGTATCACCTGACACATATCTTTTACTGATTAATTCCCTCCAATGATCTTTCATTAATTTGCTAATATTTTCAATGGATGCTGGCATATCTATGGATCCATCGCGGATATGTTGATGACAATTTGCTCCTTGTGGAATAAATTCTTTTTCTGGAGTCAAATACAATACGATGTCAGCAGGCAATTTGCTATGAATTGGATTTGCGGAGAAGAATCCGTTTTCCATTCGATACATGGTTACATTATGTGATTCTAGCACATTGATATAATTTTCTAATGGTTTTCTCATTGTAAATGTGTTTACAATGTTTTTTCCTTCCCATTTACACGATTCATATGCTCTGCTTCTCTGTTCATCCGTAAGAGAATGTATATCTATATAATTGTCTGCTGATAGGAGATCCGATTCAATGTGTTTATTTTCAACGGATACCATTGCACATCCAATTAAAGGAGAGATATTTAATAGTGCTTTTCCTTTATTTGGCTTTATGGCATGGTTGTAAAAGTGAAAACTTCGTCCGTCACTGTATAACATGTTGTAATTGGAAGTGATAACTCTGTCTTTGGCTTCATATTCTTTTGCAATTTTGTCTCTGTTTTGTTGTGCCTGTTTCACTAATTTAGCGGAAACAACTTCTTCATATGCTTGTTTCATGTTTGAATTGGATAAAATCCACGAATTTAACATAATGTCTGCTTCCTTTTCAACACCTGAATCGACTATGGTATATGTTTCCTGTTTATAAGCTCCAATTTCATCAATCGAATGAGTTGAATATACACCTACAGATGAATTAAACGAGTCTATTTCCGCGGCTGTTGATTTTTGTAATCCACCTTCATACATGGTTCTTCCTTTACATAGTTCTGGATGCAACCATAAACGATCGGTTTCATTTAATGAATAATGAGGAGCGGTTTGAACAACAAGTCCACGGTAAATATTTGTGTCATGTTTCACACTCATTTCAAGATCCTTTCCAAAATTAGAAAGTAAAGTCACGGCAAGTATACCGGATCTATTCGAAAGCTGTTCCATTTCAGCTACATGAGACTGTAAGTCTTCAGGGATTCCATTTGGATAAACTTCAAGCAATGCATTCGTATCAAACATTTTAATTAGAATGAATACGTATTATATAGTGTTTTTTAATAAATATGGGTAGATCATAATAATAATAATATTTGACAACTTCATTAGAAAATATAAAGTATATATAGCTTACCATGTATAATAAAAAATGAGTTTCGTTGTAATGAAAAACCAACCAGAAGAACAAATAGTGGAGACTAGCGTAGAAAAATCTACGTCAAAACAATCATCGGGGTTGTCTATGAAAATAGATGTTGTACCAATACCGGTATCAAGCGAACAAGTAAATTTGGAATTAAAGGGTATTCAAAATAGTGCAATTCAACAAATTAAAAGAGAAGGAAAAGATTTATTTCATGCCAATCATACTATCATGACATCTTCAGCAGGTAAGAGATTGTACCAAACAGCTGATTTGTATGGTCAAGTACTTGCTGTGGAAGATTTGATTCCTTTGTTGACACAATCTGATTTGACACTTCGTTTATCCGCTTTAAGAGAAAATTCACATTCCCACGGTACATGCATGGAATTAAAAACAGGTATTTTAGCAGATCTTTTAGAGGAAGCACCTGATGCAAAAAACGAAAAAATAACAGAGGTTAGTGTCCCATCTTCAGAAAATTCTGGTCGTATGTTTGTCGGTGTGAAATTATCTGGAGGTAAACATTATATCCAAAAGGTTGATTATGAAATCGCATCAGCAATAGATGATCAACTTCATTTAAAATAAGTCAATATACTATAATTATTTATCTTTATCTTTTTTATCTTCTTTCTTTTCTTTCTTTTTGTCTTTTTCATTGTCTGGTTTGTCTTCCGCTTTCCGTTTTTTACTTTTCAAATCTTCCCCTCCCTCCGCTTCCTCTTTTGCTCCCTTTGGCTGCTCTACTTTCTCCTTTGGCTTCTCAAACAAGAGAGCATCTATAGGAGGGGCTTTCTTTTCAAGATCCTCTAGTGGAAGTGATATATTTCGAAGTGCATATTGTCCATATGATTTCCATGAAATGATTCCTTGTTCATATAATTTACGTAATTCGTCATTTGATACAAATGGGGTTACTGGGAAATATACTTTGACTTTGTATTTCTTTTTTAAATCATTCACATCATCCGTTTTCTTGATTTTTATTTTTTCTGTTATTTTATCCGCGTTAATTGAATTGTAGGCATCTGATAAGACTACACCCAGTTTACGTTTCCACCATAATAAGGTATGCATGAATGTTTGGTGTGTACCAACAGTATCATGTGAGCGATTTCCACTTCCATCGGCAAACATCATTGAACGTGGAACGCCGAAAGCGGCACATACCTCTTCTTGTAATAATTTATGAACATTAACAAGATCATTCCTACCGGTATTACTAGTAGAAGGCTTCAATGTCTGACCGGCTGGTAAGGATGTGACGGCTTCTAAATTGACAGTTGCCCTAGCAGCATGCTGTGGGTTCAAATAAGTTTCATATAAATCCTTTTGTGCATTGAACAACTGAAGTGCTTGTGCATTTCGTTTGAATTTCATATCATCGGAAGTCTCCGCGGCATTGGCATCTGCATAGAAATCATAATCAATACCTTCTGCTGTTTGTCTGTTGTTGCCACTATCTTTGATTTCTGAGAAATATTGAGGGTTGCTCCGTTGCGCTTCCATTGTTAATGTCGTTTGCCGTAAATTCTTTAAGAATTGTAGTCGAGGGAGAACGCGTGACATGGGAGACATGATCCCACCAGATTGAAGTGGTGAATACCCAAAGTGATTGAACACAACCGCGTTTCGCATGATCTTCTCAGCAGACCCCTTTTCGTATACAAAAAATTCATAATCATTGTTTTTGATTCCCATTTTTAGCCAGTAGGTTCCTAATTTAGCAACACTAGGATACTCTTTTCCCAATAAAACGACTGCAAATCCATAGCACATGACTGAATCAATTAAATCGGCGCAAAATGGTACCCATCTATATTCAATGAGATCAGAATCATTGATATCCATTTTCATTTCACAATCATTTTGACAGAATTTTATTCCGTTGTTTAATAATTGATTATGAATCATTTGGCGGCACATCTGTATAAGTGGAGATTGGTGAAAGGATCGATAAATCACTTGCATCTGTTCCATATCCAATCTTTTTGTATTATCCATATTTTATGTATAAATAATACATATATATATACTATAAATGAAAAGAAAACGCACAAATCAGGTCGAAGAAGATCCTCATAAGAGATCTGATTTCTATAATAAGGATGAATTGTTTCATTTAGCCACAACACTACAAATGGAATTCAATCGTGAATTCGGTATCAATTATAGTGATGTATCTATCCTCAGATATGTACAAGATCAGACTCAATTGGAGACTATTGCAAAGATAAACATCATCATGCAAGCATGTATAACAGAGAAAATATATAAATCGTTAGAGGATATTAAAGAAATAATTAACACAAGTATAAATACATAATACTATAATTATAATATGAGTGCCGTATGTGATGTCAATATATGGATGAACGGGATTATTATTTCTAGTTTAGGCATTGGATGTTTTATCACTGCTTTCTTATTGAATGCGACATTGCGACGTGGAAATGATGAGGCTGCTATGAGTGGTTCCGGTGGAGGTGCACCCGACTTTAAAATCGGTAGTCAGTCCCATCGGACTGTTTTCCCACTTGATTTTTAGTATTTGTATATACTTTAACGATGTCTGTTTGAAACAAATCATTTGAAACCATAAAATAATTTTGGTCCTTGTCTACAATCCATGTATGAATCAACCCTACAGTATGTATATGTCCACGAACACCACGTCCCATAAGTTCAATATCTCCCTTGACTCTCGATAATCTAGTTCCATCAAAAACAAATCCTTTTGTAACGGTTTTCATCAATGGTTGTAATGCCAATCCAATACCTAAAAATAATCCAGACATTAAATAGCGAACAGTTGATTCACCAAATGCAATATATGTGAATAATACTATTACAATGAAACACCATATAGACAGAAAAAATTGTGCGGTATGACCAAATAAATCATAGCGACGTAATAAGTAACTAATAAGATACATAATACCAAATCCGAGAATTAAAATACCGGAAGCTAATAATATTGTTAAAAATAAATCCATTTTAGTAATAGATTTTTTATATTTATACTACATAATGATATTCCTATTAAATAAATGGATCCTATATATTTAAAAGACACAACTATATGCATTAAATCAAGAGAAAGAAAAATGTTTTACAACTTTTTTAATCGCTTCTACACCCCTTTTGTATTTATCATATGGTTTATTGTTGGTTTGGATATCAATACATGTCAAAATGTACCCATTCTAATTATAATCATTTCATGTACTGCCGCATTTTTTAACGCAATGGATACATTTACACAATGGAAAAATGATCTTTGTATTGTACTTGAATCCAATTCACCACCTGTTAACGAGTGGTACTATTCGTTTGTATTCCTATCTGAATACGCCATTCATTGGATATGTATAATACTATCTATATGGTGGGTAGACGATTTACACTCATGTATGTCATTGGATAGAAACTATCAATTTTATCTATGGTGCGGCGTTCTTATTGTTGTCATTGTATTGCATGTTTTACAACACAAATTACGAAACAAACAAATTCAGATGATAGTAAAACAGAGCTATACTCATGTTTCGTCAGATACAGTTTGATGAGGAGGATCAAACCACACATTATGAGGAAATGGTTCTTTTCGTATTAATCGTAAAGGTTTCTTCTTTAAGCCGGGGCGTTCTTTAATAGGAGGGTCCATGTAAGGAACCAACGACGCAATACCATCCATATGTATTTCATTCATATCCAGACCACTATCTTTTGTAGGGACACAATCTCTCATTTTGCATCCTTCAGAATATGGTTTCAACATTTGATATTTATTTTGCGGACCCCATGTCATGAAATGAGAATGAGGGAGATATTCAGATGTAAAATGAGGACGACGACGCTTTTCTCCACAACAAGACCATCTCCCTGTGTCGGCATTGAATTCACCGGGATGATAAGGACATTTCCACATTCCCACGTTTTCGAGTTCACAAAAATAACGCCGACAATAAACACATTGACGGACTTCGCAAAATAACTCAATCGTTTTCTTTACAAGAGCCTGATTTGCGTATAATGACATTTTATAAATAATTATTTGTTTAAATACTCTATTTTTATACCCATTTTGATTCCAGTACATCAATAGCATGTTGAATAACACATGCTTCTTTACTGTCGTCTACACGAATCTCACGTATCTCCCAATCCCATATGTCGAGAACCTTTATATAAATAGATGCAGAGCGCTTAACCTGTTTTAACAATCCATCGTATTCCTCCGCACACAATACCTTCTCCTCACCATAAGATATCACCTCAGCATTACCATAAACCTTTGTTTTCTCTCCACATAAAGCAAAAATGTGATCTTCTCGAAATCTAGTATGCTTTTCGGTTCCAAATTGAAATGCATAGATGACATCATCTGAACGCTCTCCACATACAAATTCCATTTGATATGCCATCTCCACCAAACGTTCCCTTACAGCACTAGAAACAAAATCAATTCCAGAAATCTGAATAGCAGGTAGTTTCATTTTTAAAAGTTCTATTTTAGCTGCATAATAGGACAAATGATCTTCCTCATCTTTTTGAATTTCAGGTAATAAATAAGTACCGAGTAACACAAATACTATAAAAACAACTATCCAATGAATATACGATTTACTGGAAGTCAACGACTGTGTTAAAAAATTACTATCCTTTGGCATATTAGGACGCTTACATCGATTACAACAAGTATTTTTTTTACCCATTTATATTATGCATTATATTATATATACCCTAAATAGAAAAAAACCCATATAAATGACTTAACAATAACTTATAAAATATGGCAACCTTACCAGCTCCGGTGCTACAAATGATCAACGAAATGAAACCACCGAAACAATGGACGTCAACCGACGCGGAAAAATTCAAACAAATTTATCTTGCCAGAAACGGCAAAATGATAGATAGTTTGAATGAATCCTATCCTTTTTCGGCATTTTTTGATGGTGGTAAATATACCATTAATAAAGAAGAAATAAAAATGAATGATTTGAATACATACAGAAAAGGATCACCAGAATATACCGCACTTTTAAAACAATGGAATGACATGACTACCGCCAAAAGAAAAGAATGGATGGCATCTTCAATGCGATACAGTGATGTAACAGAGCCGGTATACAACGAAACCAATGAAAAATTAGCTCAGGGATTAGAGAAATTAGCAGTGAATGTACCACCGGTTAAATCAGGTGTACCTGCTTACAAGAGACGCCGTATTGATTATTCTCAGCATTTTAAGCCTGTTATTCTATTGAATTATTCAAATAAAACAGCTTTCGCTTTCGAACAATTTCTGAAGAAACAGATACCGGGTGGAGGAGGAGTTTTACCGACTGGATTAATTAACCAAATTCCCAATTTAAAACGTTCACAAAAATTGCAAAAAATGGAAGAATATATGGTTGAATTAGCGAATAAGAAATTAGAAGCCATTTCACAACAATATCACGATGGTGTATGTGCGTTAAGAAGACAAATACGAGAAAATATGGACCAATATAGATCGTACTTGAAAGGCGCTAGAGTATCACCTACACTTGATTTCCAACAATATGAACAAAATATAGATGTTAATAAAGGACCAATATTAAGATCGAAAACAGCTATTCTTCGACGTACTTTATTTAAAGAATGGCAAGAATATGCTAAATACCTTAGTACTGAATACAAAGCTAGATTACACGAATATGAATTAGCAACACCTGATTATGGAAGTAAGTTAAGAGATGTTACACCAGTTATTGGGACAGTGAATGCTCCTATGAGAAACGCATGTGAAATTGGAGAAGAAGCACGAATGAAGCTGGAACAAGAAAGAGCAAAACTAGCAGGAGAAAAACAAAGACAGGTAAGAGCTGCCATGTATAGGGAAAAAGCTGCTAAAAAGTATACTGCTAAAAAACGTAATAAGAATAGGAAAAACATCAAATCACAACGTCAATCGTCTGCAGTAATCAACATGAGGTGCAAAGAATGGTTCAAAGATGTAGTTAAGATATACGAAGGCTGGTTAACTGGTCCTAATGTTGATGATAATTTTAAGATAATAATTGTCCCACCAATTATTGGAATCACAGCAAAAAAGAAAATGATAGTACCAGTTCGAATGGGAAGAGATACCTCTAGAATTGTTGTTTACAAAGGAGATGATATTGCTTCGAATCAATACATTGAAAAAACGTTGTCTCTGGGAGTAGGTAAATTAAATTGTACCCCTGAAGAAACTACAATGGTATCTGTAGACCGTAGAAATGCAAAAGCTACTATTAAAGAGTTGATACGTGCACAATCAGTGGGTAGATCTAAAACGTCTACCAGAAGGAAATCAGCTGCCCTACCTTCCATGAATCCATCCAATACACGTTTACCAGCTCCAAAGAAACCACCGGCTAGAAAAGTTCCTGTCAAAAAGACCCCTCCTCCTCCACCAGCTGCTGCTAAACCAGCACCTAAAAAACCTCCAGCTAGGAAGGCTCCTGTGAAGAAGGTATCTGCACCTGTACAATCTCCTATAAGGAGATCATCTCGTGTTGCTAAAGCTAAAAGACAAGGAAAAGAAAAGGAATTTTTACAAAAAGTCAACGAAGAAACGAAACAAGATTCACCTGTAGTAGAAACAAAGGAAGATGCGCCACCATTAACTGTCACATTAGAGGTGACAGGCGGTGGTAAATATAGTTCAGGTAAATATGGATCATATTTGGTTACAAGACCGTTTATTGTTAATGGTCCATTCTATTTAGAAAATAAAGAAAAAGCAGAAGAAAATAAAGTTCGAATTGATTTCAGAAACATTTATAAAATGGAAGGAGCAGGTGAAGCATTTGCATTGAGATATGCTACTAGTAATGCAAAACGTAGAAGTGGCGCGGATATAAATACAATATGGCAAAATGAATCAAATGATGGGGGAAAGACATTCAAATATGACAGAGTGAACAATATGATCGAATTGAAATGGGTAGATGGAAAGACATATAAGATCGAACATAAATTAGATTCAGATAAAAAGATATTTTATCAAAAAGGATCTGGTAGTCAAGGATTGTTTATGACCTTCCTTTGGTTAGAACCAAATGAGGGAATTACAACTGAATTCCCTAAAGTAGATAACAAGAGACCGCGCCTTCAGAATAGAGTTCAGATTGAATATGATTCCATGAGTGAAGGAGATATAGCAGAGATAGAAAAAGCAATGGCACAATATGATGAAAAATTAGAGAAATCAATATCGGATTATGAATCCGCCTCCGAAGTGTCTTATTCAAAAGCATCATATGATTCGTCATCTGATGTATCGATGGATAAAGTATCGTATGATTCTAGTTCGGATGCATCTGTATCGAAGGCGTCGTACAATTCATCCTCTGATGTGTCTTATGACAAGGCATCCTATGATAGTCAATCGGAAGATGAACCAATAAAGAGACGTAGTTATGATTCTAGTTCTGAGGTATCAGAGACGGAGATGGATTATAGTTATGATTCTAGTTCTGGTATAGATGAAGAGTCTGATAGTAATGTACCTTACGTTTCAGATTCAGATAGTTAATACTATATAAATAACATAAAATAATTATAAAATGAATACTTTATATGTATGTTTTCTAGAAAACGATGAAGAGATTATGGAGCATCATATCTTGAATCGTTTAGCAGCTAATTTGGCTCCTAAAAATACTAATAATAACCCTAAGATACACGTTGAATTATTTTTTCCAAGTGAAAACACAGATGAAGAAGCAGATGTGATGACAGGAAAAGCCTGTTCGATCTATTACAATCAAAAAGTATTTCTTGTACAGAAATCCTTTTCTAGGAAACAGTGGTCCTTTCGTAAATTGAGTGGACTCACTGATGACCAATATAAGAATACTTACAATTTCTGTAAGGACCATACTGGTGAGGGATTCAATCATTTAAGTTATTTTACATATCCAATGAACTGCCAGCAAGTAACACCATATTGGACGACAAATCTAGGGATGAAGCCACGTTGGTTCTGTAGTGAAATTTGCGTAGAAGCATTGAAAGCTGGTGGTGTTTTGGCAAAGGATACTCATCCTAGTATTCATCCAGAAGAATTATTTCAAATGTTAAAGAGTTCATCCACACCGGATTGTGTGCGAAATTACGAAAAAATGAAACTAGTATTTACATAAGACATGTTGTACCAAATGGATATATACAATGCATACATGGACCAACATAACAAGGGAAACCACATTTGCGTGAGGCATGTAAATATACCCGCAATTACTGTGGTTATAACACCGATGTGAATGTTCTTTCTAAAATCACATATTGAAAAGTAATACCACCAGTAAACAGACAAAAACCAGTATATTATGTAAATAATAAAATCTATGTAATTCATCTGTGTTAAAATGAATCCATTGTAGAGTGTTAAGAGACAAAATAAAACCTTCATCGTAAATATATTTACTCCAAATGGTGTATCATATTCCCTTATTCTACGTAATCTTATTTTAAAAGGAGACTGACGTTGTAACATCCTACATACGATAGTCAGATTTACATTCACTAAAGAAAACATCATACTCAAATTTACCTCTTTTTTCAAGGCATCATTCATATCGAATATATATATTTTGAATACATATACTAAATGGAACACATCGTATGGATTTTAGGTCACGGTCCAGTTACTATTGATAAACAATTCCTACTTGATATCCCACGTAGTAAATCAGTATTCACTATCAACGGCATGCCTCTACCAAATAATGTTTTTGAAGCAGTTAGGATGTTATATGATATATGTCACATTCAATATTTCATATATACAAAATACATGAATCAGACAATGGGAAATCTAATGATTTTATACTTGCAAAAAATATATCCCGTAGAAACATACACTATTGTACCATATCGAAATACATATAGAGTGGATGCGTATTATACAGAAAGTGTCAGAAAAATAGTAGGGAAAATGATTTGTAGAGTATTAGAAGATCATCCAGATATATTATGTGTACTTAATTTTGATATCAATAAAAATATATATAATTTATCTATTTCACTAATGTAATGAACGTTTTCTCTTTCTAGTTTGAACATTCATATTTACCAACATACATTTGTCTTTTGGAAACTGTGTTCTCATACAATCATGAGCTTCACGTATCATAAGCGCGTGCATATTTAAAATAATTTTATCGGTAGGCGTCTCTATTACAATAAAATTATTTTTGACTTCATGTGAGTTTGAATTGTATGCTGTGACCGCATCTTGAATCAATTGACGAAAGTGATATGTATTTTTTACACGCTTCTTATTACATTTGATAATTCTGTCGAATGGCTTCAATAATTTCTGTGCTTGTACATGACTCTGTGCTGGGATGTGTGTCACCACCACAGCTGTTTCCATGTTCATTGATTTCTCTATAAACGACGAAATTGGAATCACTTGATTCTGAGGACAATATGCTTCTTCGTCCTCCTCGTCTATGTCTAAATGATTCATACATAGATTCATAAATACACAACCACCCAATATAGCATACTCCACCTCTTCCCATGAAGGATGTATATGCCTTACCTTGAAATCAATCGTTTCTGGTGCAATATTAATGTTACGCTTCATTCGTTTGGTTTGCCATTTGAATATATCAAAACGAATATCATCCGGGTCGAGCGAAATAATAAACTCTTGATTGTCAATAGGAACGCATTTATCTGTCCATTCCACTTTCACCAAACCATAGTTATCGATATTGTATCGCTTGTTTCCAGATGATATTCCCATTAATATATCATTCTCACGGATACTCGACTTGTACAGAGCTCCGATGTTTTTGATCATTCGTTTCACCATACATCCCTGTATAGCTGAATCAATGCTATGGTATTCCATGTAATCTGGAGTCAACGGTTTGGTTATCACACCCCAACTAGGTGTAGTTAGAATAATATCATCGTACTTAGCCCAATGTTGGAAAAACCGCATAATTTGATATATGGGTACAGCTAACCCCAAAGATTCACTTTCTGATATACTCGCCGTGCAAATTCCTATCACTTTGTTTTTACACATAAGAGGTCCACCAGAATTTCCTCCGTTCAAGGAAATAGTACACTGAATCATTCCCAGTCCACGTCCAGAGATACATCCCTCTGCCAGCTGGTAATCACTCGATAAATTTGGAAATCCAATAGCAACAACATTCTGAGAATTTCCTTTTATCGTTCTCTTATCTAGTTTCAAATTTGGAATCCCCTCAATGAAATCTCGAATATCTCCAGAGTCAAACCACATTGGATGTTCTCCATGGGGATCGATTTTCAATATAGCGACATCCAGAGAAGGGACTACAAATACAACAGAAGCCGTTATACATGAATTCCCTTTCGTAGGATATTTCAATAGACAATGACGATCCTCCAATTCATCCACGACATGGAAATTAGTAAGAGCATATCGACAGTCGTTTTCTCCCTTTGGAAAGGATGATCCAAATGTGTTAGGATTCACAAAAAATGCAGTTCCTCCGAATTGTGATTCTTCCATTTCGAGGTATGGTTCTTTAAAATTAAATGACCGATGGACTCCCATTACTTTGCATACGGAGCGTTTTGCGAATTGAACTTGTTTTGTTTGCATTGTTTTATATAGAAATCACTCCCTTTATAGTATTTTTTCTTACGAGGTCTTATTTTTTTATATTCAATTAACACAGAGTTAACACGGAGTGATTAAATACTGATTCAATACATTAAAATACCTTATTCTTTCTTTATCAATATCACCTGACACGGTAAATGAATCTATCTGTTGAATATCGATGGGTTTTCTTTTGGGTAACCATGTACCATAATATCCCAACACCGGGAACATAATAGGAAGATCAATGCGTTTAGCTATTTCCATACGCAAAGAGGCAAACGGACATGGGATTCGATCGTAGTAGATATCATTTGTAATCACAGGTATAATAGATACGTCCATTTTCTTCGCTATCTTTAAAAAGCCTTGTCTACGTGTATACAATTCACCAGAAATCAATTCGGGGACTCCACCCGGTACTAAAATCACCGTATTCGTTTTCAAAGCTTTTTCTATATCCTCATAGGTAGCTGGGATACATCCTAAATGACGAGCCAACCACCCAACGAATGGTACTGCAAACAACCATTTAGAAACGGCGAACAAAGTAGTGGATCCCGGGCAGAAATGCGCCGAAAACAATATTCCTGTGCAGATAATTCCATGTGGGTGACTAGATATTATACATGGGTTAGAATACATTGGTAGATAATTAATTTTACCAAACCATTTTTCATATTGAATATTATTGACATAATTGCGAATGGCTCCTTCTGGTATGATTTGATCTTTTAGAAGATATATGATGGAAAAAGAAATCGTCAGTAGAACGGGCGTTAATATGATAAAGATAGGAGAACACAAGAGAAATCCTATGAAAAGAATAGGTAAGAGATATATCCACATGAAAATAGCTACTATCCACATCAGTAGGTTTTTCATATTTACAATATAAATATATAATATATACCATTTATATGGCACATTATATGTATCTATCGTATAATATCCCTGAAGAGGTACAACGTTATGAAGGTGTTGATGCGATTGAAGCTTTTTTGTATAAACGATTGAGGGAATTTGGGTGTCTTCCTCGCGATGAATCCGTTATTCGATTTGTAGATAGATGCTTTGGAAAAAAAGAAAAAAAGAAACAGATTCAAATCATGATTCGATTAACCGATGCGGAAGCTGTTAAAACTGCTTCTGATCGTAGCGAATTCAAACACCCTGAACCCACTAAAATAAAAAGTGAAGAAAGGAAAGCGCTGAGAAAGATATCAAAGCGCAAAAGGAGTAATAGTGAAGACTCCACTGTACATAAGAAAATAAAAGATTCACGGTGTCCTATCTGTTTAGAAGATATGGATACGAAAAGAAATATAACTTTAGAATGTGATTGTGTATTTCATTATAAATGTATTAATAAATGGTTATCTTGTAAAAAAGTGTGTCCCACGTGTGGGAAATCAGTAAATCTTAATTAAAATTTTAATTCGCCAAATGTTTCCATTATTTTATTTCGCTGTCTTTTCGTTGGTCTTGAACTAGAATTTAATGAATCATAATGTTTAAGAAGAACGATTCTAGGTACATTTCCCAACAATTTTTCTTTATCACTTGAATTTATTTGCAACCAGTCTATAAAATGCACAAATAATACGAATAAACCAACTTCCTCACGAATGTACTCTACCACCTGATCTATCGTTGCCGATCTACCATCCAGTTCCGATCCACTATACCTATTAATATCATATTCCCCTTGAGATTCGACAAGCAATAAATAACTATCGTTTCTAAATTTCAAGTCTCTGTATAATAACCCATTCTGGTCATATAAATTTTCATCATCTTCATGTTTACTATATAAAACTTCTGCTTTTTTTACTACTTTTTTCTTTGGTTCATCATTTGTTAAATCATGAACAATTTGCCTAACTGGTTTAAGGGTTTCATTCCCATAGAATGTTAATACAGCATTCTTCTCATGAGGTCCATCATATGTATCCCATTTCAATTCTGCGGTAAATTTTCCCTTTGGTTCGATAGATAAACCGAATCCACGCACTCCTTTCTTTATTTTAAGCTGTTTCCCATCAATCTCTATGTATTCGTATGGTGGACCATGTGGATTGTCCATCTTAATGGAATAAATCATAGATAAAGTACCCTTTGTCTTGAATAGCTTTTCAAATGGTTTTCTTTTATAATCTTGAACAATGCTCTTGAATCGAATTAAATCCTCTTCTGTAAACGTATCTTCCGCTATACGGATCGTACATAATTGCTCAATTCTACTGACATAATTTTTGACAACATTATTAATTGGATTTGAATATTTCCACATCGATTTACTTATTTTAGGATACTGTACTAATTTCGATAATTTCCACTGGTAGTCCCCATACTTATCTCGAACCGGTACGTCATTTTCATCGTTTACCTGACTCCATTTACCATTGTAATTCACCCTGTAATGAATATTTTGAAATTGTAAATGAATGGTTGGATTGAAATTCCTGTCCGCTTGTAACATATATCGGTCATCCTTAGTCGTTGCCCATTTTTTTGGAAAGGGTTTACTTCCTAATATAGGAACACTATTTTCCGGGTTTCTGTATTTCTCACCGTAATCTGGTTGTACACAAAGGAACAGAGCGTATCGTTTATCCGCGTGTGTGCCTTTTTGATGACTGGTTTTATCAGGTATACCACCGCTATAGAATATTCCATCATACTGACCTAGTAAAAATAGTTTCCGCATATCCACTATATCTGATACATGTTGCCATTTACGTAACCAATCCATTCTAATGTTTTTCTCAATCCATCTGAATACATCGTACCATGTAGGATTTTCTTTGACATTACCATTATCATCCTTCAACAGAGCGTGAACAACATTAATAGATAGTGTAGATGATCCCTCTCGTGATATGAATGGTAAAAATGAAGGATGCTGTGGGAATGTAATTTTTAATGTTGTGTGTTTTGCTCGCATCATTCCTAAATTAATCGTACTTGCTTTTTGAAGTTGCTCACGAAATCGTTTTTTAAATCGTTCAATTGTTTCCGGAGCTTGATAACTTTTCACTGAGCGAAGACCAAACGCGGTCTGATAATACAATTCATTTCGAGTGTAAGCTTTATCCTTGACTATTTTCGGTTTTTTAGGATCCACACCAGCGAAATGTGCTAACTCAGACTGCATTTTACATTTCCATGGTTTAATTTTTTTAAACGATTCTTTTGTTCCTACTAATTTAGGCATTAAGAATTTTTGCATGGCAGTATGTCTTATCGGATCTACCCAACGTTGCATTCTTACCCAAAATCCCATGATCATAGTGGATAACAAACGAGTCATGTTACTTTGAGTTCCTACAAAATTTAAATACTTGTGAATATTTTCATAATCGGCATCGTTGTCTATAAGACACATCAACACGAAAATAGACCATGAAGCACATCTACCTGTTTTAGTCATAAAAATATTATCGGATAAAGTTCCGTAATTGGTCCTATGAGGACGAAAACATGCTATCTCTACATTCTGTTTATAATATCTTTCTAGTTCTGGTAAATATCCTGTTCCAGATCCATTGGCATCATATAAAATCCATTTGTCATCTGTAGGACGTCTATATGTGACCATCCAATGTCCCGGACAATCTATAAGATGATATCTAGATGAGGGGTTTTTGTTTTCTGGGATTCTGTCAAATCGTGCGCCAATTGAAATATATCCATATTTATCCCCAAATAATGTTTTTAAAATAACTTTACCTATTTCTCCTACTGGGTCATATCGTCTTATTTTTGCAGTGGAAATGCCATTTGATATCAATATAGATAGCCACGGTTTCACAGCTTTCGGTGCTCGTTGAATCAATGCTATTTGAGAGTTTACCACTTCATCTTTGTATTGAATTAATAATTCTTTATTTTCTTTTCTGGCACCTAAAAACCGTTTTATTTCTGGATCATTTAAATAGTCGTCTTCTTCTTCGTCATCAGATGAAGAATAATCCCAATCGTCTTCCTCCTCGTCTTCTTCTTCTGTTTTCATAGTAGCGAGTTCAGTAGCCTTTTCTGCTTCTTCAGGATATTCTAATTCGAGATCTTCCAATTCAATTTTTTCTTCATAGGATAATTCTTTTTTCCTCAATAACGTTTCCATTTGCGATACAATTTCCATGTTTAAGGGAGGTTTTTCTGAGACGGGTTTTCTCGCACGAGTCGATCGTCTAGGCATGTTAATAGATATAATAGATTATTTTATACAATTAAATAATTGAATTCGCATGACAGAGTACCCTTCGTATTTTATAACATCCTTTATTTTGCATGATTCCTAAAATGGATTCGAAATTCATATTCATTATAACGGCTTCTATAGACAATATCATCCCAGCCATGATGCACAATATACGATGAAACATTTGAAATTGATCTTTATTAATGATAAAATCAAATAAAAGACAGCAATCTTCTACGGAATATTTTGTACAGAATAAAGAAGGTAAATTTTGTTGAATAAAAATGGGTACTATATTTAATTCTTTGACTTTCAATGCCAGATCCGTATTTTGTGTAGATACCAATAAAGTGACGCAAGATGTGATATTTTTGTTGAAATCAATTACCTTTATATCTTTTGGGTTCAATGGGTAAGCGGGTCGTATGACGTGAACCAATTTATGGAAGGAGAAGAAGGTATCTTCAGCCGCATATACCGGATCATCTTCATAGTATGTTTTATACAGAGCAAATACAATAAATGCCATCCCTTGAGCGTATCCCATTCCTTCATTTACATAAGCATATGTATTTAATATTTTTGATAAATCGATAATATGGTCCGTGAAAAAATCATTCAAGGGATACGTGCGTTTTAAATCATTGTGTATATCATCAAAATAAGTAGATTGTTTATCGATGTACACACGACTCTTTCGAAGTAGGAAGATAATGCTGGGTGATCCCATTAAACAATTTCTCCATTTTTGTGCACGACTCATTTCTATTAACTGAGGTTACTTTTATACATCGTAAATAAATAATAGTTCGTATATAAGCAGTACGTCATTTTATAAAAATATGTTACTTTGTAATTCAAGAACACCAAATCGTTTATTATCATTAGTATTGATGGTAGTACCTTTAGTATTACAAATGATTCAACAGATGGAATTAGATCATTCCCTGTCAAATTTACCAGATATATCATCAGCTGTATCAAGTGCAGCTCTTATTATTTTAATATTAGCAAACATTGTGAGCGTCTTTATGTCTATGATAGCACCGAAAGAGAAGGACAGTGATGGTAGAACAATACAGCCAAAACGAAACATGGCAATGGATGCATCTAGGAATTTCCTAGGTGGTGTTGCCTTAGTATTTGAGTTCTTGGCAGCTGGATTACGTGACGGATCATTAAGTGGTGAAGAATCAACACGTGCTGGTATCATTTTAGGATGTCTAGTTGCTCTTCGATTACTCGACGCATTGACCGACTTTGATGATTGGTTTGAGATTTTTTCTGTTCAATGTATTCATGAGAAACCAATGAATATGATGTTGCGTATTATTATGGTACATCTATTGATTGCAGCTGCAATTGGTTTGGATATGGTGTCGTTAATTCGAGCAGAGGAGAAAATTGAGATAAACGGAAATTCAACTGCATGGAAAACCAGATACATGAATGGAGACGAACATGAAGGAGAGGATCAGTCTGTTCGTACATTATCAATTGTTACATTTACTTTATTGTGTGTACATTTGGTTTTATATCCAGCAAATGCACTTATTAAATCAACCTGTGAAAAAAGATGCATTGATTACTCTGCATGTAAATGTATTTGTCCAAATAAATACAATGCTATAGAGAATTGCCCAGAAGAAAATCCATTAAGGAGACAACAAGAGACAATGGGAAATAGGAAACCATCTCTAGTAGCATTGAGTAGATTACCTATTATTCGACAACTTGTAGCAACAACCATCTTAGTGGGATTATCTTATGTGGCAGGTGCAACCTACCCACATCAGGAAGCCCAATTCAGAGTTGGTGCTTTGATTGCTTATGCTGCTTATGACGTTCTAGGTAGAAATAAATTATAAAAATTACCATACTTCTAAATATGTTATTCTAGGAATTTTATGAATATTCTCCTCTATATCTACATCTACATCCTTTCTCTCATGAAACTCGTATGCTACTGATATAAAACATGTTAAAACGCATAAACAGGATAAACTGATAAACATATCAAATGATTCAAATAATATCCCCCATAATAATAAAACGAAAATATCATTCCATAAAATAAATATAAATAACAATAATTCTGTGTTACACCACGTAGGCATATCACAAGTACATATACGAAAACATATAACGGTTATTATAAGAGTACCAAATCCAAGGAAAAAATACAAACGGTTCTCTCTTCCATACGTAAAAATGGATATAAAAGAAAACGCTATTGACAAAAATGTAACTATATGACCCTGCATATGTAAAATATAATTTAATAATTTATACTGTATGTTATTTTACCAAAGCCGATATTGTCACCCTCCGTTATACACGACAATACCCAGTGAGAAGCTTTGGAAGGTGATACATTTTGCTTGTGCTTACACTGAAATGAACGACAATTGGGACTCACACTAACATCTGTATAAGTTATACCGTCTTCAACATATGAGTACAGTTTATATGTACGGAATGTTCCTTTTTTAAACAAACGAAGAGTATTGGATAAAGGCTCCCATTCTTTCAATTTTTCATAATGTTGTGTATCATATAATTTCGTACAGATGGCATTCTCAAGACGTATACTATCAAGAACACATAGAAAATGAGTCAAACGTCTTAAAACATCTTCAGGTAATTCTTTCATATAAAAGTATATAAGGAACTAATATATACCCAAATGACAGATTTATGTAAATGTGATGACAACGCATGTGGTTGTTCTGAAGCACCTAAAAATATTAATGATCTAAAACGGAAAATATTTGATGAATTGGACATACCAGAAACACCTCAAACAAACGATTTGATAGCTCAAGCAATGCAACCTCCGTCAAAAAAGAAACAAACCACTGTAGAGAGTCATTCTATGCCCTTAAACTATAGAAATTATTTATCAGCGGCTTATAAAGTATTCGAAGAAGAGACTCTCATTAAAATCGAATCCAAACAAATGAAATCCCATATAGGATCTATGCTTGATCAATGTAAAGCCAAACAAGCATCACAAGGAGATAAATTGATGCTCCGATTGAGATGGTTGTTAGATTACGTACCGAAATCATATAAAGGTTGGGAAAGATCAAAGATGCAAAAAACCTTTCATAGAAATTTCATGCAAGCGACCTGCCTACATTTATATAGAAATGATCCAGATATCGATCTCGATAAAATTATGAGAATGAATAAGTTTGACAATCTGAAACAACAAGTGCTCTGTCTAACCCCCAGACGTTTCGGAAAAAGCACATCAGTCGCCATGTTCGTAGCTAGCTATGTTTTAACAGTCCCATATTCTGAACAGTGTATATTTTCCACTGGCAGAAGGGCAAGCCAAAAATTGCTTGAACTCATACGCGATATGATAAAAGCAGGTACAGAAGGATGGCGTTTTATTAAATGTAACGGTGAAACGATGCTCATTCAAGGGGATTCACCTTTAGATGTCCGTAAAGTACACTCCTATCCGTCGTGCGCCAAAACGCTGAGAGGTTGTGGTGGTGACGTTGTGTATATGGAGGAAGCAGCCTTCATGGCTCTAGATGTGTTCTTCGAGGTTATTGTACCTTTACTAGAGATGGAAACAACTGCATTGATAGCGATTTCAACTCCATTAGATGGAATGAATTTCTATAGTGAGATGTTCGAATTGAAGGGGGGTGACGGACAGCCTCTGTTCAATCAATTACGAATAGGTCTGTCCTGTGGGAAATGTCAGGCAGCAGGGAAAGCCGCGGATTGTACGCATATGAAAGATATCATCCCCCCATGGAAATCAGCTGCAAAATTCGATATGGTAAAAGCGATCTATGGTGACAGAAAGGACTTGTTAGCAAAGGAATCAATGGGACAAATCACATCGGATCAGGCATCTGTATTCCCTGAGAAATTAATCAATCGGATGATGGAAAGAGAAGAATATAAATTACGTAATGCCGCTAAATATATCTTCTTAGGTGTCGATCCAAATGGTGGGGGAGCTTCCGAAATGGCTATCGTGACCATGACGATGGAGATGAACAATATAGTCATCACTGGAATGGAATCCCATCCATGTAAATCACATGACCAGATAGAAATGTTGTTGCTCCAACACATCAGAGCTCTGAGGGGACATCCAGACCTAAAAGATAGTTGGATCATCTTTTTTCCAGAAAATAATCTCGGTCAAGAAGCATCTCATATGGCACATATGGTGAAGAACGAGCGTAAAGTGTACACCTATTATGAAAAGGGTAAAGCTGGAGTGTGCACGACGCATGAGAGGAAAGAGAAGTACACAGTCAATGTTCTACAATATTTCAATCAAGAGGCAGTCCATTTTATCAACGATACCATCTGTGCGAATCCATACAAAGATGCCAATGAGAGATTGGACAAAGTGAAGAAAGAATTCCGTAAACAATTATTACAATTTCAAAAGATGGTACTTCAGCCGGCTCAGGCATATCAGATGGCAAAGATTATCTATACAGGTAAAGTGAAAGAGGGGATGAATGATGATATAGCAATGACACTCCTTTTTACGACCTACTGGGCGCAACAGTTTTTAAATAAAAAAATACAAGTACCTTATGATAGTTTTGTTTAAACACAATATAAATAGTTAAAACATTCTATAAAATGACCGCTCTTGAAGATTTTTTATCGTTAATGCTTATCTTTATCATTTTAGTCGCAATAACATGGTGTTGCTTATATTGTGCAGCTGAAGATTAATAAAAACACATGTAATATAATATAATTAAAATTCGTAAGATGTCAATCTACGAACTTGTCTACTTGACGCTTTACCCAATAATCCCGACTTTTCTCCATCTTTAGTAACAGACCCACTACTGTTTTGAATAACATTCATCATTAATGCTACGATGCCGACAACTACACCAATGATAGCAATAACACCAATAATCCATAAATTAGACTCATCCAAAGATGCAATTGAACCTAATGCGGCGTCACTTGATCCACCATCACTGGAACCACCATCACTAGAACCAGAAGAACCAGCATCACTTGAGCCAGCAGACCCTGCAGGACCTTGTGGACCTTGTGCACCAGCAGGACCTTGTGGACCTTGTGCTCCATCTGCACCAGCAGGACCCTGTGGACCTTGTGCTCCATCTGCACCAGCAGGACCTTGTGCTCCATCTGCACCAGCAGGACCTTGTGCTCCATCCGCACCAGCAGGACCTTGTGGACCTGGTGCTCCATCCGCACCAGCAGGACCTTGTGATCCTCCGCCACCGCCACCAGATTCAAGTTTAATAACTGGTAATTCCGCTAAACAATCAAACATAAATCTATTGTATACAATTAATCCGTCTTCAAGCATATATGCATTCTGATTCATATAAAATTCGTTATTACCTAGTCTATATAATGCCTTGTCTTCTATTTTGCCACTACTATGTGCCAATTTCTTTACTCCAAATATTTTAACACCAAATGTTTTTGTTACAATATTAAATTTGATTATGCGGCTAGTGAATTGCAAAATTAGATCATCTCCCTCTTTCTTCAATAGATTCGCAGGAGAATTGTAATTGCTATCGTCCATTATATCTGGATATTCCGTTTTAAAGTTGGTAACAATTGATGTAACCTCAAGGGTGTTTAAATTGATTTTTCTTAAAGCACCACTATATTGGAACATGTATAAATATTCACCTTCTAGACAAAATCCTACTACTGAAGACAATTGTGCCGCTGTACCTACCCCATCTACCGTACCATAAGTACCATCACCTGCTATTGTTGTAATTTCATAAGTGTTAAAATCCATTTTTTTTAGTTTATTACCATCAACAAAATATACATAAGTGCCGTCGGATATTGATGAAGAAAAAGACTGGATTTCAGCAGCAAGTCCGACTCCATCAGCTTCCCCGTAAACACCATATTGACCAGCAACTGTCGTTAATGATTTCGTTACTGTGTCAAATTCACGAATCGTATTTTTATCTCGAAAATATATTTTATCATTGTGAACAAATGCTCCTTTAGGAATAGGTTCGTGCACATGACCATTGAATCCTATTCCATCATAATTTGTTTCACGCCATCCTCCTCCGGACCCAATATATGGTCCAAATGACTTTTCGGTATAATTATACAAAAATATCATACTTTCTGTTAGAGGAGGTTCCATTACTGCTAACAGGATATCTTTATGAACTGTATAGTAATTTGATTTTGGTTCAGGTAAATTATCTAATGGTATCACCATTAAAACACCCTCAACTCCATCCTTTTTACATTTGTAATCTTCATGGTATTCAATAATCGAAGTAACTAATAATGGTAACAATAAAATGATTAAGAATCGTAACATTTACTAAAAATAAGTTATTTTATATAGTATAAATATATAAATTATCATTGATATAGGATGTCAGATTTAGCAATATTTTTAATTGGAATGTTTTTAATTGTGGGACTATGTGTTTTAAGGATGGAGGAAGAAAGAACCGCGGAAGAGGAAGAATTATATAAATCTGCTGGTAGATATTAACAGAGATTTTTTACTATATTACCATACTTAATATCAAACAAATGGAAAAACAAAGAAAAAGTAGCATACAAAGTGCAATCGATAAAATTGATCAAGTATTGGATGGATCTAATACCAATCCATTACTGGAATCAATTAGGAAAAGAGCGAGAAGTGATAATATGGAAAGGATTATGGGTAAAACAAACACTTATCCACAAACAGGGATTGCGGACCGGGTAAGAATAGAAAATAAATTTAAAAGAGCATTGGAACAATTGAGGAAACGAAAACAAAAAACACAAAGGAAAGATTTTGTAATGAAAGGAGTGGGTATAGTAACAAATCATTTAAAATTATAATATTTCGTCTTCTATTGTTAATACTATTTTATGTACACATTGACTCTCTATAGTTGGACTCATAGGAACAGCATTTACTTCTACCATTTCAATCTCTCTTCTAGGAGACATATCATCACGGTCGAAATCGGAACGCTCTAATTGAGCATCCAATATACATGGCATTAAACATTGAGTTACACAAAACCATAGAATGCAAACGTATATAATTATAATAGCTATATCAATCATTATATTAAATGATTATATTCTTTAATAGGTAAAGTTTAAGAAGGGAATCACTGGATCTTTTGTTTGTTGTTGTGATTTATTTTCTAAAGGAGGCATCCAGACAACAACAATATCACGTTCTAAATCTAAAGATACGCCATACATATTTGGTGTCTTATATGATCGAAGACTACCCATACACCGGATAATAGATCCTTTACGAATGTACTTTGGTTCAATCTGTTCATATTCACCTTTTTCATTTGATTTCCAGAACTTGCATTCGTTTGGATTTCCTTGAAAATCAACCACTCTACGTGTTACATTCACTAATGTATAATCATCACCATTTTCATCTTTCTGTGGTTTGATACACGAGAAGTTTGCTTTTTCAACAAAATCTTCCATTTCTTTACCAAATTTAAAACGATCCCATGAAGGATCTTCTTCTTGTAAGAAAGCAGTTTCCATATGTTCTTTGCATTTAAGCAAAAGATGCGCTTGAAATTTTTCTTGTTCTTCAACAAGATCAGGGAAAACAGATGCCAAATCATCTGGACATCCATTTTCGAGACTAGCTGTGATACGAGCTTTGTTGATATCGGTAATTACGGATTTTCCAATACGTCTGTTCATATTACCTTCTTTACCCAACTGTTGCCATTTAACTTGCATTGCTGGGAGACTGAAGAGGAATTTCTTCATACGTCCATCTCCTTTCAAGTGTAACTTTGGTATCATCTCTCCATTTCTCCTTTTCCACATTGATACTTCTGTATCCATATCAGTGAAATTAGGAGCTGTTTCACGGACCAAAGTTTGTTTCGGCAATACTTCAGTAGCATCACTTTGAAGTGATACCGATGTTGATTTTTCATCATTTTTTGTTTTTTTTAACTGTTTCAGTTTATCTAAACGTGCTTGCGATGGCGCAGGGCGTTTGTTGTTTTCATTTGTTTCCTCTTGGGTAGCTGTAGTGAGTTTTAAAGATGTAGACATTTGTTTTCTTTATTTTTATATTTATTTTTGTATATATATATGTATATATATAATTTCCATAGATTTTTTAACAAAAATGTGATTAATACTATTTTTTCACATTCAATCACTTATTATTTTAACCATACTACCCCCTTGCTAAAATTAGTAGTCTAAGGTTCCTATATAAGTATAAAATAAAATAAAAAAATTTGAAAAAAAAAAAGTGTCTTCCTGAAATGACAAAGTGTTTAGCCTGCTAAACACTTTGTCATTTCAGGAACATAAAAAAAATTTTCAAAAAAAAAAAATTAAATTTATACTTATATAGGAATTATTAGTATATGGATATAAAATATATGTAAATAGTATGGTTAAAATAATTATGCTACCATGGAAGCTTTTAAAGTAGGATGGTAATTATAATTGGTCAATTTTATCTCCTCCCAATTTACGGCTTTCAACCCATCCTTTTCTCTCTCTATTTGTATGGTTGGTAATGGATATGGATTACGGTGCGTCTGAAGAGTGGCAACGCCCACATGCGTCTCGTATATATGCGCATCACCTAATACAATACGAACCGAACCGACTTCTAAATCGCATTCGTGTGCTATTAAATGGACCAATAAAGCAGTGGAAGCTATGTTGAATGGTAGACCTAAAAAGACATCAGCTGATCGTTGATACATTTGACAGAAAAGAGTCTTGTTTTGTACATAGAATTGATACGATACATGGCAAGGTGGTAGACACATCTCCCATTCATCTACTGGATTCCATGCGGATAAAAAGATTCTCCTTGAATGTGGATTGGTTTTAATCAGTTGAATAACCTTTTCAATTTGATCAACTCCCTGTCCCGTATAATCCTCTTTGCAGGAGATATAATCTGCTCCGAAATGTCTCCATTGGAATCCGTACACAGGACCCGCATCAAAGTCTCTATCTTTGGTGTTTCCATCCCATATATGGTTGTTGTGTTCATGGAGTTCCGTCACATCGGTAGATCCTCTTAAAAACCACGCCAACTCCGTAACAATTCCTTTGAAAAACATTTTTTTTGTTGTGAGAAGAGGGAATCCTTTTTTAAGATCAAAATGTAAGGTTACGCCAAAAATACTCAGTGTGGCAGCGTTTCTAGTAGTACGGCGTTGACCGTATTGGAAAATAGAGTGTATTAATTCTATGTATTGTGTTTCTATACTCATATTTTAATATATTTTATTAGTCATTTATACTCTTTAATTTTTCAACCCAATTTGATAATTGCAATCTTTCAAGAATGTGTTTTCACCATCTCTTACACGTCTGCATCCCGGGTAAACATTATGTCCCCAATGACCTTGATTCAATTGAGTCACTACAAATGTACCTTTTTCGTTTTTACCTTCACAACCACGGTAACATACGGTATTGATACGTTGGATACGATTCAAAAACTCATCATTATCGGTTTGACGGAATGGATCAACATCTCTTAATTGCAACTTATTGTATACAACATCTGAACCAGCATAGTGTGCTTTATTGACATCTTCGTAATTTCCATTGAAACGTTCCAATAAACTAGCATGGAACCGTCCTGTGATATCGATACAATCTGGTAACTTACTGGTATCATTTGTTTTGACAACCACAATAGATGGTCCTTCTCTACCCAATGTACCTTCATTACGAGCATCGGTGTACGCTTGTGCGCATTTGGCAGGGTTGTCTTTAAAATCTCTCTCAGCAACTTTGCTCATTCCGAATGCCATAGTGTTTTCCCCTCCAACATATCCTTGTGAAAACACGTCCTCTAGGATAGCATACCGCTTAGGAGATTTCACAACACTCTTGCTGTAAAAAGTGTAGTGACCAACGTGTATCTTTCTAATGATATCATCTGACAGCATAAAATCATGGTGACCATGATATGTACAGCCTAAATCGCGACCACCGGCTGCTAGGATAGCACTGCCCATCCGGTACGTTTGATGCGGACGGAATAAAATCAGATCATCACCTGTAACTTTCTCATTGGATACTCCGTTAGAATTTCTACCGTCTTCATCGGCTGCATTGATAGCATATGGTGCATAGTCCGCATATGCGATCTTTGCCCAGTTGTCTGCATCTGCATCGTAGATATATTTTACGTTTTGACCGTCTGCTGATTTCAGAGTGAAGAACTCCCCGCATTGGCGTTCCCGGATCATCAGATCTAAGGGCTGACCTGAGAAATCAATATCGAAAGACTGTGCCTCGAACACGCTGGTACCACGGAAAGTGGTTTTAAGTTCACCTCTTTCACGGTTATCATTTGCTTGTGGACCTCTTTTATCGTAGTCCAATTGGTGTCCACCACCAACCATGTTTACATATATTTTCATCTTGTCTGGGAATACATATATATTTGGCGAAACTCCTTCTCTCTTCATCTCGTGTTTGATTTCGGCATCAAGTAAGTATAATCCATTGACGGTTTTTTGTACGACTGCCCATCTACGGCGTTCTCTTGCCATTAAATCACCTTGTCTGGTAATTTGTCTGCCAAATCTTCGGTTCCAATCTTTATAATACTCTTGACCTCCCAATAAAGCATGAATAACTCCGAAATATGCTGTGGTGTGTACGGCATCTGTGATTTGGGCAAGATTCATATTGAAATGACGTTTGCCGCGCTCCGTTTTATAGAATCCATGCTCGATCATGAATGCTAAACCTCTACGTAGCAAATTATCAGAACGACTTTCAGATTCAGCACTGACGAATCTTGGCACACCCTGATGTGGTTCTAAATCTGCAATACTTCTGTTAAAACTGAAAATTTCCCACTTTATATGTAAATCATCTGTATATTCCCATGGTAATAGGCTAGAAGTATAGAAGGAATCTTCTTTACGGATTTTAAAGTCCAGTACGGACTCTAGAAATTTGTTTTTCCCTTCATAAGCTTTAGGCAAATTATAACTTTCGTGTGCAAGTTGTTCATCAGCTCGCATGGATTCATGTGATCCGCGGTATGGACCGAAAAAAGCTTCTAATGGATGCATATTGTCTCCTGTTGTTGAACTATCTGTAATGTATGACATATTTGTAATATATGAGCCGTGCTTATATAGGTGTTTTTTGTTTTTATTTTTGGGTAGAACAAAAGTAGCAGACTTTGTTTAAATAAAGGTATATATTTTGATTTGTTTTAAATATATGGGAGGTATTTTTTCTGCTCTACATGCTTTTGCGTTCGGAAATAAGACAGCTCAAATATTAATATTGGGGTTAGATGCGTCTGGAAAGACAACTATTATTAATCGGATAAAAACAGGCACTAATTGTGTCACTGTCCCGACCATAGGATTTAATACAGAAAAATTCATTTATGGTAATCTCACATTCAGCGCATTTGATTTAGGTGGTCAAGATTCCATTCGTAAGTTATGGCATCATTATTTCACCGGCACGGATGCTCTTGTATTTGTTATTGATTCAGCCGATAAAAATCGTTTTCCACTTGTCAGTAATGAACTAAATAATCTATTGTCCAATCCAATGATTCGAGATATACCGATATTATTATTTGCAAATAAACAAGATTTACCGAATGCCTTAACTACTAGTGACATAGCATCTACATTAAACCTATACGCAATAAAAGATAGACCGTGGAAGATAGCAGAGAGTATAGGTACAACTGGTGTAGGAATAAACGAAGGATTTGAATGGTTAAGTAAAACGGTTTAATAATTTACATCTTATATCATAAATGAGATCAATGATCCCATCTCTACTCATATTGTCTATGTGAAATAACCTATCAGGATGACAATATTCTGTATTTTCTATCTTTTTCTGTCCTCTATATACAAACCATAGTTCTGGTATGTGATCCTTATATAGTTTGTTTCTCAATAAAAGAAACAGTTTAATTGCCTCTTTAAAAGATGATTCTTTGTCGGAATCAAACATCACCAGCAACACATCTGATTCAAGCGTACTCACATTATAGAATTTACATATATTAGGAGGTACATCCCAAATATTAGCCTTAATATCTCCTAGAGTGACATCATTATATATTTCTATCATTTTAGTTGGACGATATTGAATGGAAAAATTATTGGAACGCAAACGATTAATGAGAGACGTTTTACCTGATTCCCGTGGTCCAATACATATTATTTTGTATTGTTTTATTGGATCATCTTCTAGGTCATCGTCTGTTTCACTATCTGTATCCAAATAAGATTTACGCATATGATATAATATATCAAATATATATACAATGATTCATATTGTATTCAATCACTATATATAAAAATACACACGTATATATAGAGAATAGATATCTTTTAAATGAAACGAACGTATATGATGCAGCCAGCTATTTTAATGCCTCTTATCCCTCATCTGACTTCTATCAGCTACGGAAACCTTCTATGTACTTGCAAAGAGATAAATCAAACGTATGATTATGAGACTGAATGGAAAAAAAGATGTCCAAAAAATCTTCGCAAAAATATAATAAAGAAATGCAGCATGATAAAGGATGGTATAAAAGAATACGGTGCCAGAGCTCTGTTAGATGAAGTCACAAAGAAAAGCGATCTTTATATCTTGTTGCGTTCTTATCAAATTCTAAAACCGAAAAATATGTTGGAAATTTTGAGGAGACATTACCGATCAGAAGAATGTTCATTTCCGGGTATTATACGCTTTGCAATATTTAGTGGGAAGTGGGTACGTGACAATAAAAGGGACCGCCGTATTAATGAGTGTAAGCAGGAACATAAGAGAAGACGTTTACACCATATGCTAGGGACACAATTACAATTGGGTAGATGAAATACAATGAATTCTTGACCCTTTTAAAATGATTGTTTCGATAATATTTGTACCAATTGATTTCCATAGCATGGAGAATAAATGTACAGAGAGCCACTGGACTTGAAAATATCATGGCGAGAGAAAAGAAGTCGGGTCTCGTCTTCACCATAACAGTCACTACACAAGAGGCGCCTGCTAGGAAATCCTTGTATTCTGCTAATCGAATAGATGGCTCATATACATACAAAACTATGCATAAGGCATGTACAATGGACCTCGCTTTCAAAGACATCCGTAAAGGATGAATCATTTGAGAGAGATTCAGTAATATATGACCAAGTATGTCATTGTAAGTGGACAAACACAGATAAATTCCGACGATGATTCCACCCAAAGAAATAAACCCTTCACGATATCTCAATCCAGTCATGGATACCACCCACCACGGTGTGAACGCAAGATGCTCTAATTTTGGAGACAATTGAAACCCAGCATACATACAGAACAGAGCAATTCCGGGTAGTATATCCTTTTTGGATAATTTCGGAAGTTTAGTGGGTATGTAGGTTGTGAAATAGAGAATGAAGGTGGCGACAACATGGAAGAAGGGATTGGGTTGAACTAGATAGATGAAATACCAATGTATGATTTCCCACATCTACACTATTTATGGAATATTATCTCATATAAATGGGGTTAAACTTCATAAATCCCAGTGGATTTCGTTTTTTCATAATCTCGAATGCGATTGCTTTATTGATATTATCGATGGTGAAATCAATTGTGGATGTTTTGCCAAATAAAGAATTATTAAGATTTTCTTGTATCAATGGATTGGGGTTAATAATTTTTATATCAAGTATTTACATAGGAAAGAATGTACACGACCAGAAGAAATTATGGTTTATCAATGGATTCACTGGTGCAGGACTCATTTTAATCATCTATGCATCCTCGATGGAGATTCAAGGAGCAGTGCACGAACTGGCAATTCCAATCGTACATGTCATTGAGGTGATTTTAGTGATAGGAATTGCAAATAAGATGATAAAGAATGACGATAGAGAGAGATATACTGAATTGACACATTTTAGAACGTCAACTAAAACTAACACGTAGCTATGTATATTATTTTATGGTCAGACTGAATCACTCTATTAATAATTTTAATTTCTCTATTGTATGATATTGATTTCCTACATCTAGTACACATAGATACGGTAAACTGATCTGTATCATTCCTCAATAGTATCAAATAGCTAATTTCGTTGGCAGTAATCATACTACACACAATACATGAATGCCACCACCGTATTCGATCACTATATTGAATCACTTTAGTTTTTGTTGGATTTCTTTTTGGAAAGAGATACTTAAGCATTTGTATATATAAGAAAGATATATATAATAAAAATGTTAAGTAACGAACAATCAAGTGAAATCAATGTGTCTTTAATATATTGGGAGGAATTTATGCTTTCTCTTCAGGAATTTTTTCAGGCGTATGATCGTCACAAGAAGAATCCTTCTGTTCCTGTGAAGAATCAGATATAGAGGTGGTCTTTAATTGATCGGTTAAATCATCCATTTTATCTTTATCAAAATGTTCTGTCATGGCTTTTTTCAAGTTCGTAGAATATTTGTATATCTGATTCCACCGTCTAGTCCGTTCATTCTCGTTTTCGACTGTGGAAGTCAACTTTAATGTAAGGATAGTATCCGATTTGGCTTCAAATCCCCATTCACACAATAAATCTTTCATAATATGCATAGTGTCTTTATCTACCATCATTCTAGTACACCCATGTTTCATCATGTGCCATGAATCCTCGTTGATGAGAGCTGGATGAGAGTAAAAAGCGGAAAAACATTGAATAATGTGGTCATCTATCGTTCGGATTCTGACTTTTGTGCATTGGTTTGTAATTAAAATAGATTTCATTTATAAAAAATAGTGTACTTTATATACTCACTTGTATTTTACAACACGCCGGGGTGACATCTACGCCACTTATTTTCTTATTTTTCTTATCATTAAATGTACAATGTATTGCCATTTCTCTAATTGTAGGTATTTTTCCACCTATAGCTACGTTTCCTTTTGAATCGTATCCATAACCCAACACAGTCTCCCAATTTATATTCATTTGTTCACCATGGAACTGAGGAGCAAGTTCGAAATCACCTGTTATGACATCTGTACATTGTTTTGATTTTATATTGGTATTAAAATAAAGACTACTTGTACATCGAATAGTCATTGGTACCTGTGTGTTACCGGGTAAATTTATCTTTATTTGTTGAAGTTTTTTTCCGGTAAATGTATCTAGAAGACCCTCCATAACCCATGACAATAGACCATTAGTACCTTGTGATTCATTTTGAATAGCCATAACGCCCGAAGAATTTTGAGACATCATTCGAAATTCTTCGTCTTGTTCTGCACTGATAATAATTTCTAAAAAATGAGTAGTAGAATTAGATAAAATGAACTTGGTTTGAGTAGCTAAAATACTCATATATATTATGATATGTTAGATATACTTAAATACTCTTTATCTCCTCTAAGATGATTTTAATAATCTTTTCGCCAATTGAACATCCTTTGGCTGCACTGTCTCACGCTTGTCATGAATAGCACATTCATTCGCACGCTGAAATGTATCTACCAGAAACTCTTCTGCTGCACTGTGTAATGCACGATATGCTTCTCCTTTGAATCTCAAATCTCGTTTATAATTCGATGCAATTTCAGCTATCAATCGATTCATTGGTGCGACAGGAACAATTAAATTCGTATTTTTTTGTTCCATTCGGATTTCACGAATAGCATTGGTTGCGGCTCTTCTTTTTCTTTGTTTTTTTGTTGTTGTATTCAAATTAGTTTTAGTCATTTTTTTATAAAAAATAGGGATGTATATATACCTTTTTATTTTGATTCAATGGATTATTTTGGTGGATGTAGATAGTCCAATGACTTTCCTTTGACAAACTGTCTATTATCATCTTGTTGTTGGTACTTAATTGCCATCCCATCGATAAAAGTTTTAACCTTTTTTTCTGTCCCGTTCTTAGGTTCCCATTGGTTGTAATCATGTACAGCTTGATGCGTCTCTTTCACAAAATCATTGTCCACAACGGCATGCGTAAACGGTTCATTTGCCACGTCGTCATCCACGATGAAATCTTTCATCTCCTCATCGTCTTCTTCTTCTTCCTCCTCCTCCGAATCTAATGGCATAGGTAATAAAACATGCGATGGTATCTCGACTCCCATTTTTATAAAATGATTTTCCTTCACCGTAGGTATAAACCCAAACTGCTTGTACACGGTCACATAATCGGTTTTTGTAGGATGGAATATCGTTTCTACACAATCTTCATCCACTACATCCCAATCACTAGCATAAGACCATACGAATCCTTCTATTTTTTTCGTTTGTTCTAAATAATATACTTCAAGTTTCCCATCTTCATCAATTCCCACTAATTCGGCGTAAAAAATACATGGATTATCATTATTGTCCTTTCCATTTATATGTAAAAGATCACCAGTTTGCATTTATTGAGTATATATTGGTCTTATATACCCCCAAATGCAACCTTCACAAACAAATGATAAAGAACCAACACCAGTTGAACGCATGAATCAGTTATATAATTGGATGACAACATGGGATAAATATGTAAATACAGAGAAGAGAGAACTTGATGATAATACAGAACCAAAACGTAAAAAACGTACCATTTCATAGTATATATATATTATAATATATTATAAAAATGTCAGTTGTTCGATATATCCACACTACCCCCAGAGAAAATTTTAAACCCTTATCCGAATCCATATCTGTACTCAACACAAGAAACTCGCGAAATGATTTCTTACCGATGAGCATACAATATATGAAAAGGAGCAAAGATGGATCCAACAAGCAACCATATTCAATCAATCAAAACACGACAACAACAATGATGATGAACAATAATAATACTCCACTTAGACCACCTAGATCATCTTCGATGTTTCCTCTAACTACACAAACCGTATCATCTTCTGCCGTTTCTAGCTTAATATACAAATTATTAACATCCGAACAATTCTGTTGGAAATTAAGGGATTATTACAATAAGAACAAACCAATATTTCCAAAGAAAACAAAAATATTATTCATGCCCGGCGGTAATGTGTTTGAAGATTATGTCTTAACCGCCATGCAACGATTAATCAATAAAGGTAGCGTCCAGAGACAATTCAATAGAGATGAAATACCACGTGTATACGAAAAAGATTTGTTATCGCGTCTGGGTAGACAAAACTATGTTAATGAATCAAGAGATGGATTCAGTAACCAGATATCAGAAGATTTGACTCTATTTGGTAGGAGAATCATTTGCCGAACAGACGGTCTATTACCTGATTATATTCTAGAAGCAAAAGTACCATTTGGTAAGTTATATAAAGAATACGGCTCAGGAACGATTATCAAAGAGGATGGATCGAAAGAATACGACAAAACGAAGGAAATATTCGAAATACCAATTCATTATAAACTTCAAATGTTGATTCAAATGAATTGCTATAAAAGAAAAAAAGGATATTTTGGTCAATATTATATCTTTAAAAATTGGAAATCATTTACGGATTTACTAAAAACACAATACCTGAAATTAGACAGGGGAGCGACACTCATGGCAGGCGAAGTGGTATATAAATCATCATTAGATAAAACCCAACCCATTTGGACTATTATTGAACGGATTGTAAAGATAGTTCAAAAGAAAGTTCCAGTGTTAGGGGATGCCGAAAAAGCTTTATTAACCAGTAAGGAAAAATCAACCAGAGCAAAACAACAAAAAGAATACAAAAAAGATGCTCGAGATAAAGTGTGGGAATTCATACGATCGGAATGCGATTATAGGATTCAAAGACCAACCGTTTCATCGGATAAAGACATAAAAGATAGATTAGATATGTATCAGGCTAGAAAAGAATTAGAAAACACGGAAGCTATTCGAGAACAAATAGCCATATTAAAAATTCAATTACTAGAATCACATGCAAATAGAGAAAAAACTGCTGTGGAAGAAGTTTTTAGGAGGAACCCACAATGGCTTGATAATATAATAACAAACACAACATTCGAGAATTTAACGACTTTGACAACATCCACACAAGAGAAAAAACAAATATTGTATTCTCTGGAATATGGAAATAAGAACGATATGCGGAGAGGAGTTGTCACTTTCAATGGAAAGATCATGTGGGATGGAGACGATAAAGAATCTCCATTTGATGTGGCAAAGCCTGAAGTAAAGGGAATGATGAAGTTATGGATCAAAGATCTATTCCGAATTGTTCTCCCACGTGTCTCTAGAAAGGATCCAACCAAATGGAAAGCATTTGAAGATGAAGTGAGATTAAATAATAACCTAGATCTATCACTTTATCCAGACATGAATTCATTTATGCCGAACATGAGAGGATATGGTGAATATAATGAAATCGTCATTTTAGAAATGGATATGACCGAAACATACGACAAAGCAATGGAAGAATTAAAAGCATTTTTAAAACAATGCGATCGAACCGTGAAATATAGGATTCCATGTAAAACACTCAGGAAAAAAGATCCAATATCAAAAGAAGCCATTACAGAGAAGATGACATCCGGGAAAATGGGAGGAATCAAAGAAAAAATAGGATACAGAGAGAGATTTATGACATATCTAAAAGGAATTCCTGTGAAAGTGGTGGCGAGGGAAGAGGAAAGGATTTAAAGTATATAAATATATTTTTTATTTATCTAAATGGGTAAAGTTACTTATGACTTGAGACCAGTAGATACAGAAGCAATAGTATATACCAGAAATAGAATACGATTAGCTTCTGTTTTAATTATTTTCGGTATTTTAATTTATCTCAATACAAGTCCATCCTTCAAAAATCCTCATGCATCATGGATCCATTTGATGCACGTTGTCGCCCAACCATTTATTATATTTGTATCGATTGCAGATAGTTCAATGTTTGCCAGAGGAGCTTTCCTTTTATCGCTCTCTTTGATAGGACAAGATTTAGGAGTAGCTGTATTAAACGCTATATCCATTTCAAGATGTTTTGGTGAATTGACCGCATCTTGTGCAGAACAAATCATTGAAAAGGGTATATTGTTATTCGTAGCTCTGTGGATATCTGTATTTGGTGTTATAATATTAGCAGGAACCTATACTCTAACAAATCAATTGACAGAAAAAGATGCAACGGAAAAAAACAATATAGAAAGTCAAAAATCAGGTGGGTCACCACCTACATGGAATTCAATAGAAGTCTATTGCAATAAGATCAAATGTATCAATATTTTCTTGCTTTTATTCGACGTTGTATACATTTCTATAGCGGCACAATACTTTCAAGAAAATCCAATGTTTATTTTATCCACCATTCATTTGTTTATTGATCCATTTGTGTTGTTTACGGTAAATAAATCAAAAAATAATCTTATCACCTATGCTACCGTGCGCATCATTTATTTTGTTAGCTTTTTCGTCAATTTGATATTATTGTTTCTATTCTTGCAAACAGATATAGTAGATATAGGGAAAATGATTAGTCTGATTATAACGATGTTGTATGTGACTACAGATATAATACAAGTGTTTTTTACTACAGCAGTCATCAAGACCATGGAAAATTTTAAAAAATTTAAAAATAATCAATAAATAGAATCAAACCATAATGGTTTCTCACTATAACGCCACTCCATTTTAAACTTATCTTTCTTTGTTTTGTAATACTTTTTATAGGATTCAACTGCATTGTATCCCTCATCAGTCATCACATAGGAGGTCTCGTCCATACACAATGGAAAATACTCAAACGTAATCGGAATACCAGAAGTAGCATATATCCACTCTTTTGATTTTTTTTTAGGTGGTTGCTCCTCCAATACTTTTGGTGGAAACCCCCATTGATACAGACGCTCCAAATGCAGTTGAGTCTTGTGCACCTTTCCATATCGATGGGTATACTCGTAGCAGAGTAACAATCCGTACATACAGGTCCATTGGTAATGATCCTCGCAATGACGGACCCATATGGAAATTGGATGGTTGGTGTGCGTTTTCTTGTATGGTGGTAATCCATTATCGAATGGTAAAGGAGACCTACAATGCCACGCACAATACAATACTTGACATGTCTCCAATATCATTTTAACACAATGCTTATCGCATAAATGTTTAACGCACTCTTGTATGTTTTTGCTTAATAAAAAAAGATTCATTTGTTTTTGATGTATTTGTTGTATATTGTTTTATATATTTATTTTGTGTATGTATATTTTTATCTATCGTATGTATATGTATATATATATATAATTGAAGTGCGTATTGAATCACTATTCAACATTTTTTAAATATTTAAATAACAATATATTCTTTAAACTATGGACATAATATTAGCTTTTTATTTACTTACTTTTACTTCAGTAATGGTATTAAGCACCATAAAGGAAATATGTGAAAACAGAGAGAAGGAAAAATAGTTTTTTATCATTATAAATATTTTACCTTATGTTTATAAACTATGTCATCATTAAAAAGAAACGGAGGAAAAGGCAAAGGAAAACCACCAACAAAATCAGAAAATAAAGCAACAGAAAATAAAAAAAATAAAACTCGCATTAAAAAAGGAGGAGGTCCTGACAAGAAAAATAGAAAAACCGTCGGCGACATTGACATGATTGGGGGCAACAAGGTATATGATTCCGTCTTTTCAGACGAGGAGGACGAGCAATGGATATCGAATAATACTATTTCTGATCCATTTCCCGAAGCAAAAGTCAAACAAAAAATACATCCAGAGTATGGTAAATTAAGATATTAAAATTTTAACGGTAATACTTTCCATTGTACATCTTTAAATCTCTTCTTCACAGTAATCTTCGTCTCAGGATTTGGAATCACCGTATCCCATACTTTATTAAATAAAGAATCAGGTGGTTTCTTCTGTGGTTGTGGTTTCCTAATCTTTCTCTTTACAATTGGTTCTTCTAGTGGTCTATTCTCCAATTCATCGTCCACCAGCTGCTGAATGTCCGATTGAGATAACGAATCTCGATACACTATTGTACTCCTTCGTCGCTTTTTATACAATGTCTCGTTTTCTTCTCGAATCCTTTTGGTTTTCTCATTTAAATCCAAAATAAATTGTCGTTTTTTTTTTCGCGCCATTGATGTTTCCTTTTTCTGTTTTTCTCTACGTTGATATCGTTCCATTCGTTGTTGTTTTTCTTCCCATTTTTTTTCTCTAAATAATCGTCTCTTTTCCATTTCAGGTGTAATCAATGGTTCGGGTGGAGGAGTATTAAATTCAGATAGCGACTTGTCCATTTTTCGGGATATCTGTCTCTGTCTCAACTTAGAGTTAGCTATTCCGAACAGGGCACGTTCTTTCTGTGAAAACATTCTTTTCTTTTGGACTTCTCGAATAAAAGCGGGATCATGTTGTGCAATCCATACATATGGTTTAGGATGTTCTCGATATTTTCCTTTATTAAAAATATCTTCCATTTTATAACATACTGATTAAATATATACTGTATTGAATCACTTCTATTGAATCAATAAATAAAGAAGAAAAAGAAAAGTATATATATATTTAGATATACACATAATAAAAGATGACTATTGAAAACAATATGAATACAAGTGTTACCGATCAAAACGATTACCAATCAGCACGTGCTTTCGGCAGAGTTACGAATCCACCCACATTACCACCGGGGCAACATTATCACGATCAAAATCCAGAATATTTTGATTGGTCAGACATGTCATCCAATACACTGGAAAATGTTTGGGGTGAAAGCACCTTGAACAATGACAGTGATAGACTGAAATTGGAATGGATTCGAGCTAAACGGGAATCACCTGAAGCAGTTCATCTATTGAAGATCGGAAGGTTCTACGAGGCATTCCATATGGATGCGGATGTCCTAGTGACTGAAACAAGATGTATTTACATGAGGGGCAGTCAGGCACATACTGGATTTCCTGATACATCACTGTCTGAATTTACAAGTATACTCGATAGTAAAGGATATGGAATAGTAATATTATTCTAAAATTTTAAAGCCTCTAAGTTATGTTTCTCTCTTAAAGTATTCATTCGTTGTATTTTCTTTTTTCTATCTTCTTTTTCTTCCTTTATTTTAGCCAAATAACCTTTACATTCATTTAATCTTTTTATGTTTTTATCGTTGTCCTCCAGTGCTTTCTTCATGATTTCCGTTTCCAAATCATCAATGTCTTTTTGTCTTAATAATTCTATTGTTGTAATATTCTGACGACAAAGAGGACATTTCGATTGATTACTTCTTGTTACTAGATCTTTTATTTCAGATAAGCACCATATATGACCACAATTTAACATCACTGGATTCTTTTTATTGGATCCTACGTAATCGCAATCGTAGGTTCCGTCCTGTTCTTCTTCCGCTCCTATATCATCTAAATATAAGTCCTTTTCTATGTTGATACTAGGTGCGAGTCGTTTAAATGTACTTATTTTCCATAAAGTCTTTGTCAAATCACCATCACCTGTTGCAACTTCATTTCCATCGACATCATGTGCATTTGCTTTTCCACCTTTTGATCGTAAAAGTGCAATGATCTCTTGGCGAAGTGGACTACGATTATATTTATATGCCTTGTCCAAGGGAGTGTATCCCCCGGCGTCCTTCTTATTAATACTATAATCTGCCATAGCATCTAACAATACTCGTATCACATCAGTACTGTTTTTGGTATGCCATGCTGCATAATGTAATGCATTCTCTCCTTTATTATTTGTGGTATTAGGATTGGCTAAAGAAAGTATATATTCAACGAACGGAAAATATTCTTTCGCTACAGCCATCTGTAAAGGGGTATGTTCGCCACCAGCAGTACTTTTACCGACTTTATCTATATTCTGATTGGTAGCTAAACTTTTCATGTCTCTGTAGCCTCCCTGTTCGATTGCAACGATCAATGGATCACTATTCGGATAGTTCCGTTTATATGTGGCATAGACATATTCATAACTATATAAATCGCCTTTACCATCTCCCACGAATTTACCAGACGCATCCCGATTAAATGATTTCCCACCTGCTGCACGTATCAACCTAATAATTTCTTTTTTTACAGGGTTAGAGTCATTAAGCTCGTAGGCACCATCTAATGGAGTAATTCCCTTCTTACTTAGCTGATTAATGTATTCGATTGCGTATGCTGGATACTCTGTTTGTATTTTCTCAAGTAACATTTTTACTATATCGGTCTGTTTTTTGTTGTTGGATGCTGCCCAATAAAGTGTATTCCTCTCATCGGAATCCATTGCCCGGGCATCTGCTCCCTTTTCCAATAACAACTTAACAACTTCTACTTGCTCTGTTGCAGCAGCAGCCATCAAAGGATATCTTCTAGCTCCATCTCTATCCTTTCCATATACATTCACATCTTCTCCTTCTTCTATCAATTGGATAACATCATCTAATTTCCCTAATTCAGATGCTACTACCAGAGGTTTACTCTGTGGAAATTGTCTTTTATATTTGTCACGTAGGGATTCTTTATTTTTGGAACTACTAGAACCTGTGTTGTTATTATTATTATCACTAGCTAAGTACCTTTCAAATTCGTCCGCGGTTACTTCTTTTACTATTTTTTTGGTCATAGCGAGAGATATAGCACGTACCATTGAAGCACCTATTAATCCGGATCGTTTTTCACGTGCTATATCCAATGGTGTTTCCCCCATTAAGTCCTTCCTTTGTAAAGCATCCATCATTCCATTTTTTACCATAGATTCTAATACATAATTAATCGTTTGCATGTAGTCCGAATTAAGTACTGCAATATGTAAAGCATTCTGTCCATTTTGAGTTGAAAGTGAAGGATCTGCTCCGTTTTCCAATAACAATTTAACTATGGCGTGTTGCTGATTTATAATCGCCCACATTAAAGCATTCACCACTTGATATCTAGGATATCCGTCCGGTATTCTATGAAATTGATTGATCCATTGCTCGGTTACGCTGTCGCCTCGATCGTATATAGATTTATTTATCAAATATTCTACCTCCTCTAATCCTTTGCTCCGCTCAGAAGTACGCCAGTAAATAGCATTTACTAAAGCCATTTTGCTTGTTGAAATAGCATTGGTAATAGCACGTATCATCAATCCTCCTATTGCACCTGATCTTCTACGTGCTTTATCCATAGGAGTTTCTCCTACCAGATTCCTTTTGGTAAGAACATCTTCTTCAATCGCGTATAATAATTTATTCATTACTTCAATTTTTTTCGCCCACTCTGCTGCCCAATGCAAAGCATTGTTTCCATCATCATCAGCAGCTGAAACCTTTGCTCCTTCTCTCATTAAATATTCAATTACAAGTGGCTTCTCTTGAACAACTGCTATGATTAAAGCTGGTGGGACTAGTCTGTTTCTCATTTGATATTGAGAGTTTAATAATACCTGTGTGGGGACTACACCGCGTTGTTCAAATGATTCGCGAACCAACCTTCTTACTTCAACTAATGATTCTCTTTCATTTTCTATACGTATAGCACGGTATAATTCTTCGCGCCATCTGTCATCAGCTGAGGACATTTTATGAAATGTATCTATAAGTATATAGTAAAAAAATATTAATTATTTTATAAAGACCCCAATTTTAACCAATTCATCACTATTGTCCATACCACAAGTGCCGCAAACATGACGCAAAATAAGTAACGAGAATTCATTTGAGCTCGCTTATATTTCGTTTGCAATCTCCTTACCTGATTTGTATTCTTTTCCATCTCTATTTTGACCGTCTCCAATGAATCCTTTATATCGGATTTCATCTCATCTTGATTCAATGTCAACTGATTCAACGCATGTTCAACTCCAGTTAAACGAGTTTCAATTTTATTCAGTTGGTTTATAGTGACTCCCCTTTCAAGCTTATCCAATACATCTTGTTCCATTTATAATATTTGTTTATGTATTTATACGTGTTAATTCAACATATCTTTTACCTGTGAGCCCACATTATCAAATATTCCATTGGTATCTCCTTGTAATGTATTGGTCTTATACATTTTCTCAATCCATTTTGATAAACATTCTTGAGTTGCATCTGGTAAATGGTATTCTTCTTTGCATCGTTGTAATATTGTAGGATCAGCACCCGTTATGCGTTTCATGTATTCTATTTCCATATTAATCAGTTGTTCCATTGGTATACATTTCGTGCTGACAATACATAACCACAATATATATCGTGATTCTTCAAAAAATTTAACCGTTGTGTTCAACTCATTTGGAGGACATCCCAATTGAACACATCTATGGTTTAATTTGTACATGGTATCACTGTAAGACATTTTACGAGATGTTTGCATATTTGACCATAAATAATGTTCTATAGGATTTGATTTATGTGGCTCCAATTGCATGATGCCTGTTACCATGGGATCATGCGTGTATCCATATACATATAAGCCATCCATTGATATGATTGCTATGGGTAAAGGTCCTTTATAATATGAAATATCAAAATTGTTTTTATTTTTTACTGGAATAAATGTAACAGGCGTCTCCGTGCATCCCATTTTTGTTTTTAAACACTTTTTATAAGAGTCATCGTCTGGTGAACATTTGTATTTATCAAGATCCATTTGTTTTCACTTTATTTTTTATATATTATTTAGCCATGTATATACTATATTTTGGAAATATTTTTATCCGTGATTAATAAAGTGATTAAATATTAAAGCCGTAATATTAAATCCATGCTATTATATTTTACCATATAAATATCATTAACTATATACTAACAATTCCTATATAAGTATAAATTTAATTTTTTTTTTTTTGAAAATTTTTTTTATCTTCCTGAAATGACAAAGTGTTTAGCAGGCTAAACACTTTGTCATTTCAGGAAG
>Ga0209503_10000080_pt1 | contig 63292 bp, 75 predicted proteins | sample SouAtlMetagenome_2_FD_187448 | JGI IMG/M metagenome (GOLD analysis project Ga0209503, IMG submission 187448) | Marine eukaryotic phytoplankton communities from Atlantic Ocean - South Atlantic ANT15 Metagenome (SPAdes) (version 2) | ecosystem: Environmental > Aquatic > Marine > Oceanic | place...
TGCAAAACCAACTCGATCACGAACGATTCCGCCAGGACCTAAAACCGATAATCGTCGTTTATGAGTAAGTTCGGCTAAAGGGTTTATTTGATCCATAAATTGCGACAAAGGATTCGAACCAAAAAACTCCCTAATTGATGCGGCTAAAGGTTTAGGCGTAATTAGCGTATTAACGCGTATATAAGATTTCTCGCAAATAAGCATTCGTTCACGAACAATCCTTTCGAGTCGATTTAATCCTATACGAATTTGATTTGTTAATAACTCGCCAACCGAACGGATCCTCCTGTTACCAAGGTGGTCAATGTCGTCATCAGGTAAAAAGGATGACCTGAAATTAATTAAAGCATTAATTATACCCAAGATATCTTTTTGCGTTAAAATTCTAACATCATGGTCGATATTTAAGTTCAATTTTTGGTTAAGCTTGTGCCGTCCAACCCAGCCTAAATCATAACGTTTGGGATCAAAAAATTTTGAATATAAAAATTGTTGGCAACTTTTAGCACTGGGAGGTTCTTCAGGCCGTAATTTAGCATGCACTTCTAGTAGAGCTGTTTCCATATCTAGTGGCGAATTCACTGAGCTGGTACGACGAAAATAATCAACATTGTCGAACGAGGCAAAAATTTCACTGTCTTCTAGCCCTAAAGCTTTTAAAAAAACATAAGCTGAAAACTTTTTAGCCTTATCAACTCGTATATTTAAAAAGTCATCCTTATCAATTTCAAACTTCAACCACGTCCCACGGTTGGAAATTAGGCCGGCTGTATATATTTTCGATTTCTGCTTGTCATAATCCGTTTTATAATAGATTCCGGGACTACGAACTAACTGGTTGATTACAACACGTTCAATACCATTAACTAAAAAGGTGCCGCTATTCGTTATTAGGGGGATATCACAAAGAAGAACTCGGTTATGCTGAGATTGGTAAATGTTTGAATGATTTACTAAATCAGCGCGTACAAAGATTTTTACACTATAGGTTAAATCTTTTCGCTTTGTTTCTTCTAAGGTATAAGTCGGGGCCTTAATCTTATAGTATTTTGTTGCAAAATTTAATTCGAGTTCACCCAAGTAATCTTGAATTATTGAATATGTTTCTAGCTCTTGAATCAAGCCCTTTTCTAAAAACCAACAATAACTCGCTCGTTGAATTTCTAATAAATTTGGCAACAGATAACGATAAATATTTTTATTTGCATTCAACATTGTTTCTTACTTCACGTTAAATTAGTAATTAAAAAACTAGAAAAAAAACTATTTTAAACTGAAAAAGAGGATCTATGAAATAAAAATTACTTTTGAAACATATATCCCGTCCCGCGCGCCGTAATTATTAAATCTGGATTTGCTTGGTCTTCTTCTAATTTTGCACGTAATCGTGAAATATGGACGTCAACAACCCTTGTATCGCCATATCTCTCGGGTGTATAGCCCCAAACATTATCCAATATGTAAGCTCGCGATAGTCGTTCACCTGCTTTACTAATTAATAAATGAAGTAAATTAAATTCCATGTCAGTGAGACGAATTCGTACATTGTTTTTTAAAACTTGCCTTTTATTTGTATCAATAAATAAGTTTCCGATACAAAAACTACGCGTCGTGCTATTTTTCGTATGTAAAATATCAGCCTTATTGACTCTTCTAAAAACCGAACGAATGCGTGCTTCTAGCTCTTTAGGTGAAAAAGGCTTTAAAACATAGTCATCCGCCCCAAAATCGAGACCCGTTACCCGATTAGAAATATCGCCTAACGCTGTTAACATAATAATAGGAACATTTGATTCTTTACGCAATTCATTACAAACCCCAAAACCATCTAGTTTGGGTAACATAATATCAAGAATGACAAGATCAGGCAATTCTTTATGAAACATTAAAATAGCTTCTTCACCATCTGCAGCAAGCGATACTTCATAGCCACGAAGTGTTAGCCGTGTTTCTAAAATATGACGAATATTAGGCTCATCATCAACTACAAGAATCTTTTCTTTTTTTGGCTTCAAACTTCAAAACTCTTATTTTACTATCAATACCTACCTTAAAATTATAACAAAGTAATTTAGGCAATTTTACTAAGTTATTAGTAATTAATAAATTGACTAGGAGATAAAATGTTTGTATACTAAATTTGTAAATAAAGGCGAGCGTAGCCAAGTGGTTAAGGCACTGGGTTGTGATTCCAGCATTCGCGGGTTCAATTCCCGTCGTTCGCCCTAAAACAACCTATTCTGTTTCCAAATTCACACCTAAAAATTTCGCTAATGCAACCGCTTCTTTTTCGATTTTATCTAAGGCCGTCGGCTGGTCAATAGCAGTTAATGGTATTTCTCTATTATCTTGTAAGCTTAGGAACAATTGTCGTTTGGGATTTAAGCCTTCGGTAATTCGTACTTTAATAGATTTTGTTTCCGAAAAATTAAACATTAATTTTAAATTACGATTTGGTCCTGGAAAACTTCGCCTGTATATAGTGATTTTTTTAAATTTTTGGTCGTACTCGTTGTAGCCAAAACCTATATCCCACCATATCGTTAAAAAAAGAAACAATCCAATAAGTAAGCCTATTGTTCCGTAAAACAATAAGACAACACCTTGAGGAATAAAAGAAATTGTACTTGAATTCGAGAGTATTAATAGATTTGTTTTAAAATAGCTTGAAAGGCCGGTTAAAAAAAATCCCAAACCGCCAAGACTCACAACAACGGCCCAAAAAATATTACTAATGCGTCGAGAGCCTGTTATATACGATCGTAATAGTGATTCGTTATTCATCGTGGGGTTATCAGTGGCCGACATGCTTATAAATTTCGATATCATAAACTAAAGAAAACCGTTAAAAGTTAGATAAAGTTGTAGATAACAGCATTTAAATAAGTCTTATCGTCTTTAAGCCAAAGTACAAACCGGCGGCCAAACTAAACATTAATACTAGCAATAATACATAACCAATAAGAGCTTTCATTGAAAAATATTTATAAAATTTGTTAATAGGTAAATATCATTAAATCAGTATAAAACATTTTAGTGCTAAATACAATTTATTTTTTAAAACTTTCAATCACACCTTTCCATACTAAACCAACAACTCGACCAACTACAGACGTTAAAAAATATCTTGTAGCTTTACTAACGACAAAAAGAATTTCGTTCGCACGCGCAATAACAAAATCCTGAAACTCAATATAATACAATATTAGAGCTGATTCTTTCTGCAACACTAAAATTTCGTCAATCCGATTAGCATAAATTTTACGATGGAAAATTCCTCGTGAACGAATCACCCAAATCCCGTATTGATTATTATACAAATCGTTAGGTCTTCGTATGTACGCATTTAAGTATTCTTGCCACGTAATATTATTTTGAAAACGCTCAATATTGCGTAATGATAAAAAATTTGTTTTATACCATTTTTGACGAATATTATACACAGACGAAAATTTAGTAACAATAATATGCATAGTACATTCACTAATCGAAAGAATTAAATTTTCAAGCAAAGCACTAAGAAATGGAATTGTTGCGATGCGGTAAATTGGATAAAAAATAGTTTGGAATAGTTCTGATCTAAAGTTTATTAATAAAGAAAATGGCAACTCGATTAAAAGTGCCGAGTCATCTAATAAAGACGATATACAAATTGAATTCGTAACAGTTTTTGAACTAATACTTACCGAGTAACCATAGTATTTACTTAAAAAATTTTCTGCTGAATCTAAAATTAATTCAACAAGTACAATTCTTCCTTCTTTTTTGTTAAGTGGTAAATCTTTTTTTTCTTCCAATAGAGTAAAAACTTTTTTTTCGACTTGCGAAAGTACTATAAGTAATAATTCTTGTTTAATTTCTTTACGGAGCAAATCTGTATTTAACAAAAAATTACTATTATTAGTATTGAGAGAGGAATTTATTTTTGAGTGTAAATTAGCAAATAAGCTGGCGGCCCGAATACGTGGGTCCAATTGTTCATAAACTTTTGTCACTTATTGTCACAAAATACAAATGTATAGATAACAAATGGATAGAGTCGCATCACATAAACCATTCAAAATAATTCAATAGTAGTGCGACTCTCCTTTAAATTTAAAATGCCAGAGTATCAGGAAACGCTCGCTGAATTTCTATTAAAAAGGCAGCTGTTAAACTCATCCAAGCTGTTAAAAGCACAGGAGCAGTTGAGAGATATTTAAGTAAATTTTTGTCCATTATAATTTGAGTGGTGTAATTAGATTTTTAACGTGGTGAAACAGTAACTTCATCTCCAGGTACAAGTAGTTTCCCAGTTACTAATTCTTGCCACGCCGCTACCGGCCATAGAAATGATGCAGACATCATACCAATAGCCACGGGCACATCAATTATTATCTCATTCTCATTTGGTTTAGCGCTTGCTTTTGAAAATTGAAGATAACTCCGGCCAGCCCAACCTATATAACCTGCTATATATAAGAACATTATACCAGGTAATATAAATTCACCGGCATGACTAGCGCGACCATCAGTAATCAAATGTGGTAATCCGTCAGCCCCACAGAGTAATCCTTGTTTGCCATATTTTGCAAAACGTGCTTCCGTCCGACCAATTTGTTGCTCTAGCGCAAGATAAGAGGGTGTGCCAGCTTCATATTTTTCAAGGCGAGACTTTAATTTACCGACACTAGTCTCAAGCCGGCGTTTAAAAACAGCGGAGTCTTTACATGGCGTTAAACCACTAACATCGGCTTTGGCTGTTAAAGGAATAGTTCCCAGCGAAATTATAGCCGTTATTAAACAAAACAAACGTTTCATAAGTATTGTAATTAAACTTTAATTTAATATTATTAAATAATTTCTTCTAGATTAACTTAATGCATGAATATATTATATCAGTTTTTTAAATTTTTCTTGAAAATCTAATACTGCACGATTTGTTTTTCCCGCCATAAAAAAATCATTTTTGACTTCAAATCCCCAAACTTGAGAATATGATAAAAAACTAGCGTAGGTGCTAATCATAATAAGAAAAAAGGCAAAAAACACAAAATTGATTCCAGGATCTTCTTTGATTTGCAGTCCAGTAGTTGCAATTGTATCTTGAACGGTTAAAACCGTCGGACCGAATGTAAAGGATTCACCCACCCGCGATTCACCCAACAAGGTACCCTTTTTATCATAAAGGAATAGATCGCCCTTTAAATTATTTAATAAAATAGTTGGATTTAATGCTGAATTATTGTATATAGGAATTGAACCAAGCCAAAAATTTTGTCCGTTTTTAACAATTTTTTTTAGCGGAATTTGCTTTATAAAATTCTTACCTACCTTTATTTTTATTCCCACAATATTCCAATCCGTTTGGTAAATGGTTGTGCCATTATAAAAAAAAGGTTCATTTACAAAAATAACTTTGCGTTTTAATTCAATCCCTTTTTGGTCTAATATGGATAAATCTGAATAAAACTGCTCGACTTTTGCATTGTTTGTATATTTAATCCAAAAGTCGTTAATACGCCAAGTTGCATTTTGTTTTATATAACTTAAACGGCCGGGTTTAACAATATTTTGGAGATGAAAAATTTCTCCACGGGGAATCATTTCCTGAATTACGTAACCTCGTAAAGAACCGAAAGAGGAGCCGGCTAATAATAAAAAAATACTAAAATGAACAACAATTGGCGCGAGGCGACCTAACAAGCCTTGGTATGCATACGTTTTTTTACCTTGTCTAAAAACATGATAATTATTTTTATGGATTTTATAAATTAAAGAGTTCGCTAATTTTTTATCAATTTTTCTTGTAAGATTAAAATTTCTTAATTGGCGGGAAGAAGTTAAAAATTTCCATAGTCGCAATTTTTTAAAAGTAGGTAGTTGGGTTGTAAACGTGCAAGCCAAAAGCGAGGAAACAAATACAAAAAGAAGTATTAAAAACCACGTGTTGGTATAAACGGTATTTAATCCAAGTTGAATAATAAAATTTCCGGTTATAAAACCAAAAATGGGATTTGTATCCGGGTAATTCTCTTTATAAAAACTCAATGGTTGGTCTTGCTCAATAACTGTCCCTAAACTAATTACTATACTAATTATTAAAAGTAGTGTTATGGCAAATTGAAGATTTGCTAAGCGCTTGAAAATTCTTTCAGGGGCTGTTTTCTTTAAAAAAATCATTTTTTACTTGTCAAAATTGTAGTAATACGCTTATATTAATAAATACCTGACATAAGTATAAGGTCATTTATAGAATAAGAGAATATAAGCCGGGATAGCTCAGTTGGTAGAGCAGTGGATTGAAAATCCTCGTGTCTCCAGTTCAAACCTGGATCCTGGCATTTTTATTAATTTAAACTATCCCCACCACTGAATGTGGTTTTACGCTGATTTAAAATTACAAGAATAAGCAAACTTGAAATTTGGCATCAAATAAAACGATGCCAAATTTCAAGTTATTATTAACTAGTTTTAATAAGCTAAACCTAAACTCCGAGTAGTTTCACTACCTAGATAAACGCGAACACTTAAAAAATCGGTTGGGCAAGCTGTTTCACACCTTTTACATCCAATGCAATCTTCCGCCCGAGGCGCTGACGCAATTTGACCTGCCTTGCACCCATCCCATGGTGTCATTTCTAAAACATCACAAGGACATGCGCGAACACACTGTGTACAACCGATACAAGTGTCGTAAACTCTTACATTATGTGACATAAATCTATTTTTTTCGTGACTAGTATTTATACATTAATTATATATGAAAGAATCTGAATTTAGCAAATAAATTTCAATTGAGCTGAAGTAATCGTTTTTTAAAAAAGTGGGGGTAGCGAGACTTGAACTCGCACGACTAATAAGTCAACAGATTTTAAGTCTGTTGTGTCTACCGATTCCACCATACCCCCAAAAATTAAGGCGACACCCAGATTCGAACTGGGGATAGAGGATTTGCAATCCACTGCCTTACCACTTGGCCATATCGCCTTTTTTATATAAAAGTGATGTCTATAAGTATAATCAAAATTAGTGTAGCGTAAACCCAGTAAATAAAAATATATTATTATATATACTTTTTTTTTATTTTACTTTTTTTACTACTTGGGCAAATTTGAAAAAAAATGTGTCGAAATCTAACAATAAGTCATTTGCAAAAATAAAAAATTGTGTGTTAACCTATGGTAAGTTAAGTACGTATACAATAATCGCGGGTATAGTTTAGTGGTAGAACCTTAGCCTTCCAAGCTAATGATGCGAGTTCGATTCTCGCTACCCGCTTTTGTCCTCTTTACTCTAACGACATTTTGAAAAACTGTTGTTAAAAAACATTGATTTTATTATACAATCTACTTTAGTTAATCTTTTCAAGATTGTTAAATATTTTTTATTGTAGCTAGTTTTTTATTAGTCTATAATACATACATATATATAAAGAGTTAATTTAAGGAGAAAGAATCGTGTCAGGTGGTTCAACGGGAGAAAGACCCTTTTCAGATATAATTACAAGTGTACGTTATTGGATCATTCATAGTATCACGATCCCGTCGTTATTTGTAGCAGGATTCCTTTTTGTTAGTACGGGATTAGCGTACGATGCTTTTGGTACTCCAAGACCAAACGAATACTTTACACAAGATAGACAACAAATTCCTCTTGTAAACGATCGTTTTAGTGCTAAGCAAGAACTTGAAGATTTAACAAAAGGATTATAAAAATAAAGATAATTAAAAAGAGATTTTTAATGATTAATACGAATCAACCAGTAGCATATCCTATTTTTACTTTTCGTTGGTTAACTATCCACGCTTTAGCAGTACCAACGGTTTTCTTCCTTGGTGCTATTACATCAATGCAATTTATTCAACGATAGGAGATAGATATGAGCGCACCAAATCCAAATAGACAACCAGTAGAATTAAACCGTACATCATTATTTTGGGGTTTACTTTTAATGTTTGTTTTAGCTGTTTTATTTTCAAGTTATTTCTTTAATTAAAAATAATTAAAGGAAACTTGGAATATTAGATCAAAGTATTTAATAATTTACTTTACGGAGATTTTATATGTCTGACATTGGAAGAATACCACTTTGGATGGTAGCAACAGTAGGTGGAGTAGCCGCACTAGGCATACTAGTATTATTTTTCTTTGGCTCGTACTCTGGTCTCGGGTCATCGCTTTAAATAACCAATTATTAAAAAAAGAGCTTACTATATTATAGTAAGCTCTTTTTTACTTAAGGACGTGACGTGATATCTGAATTTGCAAAGATTCTACTAGATATTTAGAACCAACAATACCTACCCCCAGGGGAATTCGAATCCCCGTTACCTCCGTGAAAGGGAGATGTCCTAGGCCTCTAGACGATGGGGGCTAAAATATAATAATAATATACGATCATTATATATGAAAAATGTTACTTTTGTCAATGTATGATGCAGATTAAAAAATAAAGAATTAAATACTTTCGTGCGTGTGTTATTTGTTTGTTAAAAAAAGGTGGGAAAGGTGATATTGTAAATTGTTTAAACAGTCGATGAGAACATTTCTAAAATTTCCCTTTTAAATATTTTCGTGGCACCTTTATAATAGCATTTTGGGTTGACTAGAACTGATAAATTGCGTTTGATTGTAAGGTCTTCAATTTTAGCCGAATTTAATAACCCCAACTCTAACTCTTTTGATATCGCGGAGACAGAAACAAAAGCTGCTCCTAAACCGGCTTGCACCGCATTTTTTATTGCTTCAATTGAGTTTAATTCCATTTCAATTTTGAAGTGCTTACTATCAATGCCGTTCTGTATTAGCGTATTTTCAATAACATTTCGAATTGTTGATTGTGTCTCTAGCGCTATAAACCTTAACCTGTATAGATCTTCTTTTTTAATATATTCTAACGAAGAAAAAGGGTGCGAAGTTGGTAAAATTAAAGCTAGTTCATCTTCTGCGTACGATGTGATTTCCAGCTTATTTTTGAGTTCAAAAGGAATTTCACCACCCACAATTGCTAAATCAATTTGACTATTTGCTACAAGCCAAGAAATTTTTCGCGTTGAATGGACCTGCAGTTCAACTTTTATTTGCGGATATTTATGTCGGAAAATACCAATTAAACGAGGCATCAAGTATGTTCCAGTTGTTTGGCTAGCACCTATAACTAAAGTACCAGATTGAAAAGTATGCAGTTCCCCTAAGGCTACACATGTTTCCTCACATAAATTTAAAATACGTTCACTATATTTAATAAGTAACAATCCGATTTCTGTTAGCTGGACTTTTTTTTTGTCACGGTAAAAAATCGGCATGTTTAGTTGTTTTTCCAAGCTTTGAATTTGTAAACTTACTGCGGGTTGTGATATGTATAATTTCTCGGCAGCTTTTTTAAAACTTCCTTCAATCGAGATTGTATGTAAAATTTTCAATTGGTCCAGCGTGAACGGCAAGTCAGACATTCGGAATTTGTTAGTTAATAAAAATAGTTGATATAGAAGAAAATATTAGCTCATTGTATACTACAATATTTAAATAGTAGTAATATATTATCGCTATCTGCCACTTTATTATATGAGTAAATATGGAGGAATAGATTTAAAAGGTGTATAATATATTTATATTTAATATACAATTAGATTAATAATATATTATTAAGTAAATTAATATGGATACGAGACTTTTAGTTGTGTTAATACCAGTTGCAACAGCTGCGTCTTGGGCTTTATTCAATATTGGCCGACTAGCACTTCAACAGTTAAAGCGTATGTCCTAAAATTTTTAAGGGCTTTACTTTGCTTGTAGAGAAGACCACGTTTAATGGTTTTCTCTACATTTTTTTTTAGAAATATGGGTAATTGCTTTTGGGAAACTGACAAAATTTATTTATTAAATCGTCTAAATAAGCGTGCGACAATGTTACTAGGTTTCATCTGCTCTAAATTTAAAAGCTCAACATTTTCACCTAATAAACGCTTGGCGGTATTTTTAAATGCAATAGCAGGGATAGAAACTTTTTCATCAAGAATAAGTGGCTCGCCTCGATTAGACGCAATAATTACTTGTTCACTATCTGGAATAGCTCCAATAATTGGAAGGCCCAAAATATCCCGAACATCATCTAATGACATCATATTTTCCGCTTTTATCATATCAGGCTTAATGCGATTAACTAGGAGGTAATTGTTTTTAATCCCTCTTGCTTCGAGCAAACCGATAACTTTATCTGCATCTCGTATTGAGGTAACCTCAGGAGTTACAACTACAATTGCTTCTTGTGCAGCTTGGATTGCAGTTTGAAAACTACTATCGATTCCAGCTGGGCTATCAATTAAAATGTAGTCGTATTTGTTTTTTAGAGTATCTATAAACTTTTGTATTTGTTCTTTAGTAACGGAAAATTTACCTTGGTTTGAGGACAATGGGAAAAACGTTAAGTTAGATTCACGCTTATCTTGAATTAAAGTTTGTTCTAATCTACATGTTCCAGCGAGTATATCAAGACCCGTATATATTATACGACTCTCTAAACCTAGTAAAAGGTCTAAATTGCGTAAACCCACGTCTGCATCGATCAGTAAAACTTGGTATTTTAGACGAGCTAATGCCATTCCGAGGTTTGAAGTTATTGTTGTTTTACCCACCCCCCCTTTACCGGAAGTTATAACTATAACACGCGCCATGATATTTTTAAGGTTACTGTTAGAAAACATGTCATAAAATAGATTATATCACTATATTAAATAATAGCCATTCCCGAATTATAATACTTTTACATTACCAAAAAAATTTTATGGTTTGTCAAAAAACTAAAAATGATGATCCGCTAATTATTGCCAATCAAAGTTTTTCCTCCCGGCTTATGTTGGGAACGGGTAAGTATCGAAATTTTCACGAAGCCCGCGAGAGTATAATAATGAGTGGTTGTGAAATACTGACGGTTGCAGTAAGAAGGGCCCAAAATTCAAAAATTACTGGTATTAGTAATCTAATTACGTCTTTTGAGTCTAAAAAAGTTTGGCTGATGCCTAATACGGCCGGATGCCAAACAGCGGAAGAAGCTATTCGAACGTCTTTTCTAGGACGTGAAATAATTAAAAATTTAAATTATATAGAGAACACTTTCATTAAATTAGAAATAATTCCTGACCCCAAATATTTACTTCCAGATGGTTTAGGTACTCTAGTAGCATCCGAATATTTGATAAAAAATAATTTTACTATTTTACCTTATATAAATGCGGATCCAATTTTAGCTAAACAATTGGAAAGTTTGGGCTGTGCTACTGTGATGCCACTTGGTTCGCCAATTGGATCGGGACAAGGCTTAAAAAATAAATCTAATATACAAATAATTATCGAAAATTCTACTATACCCGTCATAGTGGATGCAGGTTTAGGTACACCGAGCCAAGTATCCGAGGCGATGGAGCTAGGGGCTGATGGTGTATTATTAAATACTGCTATTGCAAAATCTCAGAATCCGCAAAAGATGGCCCAAGCAATGAAATTGGGTGCGCAAGCTGGCCGATTAAGTTTCATTGCAGGCAGGGCAAAAAAGCAAAAACATGCTGAACCAAGCTCACCCGTAAAAGGATTACTAAAATAGAATCGATTTTTGTATCATTAGAATTCCAGCACGTGGTTTTTTTACAGATTTCATTCGTCAAAAAAATAGATTCTTCAGTTAAATTTAACTGAAGAATCTATTTTTTTATAACTTAAAACCTATTAGAACTGATTAAGCTGCAATTGCTGGAGCAACTAAAGCTACTGGTAATGATTCACCAGCTGCAAGATCTAGAGGGAAGTTGTGAGCGTTACGCTCGTGCATTACTTCCATACCTAGGTTTGAGCGGTTTAAAATATCAGCCCAAGTGTTGATAACACGACCTTGTGAGTCAACAACTGATTGGTTGAAGTTGAAACCATTTAGGTTGAAAGCCATTGTAGCAACACCCATTGATGTTAACCAAATACCAACTACTGGCCATGCACCTAAGAAGAAGTGAAGAGCACGTGAGTTGTTAAATGAAGCGTATTGGAAAATTAAACGACCAAAGTAACCGTGAGCTGCAACGATGTTGTAAGTCTCTTCCTCTTGACCGAACTTGTAACCGTAGTTAGCTGACTCATTTTCAGTAGTTTCACGAATTAACGATGAAGTTACTAATGAACCGTGCATAGCTGAGAATAATGAACCACCAAATACACCAGCAACACCTAACATGTGGAATGGGTGCATTAAAATGTTGTGCTCAGCTTGGAATACAAGCATGAAGTTAAAAGTACCAGAGATACCTAGAGGCATACCATCTGAGAATGAACCTTGACCAATTGGGTAAATAATGAATACTGCCGCTGCTGCTGCTACTGGAGCAGAGAATGCAACACAGATCCATGGACGCATACCTAAACGGTAAGAAAGTTCCCACTCACGACCAATGTAAGCACATACACCAATGAAGAAATGGAAAACAACAAGTTGGTAAGTACCACCGTTGTATAACCACTCATCAATTGAAGCTGCTTCCCAAATTGGGTAGAAGTGAACACCGATTGCGTTCGAGCTTGGTACTACAGCACCAGAGATGATGTTGTTACCGTATAATAAAGAACCAGCAACTGGCTCACGGATACCATCGATATCTACTGGAGGTGCTGCGATAAAACCGATAATGTAAGCTGAGATAGCTGTTAATAATGTAGGAAACATTAAACATCCAAACCAACCAATGTAAAGTCTGTTCTCAGTAGATGTAATCCAGGCACAAAATTGTTCCCAAAAACTTGCGCTTCCGCGTCTTTGTAAAGTTGTAGTCATGATTTTTTTTGTATATAAATAAATTTTATGGTCTTGAAAACCTCCCAGGAATTTCCTGTTAGAATTATTATTCTAACAATCGGGTTAAAAAAGTATTAAGTTTGAAATATAAATTTACATATTATACATATACGCTATAATTTTAGTTAGAGACTAAATTGTCTAGTGCTTGCCAGAAGCATCAAATTTAGAATGAGTTAATTTTAAAATGTTTAAAAGCTTCATGGTATAATAAATTAAAGTATGATTTATTTAAATCAAATTAGTTAAATTTAAATTAAAATTAATAAGATACTAAGTTTAAATGACTGCATCTTTTCTACCTCCAATTTTAACACCAGTGGTGACACTTGTTTTCCCAGGCCTAGTTTTTGCTTTATTCTTTGTTCTTATTGAACAAGAAGAAGTAGCATAAATGGTTTTGGTTTAAACATGTAATTTTATAATTATTAGTGATTTGAGAGTTTTAAATAATTTTTTTTTAAGTTTTGTTTTTCAAAACAATTAAGTAATGGATATTCAGTCACTTTTAGATAGTTTAATTTTTTTAAATTTGCTTGGCGTGACAATAGTCTATTGGGCAAGTTTAGTTTTTACAAATTTTAAAATTTTAGAAAAATTAGGGCGTTATGGTAATATTTTTGTAAATATATTGTTAATCGCACTACTTGGGCTACGCTGGTTAAATTTTGGGTACTTTCCATTAAGTAATTTATACGAGTCTCTAATGTTTTTAACGTGGGGTTTATCGTTTATTACTTTAATCATCGAAAAGCAATCTAAGATATCGCTTGTCGGATCAATGATTAGTCCAATAGCACTTTTTGTAACTGGTTTCGCAAGTTTAACGCTTCCGGATAACATGCAAGCACCTTCACCGTTAGTGCCCGCTTTAAAATCGAATTGGTTAATGATGCATGTTACCGTAATGATGCTCAGTTATGCCAATTTAATAATTGGGTCACTCTTAGCCATCTTTTTTCTTGTACTTACTAAAGGTTCATCCGAAAAAATCAATTTACAAGGGAATTCGTATGGATCATACAAATCGCCAAAATTTGTTCAAACTGAATTAGCACTAAATCCACCAAGCAACTTTGCCGATACAGCTTTTTATCAAAATGAATCGTTTCAAGAATCTAAAGTTTTATTCGCTGAGTCCGCGGACAACACGGCAACAACTCCAATTTCGAGGCTCAATCTACTTGAAAGTATTGATAATTTAAGTTATAGAACAATCAGTTTTGGTTTTCCACTCCTTACAATTGGGATAATTTCAGGAGGAGTTTGGGCAAATGAAGCTTGGGGATCTTATTGGAGTTGGGATCCAAAAGAAACATGGGCATTAATTACTTGGTTAGTTTTTGCTACATATTTGCATACCCGTATAACTAAATCGTGGCAAGGCGAAAAGCCGGCTTTAATCGCGGCGTTAGGTTTTATTGTTGTTTGGATTTGCTATTTAGGCGTTAACTTTTTAGGAAAAGGTTTACATACATATGGTCAAATGCTCTAACTTAAAGCGTTTTTAAATACTTTAAATTCGTTTTTTTTCTCATCGATCCCTGTGTCTTACTTATTTGTTAAAACGAGTCGCCAATAAAGATGTATTACTCAAGTTCTATTGAGTAATACGTCTTTTTTTACCTGTCTTAAATTGTTTACAGCTAAATTTTTATTAAACTTTATTTTGCGGCCCGTTTAAAATGGTACACTCCCATTATACGAAAACGGGAAGCATAAATGAGGTAGGTACTATTTGTTAAATATATAAATTTCTACCTAAATTTATTGCAAATATCGCGGCAATTAAAGCTATTGTTAATGCTAGAAAAATTTGGCTATCCGTTACCATAACTATTTATATATGTGAAAAGTGGAAAATAAAAAATTAATTTAACTACCAAGTTTGAATGCATCGACGATAAGACCGTAGATTATGCCTATTTTTAGATAATTAAATAAAGTAATTATTCTTATTATAGATGTTTTTTTTGTAAAAAATTTATTTAAAGAAATTCTCCGAAAAACAGAATAAAAAAAATTACTTGAAGTTTCTAATGAGGCGACAATCAAAGCGGCTCCCAATATTTTGAAATCTTGAAAAATTTCAGCAACCGTTGTATCTAAAATATTTGAAGAAAAAAATCCACCGAAAAAACTAATTAACCAAATAATTTGTATATTCATTATGTAATCTTAGTTGTAATTCACAATTGAATTTTGTGCCTACTCTAATTAAAATTTATACTCAAAATATATAAATTGCACCCTTAAAAAATCTAAATATTGGGTGACTTGTTTTTCTTAATTGTTCTTAAAATGCAATGCGGAGTTATTAATAAAGTCGACGGTAATTGTAGTGTTGTAAAGTATACATTAAGTTAAAACAATCCTTTAGGATGTTAAGTAACTCTATTTTGTCGACAATGTAAGTTTCTTATTATAATAGCATGTTTTTATTATAACTAATCCAGATAAAAAGTTCATTAATTATATAATTTCTGCTAAAATATATTTAATTACATACGTAAATTGCTCTAAAAAACTATTTAATAAGATATGACAAAAGATATATTAAATTTAGAAATACCCTCACCTATCTTTGGTGGTAGTACTGGAGGTTGGTTAAGAGCAGCCGAAACGGAAGAAAAGTACGCGATTACTTGGTCTAGCAAGAAAGAGCAAATTTTTGAAATGCCTACAAGCGGCGCAGCAATAATGCAAGAAGGAGAAAATTTGCTGTATCTTGCAAAAAAAGAACAATGCTTAGCGTTAAGTACGCAACTACGCACGCTTTTTAAGATCAATGATTTTCGAATTTATCGAGTTTTTCCAAATAGTGAAATACAGTATTTACATCCAAAAGATGGAGTTTTTCCAGAGAAATTAAATGCGGGTCGAGTTGGCGTTGGTAATATAGGCCATTCAATTGGTAAAAATCCCCAACCCGTTAATGTAAAATTTACGGGGAAAAATACTTTCGACGGGTAATTGTATAAAATAGAGTACTGAATTTACTTATTCGTCAAACAAATGACATAAAATCTGCTTTTATGACCTATAATTAAATTCAGTATGTTTTAATCTATTTAAAATAGAAACTATAACTATAGACATTATATGATGCTAAAAAGTAAGTTTTTAAAAGGAAGCATCTTAGCGGCATTTATCTTCGGTGTTAATATTTCTGGGGCGCAAGCATTAGAATTAGATGAAGATACACGAACAGTCGTTTTAGATACAAAAGGCAGTACGGTAGTAATGACACCCGAGCAAGTAAAACGTGGAAAACGTTTATTTAACAATGCTTGTGCCATTTGCCATGTTGGAGGCCTTACAAAAACTAATCCAAACGTTGGCTTAGATGTAGAAGCACTTAGTTTAGCTACACCACCTAAGGACAATATCGACAATTTAGTAAGTTACTTCAAAGATCCCGTTAGTTATGATGGTACTGACTCAATTGCGGAGCTTCACCCAAGTATTAGAAGTGCGGATATTTTCCCTAAAATGCGTTCGCTGACAGATGAAGATTTGTTTGCGATAGCGGGCCATATTTTAATTCAACCAAAAGTTGTTAATGAGAAATGGGGTGGAGGAAAAATTTACTACTAAAACTCCAAAAGAAGAAGGAAAAAAGATCATTCTGTTTTTCCTTCTTTTTTTATTTTCTTAAAATAAGAGTTCATGATAAGCAAAGTGAAATGAATAAAATAGATCTGAATTATTCTTTGGAAAATGTATTATGTAGCTTAATGGCTTTAGATATTCCAACCCCACTGTGTGATTTTAAAACAGAAACCTTAGAAATTCTAAATCTTAGTAAATTTACAAATAAACCCATACTCGCTCGCATTCTAGTTTTTTCGAATCAAAAAAAAGTACAGGCTCTAAGTGAAAGTCTGTTTTTGGCCTCAAAAGCAATTTACAATGATCCTTTTCTAGAAGTTAAAAACTTGTCGAATGAACAAATATTACTAACAAAAAATTACTTTAAACGTTTTAGGTATATTTATTATTTGTATTTTCATTCACCTTCGCGTGAAAAATCGTTAAAAGATTTAAACACAGTTGCGTTACGAATGTTGAGTTTCTTTCATTAAATTAATTTTTTTGAATGGGCCGAGTTGGATTTGAACCAACGTAAGCTGTGCTAACGGATTTACAATCCGTCCCCATTAACCACTCGGGCATCGACCCCACATTACAAATTGTAATTTAACATGTTTTACGTTTGGCGTATAGGCTTGGTTTTTAAAAACTTTCTCACTTTTACTTAAAATTTAATAACGATAGTGTGCGACTGTTCCGGAAAGATGTTTTACTTTCCGGAACTTTTTAGCACAATCAGCCCGTAATTCCAAGCTTTAATTTGTCAATTATGGTTTTTTATTTTTCTGTAGAAAAATCGGTTTCAATAACATCGTCTGTAGCCGCAGCCTCTTGCATGTTCTCGCTTGATTGTCCCGCACTATAAACTTTTTGACCTATTTCCATCATCGCCTTCTTTAACTCTTCGTTTAAACTTTCCATTTGTGCAAAGTTTTCTTGTTGCACAGCACTTTCAAGATCCGTAACCAGACTTTCAATTTTCACCTTTTCATCAATTGAAATCTTATCAGCTAGCTCATCTAATTGCTTCTTAGTTTGATAGCATAATGAATCTGCTTGATTTTTTGTTTCAATTTGACTAGATTTTTCTTTGTCAGCTGCAGAATTTCGTTCCGCGTCTTGAACCATCCGCTCAACGTCCTCTTTTGCTAAAGTTGAAGCACCAGTAATTGTTATTGATTGTTGTTTATTAGTTGTTTTATCTTTTGCTGTTACAGATAAAATACCATTTGCATCAATATCAAAAGTTACTTCAATTTGTGGTAAACCACGAGGTGCCGGCGCGATTCCATCAAGTCTAAAAGTTCCTAAACTTTTGTTATCTTTAGCTAATTCACGTTCTCCTTGTAAAACATGAATTTCCACATTAGGCTGGTTATCTACAGCCGTCGAAAAAGTTTCTGATTTTTTTGTAGGAATTATTGTATTACGTGGAGTAATTTTAGTTGTAATGCCCCCTAAAGTCTCTACACCTAACGAGAGTGGTGTTACATCTAGAAGTAAAATATCTTTAACTTCACCCGCTAAAACACCTGCTTGCACAGCTGCGCCGACAGCCACTACTTCATCGGGGTTTACCGTTTGGTTTGGTTTTTTGTTAAGTAAATTCTCCACTAACTGTTGTACAGCTGGAATTCGCGTTGAACCACCTACCAAAACATTTTGGTCGATTGCACCGCTATTTAATTCTGCATCTTTTAGCGCAGTTTCAATTGGCGCGCGACAACGGTCAATTAAGTCCGAGCATAATTTTTCGAAATCTGCCCTTGTTAAATCTTTTTCGAGATGCTTTGGCCCATCGGGTGTAACAGAAATAAATGGTAAATTTATTGCAACTTGAGTTAATGTAGAAAGTTCAACTTTTGCTTTTTCCGCTGCTTCTGTAAGTCGCTGTAACGCCTGATTGTCTTGCGTTAGATCTATTCCTTCCGCGTTTTTAAACTCTTGTACTAACCATTGTACAATTTTTTCATCAAAATCGTCACCACCTAGGCGTGTATCCCCTGATGTCGCTAAAACTTCAAAGACTCCATCGCCGACTTCAAGAATTGAAACATCAAATGTACCGCCGCCTAAATCGAATACGAGAATAGTCTCATTATCTTTTTTGTCTAAGCCATAAGATAATGAAGCAGCAGTGGGTTCATTAATAATTCGAAGAACATCTAAACCTGCTATCTTACCGGCGTCTTTAGTTGCTTGACGCTGTGAGTCGTTAAAATAGGCCGGAACAGTGATTACAGCTTGCTGTACAGTTTCCCCAAGATACTTAGTTGCATCATCTGTTAATTTACGTAAAACTTGAGCAGAAATCTCTTCAGCCGCAAATTGTTTTCCAAGAGCCGGACAATCAAGTTTTATAATATCTTCTGTCTGAAGAACTTTGTAAGGTACTTGTCTTAGCTCTTCTGTAACTTCACTTGTTTTTCGACCAATAAAGCGTTTTAATGAATAAAACGTATTTTCTGGATTTATAACCGCTTGACGCTTGGCTATTTGACCTACAAGCAGGTCACCTTTTTTTGTATAGGCTACAACAGATGGCGTTGTTCGTTGCCCTTCAGCATTTGTTATTACTTCTGGCTTCCCACCTTCCATAACAGCAACTACGGAATTTGTAGTCCCTAAATCAATACCAACAACTTTTCCCATGTTTTAAAAATCTTTAATTTAATAATTTATTTTGTAATCTTTAACAGGAAATCTTATACCCTATTAAAAAATAAAAAAGTGTTTGAACAAAAAACTATGAAGGTAAATACAATTTAATATAATCTGTAATCTAATTATTCCTGATTTAACTAGGTTTGATAAGGTATGTTTTCCGCACATAATGCTTGTAAGTCAATCGTAATAATATGTCTTTAACTATTAATTCGAAATTTAACGCTCTTACAAATTAACGGCTGGACAATTCATATACTTATAATTTATAATGGTGTAGATTCCGTAAAGGAAAGAAAAAACTATTGCATTGTTATTTTTTAAATAAAATTTGATTTGTTATGCTAGCAGGTGTTTTTGGGAAAAAAATTGGTATGACCCAAATGTTTGATACAGATGGTTCTATTATTACTGTTACCTTGGTACAAATTTTTCATTGCCAAATAAGTCAAATTAAAATTCTTGAAACCGATGGCTATAACGCTATTCAACTAGCTTATTCTGAGAAAGAAGCTGGTGAAATAAATAAACCACTAGCGGGTCATTTAAAAAAGTCAGGTAATCGAGTGTTTCAAAAATTCGGAGAATTTACAGTTTCAAACCCTGAAATTTATAAGTTAGAAGACAGTTTTGCTGTGGATCAATTTACCGTTGGTCAACGAGTCAAAGTCACAGGCAAAAGTATAGGGAAGGGGTTCACTGGAAATCAGAAGCGCCATAATTTTAGCCGTGGGCCTATGACTCATGGTTCAAAGAATCATCGTTTACCCGGTTCAATCGGTGCTGGGAGTACACCTGGCCGCGTATATCCAGGTAAAAAAATGGCGGGACACCTAGGTCATAAAAAAATTACGACGAAAAGTGAGATCTTTTTTGTTAATCAAGACGAAAATATTCTTGCTTTAAAGGGTTCTTTGCCAGGACCCAAAGGTGGGGAATTAAAAATTCTCGTATTCCCTTAGTACACCAAACATAATCCTTTTACTTGTCTAAACTGGTCATTTTTGTATTTATCTTCATAAAACGGCAAGCTAATATTGTCAAACGCTACATTGGAAAAAAAGATTTGGTTACGGCGTCAGGTCTTTAATATAAACTATTATGAATTTTATTGATTTAATTAAATATCCGATTTTAACGGAAAAAACAGTTAGACTACTTGAACAGAATCAATATTGCTTCGCAGTAGATATAAAAGCAGATAAAAGTTCAATTAAGAATGCAATCGAAGCTTTATTTGATGTTAAAGTTGTCTCTGTGAATACAAGTAAGAACCCACTTAAAAAGAAGCGCGTGGGAAAATTTTTTGGTGCTAAATCTAGAACAAAACGATCTTTTGTAAAATTGGCTCCAGCAGATTCAATAACATTTTTTGAAAATGTTTAAATTTACCACTTATACAAAAAACTTATTCATTATCTATATATATATATATTAAATAGACGCTATGGCAATTCGATTATATCGACCATATAGTCCAGGAACGCGTACTCGCTCTTCTTTGTATTACAACGAATTGAGTAAAAAAAGACCAGAGAAGTCTCTGGTTTTTGGTAAGAAAGCTTGCAGCGGAAGAAATAATAGAGGCCTAATTACCCTTCGCGGTAGAGGTGGTGGGCATAAAAGGAAATACCGAATTATTGACTTTAGGCGAGATCGGTTAAGTAAAACCGCTTCAGTTGTGAGTATTGAGTATGATCCAAATAGAAACGCCCGAATAGCTTTATTACATTACGAAAATGGACAAAAACGATATATTTTGTGTCCACGTGCGTTAAGCGTAGGGATGAAAGTACAATCAGGTCTAGATGTTCCTATTGAAATTGGAAATGCAATGCCCTTTTCTGCGATACCACTAGGCAGCATTGTGCATAATGTTGAGTTAACTTTAGGCAAAGGCGGTCAATTATCCAGAGCGGCTGGGACTTATGCGCAAATTATTGCTAAAGAAGGGAACTATGTGACATTAAAGTTACCTTCGAATGAAGTTCGGTTAGTCAATAGTAAATGTTATGCGACTTTAGGGCAAGTGGGTAATATAGAAGCACAAAACGTTAATTTAGGAAAAGCTGGAAGGATGCGCTGGTTGGGTAAAAAACCGACTGTTCGTGGTGTCGTAATGAACCCAATCGATCACCCCCATGGTGGTGGTGAAGGAAGATCTCCTATCGGACGAAGTAAGCCTGTTACTCCATGGGGTAAACCAGCGTTAGGTATTAAAACACGTCGTTTTACAAAAGCTAGTACACGATACATTTTACGATCACGAAATTAATTTTAATAAAATTTTTTAGACCATGTCACGCTCATTAAAAAAGGGGCCTTTTGTGGCCGCTAATTTACTAAAAAAGATGGACGAAATGAGTGGAAACGGGAAAAAAAGCGTTATCAAAACTTGGTCGCGCACTTCCACTATTCTTCCAAATATGATTGGATTCACGTTTGCTGTTTACAACGGGAGACAGCATATTCCAGTTTTTGTGACTGATCAAATGGTGGGACATAAATTAGGGGAATTTGCCCCGACCCGAACATTCCGGTCGCATATAAAAAAAGATAAAAAGACGAAACGTTAAATTCTATGAGTATCCATCAAAAAAATGGGGTCAAAGCTACTTCGAAATACGTTAGAGTTGCACCAAGTAAAGTTCGTCGTGTGCTTCGCTTAATAAAAGGAGAAAGTTATACAAAAGCGTTACTTATACTCGAATTTTTGCCCTATAGCGCATGTGTGCCAATCATAAAAGTTCTACGATCGGCTGCAGCAAACGCAAAAAATAATTTTGGGTTTGACGAAACAAAATTAAAAGTACAAGATGCGTTTGTGAATCAAGGGCCTGTTATGAAAAGATTTCGCCCGCGTGCGCAGGGTCGAGCCTACCGTATTTTAAAGCCAACGTCACATATCGTAATTGTTGTTTCGTAAAAAACGAAAAATAGTTAATAAGGAATTGGCTACCTATTACAATAAAAAAAACGCTTGTGGGACAAAAAACACATCCAACTGGATTTCGCATTGGTATAAATCAAACCCATAATTCAAAATGGTTTGAAAATTATAGCAATTACAAAAATATACTTAAAGAAGATTACCAAATTCGGCAACTTTTTGAAAAGGAATGGCGATCATTTTATACAAAAGCTGGGATTGTTAAGTTAGAAATAAAACGACAAATAAACCAACTGGAGTTATTAATACACGCTGCTCGGCCAAAAGCAATATCATCAAATTCTGGTGAAGACGGATCGAATTTTGTTAATTTTCGTAACCAAGTTCAAAAAATAATTTCAAGTCAAAAACAAATTAGGCTTAAAGTTATTCAAGTAGATAAAGTTGAGACTGAAAGTTTATTAGTCGCAAGAGCACTGGCTGATCAACTTGAAAAACGAGTTGCATTTCGCCGGGCAGTTCGACAAACATCACAACGATTACAAAAAAGCGGCATAAATGGGTTTAAAATTCAGGTTTCGGGTCGCTTAAACGGTGCCGAAATGGCAAGGATTGAATGGATTCGTGAAGGCCGCGTACCGTTGCAAACTTTACGTGCTGATATAAGCTACACCGCATATTCAGCTCATACAATCTATGGGGTTCTTGGAATTAAGGTTTGGATTTTTAACAAAGAAATCATTTAGCAATATAAATTATCATGTTACTTCCTAAAAGAACTAAATTCCGTAAGCAGCATCGGGGTAGACTAAAAGGTCTAGGTAAAGCAAACACAGTCAATTTTGGAGACTTTGGAATTCAAGCTCTCGAACCGGTTTGGTTAACTTCACGTCAAATCGAAGCGACCCGACGAAGTATTACACGCTATGTACGGAAAACGGGAAAAATCTGGATTCGTGTATTTCCGGACAAGCCCGTAACAGAACGAGCGGCAGAATCACGGATGGGTTCCGGAAAGGGTTCTACCGCATATTGGGTAGCAGTTATTAAACCTGGAACCGTTATTTTTGAAATTAACGGTCTAGATAAAGAGATGTCTTATAAAGTTTTAAAAACCGCGTCTTATAAATTACCTATCAAAACAAAAATTGTCGAGCGCGAAATTATCAGAATTTAACTTGCAAATAAATAGTAATGGCTAAAAATAAGTTAGGCCGAGTTGTTAGCACTAAAATGCACAACACAGTAATTGTAGCAGTTGATGAACGAGTGAAACATAAACGTTACAAAAAAGTACTTACGCAAACGAAACGTTATGCAGCTCATAATACAGAATTAGATTTAAAAATCGGTGATAGAGTAACAATTCGTGCAAGTAAACCTATAAGTAAAACTAAAAAGTGGGAACTTGTTAATCTTTTAGAAAAATCATCAACTTAAAACGAAAATGATACAACCACAAACGTGTTTACGCATTGCTGATAATAGCGGTGCAAAAAAATTAATGTGTATACGTGTTCTTGGCTCCAATAGAAGATACGGATATGTTGGTGATGTTATTATTGGAGTTGTGAAAGATGCTACACCAAACTTAACTGTTAAACGATCTGATGTTGTTCGTGCTGTAATAGTGCGAACAAAACATTCGTTACGAAGAACAGATGGTTCAAGATTACGTTTTGATGACAATGCGGCTGTGATTATTAATAAAGAAAATAATCCGCAAGGAACACGAATATTTGGTCCGGTTGCTCGTGAATTAAAAGATAATGGTTTTACAAAAATCGTATCTTTGGCTCCAGAAGTATTATAAATATTAGACCTTTGTAGCTTGAATATTTAAAAAGTTTGGAATAGTAAAAATGCGAAAAGATGTAAAACAAGTGTATAAAGAAAAAGCTGTACCAGCTTTAATGAATACCTTTAAGTATAAAAATATTGAACAAGTGCCAAAACTTGTAAAAATTTCGATTAATCGCGGTCTTGGTGAAAATGCCCGAAATACAAAAGAGTTGCAAGCAAATTTAAAAGAAATTGCTTCGATTACCGGGCAGCGGCCTATCGTAAATAAGGCAAAAAAATCAATCGCCGGGTTTAAAATTCGGGATGGTATGAATGTTGGGGCATCCGTTACATTAAGAAAAGCGAAAATGTATTCTTTCATAGAACGGTTAGTTCATATTATTCTTCCGCGAATTCGTGATTTTCGGGGTATCAGCGCCGAAAGTTTCGATGGGCGTGGAAATTATACGTTTGGTGTAAAAGACCAATTAATTTTTCCGGAAATTTCTTACGACGATGTTGAAAATTTAAGTGGATTTGATATTTCTATTGTCACAACAGCTAGAACTGATGAGGAAGCATATTACTTGTTAAAATCTTTAGGCTTACCGCTTAAACCTTTATCGTAAGGGAATATTAAAATAATTGAAATTTATACCGTATGGTTAATGATACGATCGCTGATATGCTAACGCGTATCCGTAATGCCAATTTAGCGCATCATCAAATTGTCCAAATTACGTCAACACGTATTACTCGAAGTATTGTCAAAGTTCTCTTGGAAGAAGGTTTAATTGAGTCATTTGAAGAACTAAAAAACGGAAACAAGGTTCAAAATTCGCTTTTGTTATCGTTAAAATATAATGGGAAAGAACGAAAACCCGTTATTACGAAAATATTGCAAATAAGCAAACCGGGGTTGCGTGTACATGTTGGTGCAAAAAACATGCCGCGTGTTTTAGGCGGTTTTGGTACGGCAATTATCTCAACATCAAAAGGTGTAATGACTGATAGCAAAGCACGACAAGAAAACCTCGGCGGCGAAATTTTATGCTACATTTGGTAAATATTGAATATAAAGTTATGTCTCGTATAGGTAAAAAATATATTAACGTACCCGATAACGTAAGCATTAAATTAAACGGTCAAAAGATTTCTATAAATGGCCCAAAGGGTAATCTTAGCCGTATCTTACCGTCTTTTATTTGCTGCACAATAGATCAGGAAGAGAAAAAGATTTTTTTAGAAAAAGCTCAAGAAACTAAATTAGCACAAGCTTTGTACGGTTTATCAAGAACGCTTGTTGATAATATGGTTACTGGAGTCTCAGTAGGATTCACTAAAAGATTGCAAATTGCCGGGGTTGGTTATCGAGCACAATTAGACGGAAAAGATTTAATTCTTAACATGGGATATAGTCATCCAGTTCGAATGATTACACCGCAAACTCTATCGGTTAATATTGAAAGCCCCACAAGTTTAGTTATTTCTGGAATAGAAAAGGAACTTGTTGGTGAATTCGCTGCTAAAGTCCGTGCTGTACGGCCTCCGGAACCATATAAGGGGAAAGGAATTTCGTACGAAGGTGAAATTATCCGTCGAAAAGCAGGTAAAACCGGTAAATAAATCACGTATTAAAAAACATCAATATTGAAATTATTGTAATATGGCACCTTTGAAAAAAAGTTATAAGCCTCCAAAAAATGAATGGCAAGAACGTGTTGTTAATATTCAACGCGTAACAAAAGTTGTAAAAGGGGGTAAGAAATTAAGTTTTAGAGCTATTGTAATTGTGGGCAATGAGCAGGGTAAAGTTGGTGTCGGGGTAGGTAAAGCCCGTGATGTTATTACGGCCGTGCGGAAGGGTGCTACAGACGGTAAAAAAAATGTAATTGCGGTAGCTTTAACCGGTTCAAAATCAATACCACATAAAATAAATGGACGCTTTGGAGCGGCTAAACTTGTTCTTCGGCCTTCGGCCCCTGGTTCAGGCGTAATAGCAGGTGGTTCGGTTCGAACTGTTTTAGAATTAGCTGGAATTAAAAATATTTTATCAAAGCAACTTGGTTCTAATAACTTGCTTAACAACGCACGTGCAACAATTGATGGATTATCTAATTTGCGTTCTTTTAGTTAAATTTAGCTCCCATGGAAAATACAACAACAAGAACCCTGTTAAAAAATAAAATATTAAAAATAATAAGCTTATTACTACTTGTCAGACTTGGGCTCTACATTCCTGTTCCTGGCGTTGATTTAGATATATTCACTCAAGGCCAAAGTCTAAATCCCATGTTTGGCTTTGCTAAAACTCTCGTTGGGAATTCCTTTTTGGGAATTGGTTGCCTCGGTATATTACCTTATATAAACGCATCTATAATTATTCAAATATTAACACCAATTTTTCCCAAACTAGAAAAGTTGCAAAAGGAAGAGGGGGAACTGGGCCGCCAACAGTTAAATCGTTATATTAGGTATTTGACATTTTTATGGTCATGCGTATTAAGTATAGGGGTGGCCTTTTTTTTAATTAAACCTCTCTCGTTTGATTGGAGTTTATTTTTAGCTGTAAAAATAATAATTTCTTTGATCACTGGGTCCATGCTTTCAATGTGGTTTGCGGAACTTATTACAGAAGAGAGTTTAGGTAACGGATCATCAATGATTATTTTTATCAATATTGTGGGAGGGATCCCTAATAGTATAAATAATCTACTCAATACTATTAACCAAAATTCTTTAAGTCAAAGTGCGACAACAGTTTTTCAAAGTCTTTTAATATACTTATTTACGGTTCTCATCATCATAATATTTCAAGATGCTTTTAAAAAAATTAATGTAGTATCAGCAAAACAACTAATAACTCAAGATGAGTCAAGTCTTCAGAATAGTTTTATACCATTAAAATTAAACCAAGGCGGTATAATGCCTTTAGTTTTTAGTTCAACGGTCGCTCTTGTATTAGTGTACCCGGTCCAACTTTTATTGAGTAACTTATTAATTGGAAATCCCGGAATTGCTGCAACAATTTTAACAGTTTATTCATTTCTTATAAATCTAGCGCTTGTTATTTTTTTCAGTTGTTTTTATGTCTCATTGGTATTAAAACCAAATGATATGGCGGAGAATTTAGGAAAAATGGCCTATAATGTCCCGGGAATACGACCTGGAAAGGATACAGCAAACTATTTGGAAAAAACAATTGTTCGATTAGCCTTTATTGGTGGAGTTTTTTTAGCTTTTTTAGCGTTCTTTCCTTTTTTAGTTGGAAACTTGTTGAAAATAACGTTATTTAAAAATTTAACGTCATTATTAATTTTAATAGGCGTTGTAACTGATACAACCTCACAAATACGAGGTTATTTAATTTCAACTCGATACGAAGATTTTAAAAAAACATAGACTTTTTAAATTAAGTAAATTAAAATTAGAGAAATTACCTTTTTGAAACAAAACGTTCATGAAAGTTGTTAGTTCGATTGGAAGTTTAAAAAACCGTTCAAAAGATTGCCAAGTAATAAAACGACGGGGTCGCATTTATTTAATTTGCAAATCGAATCCCCGATTAAAAGTCCGCCAAGGCAGGGCAAAAATGAAACGTAAATAATAAATAAAATCATGGTTCGTATATCTGGTGTAGATCTCCCACGGAATAAAAGAATCGATGTTGGGTTAACTTATATTTTTGGAATTGGTTCTACAAGTGCAAAAAGTATTTTAACTGAAACAAATGTTTCGCCCAGCACAAAATGCAATAACCTAAAAGATGATGATATTACGAAATTACGATCTATTATCGACAAGAAATATCAAACAGAAGGTGACTTGCGACGAGTATATTCATTAAATATAAAAAGGCATATTGAAATCGGATCAGCGGCCGGAAGGCGTCATCGCGTTGGTTTACCGGTACGAGGACAACGTACAAAGACAAACGCGCGTACTCGTAAAGGTAAAGTTTAATAGAACTCAAATGATTTAAGATGCTTAAGCAAATAAAAAGATTCACGAGTAAAAAATCCAAGAAGTTGGCCAGTAACGGTATAGTGCATATGAAGTCGACTTTTAATAACACCATCGTAAACATTACAGATAAAGAAGGTAATACTTTGTTCTGGGCATCCGCGGGCGGTTGTGGTTTTAAAGGGGCGAAAAAAAGCACACCGTTTGCTGCACAGTCCGCGGCCGAGAAAGTGGGGACTATTGCTTATGAGCAAGGAATGCGGCAAACTGAAGTAATCATCAGTGGACCTGGTAATGGTAGGGAAACCGCTATACGTGCTTTACAAAGTTGCGGTCTTGAAGTTTCAATAATAAAAGATATTACACCGGTTCCTCATAATGGGTGCCGACCTCCCAAAAAGCGTAGGGTTTAGTTTACTATAACTGTTACAAATTTCAGTTCAAGCTTAGTGTAGAACAAACTATGTTTCAAATTCAATGTTTAGAAACTCACGCGAAGAACCCTACAAGTTTATCCGCAAAATTTTGTATTGATTCTCTCCAACAAGGACAAGGAATAACGCTAGGAAATGCTCTACGACGAACATTATTGTCAAGCGTTCCAGGTACAGCGATTACGGGCGCACGAATTGCTGGCGTAAGTCATGAATTTTCGACTATTCCAAATGTGAAAGAGGATGTTATCGAAATATTATTAAATATAAAACAAGTTGTTTTAAAAGGTGTGGTTAATGAACCGGCCTTAGGCAGGCTAGACTTTTGTGGACCTGGAATAATAACGGTTGGTGATATTAAAAGCAATCCACAAATTAAAGTGATTGAACCAACCCAATACATTGCAACAGTCGAGGCCCATACAAATTTGGAGATTGAGTTTTTAATAGAAAGTGGTTATGGCTATTCTTTAAGTGAGAATAAGAATAAATCGTCACAAATAAAAGACTTTTTAGCTATTGACGCGGCATTTATGCCTGTACGAAAAGTTAATTTTTTTATCGAAACAGCTCAGGTTAGTGGTGATAAAAAAACAGAAAATTTAATCTTCGAGGTCGAAACGAATGGTAGTATAACACCTGTGGAAGCTACGAGTCAGGCGTTAGAAATTTTATCAACATTGTTTAATTCGTTAAATTTTCAAAATGACAACCCCGAGGTAGTGACTGCACCAATTGTGCAAGAGTCGGAATCTAATGGCACAAAACTTGATTTACAAAATACACAAATTGAAGAACTTGAATTATCCGTTCGAGCATACAATTGTTTAAAACGAGCTAATATACAAACAATTGGCGAATTAATAACTTATTCCAAAGAGGAACTTCTTGAATTTAAAAATTTTGGTCAAAAATCTGCTGATGAGGTTTGCGAAAGCTTATCACGACGATTTAATACCAATTTAAAATAACATAAATAAAAAAAATTTAAATGGCCTCTACCGAACAAAATAACAAAATTTCTTATTTTGCAATTGGGCGACGAAAAACATCAATAGCTAAAGTTACACTCGTACCCGGCACAGGGAATTTATTAATAAACAGTAAGCCTGAGAATTCATATTTTCACTTCAATTCGGAATATATAAAGGCATTAAAATCACCCCTATTACTTTTAGATTTAGCTAGTAATTATGATGTTTTTATCAATGTAAAAAGCGGTGGTTTAAAAAGCCAAGCCGAAGCAGCGAAATTAGGTATTGCTAGAGCATTATGCTCTGTTTTGCCAAATAAACATTCTGAATTAAAACAAGCGGGCTATCTTACAAGAGATTCGCGTTCAAAAGAAAGAAAGAAATACGGCTTACGTAAAGCACGAAAAGCACCACAGTATTCAAAACGTTAAAATTTATTTTAAATATTTAAAATGGCCAAACCAAATATACATCCAGCTTGGTACTCAAATGCAAAGGTCTATTGTGATGGTCAACTGATAATGAAAGTTGGTTCGACAAAACCTACTTTAAATGTTGATATCTGGTCAGGAAATCATCCTTTTTATACGGGGTCACAAAAAATTATTGATACCGAGGGTAGAGTACAACGTTTTATGCGGAAATATGGTTTAGATAATGAAAAAGAATAAAATATGCCCACTATACAACAACTAGTTCGATATGAACGTTCCGTAACTAAAAAGAAAACCAAATCGCCAGCCTTAAATTCATGTCCACAAAGACGAGGAGTGTGTACACGCGTCTATACAACGACACCAAAAAAACCAAACTCAGCACTTCGTAAAGTTGCACGTGTAAGGTTAACTTCAGGCTTTGAAGTAACGGCGTACATACCAGGGATAGGACATAATATACAAGAGCATTCGGTGGTATTAATTCGTGGTGGTCGAGTAAAAGATTTACCAGGTTGCCGTTATCATGTTGTTCGAGGTACACTCGATGCGGGAGGGGTGAAAGACAGAAAACAAGGCCGTTCTAAATACGGCAGCAAAAAAAGTAAAGGTAATTAATTTTTGATTTAAAAATAATAATGTCTAGAAGAAGTAAATCAAAAAGTGATTTAGCAAAACCGGATCCAATTTATAATAGCCGATTAGTAACATTACTAATTATTCGCGTACTTAAATCTGGGAAAAAGTCTATCGCACAAAAAATTGTATATAAAGCTTTAGAAATTATTTCCGAAAAAACGGACGAAAGTCCGGTATTACTTCTTGAAAAAGCAGTAAAAACAGTAACTCCACAAGTTGAGGTAAAATCTCGCCGTGTAGGTGGTTCCACTTATCAAGTACCTATTGAAGTGCGCGCATACAGAGGTACCAATATTGCATTAAAGTTAATTGTGGAATTCGCGCGATTACGCTCAGGCAGAGGCATGGCTTTTAAATTAGCTAATGAAATTTTAGATGCGTCCAAAGAGGTAGGAGGGGCTGTTCGACGTAAAGAACAAGTCCATAAAATGGCTGATGCGAACAAAGCATTTGCTCATTTTAGATATTAATAATTAAAAAATCATTTTAGTAACTACGCCAAAAGTCTTAAAAACACAAATATATAAATAACATTAGAATTCAAATTTTAGAAATATTATGGCTCGTGAAAAGTTTGAAAGAACGAAACCGCATGTAAATATTGGTACAATAGGTCATGTTGACCATGGTAAAACTACCTTAACCGCAGCGATATCAGCAACCTTAGCTGTTTATAATGAAGCTTTGGCGAAAAAATTTGATGAAATTGATTCCGCTCCTGAAGAAAAAGCACGAGGTATTACTATCAACACAGCACATGTTGAGTACGAGACAGAATCTCGCCATTATGCTCACGTTGATTGTCCGGGGCACGCAGATTATGTTAAAAATATGATTACAGGGGCTGCGCAAATGGATGGAGGTATTCTTGTCGTATCAGCGGCAGATGGCCCTATGCCACAGACTAGGGAACATATTTTATTAGCCAAGCAAGTAGGTGTACCACACCTTGTAGTTTTTTTAAATAAAGCTGATCAAGTTGATGACGAGGAATTATTAGAACTAGTTGAATTAGAAGTTCAAGAGCTTTTAGAAAATTATGATTTCCCGGGTGGTGATATCCCTTTTGTTGCAGGTTCCGCTTTATTAGCACTTCAAGCTGTTGAAGGAGGTACGAAACAACCTGGTGATGACAAGTGGGTTGATAAAATTTTCGACTTAATGAAAGCCGTTGACGACTATATACCCGCTCCAGAACGAGATACGGAAAAAACATTCTTAATGGCAATTGAAGATGTATTCTCTATAACGGGTCGTGGTACTGTAGCAACAGGCCGAATTGAACGCGGGTGTTTAAAAATTGGTGACGCAATTGAAATTGTTGGGTTAAAAGATACTCAAGCAACAACGGTAACTGGAATTGAGATGTTCCAAAAAACGCTCGAAGAAGGTATGGCTGGTGATAATGTTGGTATTTTAATCCGAGGTATTCAAAAAGAAGACATTGAACGAGGAATGGTGTTAGCCCAACCGGGAACAATAACGCCCCACAAGAAATTTGAGGCGGAAGTTTATGTGTTAGGTAAAGATGAAGGGGGACGCCATACACCGTTTTTTACAGGTTATAGACCACAATTTTATGTTCGCACAACTGATGTGACAGGAACTATTATTCAATTTACCGCTGATGATGGCAGTTCAGCCGAAATGGTAATGCCCGGTGATAGAATTAAAATGATGGCCGAGTTAATAAACCCAATCGCAATTGAGCAAGGCATGCGTTTCGCAATTCGAGAAGGTGGTCGAACAGTTGGAGCAGGAGTTGTGTCAAAAATTTTAGATTAAATCTATGAATATATTGAAAATTCAAAAACTGCGCATCACATTAAAAGCTTACGAATCCGGAATATTAGACAATTCGTGTAAACAGATTGTAGCAGCAATTAATTTTGATGGGTCAAAATTTAGTGGCCCGGTGCCTTTGCCAACTCGCCGACGAATTTATTGTGTTTTAAGATCACCTCACGTTAATAAAGACGCGCGTGAACATTTTGAAATACGTACACATAAACGAATAATTGATCTATACAAACCAACCGAAGGAGCAATTGAGAACCTTTGTAATTTAGATCTTATGGCTGGTGTTGACGTTGAAATTAAAGGTTTATAGTACAGAAAACTTATTGAATCGGAAGCTTTTTTTATTTGTAATTCCTTAAAAAGATTGACTACGGTAGTAAGATATGCATATCTTACTACCGTAGTCAATCTTTTTAAGGCTTTTTTCTAGTACGTCGCTTTAAACAAAGAAAAATTTGGCGGCTTTGCTTTCAGGGTAAAACTCAATTAAAATATTTAAGTTAATTGGACCACTCGTTTAAAAGAAATTTACTAAATGATTATTTAATAACTACGAAATTTTGAAAAAATTCGTAAACTTTTTTAACAATTACCAATATTTATATTGTGTATCGAGTAAAATTCTATTTAGAAATCTAATTTTTTAGAAAGATTTCATTATATATATATAATAAAATAGAAGTCTCAAAATAGGAGAGTAATAATGAAAGTCAGCTCGAAACAATTAGCGGCTAAAAAAGTTAAAGTTATAGTAGATAAAGATCCTGTAGCTACGTCTTTTGAAAAATGGGCGCAGCCGGGGCACTTTTCTCGTACTTTAGCGAAAGGCCCGAAAACGACTACATGGGTTTGGAACTTACATGCTGATGCTCATGATTTTGATAGTCAGACAAACTCATTAGAAGATATCTCACGAAAAATTTTCAGTGCACATTTTGGTCAATTATCACTAATTTTCTTATGGGTTAGTAGTGCGTACTTCCATGGTGCAAGATTTTCAAACTATTCTGCTTGGTTAAGTAATCCACTTGAGATTAAACCTAGTGCACAAGTAGTTTGGCCCGTAGTGGGACAAGAAATTTTAAACGGTGACGTTGGTGGTGGCTTTGCTGGTGTTCAAGTTACATCTGGATTCCACCATATATGGCGCGCCTCAGGCATAACAAACGAAGTTGAACTTTATTGGACAGCTATTGGTGGAATGTTAATGTCCGCCTTAATGGTTTTTGCGGGTTGGTTTCATTACCACAAAGCAGCACCAAAATTAGAATGGTTCCAGAACGCCGAATCAATGATGAACCATCATTTAGCTGGGTTATTAGGTTTAGGATGTTTAGCTTGGTCAGGTCATCAAATCCATATTAGTTTGCCGATCAATAAACTTTTAGACGCGGGAGTTGCTCCACAAGAGATACCGCTGCCACACGAACTTTTGTTTAACCAAGATCTAATGGCTCAACTATACCCTAGTTTTGGCAAAGGGTTACTACCTTTTTTCACATTAAATTGGAGTGAATATTCTGATTTTTTAACATTCAAAGGTGGTCTTAATCCAATAACAGGGAGTTTATGGTTAACAGATACAGCGCACCATCATTTAGCGTTAGCAGTGTTGTTTATTTTCGCTGGACACATGTACCGCACAAATTGGGGTATTGGTCATAGTATGAAAGAAATATTAGAAGCACATAAAGGACCATTAACAGGTGAAGGCCATAAAGGTCTTTATGAAATTCTAACAACATCATGGCACGCACAATTAGCTATAAACTTAGCTATGATGGGTTCACTTAGTATTATTGTGGCTCACCATATGTACGCTATGCCTGCATACCCCTACATTGGTATTGATTATGCAACACAACTATGTTGCTTTACGCACCACATGTGGATTGGTGGTTTCTGTATTGTAGGTGCCGGTGCACATGCCTCAATTTTCATGGTTAGAGATTATAGTCCGATTCAATCTTATAATAATCTTTTAGATCGAGTTCTAAGACATCGTGACGCTATTATTTCACATTTAAACTGGGTTTGTATATTCTTAGGTATGCATTCGGTAGGTTTTTATCTACATAACGACACAATGCGTGCGTTAGGCCGCCCGCAAGATATGTTCTCAGATAAAGCGATTCAGTTGCAACCAATTTTTGCTAAGTGGATCCAGTCAATACATTCAGCTAGTCCGGGCACTACAGCTCCTAATGCGCTAGCGACATCAAGTTACGCTTTTGGTGGGGATGTTGTTGCGGTTAATGGTAAAATTGCTATGATGCCTATTAAGTTAGGTACAGCCGATTTTATGGTTCATCATGTCCATGCGTTTACTATTCATGTAACTGTTTTAATTCTTTTAAAAGGTGCATTGTTTGCACGCAGTTCAAGATTAATACCGGATAAGGCAAATCTTGGATTTAGATTCCCATGTGACGGGCCAGGTCGTGGGGGTACATGTCAAGTATCTGGATGGGACCACGTATTCTTAGGTCTTTTCTGGATGTATAATTGTATTTCTGTAGTACTTTTCCACTTTAGTTGGAAAATGCAATCAGATGTTTGGGGAACAATTTCTGATACAGGAAAAATTTCTCACATAACTGGTGGTAATTTTGCTAACGGTGCTCTTACAATTAACGGCTACTTGCGTGATTTCCTATGGGCACAAGCCTCGCAGGTAATTCAGTCTTATGGTTCTGCTATTTCAGCTTACGGGATAATTTTCTTGGGTGCACATTTCATTTGGGCATTCAGTCTAATGTTCTTATTTAGTGGGCGCGGATATTGGCAAGAATTAATTGAATCAATCGTATGGGCTCATAATAAATTGAAATTAGCACCCGCGATTCAACCACGTGCATTAAGTATCACACAAGGACGCGCGGTAGGTGTTGCACATTATCTTTTAGGAGGTATTGGTACAACTTGGTCATTCTTCCATGCAAGAATTATATCCGTAGGTTAAATTTTAATAGAAGAGGTTAATAAATTAAATTATGGCTACTAAATTTCCTAAGTTTAGTCAAGCTCTAGCACAGGACCCTGCAACCCGGCGAATCTGGTACGGGGTCGCAACTGCGCATGATCTTGAAAGTCATGATGGCATGACCGAAGAGAACCTATATCAAAAGATTTTTGCGTCTCATTTTGGTCATCTAGCTATCATATTTTTATGGACGTCTGGAAACTTGTTCCATGTCGCATGGCAAGGTAACTTCCAGCAATGGGTTCTAAACCCCCTTAAAGTAAAACCAATTGCACACGCAATTTGGGATCCCCATTTTGGGCAATCGGCTATAAAAGCATTTACACGAGGTGGTGTTTCGTACCCAGTGAATATAGCAACTTCTGGCGTGTATCATTGGTGGTACACAATTGGAATGCGCACAAATAGTGATCTCTACTTTGGGTCACTTGGTTTGTTAATTTTATCTGCAACTTTATTATTTGCAGGATGGTTACACTTACAACCGAAATTCAGACCTGGACTTGCTTGGTTTAAGAATAACGAATCAAGACTTAACCATCATTTATCTGGTCTGTTTGGTGTAAGCTCGTTAGCATGGACGGGCCATTTAATTCATGTAGCTATCCCAGAATCTCGTGGTCAGCATATTAGATGGGATAACTTTACTTCAACATTGCCCCATCCCGATGGATTAACACCATTTTTTACAGGGAATTGGGGCTTATATGCAGAAAATCCTGATACTGCTGAGCATATTTTTGGTACGAGTGAAGGAGCAGGGACGGCAATACTGACATTTTTAGGTGGTTTCCATCCACAAACCCAATCGATGTGGTTAACAGATATTGCGCATCATCATTTGGCTATTGCAATTGTGTTTATTTTTGCAGGCCATATGTATCGTACTAATTGGGGTATTGGTCATAGTATGAAGGAGATCTTAGATGCACACGTGCCACCAAAGGGGCGTTTAGGTGCTGGTCATAGAGGGCTATTCGAAACTATTACTAATAGTCTACATATGCAATTAGGTTTAGCCTTAGCATCAGTAGGTGTTGCAACTTCATTGGTTGCACAGCATATGTATGCACTTCCACCGTACGCATTTATGGCTAAAGATTATGTAACACAAGCCGCCTTATATACTCACCATCAATACATTGCAGGATTTTTGATGGTTGGAGCATTCGCCCACGGTGCAATATTTTTTGTTCGCGATTATGACCCAGAGGTGAATAAAGATAATGTTTTAGCAAGAATGCTTCAGCACAAAGAAGCTATTATTTCACATTTAAGTTGGGTTTCTTTATTCTTAGGGTTCCATACATTAGGTTTATACATTCATAATGATGTTTGTATGGCATTCGGTACTCCGGAAAAGCAGATTTTAATCGAACCGGTTTTTGCTCAGTTTATACAAGCATCTTCAGGAAAAGCATTATATGGTTTTGATGTTTTACTTTCATCACCAACAAGTGCAGCAAGTGTTGCAAGTAGTAAAATTTGGTTGCCGGGTTGGATTGATGCAATCAATAGTGGAAAGAATTCGTTATTCTTGACTATCGGCCCAGGTGATTTTCTGGTCCACCATGCAATTGCACTTGGACTACATACAACAACTTTAATTTTAGTTAAAGGTGCTTTAGATGCACGAGGTTCGAAACTAATGCCAGATAAAAAAGACTTTGGTTATAGCTTCCCGTGTGATGGACCCGGTCGTGGTGGTACATGTGATATCTCAGCCTGGGATGCCTTCTATCTAGCCGTGTTTTGGATGTTAAATACAATAGCGTGGGTTACATTCTATTGGCATTTTAAGCATATGACTCTTTGGGCAGGTAATGCACAAATATTTAATGAATCCTCAACGCACTTAATGGGTTGGTTCCGTGATTACCTATGGATAAATTCATCGCCGTTAATTAATGGTTATAACGCATTCGGAATGAATGCACAATCTGTATGGGCATGGATGTTCCTATTGGGCCACCTTGTGTGGGCAACAGGGTTTATGTTCTTAATATCGTGGAGAGGTTATTGGCAAGAACTTATTGAAACATTAGTTTGGGCTCATGAACGTACACCAATAGCTAACTTAGTAAAATGGAAGGATAAACCAGTAGCGCTTTCAATTGTACAAGCGAGATTAGTTGGTCTGGTACATTTTACTGTTGGTAATATATTTACTTACGCTCCTTTTGTTATTGCTTCAACAACTGGAAAGTTTAAGTAATTCAAATTACAAAAGCTTAAAAACAATATGAACTAGTAATACAAATTACTAGTTCATATTGTTTTTAAGTATAATGGACAAAAGAATTTGGTAAATTTAAATAGATTCGCTTATGAAAGAGAAGAAAACAGAATAGAATTTTTAATTCCGTTTTTTTCGCTATTTTGTAGAATAATAGAAACGTTTAAAACCCAGCTACTATTCAACGATTTTGAATAAGCTCCAATATCTAAACCCCGGTGTAGGTGAAAAATTTGTACATTCGAACGATTAATTAACTTAAACAAAAAAGTAAATGTTGTAAATGATATCATTTACAACATTTATAAATTTAATTTAAAACTAGCATCCACCACAAGGTCCTAAGCAAAGAAAGCAATATTAGCCAATAAAAAATATGCTACAACAGCCCCTCCAAAAGCACCTATGGAAAAACCACTAGTGAATTTACGCCAGCCTCTTGATGATTCAAGACCTTCAGCTGCGCCCCCGTCTTGGAACGACGCTAATCCATAAATTGTTAACCCAATACTTAGTATTAAAATAAGCGCGAGTGCAGAAAAAAGACCTATTAAAAGTGCATTTGGCGAATTACGAAGTGGTCCTAGAATGTAAAAAGGCCCTATTAAAAAATAGCCATGTGCCATCCCAATTTCTAAACCACGCAAAAGGGGCGTTAACCCTTTTCGATAAATCGGTAAGTTTCCTAAATATAATTTTGTCGCTGTTGAAGTTGTTACAGGTGTAGATAGATTTCCAACAAAAGGGTCATTATTATAGGGTTTAATAAATTCGCTCATTTATATGTATGTGGATAAGTGAATTAATTTAGTGTTATATAATAATAATATTATAACCTTATAATGAACTTAAATTTCTTAAAAAATTAGAGAATGCAAAAATATCCTCAAATCCAATTTAAACTAAACGGACTAGTGTATGAATCAGCCGAAACTTTTACTCTTTTGTATCTTTTAAATTATTTTGGATTTAATGTCCAAACACTATTAATTGATTATAATGGAATTATTACGCAAAAGGAGTACTGGGACAAAATTAAAATAAAAGAAAAAGACTGTATCGAAATTTTAACTATCGCAGGAGGAGGTTAACAAAAATAATCGGGATGACAGGATTTGAACCTGCGACACCCTGCTCCCAAGGCAGATGCGCTACCAAACTGCGCTACATCCCGTATGAAAATACTATACAATAGTAAAGTTTGTTTTTCAACTATATTTTTTTTATTTTTATAAAATTAGAAATAGGAACCTTCAAATTACTAATTAAACTTATAATAAAAGCAGTTAAGCCTTAATAATGTGGTAAAAATAAATAACTCGATATTATAATATATGGTATTATGGTAAAATAGAGACTAAATTAATCAATACTTAAATTTAAATTTTATAGATTATGGACATTTTAAGTCTAGGCTGGTCATCGCTAATGGTTATGTTTAGCTTCTCCTTAGCACTCGTTGTGTGGGGGCGTAACGGGTTCTAATATCCTTTATAGACAGTATTGTATTGCCTCGTTACAAATATAATTTTTATGTAAACTAAATCAAATGGCGAAAGAAATTTTTACAATTGCAGGTGTTATGTGGGCTTTAGTTTTAATAGGTTTAAGCGTAGGTTTTGGGTTACTTAAAATTCAAGGATAAGAAGTTACCTTTTGTAATTAATTAATTAATTATCAAATATGAATTGGCTAGAAAGCATTTGGTTACTGGAAGCCATAGTCCTAATAATGGTTATACTTTTGCAAGATCCAAAAAGTGCCTCAAGTGGCGTTTCAAACAATCAATTATCCATGCTCTTTAACAGCGCACCTAAAAGCCAAAAATTTTTGCGAACTTTTACATGGTTATTGATTTTTGCCTTTTTTATAATTACAATAGTAATTAACCTAATATAAATTCGAGTAAAAAAACATAGTTTAAGGAATTTATGTTGCAAACTACTACAATTCGAAAATAATAGTTATTAAATTGCATTAATAGCTTTTATTTTCGAAATTTTTTATAATTAATCGACCTGAAGCTTGAACCTTCAATATCCAAAACTAGTCAAAACTTAAGAGGAGAGAATGGGATTCGAACCCACGGTACATAATATAATGTACATCAGATTAGCAATCTGAAGCTTTAAACCACTCAGCCATCTCTCCTATAAGTTGGATGGGATAAATTGTATAATTGCGTTAATTTTTATTTTCTAAAAAGCAACGCCTTCGTTTAATTCACGCTCTGAAGGACTTGAACCCTCGACATTTGGTTTTGGAAACCAACGTTCTACCAACTGAACTAAGAGCGTATTTAAAATAAAACATCAATACACCCCAAAATTCTCTCGAAGTTAACTAACATATTGTAAAAGATAATTTTTAGAAATAATCTTTAGTGTTATATTACGGGGATTTTATAACGAACAACTCAACCATTATAAATTATAAAGTCTGAATTTATAAAAAGTCAATGATTTTTATATCTATAATTAAATTGGCAATGTATTAACCTTCACACACCCTTTAGAATCTTCTAAAATAAAATAAGTATAATATGTTTCATTAGCATATTTGAAACATATTATACGTATTTAAATACTTTTCTACTTTTTGCTTAAAGATTACCGCGTTTAAAATACAGTAAAAATATAATGGCGGGGCCCGAAAGAATAACTAAACCCAGGGAAACTAGTTGCGCAATAACATTCCAGTTAATCATACCGAGATATACTTATAATGTTTAAAGGATAATTAAATCTACTTTTTATAACTAATTATACTATACGTACGACTAATATTAACTATCCAAAAGTGTACTTTTGCAATTTTATATTAAAGTAAAAGAAGTAAATTTGTTATTTGCAGCCACTAACAAACCATATTTCTATATATTGTCAAATAAAAAGTCTTTTTATTTTCCATTTTCTCAGCTATAGCTCGCTCCATGAACTTAACGGACCCTCGTTTCCCCTTATGGTTAAGGCTATTTTATATTGAATAATATGCTATAGTATAAAGTATCAAAGTATTTACTTTTACTATAATTAAACTATCATTACAAATGTTTGAACGCTTTACTGAAAAAGCAATCAAAGTGATCATGCTGGCTCAAGAAGAAGCTAGGCGCTTGGGGCATAATTTTGTTGGCACTGAACAGATTTTGTTAGGTCTTATTGGAGAAGGAACAGGTGTTGCCTCACAAGTTCTGAAATCGTTAGGAGTTAATTTAAAAGATGCGCGCGTAGAAGTTGAGAAAATTATTGGACGTGGTTCCGGTTTTGTCGCCGTTGAAATTCCGTTTACGCCAAGAGCCAAAAGAGTTTTAGAATTATCACTTGAAGAAGCAAGGCAACTAGGGCATAATTATATCGGTACTGAGCATTTACTTTTAGGTCTAATACGCGAGGGCGAAGGTGTGGCAGCACGCGTTCTCGAAAATTTAGGAGCTAACTTGTCGAAAGTTCGAAGTCAAGTTATTCGCGAATTAGGGAATTCGAGCGAAGCTACAGCGGGTAATAGTGGTACTCGAAGTAAGACTCCTACGTTAGAAGAATTCGGTACAAACTTAACTCTAAAAGCTACCGAAGGTCGACTAGATCCAGTTGTTGGTCGTGCGAAAGAAATTGAACGGGTTATTCAAATATTAGGGAGACGAACAAAGAATAACCCTGTTTTGATTGGTGAACCCGGCGTTGGTAAAACAGCTATTGCGGAAGGTTTAGCACAACGAATAGCAAATCGTGACATACCTGATACATTAGATGATAAAAGCGTTGTCGCATTAGATATTGGTTTACTAATAGCTGGTACTAAATACCGTGGTGAGTTTGAGGAGCGTCTTAAAAAGATAATGGACGAAGTACGAACAGCCGACAATATAATTTTAGTTATCGACGAGGTACACACGTTAATAGGTGCGGGTGCAGCTGAAGGCGCAATTGACGCCGCCAATATTTTAAAACCTGCTTTATCACGCGGGGAGCTACAATGTATTGGTGCAACAACACTTGAAGAGTACAGAAAGCATATTGAGAAAGATGCCGCTTTAGAAAGAAGATTTCAACCTGTTATGGTTGGTGAACCATCAGTTGATGAAACAATTGAAATTCTATATGGTTTACGTGATCGTTATGAGAAACACCATAAATTGGTTATATCGGATGAAGCTCTTGCAGCTGCAGCAAAATTTGCGGACCAATATATTGCAGATCGATTTTTACCCGATAAAGCTATCGACTTAATTGACGAAGCAGGTTCTCGGGTTAGACTTTTAAACTCACAATTACCTGCTACAGCAAAAGAGTATGACCAAGAGCTACGCGAGGTTTTAAAATCGAAGGATGAAGCAGTTCGAAATCAGGATTTTGAAAAAGCGGGTCAGCTTCGTGAGCGCGAAATGGAGATTAAAGCACAAATAACTTCTGTTGCTAAATCAAGTAAAACGGAAGAACAATCTACATCTGAAACCCCAGTTGTAACAGAAGAAGATATTGCAAACATCGTTGCAGCGTGGACTAGCATTCCTGTTAATAAATTAACTAAAAGTGAGTCCGAAAAGCTTCTTCAAATGGAAGAAACTTTGCATAGTCGCATAATTGGTCAAGATGAGGCAGTTGTGGCTGTTTCAAAAGCAATTCGACGTGCACGAGTTGGTCTAAAGAATCCAGATAGGCCTATTGCTAGTTTTATTTTTTCCGGTCCTACTGGAGTTGGAAAAACAGAACTTACAAAAGCTTTAGCGACGTACTTTTTTGGTTCGGAAGAAGCCATGGTGCGTTTAGATATGTCCGAATTTATGGAACGACATACTGTTTCGAAATTAATCGGATCCCCGCCGGGTTATGTTGGATATAGTGAAGGTGGTCAGCTGACAGAGGCTGTTCGTCGTCGCCCTTATACTGTAGTCTTATTTGATGAAATTGAAAAAGCGCATCCTGATGTTTTTAATTTGATGTTGCAAATTTTTGAAGATGGCCGTTTGACAGATTCAAAAGGACGTACAATTAATTTTAAAAATACGCTGCTAATCATGACTTCGAATATTGGTTCAAAAGTTATTGAGAAAGGAGGCGGAGGGCTTGGTTTTGAACTTTCTGAAGATCAATCGAATTCGCATTATAATCGAATCAAGTCATTAGTGAATGAAGAATTAAAACAGTATTTTAGACCGGAATTTTTAAATCGTTTAGACGAAATAATTGTTTTCCGCCAATTAACAAAATCGGAAGTGGGCGAAATCGCGGAAATAATGTTAAAGGAAGTTTTTGACCGTCTCTCTTTGAAAGGAATTCAACTCGAAGTTACTGATCGTTTTAAAACACGCTTGATTGATGAAGGTTATAACCCTAGTTATGGAGCTCGTCCTCTACGACGAGCGGTTATGCGATTGCTAGAAGACAGCTTAGCGGAAGAAGTTCTTTCAGAAAAAGTTAAAACTGGTGATACTGCAGTGGTTGATGTTGGTGAAGATGGTAAAGTAAAAGTTCTTCTTGGATCGCCTTACATGAGCGTAGAATAACTTAATTGAAATTTTGATATATCAAAGTTAACAATAGGGCTATTCTATTTTTTGAACAAATTAAATTAAGAGCGTTTTTTAACTGTTAGACTCGAAATAAGGTTGCTTAGTCAAAAAGATGCATCACTGAGGCAGCTTTGGTTATACAAATGAATGTAATACCTAACAATTATGTCAATTGTTAGGTATTACATTCATTTGTATACTCTTATAACTAAGAATAAGAAATTATATTCCAATTTATCCTTTAGAATTCTTTTTTGATTGTTATGCTACAGCTTGAAGACGAGCTTTAGCTTTGCGCAGTTCAATTGTTGCTTCTATTTTTTCTTTCTTAGTTGCAGCTTCTTCAACTTTAAAAGTAGCTTTTTCAAGCTCCGTTTGAGCGGATGTTGCATCAATTAAACTAGCTTCCTCTGCGCCATTACACAAAATGGTTACTTTATTTTTTTCCACCTCTGCGAAACCTTCTAACAAAACAATCGAAATCCATTTGCCAGATGCCTTTAATCGCATTACACCAATATCCAGTGCCGTAAGTAAAGGTGCATGGTTCGTCAGAATCCCTAATTGGCCTGTACTACTAGGTAAAATTAATTCGTCTGCCTGAGCATCATAAACAACTCTATCGGGAGTAATTACACGAACGTTTAAACTCATACTTTTTACACTTTAATATTTTCTGCTTTGCTAATTGCTTCGTTGATATCACCTACTAAGTAGAAAGCTTGCTCTGGAAGGTCATCTAATTTACCATCTAAAAGCTTATTAAAACCATCAATACCATCCGCTAAAGAAACATACTTACCAGGTGACCCTGTAAATACTTCCGCAACGAAGAATGGTTGAGATAAAAAGCGCTCAACTTTGCGGGCACGCGCAACTGTTAACCGATCTTCTTCTGAAAGTTCTTCTAACCCTAAGATAGCAATAATATCTTGAAGTTCTTTGTATCGCTGAAGTGTCTCTTTAACATTTTGCGCACAAGCATAATGCTCTGCACCAACAATCTCTGGTTGAAGCATTGTTGATGTTGAATCTAATGGATCCACAGCAGGGTATATACCCTTTGAAGCTAAACCTCTTGATAGTACTGTTGTAGCATCTAAATGTGCAAAAGTGGTAGCTGGCGCTGGATCTGTAAGATCATCTGCCGGTACATAAACAGCTTGAATAGAAGTAATTGAGCCTTCATTTGTTGAAGTAATACGTTCTTGCAATACACCCATTTCCGTTGCCAACGTTGGTTGGTACCCTACCGCTGATGGCATACGCCCTAACAAAGCTGATACTTCGGAACCGGCTTGTACAAAACGGAATATATTATCAATAAATAAAAGAACATCTTGTTTATTGATATCACGGAAATACTCAGCCATTGTTAATGCTGTTAGACCAACTCGCATACGTGCACCAGGGGGCTCATTCATTTGTCCGTAAACCAGCGCTACTTTCGACTCCTCTAATTTATCTGCATTAATTACTTTAGATTCTTTCATCTCCGCGTAGAGATCATTTCCTTCACGTGTTCTCTCACCTACACCACCAAAAACGGACACACCACCATGTGCTTTGGCAATGTTATTGATTAATTCCATGATAAGAACCGTTTTTCCTACACCAGCGCCGCCAAATAAACCAATCTTACCGCCTCTTTTGTAAGGGGCTAAAAGATCTACCACTTTAATACCAGTCTCAAAAACTGATGGTTTTGTTTCTAAATCAGTAAAATTTGGTGCCGGGCGGTGAATCGGTAACCCCGAACTTGAATCACATGGTCCTAATTCGTCAACGGGTTCACCTAAAACGTTAAAAATACGACCTAAAGTAGGGATTCCAACGGGAACAGTAATTGGTGCGCCTGTGTCAATAACGCTTGTCCCTCGCTTTAGACCATCTGTAGATGTCATCGAAACAGCACGTACTTTGTTGTTTCCTAAAAGTTGTTGAACTTCACAAGTTATAGTATTGCCTTCTTCTCCCACAAGAATTGCGTTATAAACTTTTGGTAAGTCACCACTTGGAAATTCTACATCTACAACAGGGCCGATAATTTGGGAAATATATCCTGTTTTTGAAGCTGTATTAGCCATAATTAGTTTTCTTAGAACAATTTTACTTTGCACATAAACAAAATTTCAAAATCACCGTAATGATTAAAAACAACCGAAAAAAATAGTTTTATCTAAAACCAACAGAAGCTTGCCATACGAAAGCTAAAAGAAGAAATAATACGGGAATAACAGGCATTACGTCAACAATTGGTCGAAATGCTGTATATGGCTCTGGTAACGCAGAAAGTAAAAAATTTACGTCCATCTTATATATTTATATTATATTATATAAACCGAAATAAAAAAAATAAACTTCATTATATTATACACTAAATGTAAAATATCCAAGTAGATTAATACTGATTTCTTTATCTATCTCAAGTATTTTTTTTTAGAAATTCGACAGGTATTGAACACTTTTGTTAAAGTTGCTTAATAGGTAAACTCTGCTATGTAAAAAGTTGCGGGGTGGTTCAATTATGAATTTGGTAATTAAATTCCACACTTATAAAGTGTGTCAACTTGAGTCTGTAAATTTTATTAAAATTTATTGGGAAAATAGTATAAACTATTATTTAGTAGTTTTAGCTTGAAAAATTATTTCAATTTTGTACTAGCTTTAATTTATTATTATTTATTGCTTTTTAAAGAGAGAAAAATTCTTATGATTGGAATTCTCCCATTATTTGTTATTCTTCTTATAATTGTATCTTTTGCAATGGTTGTTGCGGTACCAGTAATATTAGCAACACCTGGCGAATGGGAAAAATCTCAAGGAATTGTTTGGAGTGGTGCTGGCGTTTGGTCTGCTTTAGTTATCTTAACAGGTATATTTAATGCCGTGCCTGCTTAAAAAAAAATAAAATTGAACTAACAACATAAATAGTGCGTTAGTTCAATTTTTTATTTAATCAAGACAAAAATCATTAAAATTCTTGCGTTAACAACTATATAAATTTTTGAAGTTTTATAAGATTAAAAATCACAGTACCTTGCAAACCTTCTTTTCATATGGTAAATTAGAACTAGTGACAGGTTATTTTTATTCCTCAGTAGCTCAGGGGTAGAGCGATCGGCTGTTAACCGATTTGTCGTAGGTTCAAATCCTACCTGGGGAGATTGTAAAGCAATTGCGGACGGAGAGACTCGAACTCTCAAGAGGATTTCTCGCTAGAACCTAAATCTAGTGCGTCTACCAATTTCGCCACGTCCGCTTTGTAACTTATAAAGTTTAGTGCTTCTATACTATAACAAATAAAATTAACTTTTGTAAGTGAAAATTTATTAATCTGTTAAGGTGGCTGTGCCTTTCATAAATTTTCAATTGACAAATAAATAAAAGTAGTGTTAGCTAGACTATAGTTTAGTATTCGCGGGATAGAGCAGTTTGGTAGCTCGTCGGGCTCATAACCCGAAGGTCAATGGTTCAAATCCGTTTCCCGCTATTTTCTTTTTTTACTGAACAAAGGTTCACAAATCAAGTATAGATAAATGTTATTTGTACGTATTTTTTCACGATTTTAATTGATACTATCCTTCAAAAATCTTGTAACCAAATAAAATTATATTCGGTTTAGAACGGAGAAGGTGGGATTCGAACCCACGGAAGCTTGCACTTCATCTGATTTCAAATCAGACGCAATCGACCAACTCTGCCACCTCTCCAACTTTAAACCATTCTATTTGATGTAAGATTCTTTTGTCAAGTTACAAAACTCTCATTACCGAATAAAAAAGGTATATTACCTAATGTATTTTTTAATACATTAGGTAATATACCTTTTTGCTGCTAATTGCATTTTGGCTACTTTTAAGTATATGTATGCAAATTGCTATATTATTAATTAATCTAAAGGGCGCATTGAAAGAACTGGTTCGTTTTCACGGTTAATACCTTTTTCGAATCCAGCTGCAGCGGCTCTTGCGCGACCTGCGTGCCATAGATGTCCTACCCATAGGAAGAAACCAAGGAAGAAATGAGATGTTGTTAACCAAGATCTAGGTGAAACGTAGTTTACCGAGTTAATTTCAGTTGCTACACCCCCCACCGAGTTTAATGCACCTAACGGAGCATGAGTCATGTACTCAGCTGCGCGGCGCTCTTGCCATGGCTGAATATCGTTTCTAATCTTGTTTAAATCTAATCCATTAGGACCTCTTAAAGGTTCTGTCCATGGAGCTCGCATATCCCAGAAGCGCATTGTCTCACCACCAAAAATAATCTCACCACTTGGTGATCTCATTAAATACTTTCCTAAACCTGTTGGTCCCTGTGCTGATGCAACATTAGCACCTAAACGTTGATCACGTACTAGGAATGTAAAAGCTTGTGATTGAGAAGCCTCAGGACCTGTTGGCCCGTAGAATTCACTTGGATACGCTGTATTGTTGTACCAACAGTAACATGCAGCTGTAATACCCATTATAGATAAAGCAGCAAGACTGTACGATAAGTAAGCTTCGCCTGACCATACGAATGTTCGTCTAGCCCAAGCAAATGGCTTAGTTAAAATATGCCAAATACCACCAACAATACAAAGGAATCCTAGCCAAATGTGCCCACCGACAATATCCTCTAAATTATCAACGCTTATAACCCAACCGTCGCCACCAAAAGGCGATTTTAGAACATAACCGAAAATAATCAGTGGGTTTAGTGTAGGTGATGTTACGATTCTAACATCTCCACCACCAGGAGCCCATGTGTCATACAGACCACCAACAAAACAAGCTTTAGCAACTAATAAGAAACATCCGATACCTAATAATACAAGGTGGATACCTAAAATTGTTGTCATCTTGTTTTTGTCACGCCAATCATAACCAAAAAATGGGAATGACTCTTCTAGTGTGTCCGGTCCTATTAAAGAGTGATAAACTCCTCCAAAACCTAAGACAGCTGATGAAATTAAGTGTAAAACCCCAACTACAAAGAATGGGTAAACGCTTGTTACTTCACCACCAGGACCAACACCCCAACCTAGAGTTGTTAAGTGTGGAATTAAAATACAACCTTGCTCATATAAAGGTTTCTCCGGTATATAATGGGCAACTTCAAATAAAGTCATAGCACCACACCAAAATACCATTAAACCAGCGTGCGCAACATGCGCACCTAATAGTTTACCTGAGACGTTAATTAATCTTGAATTACCAGACCACCAAGCGAAGCCAGTCGATTCAATATCGCGACCTGCAATTACTGCGTTAAAGGGCGTTTCCACGTGGTAAAACCTCCTCTGGGAAAATGAAATTTTCATGAGGTTGATCTTGAGCTGCCATCCAAGAACGGATACCTTCGTTTAGAAGGTTATTCTTAGTATAGAATGTTTCAAATTCTGGATCTTCTGCTGCACGAAGCTCTTGTGAAACAAAATCGTATGCACGTAAGTTTAAAGCTAGACCTACAATACCGATTGCACTTGTCCACATACCCGCTACAGGTACGAATAGCATAAAGAAGTGTAACCAACGTTTGTTAGAAAATGCTACCCCAAAAATTTGAGACCAGAATCTATTTGCCGTTACCATTGAATATGTTTCTTCAGACTGTGTTGGAGTAAAAGCGCGGAAAGTAACCGCTGCGTCACCGTCTTCAAATAAAGTATTCTCAACTGTAGCACCGTGAATTGCACATAGTAGTGCACCACCTAAGATCCCAGCAACTCCCATCATGTGGAATGGATTTAGTGTCCAGTTATGGAAACCTTGTAAGAACAAAAGAAAACGGAAAATCGCTGCTACACCAAAACTTGGTGCAAAGAACCAGCTAGCTTGACCTAAAGGGTACATTAAGAAAACCGAAACAAATACTGAAATAGGTCCTGAGAATGCAATAGCGTTGTAGGGTCTAATTCCTACTAGACGCGCAATTTCAAACTGGCGTAAACAGAAACCAATAATACCAAATGATCCATGTAGAGCTACAAACGTCCAAAGGCCACCAATTTGGAACCAACGTACAAAATCTCCTTGAGCTTCAGGACCCCAAAGAAGAAGCAGTGAATGCCCCATACTGTTAGCTGGAGTTGATACAGCTGCTGTTAAAAAGTTACAACCTTCTAAAAATGAACTTGCTAAACCATGAGTATACCAAGATGTAACGAAAGTAATCCCTGTTAAATAACCACCTACGGCTAAAAATGCACAAGGGAAAAGAAGTAAACCTGACCAGCCGATAAAAACGAAACGATCTCGTTTTAGCCAGTCATCCATAAGATCGAATACGGAACGATCTTGTTTTTGTCCAATTGCGATAGTCATATCGAATATCTTCTAAATTTTTAATAAAAATAAACTTTTATCTGTTTTGTGTTTTTTATTAATAAAAAACAAATGCGAATATTACTTTTCTTAATAAGTGCTTGTATTATTATACTATCAAAATTAAGAAATGATCCAATGAATTCGACGTTTTGGCTACGTTGTGAAAATTACTAATTTATATTTTTATAAATTAAGTATGTTATAAAATAAAAAAACTACTTCTGCGTTGGAAATAATGATTCAAAAAGATATTGTAAAATAGACAGTACGGGTTTGTTCTTATCATGAAAGAAATATTAGCTGTCGATCATTTTACCAGTAATTTTAAGCCAGTTTTGTGCCTCAATATAATTATTTGGTGCTAATCTAATCGCTTTTTTCCAATACTCAGATGCTTTGTCAAACATATTTTGAGCGTTTTCAAATTCCTTTTTTTCAACAGACTTTGTCCCTTGATAATGGTAAATTACGGCTATATTATTTAAAGCTTGGGGTAATTTTGTGTTTAAATTCAGAGCTAAATGATAATACTCTAAAGCTTTAGAGTAGTTCCCATTATTACCATATATTAAGCCAATATTATATAAGACGTAACTGCGATCAAAAGGATCTTCCTCTAATTGTAATGCTTCATAATAATTTTCTAGTGCTTCTGCGTAATCGCCAGCGGATTGGGCCGCCATCCCTGAGCGGTAATAAGAAAAAGCCCGTTTTTCCTCTTTTGACGTAGGTAAAACCTTTAACATTATATCGGCTATAACTGTAAAGGTTTTATCAATAAAATTGTCATTTTTTTGGTTCATTAAAAAAAATTTGTTTTTGACGGAATACTTAGTAATTTTTTCTTTGACTAATGTTCAAATATACTATAATCTCGTTATTTAGGTAAGTTATCAAGATAATTAAAAGACTATGGCAAAACAGAGCATGATACAACGGGAGAAAAAGCGCGCCCGTTTAATTGCTAAACATTCCGATAAAAGGAAAACATTAAAACAAGACTTAAAAAATGCTTCGACATATAAAGAAAAATTAAATACGTATAAAAAATTAGAGAAATTACCACGAAATTCAGCTCCTTGCCGAGCTAGAAACCGTTGTTGGGCGACCGGCCGAAGTAGAGCTTATTATCGTGATTTCGGTTTATCACGTCATGTATTAAGAGAAATGGCCCATGAAGGTTTAATACCTGGTCTTACAAAATCTAGTTGGTAATTTATTTTTATGAAATAAAATTTATTTAATATGACACAGCGAACATTACACGGAACAATATTAAAAAAAGTCCGAGTTTCTGGTTTTTTAACTCGTATGAGAACAAAATCTGGACAGAAAGTAATTAATGGGCGACGAAAAAAGGGTCGACGCAAATTAACAGTGTAAAGATACAATTTTTTATAAAAATTTAAAATTTATTTAATGCTAAAACTTAGATTTAAAAAATATGGGCGTAAAGGCCAACCTTGTTATCGAATTGTTGCAATGGATAGCCGAGCAAAAAGAGATGGAAGAGCAATCGAACAATTAGGTTATTACAACCCATTAACAAAGGAGACTCATCTTAAAACTACCCCAATAAAAAAGCACCTGGCGAATGGTGCCCAAACAACGGACTCCGTTAAAAATTTATTTATTAAAGCAAACATTATTTAAAATAAAACATAAATTTTCTTGGTGGACACAAAGAGTATTTATTCGAAAAAGAAAAAAATAAATATAAAAAATAGGTAAAATGCACTTTAAATTCAAAATTTTATGGCTCGAGAATTCGTTAGGGTTAGCTGTTGACCAAAAAAAAAGCATTCCCTTAACAAACTATTATTTTTGGCCTCGGACTGATACTTGGGAACATATTAAATTCGAAATTGATTCGCGGCCATGGATTCCACCAAAAGAGAAAATTTTATTGTTGAATAATCTCACTGAAATTTTAAATGATTGGAAAAAGCCGGAAAGGACTCGTTGTGAAGGGGATATTCAGATAAAAAATGGTGATTTAGTTAGTATTGCGTAGATACGGTTTAGGCCTATAACTCAGTGGATAGAGTAATAGATTCCGATTCTATATTGCGAGGGTTCGATTCCCTCTAGGCCTTATAATGCATCTGGCTGGACTTGAACCAGCGATGTCTCATTGAGAAACGGATTATGAGTCCGGTGCCTTCGACCACTTGGCTACAGATGCTCAAATGTAGTTGGAGCTGGTGGGATTTGAACCCACGTCCATATACGCTTCTTACAAAAATATTTTCGGCGTTTTAATTTTGTTTTGTATTTCTAATAAATCTTTATATTTACTAATGTATCCACGGTTTAAAGTAAGCTTAATAACATAAATGAAGAATGTATTAAGTATTCAAATACCTAAGCTATTGCTAGAATTGGTTTTGCTTTTAAAGATAAAATATTATTTGCGTTTATATTTGTAAAGCGGGTCTTAGCAACCCGTAATTTATTCATGAAAAACGTAAATGTCGAATCCGAAACAGCCCCTACGACAAAATGTATGTAAATTATAATTTTTGTCAACAAAATACTTTTAATTTTATGGTTACGTAATTCGTTTACTAATGAAAACAAAATTATTTTGTAAGGAGTAAATTAATTTTTACTCACATTGGTACTTGTTGCTCTATCTTTTAATAAAAAACCGAGACTGACGGGACTCGAACCCGCAACTTCCGCCGTGACAGGGCGGTGCTCTGACCAATTGAACTACAGTCCCTTATCTCTTCTAAATAAGATATTTATTGACTACAAATTTGTCAATGGGATTTCAAGGGGATTAAATAAAAGGTAGATCTTTTTCGCCTTGAATCTGTTGATAACTATTTTCTTTTAATTTTCTCAATATTCGTGAGTAATACTCTTGTAAATACTGCTCTAATGTCAACAAATTATTTAACTTTTCAGTTTTAGATATTATTAAGTTTGAGTTTATTTTAATTTCAGAGAATTGTAATCGATCCGCGATATTCCACGAAAATTCAAAAAATCTTAGAATTTGACGTAAACTACCTAAAAGCAAAGGTGGTATATAAGCTTTTTTTGATTCTTTCCCCGATAACCGTTCACAAAATTGAACAATTTGTTCGGGTGTCCAAGATTTTTTTCCAATAAGCGCCGATTGTGTCGTAAAATTATTTGTTGCATACGTCACAATTATTTTCGCTGCATCTTGCGTATCAAGATAAAGGCTCGGTGGATTGTTTCCCAAAAGCCAAACTGTTTGCGATTCTAAGATTGGAATAGCATATTGGTTAATTAAACCTTGAAAAAATCCTGTGCACTTAAAAATTGTGTGATTTAAGCCTGAGTTTTTTAAATAATTTTGTATTTTTAATTTTAAGTCAACTAATGGAAGAGATGCGCTTTGGTCGGCACCCAAGAAGGAGAAAAACACAAAATTTTTTACTTTGGCAACTTTCGCAGCTTCGATTAACGCTATTTTACCTTTCCAATCAATTATCTCAGCATTGTAATCATCGGTTGGTTTAAGTGTTGCTGCATCAATAACAACACTAACTCCTTTTAACGTGGCTGGAATTGTTTCCGGGATAGATAAATCTCCGTATACTAATTCTGCCCCCCACTCTTTTAAAAAACTACTTCTTCGTAAATTTCGAACTAAGCAGCGTACTTGGAACCCTTTTTCTAAAGCTTCTTTTACGATTTGGCGCCCTAACGTTCCGGTGCCCCCAACAACAAGTAGACGCATTTGCAAATTGTAATTTTAATTAAAATAAATTATTTAATAAATCTTAAATATCTTAATCCTATCATACCTTGTAATAAATTTCAAATTTCTAATCAACTAGAAATATGTTTTAAAGAGTTCTTAATTTTATACTCGTAAGGAAATGCAAGTTATTCCACACAGCCGATTCTAAGATAGGATATATTTAACTAAAAATTTATTTTGACAAGAAGACCAAAATACGTTAGTATTTCTAAAAAAAGATTTTATTTATCTTGATCGCGATGTTTTATAGCATAATAGCTCCACATCGATCCATTTCGAACTCGATAGTGAAAGATTATAGCGGTGACGATACTTAGAGAGGGGTCTCTTGGAAAAATAACACAGCGTCGCGATCTTACTACACATAGTTAAATTATTTTAATTTCGCAAAGAAAGAAATTATGGCATCTTATGCGATTGTCGAAGCAAGCGGAAAACAATTTTGGATTGAAGAAAAGCGGTTTTATGATTTTGATAAGCTGCCACTAGCAAAAGGCGACACGTTTTTATTAAATAAAATTTTATTAGTAAATATAAATAATAATTTAGCTATTGGCCAACCATATTTACACGAAGATTATGTAATTGGTGCGACTGTGTTACAGCATCTTTCAGGCAAAAAAGTTTCTGTGTACAAGATGAGGCCCAAAAAGAAAACGCGACGAAAGTTTGGCCATAGAGTCAAATTAACACGCGTATTTATAAACTCAATTTCGGGTAATATAAAAAAAGCCCCTTGTTTTATAGGCTAATTTACGTATACAAATAAATGGTAAGGGTAAAAAGAGGTAACGTTGCTACAAAGCGACGAAGAAAGACACTAAAATTAGCGGAAGGTTTTAAAGGAGCCCATTCGCGTTTGTACAGAACAGCAAATCAGCAAGTGATGAAAGCTTTAGTTTACTCGTACACTGGCCGAAAAAGAAAAAAAAGAGAGTTTCGTCGATTATGGATTTGTCGAGTAAATGCGATTCTTCGTCAAGAAGGTTTAAATTACAGTCGTGCTAAAGCGTTGATCAAGCAATCGGCTATTGTTTTAAATTTAAAAATGTTGGCGCAATTGGCGTTATTAGATAAGAAATCATTTTTAGATTTATTAGCTATAGTAAACCCAAAATAATCAAAACAAATCAGGTTTTCATAATTTTTTGTTATCAAAATAATTCTAAATTAGAAAAGCTATAGTTATTGGTTGGTATTATAAAAATATAATTTACTTTAAAATATTGTAAAATGGCACATAAAAAAGGGGCCGGTAGTACGAAAAATGGTCGTGATTCGAATTCTAAACGATTAGGTGTGAAAATATATGAGAATCAAAGTGTAAAATCGGGAAATATTATTGTGCGTCAACGTGGTTTACGGTTTAAGCCTGGTATGAATACTAAGGTCGGTAAAGATTATACATTATTTGCGGTCCAACCGGGAGTTGTTAAGTATGAGAGTGTAGGAAAAGATAAATTTGTGAGTGTACTTCAAAATTAGATATAGTATTTATGTTTCTTAATTAACTGGTAACTAAAAACCGTATATTCAAAATAGAACTTATTCTATTTTGAATATACGGTTTTTAATTTGTTTAGAAACTAACAACAAAGTTGTACTGATTGTAAAATCAGAGTCTTGAATTTTGTATAATTAACAATGTAAAATAAGAGTCTACGATAGTATCGTAGACTCTTATTTTTTAAGTTATTTTTACACTCTTTACGAATTAGTAACGCTCACTCTCAGGCTTCGCGTTTACAGCGTAAGATTCAATTGTGTAAGCCATGTTACGGCCATGGATTTCTTGACGTACAAGTCTGAATCCTGGCTCGTAAGAAGGTCTGTTTACGATGAATGCTAAGCAACAGCTCTCAACACCACGAGTGTTGTCGAAACAAGCAACCTTGATGTAGTGGTTTGGCTTAGCTTTTCTAGCCATGTTTATCTCAAAAACAACTGCAGCTGGATCCTTAATATCGAATAAAGGAAGACCCCACATTTCCCAGTAGCTGTTACGTGGATGCGGATCATCAGTATACTCAATAGAGATAGCCCAGTTCTTGTTTAAAGCGTACTGAATTTGCTTAGAAATTTGATCGTCAGTTAGGTCAGGAAGAAAAGAAAAAGCTCCTTGTGTTAATTTCATTATTAGACTCCTTAAATGAAAATGATTTGTAAGTTTAAATAAGTAATTAAAAAACGCCCAATTGCTATTATACGTTCGCTGTTGGAGTTTCTACGAAATCAGCTGTATCAGTTGACGCATAGTTGAATGTAATATCCTTCCACAGGTCTAATGCAGTCTGTAATGGACCACAGCTCTTAGCAGCATCACGTAAAATTTGAGGACCTTCTTCAATGTAATTACGGCCTTCGTTACGTGCAAGAATCATAGATTCAAGAGCTACACGGTTAGCTGTTGCACCTGACTGGATACCATCTGGGTGACCAATAGTACCACCACCAAACTGAAGTACAACGTCATCACCTAGGTAGTTAACTAATTGGTGCATTTGACCACAGTGGATACCACCAGAAGCTACTGGTACACACTTACGTAATGAAGCCCAATCTTGAGCGAAGAATAAACCTTTCGGTAAATCTACGTCAGTCTTAAAGTCTAATAATGTATTGTAGAAACCTTTAATCATTAACGGGTCTCCTTCTAGCTTACCTACTACTGTACCTGCGTGAATATGGTCAACACCAGCCATACGCATCCACTTACAGATTACACGGAAGTTCATACCATGATTCTTCTGACGTGAGTAAGTTGAGTTACCAGCACGGTGTAAGTGAAGGATCATATCGTTCTTACGTGCCCAAACACCCATAGTTTGGATAGCAGTGTAACCAATTACAAGGTCAATCATTGCAATTACTGAACCAACTTCCTTAGACATTTCTGCACGCTCGTACATATCTTCCATAGTAGCAGCTGTAGCGTTTAGGTAGTGCCCCTTAACTTCACCTGTTTGTGATGCAGCATTGTTTACACCTTCCATACAGTATAGGAAACGCTCACTGTAACGCATGAATGGCTGTGAGTTAATATTCTCATCATCCTTTAAGAAGTCTAAACCACCTTTAAGACCTTCGAATACTACACGTCCATAGTTCTTACCAGAAAGACCTAGCTTAGGCTTTACAGTAGCGCCTAAGAATGGACGACCAAACTTGTCTAAACGCTCACGTTCAACAACTACACCAGTTGCTGGACCTTGGTAAGTCTTTAATAAAGCTACTGGTAAACGCATATCTTCAAGTCTTAGAGCCTTAACAGCCTTGAAACCGAAAATGTTACCAATAATTGATGCAGTTAAGTTAGCAAGAGATCCTTCTTCGAATAAATCAAGATCATAAGCAATGTAACAGAAGTAAGTATCTGGTGCGCTCGGTACAGGGTCAACACGGAAACACTTAGCACGGTATAAATCACATGCAGTTAAAAGATCCGTCCAAACTACTGTCCATGTTGCAGTTGATGACTCACCTGCTAGTGCTGCTGCTGCTTCTACCGGGTCAACACCTGGTTGAGGAGAACAACGGAATAATGCTAGAATATCTGTTTCCTTAATTACGTAATCAGGATCCCAGTAGCCCATTTTAGCATAAGGGATTACACCAGATTCGTAACGTTCACTTTTGATTCGCGTACGTGATTCTACGGCTTGAGACATAACAACCTCCTTGTGTGGTTTTAACTTATTAATGATTGCTGGATTCTAAAATTCTGCATAAATGCAAAATTTAATAAGTGAAATAGTAAAACTATTTCTCTTCTATCTTACCAAATAAAGATATCACGAGCAGCCTCGTTATAGCTAAGCTTTTTATTTATTAAACCTATAATTAAAACTAATATACTTACAGTATAGAAGTATTTATTAAATAGTTTATGCGAGCGGGAGACGCGATTCGAACGCGCGGCATCAACCTTGGCAAGGTTGCGCTCTACCACTGAGCTACACCCGCTTATACTAATAAGTATATACTACGTATTAACACTTGAAAAGAGAACTAATTCTAAGTTTTTTAAAAAAAACTAGAGATTTCATTATATAATTAATTTTAAGTTGTATTAATAATACTATTAATGATTATTAACTACCTATAAATATAGGTTAAGTTAAGTATTAAAATAATACTTTAAAGCGCCTAATAGCGTTATTTTTTAAGTAAGTCAAAAATTTTTCTAAAGGAGTAAAAAATCGATGGCATTACCATGGTATCGTGTTCACACAGTCGTTCTTAATGATCCAGGCCGGCTACTTTCTGTTCATTTAATGCATACGGCTCTTGTTGCAGGTTGGGCGGGCTCAATGGCTCTTTATGAGCTTGCCGTTTTTGACCCATCAGACCCAGTTCTTAATCCAATGTGGAGACAAGGAATGTATGTTATGCCTTTTATGGCACGAATTGGAGTAACTGATTCTTGGGCAGGCTGGAGTGTAACAGGTGAAAGTGTTTCTAACCCCGGTCTTTGGAGTTTTGAAGGTGTAGCGTTAACGCATATTGTATTATCAGGGATGTGCTTTTTAGCAGCTGTATGGCATTGGGTTTATTGGGATTTAGAATTATTTAGAGATCCCCGTACAGGTGAACCTGCATTAGATCTTCCGAAAATTTTTGGTATACACCTATTCTTAGCAAGTTTACTTTGTTTTGGATTTGGTGCGTTCCATGTTACAGGTACATTCGGACCTGGTATGGGTATCTGATGCTTATGGTGTTACTGGGCGTGTTCAAGGCGTAGCTCCAGCATGGGGTGCAGAAGGATTTAACCCATTTAACCCAGGTGGAATTGCTTCACACCATATTGCTGCTGGAATTTTAGGTATTTTAGCTGGTGTATTCCACTTAACTATTCGTCCGCCACAAAGGCTTTATCGAGCACTTCGTATGGGTAACATAGAAACTGTTTTATCTAGTAGTATAGCAGCTGTGTTCTTCGCTGCATTTATAACATCGGGAACAATGTGGTATGGAGCTGCGACAACACCGATTGAGCTTTTTGGACCTACTCGCTACCAATGGGATAGTGGTTATTTCCAACAAGAAATCGAAAGACGTGTTGAAGCATCGCTTAGTGAAGGTCTTTCTCTAACACAAGCATGGTCGCGAATTCCTGATAAGTTAGCTTTCTATGATTATATTGGGAATAACCCAGCAAAAGGTGGTTTATTCCGTGCAGGGCCTATGAATAAAGGTGACGGAATTGCAGAGGCATGGTTAGGACATCCTGTTTTCCAAGACAAGGAAGGTCGAGAATTAACGGTTCGACGTATGCCTGCCTTTTTCGAGACATTCCCAGTTATTCTTGTTGATAAGGATGGTATTGTACGTGCCGATATTCCATTCCGACGTGCAGAATCTAAATATAGTATTGAGCAAGTAGGTGTTAGTTGTAACTTCTACGGTGGTAAACTTAATGGCCAAGTATTTACTGATGCACCTACAGTTAAGAAATACGCTCGAAAATCACAATTAGGAGAGGTTTTTGAATTTGATAGAACGACTCTTGAGTCGGATGGTGTATTCAGAAGTAGTCCACGTGGTTGGTATACATTCGGACACGCAAATTTTGCTTTACTATTCTTCTTCGGTCATTTATGGCATGGTGGGCGTACACTATTCAGAGATGTATTCGCTGGTATTGGTGCAGAAGTTCTAGAGCAAGTTGAATTTGGTGCATTCCAAAAACTAGGTGATAAAACAACTAGAAAGCAGGGTATTGTATAAATATTACAGTTTTGAATTTTTTTAATACATATATTTTGAAATGGAAGCATTAGTCTATACGTTTTTACTAATAGGAACTTTAGTTGTTATATTTTTTTCAATTTTCTTCCGAGATCCGCCACGAATTATTAAAAAATAATTACATAACATTATTAAAAATAAAAAAATCATTCACGCACGTGAATGATTTTTTTAAAAGTATTTACTCTTCATGTTCTTCAAACGGATCTCTTAATTCTTTAGAGCTTGGTCCAAATGCTGTGTAAACAGAATACCCTGTTATACCTAATAAAAGGCCTGAAATAAAAATACTTAATAATGTTGCACTTTCCATAAGTGAAATAATTGTTTATGTAGATTTAAATAAATAAGAAAAATTTGTTTATATAGTATATATTATGTTAGTATAAACGAATCGATAACCACGTAATTTTATAATCTAATTGTAATTGCTTTTAATTATGGCCCTAAGAACGAGATTAGGTGAAATTTTAAGACCTTTAAACGCAGAATATGGTAAAGTAGCTCCAGGTTGGGGAACTACGTCAGTTATGGGTGTATTTATGGGTTTATTCTTAGTATTTCTCGTAATTATTCTCCAAATTTATAACTCATCAATTATTTTAGAAAATGTAGATGTTGATTGGGTAACTGTTAATTAATTTTTATAAAAAAGATAATTTGATTAGGCTAGGAGCTATAATCTAGCCTAATCAAATTATCTTTTTTATAAAAATTAATTAATTTATTCTATTTTCAGCAATTAAGCGGTATAATTATACCAAACTTTAAAAGTTTAAATTTTATTTATCCAATACAATACTTTTTAAAATCTAAAAAAAAAATGTCCACGGATACTAAATTACAAAACAAAAATGATCGGCCCGTATTTCCCTTTTCAGCGATTATTGGGCAAGAAGAAATGAAGTTAGCCCTACTATTGAATGTTATTGACCCGAGAATTGGTGGGGTAATGATTATGGGTGATAGAGGCACAGGAAAATCAACTACAATTCGCGCTGTAGCGGATTTATTACCAGATATCAATATTGTTGCTGATGATCCTTTTAATTCATCTCCGGATGATTTTGAATTGATGAGCGAAGAAGTAAAAGAAGCTATCGTTAAAAATAAAACTGTAGATACCGCGGCTAAAAAAGTTCCCATGATTGATTTACCGCTTGGGGCCACAGAAGATAGAGTTTGTGGAACTATTGATATCGAAAAAGCGCTTACAGAAGGTGTCAAAGCGTTTGAACCTGGTTTGCTTGCAAAAGCCAATCGCGGCATTTTATACGTCGACGAAGTAAATCTTTTAGATGATCATTTAGTTGATATATTACTCGACTCAGCCGCATCGGGTTGGAACACTGTTGAGCGAGAAGGTATCTCTATTAAGCATCCAGCGCGTTTTGTTTTAGTAGGGTCTGGTAATCCAGAAGAAGGGGAATTACGTCCGCAATTACTTGACCGTTTTGGTATGCACGCGGAAATTAGAACCGTGCGTAACCCAGAATTAAGGGTACAAGTGGTAGAGCAACGAAGTAATTTTGATCAAAATCCCCAAGCGTGCCTTAAAGAAAACGATGAAGCCCAGCAAAAATTGAGAAATCAAATTACAGAGGCCCAAGCGATTTTACCGGAAGTCACGATTGATGAGAAGTTGCGAATTAAGATTTCAGAGGTTTGTGGTAATCTAGACGTAGATGGATTGCGTGGAGATATTGTAACAAATAGAGCTGCAAAAGCGCATGCTGCTTATAACCAGCGAAAAGAAGTAACGGTTGAGGATATTGAAACGGTTATTACATTATGCTTACGCCATCGTTTAAGAAAAGATCCATTAGAGTCTATCGACTCAGGGGATAAAGTAAAAAGTGTTTTTGAGGAAGTATTTAAGTAACGTAATTTAATTTAGATAGGCCCAGTAGGATTCGAACCTACATTAGAGACTTAGAAGGTCCCTGTCCTAATCCCTTAGACGATGGGCCCATAGATTGAGCTAAAAATTAATTTGCGCGCCAAAAGTGGGCGGTACAGGATTCGAACCTGTGGCCACCTGCTTGTAAGGCAGGCGCTCTACCAACTGAGCTAACCGCCCCATTACAATCAAGTATAGTATTAATATACTATTAAGTAAATATTTACGAAAATTTGTAAACGATTATATAATCGTAATTTTAATTTTTTAATCATCTTAAGTTTATATTCTTCAACGTTTCCTTATTATGTGCTATTTACATTTTAAAAACGAGTTTATAGAACCACACATATCAATCCCTAATCGGCTTCCGCAGGTTACACATTCAAAATCAACACTCGATATAAAAAAGGCCTTACTTGAAACAAACGTTAAATTCAGATGCGGATCGAAAAATGAGGCAGCAGATTTTAAAAGATCAAAAACTTTAAAATTCATGCATTATTTGTACGCCTCCCCGCCAAAATTTAAAATTAAAGTCGCCCGTATCGATGAATTAGAGAATCCGTTGTATAAATCTATTGAAAACGTATCCGATTCTGATTTTCCAAAACCATTTTTTCAAAACGATTCGGATAAAATTAAAGTTAATTTTGAGGAAAGAAAATACACACTCGAAGATTTTAAATTGAGTTTCCGTGAAGCCCTAAATACAAATGCTTTTTATAGAGAAACCAGTGAGAAAATTAGTGAGTCCTTAAGCAGTGTGCCGGTCTACATTATAGTTAATGGCCAATCGGAAATAGTGACAGCACAACCCCGTTTAAGAGGGGAAAAAAGAGCTATTATGCAGAAAGTTACGAATTGGTTTAATGATCTCGTTAACATATTTCCAGACCCATCACGAAAGTGCAAGCTCGGACTCTTTTTTATGAATTATAATGATGCAGAAAACTATTTAACCAACATTATTAAAAGTGATGTCGTTGGTGTCTCACAAGTCGGTGTAGCTATTGAAGCTATAGGCCTTGATTCTGCTTACAAATTATGGCGTGGGAAACACCCCGGGACCGATTTTCGTTTTGTACCAAGCCTTGAAGAAATAAAAGTCTTGCTTTCGCCCAGTCGAAAAATATTGGGAAATAATATAACAATTGTTGATGAAGTTCAGCAACAACTCTGTAAAAATTATAATCTGGAACATTTTACCCTATCAAACTACCAAAAAAATAGCTATTTTAAAGGTGTACCCATTTACATGGTGCAATTAAATAAAACGCCAAGTAGACCTATTACAGAGACTCTGATGATGTCACCGCGCTTTGTTGATCGCATTCTTGGAATGAACGAATCTAATTGTATGATGCAAGGACCAATCGATGGACCATTGCTAAACAAAAAAGCGGAAAATTATATATTTTTTAAGTACCGGGATGCTGAGCAATTTTGCAAAAAACACAATCGACAAATTATTCGTCAAAATGGAAGTCGGTTAGTGGGGTTTGAAAAAGTGTGTAAAAAACCAAAAATATTCATTTCTAACTTTGAAGATCTTATTGAATATTGGGAAGAAGCTTTAGCGACAAAATCGAGCTATACCTCTACCAATAAAACACTTTTTGATGGTATTAAACTAAACTTTATATCCGCGGAGGAACCCCCAAAGCGAGTTAAAGAGTCGAATAAATTTCAAAAAACAATAACTGCAAAGTGTAGGATTCTAAAAAATAATTTTGTATATTTCGTTCTGGGATTAGGTTAATTCTAAAGAAAAAAATACTGTTTTAATAGCATAAAAAAACTTGCGGTAAAAAAAATCAACTTCTGCTCTTTTAAAAAGAGCAGAAGTTGATTTTTTTTCTTTTATTTAATTTAAGATTTAAAAGAACCCTAAAGTTAAAGCTTGGCTGATCGGCATCGTTGCACCAATACCTAACCAAAATGCTGTAAAAGTACCAATTAAAAATACTAAAGAAGCAACTGGGCGACGGAACGGGTTTTGAAACTTATTTACGTTCTCAATAAATGGCACTGTAATTAGCCCTACTGGAACCGCAGCCATTGATAATACTCCCAATAATTTGTTTGGAATTACACGAAGCAAATTAAAGGTCGGAAAAAAGTACCATTCAGGCAAAATTTCTAATGGTGTAGCAAATGGGTCAGCTTTTTCACCAAGCGGAGTTGGTTCTAAAACAGCTAAACCTATACAGCAGGCAATTGTACCTAGAATACATACAGGGAAAATATATAACAGATCGTTTGGCCAAGCAGGTTCACCATAATAGTTGTGGCCCATACCTTTGGCTAACTTTGCGCGCAATTTAGGATCAGTTAAATTTGGTTTTTTAATAATTGACATAGTTAAAAATTTTCGTTTGAAATAAATCCAAAAAAACTTGATTAAAGTGGGCCAGAAATACCTTGTTTACGGATCATTATAAAATGAGTCAACATTAATACAACTGCTACAACCGGTAGAACAAAAGTATGCGCACTATAAAAACGGGTTAATGTACTTTGACCTACACTTACACCCCCGCGTAAAACCTTTACTATTAATCCACCAACTATAGGAATTGCTTCAGGAACTCCCGTTACAATTTTACAAGCCCAATAGCCGACTTGATCCCATGGTAAAGAGTAACCTGTTACACCAAAAGAAACGGTTACTGACGCTAAAAGTACCCCCGTGACCCAAGTTAATTCACGTGGTTTTTTAAAACCTCCAGTTAAATAGACACGGCAAACATGAAGAATCATATTTAAAACCATCATACTGGCTGACCACCTATGAACAGATCGAATTAACCACCCAAAATTAACTTGTGTCATTAGGTACTCAACCGATGCAAAAGCTTCT